>Ga0157370_10009452_pt1 | contig 10414 bp, 6 predicted proteins | sample C35metaG_FD_113463 | JGI IMG/M metagenome (GOLD analysis project Ga0157370, IMG submission 113463) | Corn rhizosphere microbial communities from Kellogg Biological Station, Michigan, USA - C3-5 metaG | ecosystem: Host-associated > Plants > Roots > Rhizosphere > Soil | place: USA: Michigan... | reverse complement strand
GTGGATCCGGTCGCCGAGTTCCGGCAGATCTTCAATGAGGGATGGCGCATCCAGCGTGACTACATCTACGTGAAGAATCTGCAGGGTACCGACTGGCCGAAGATGAAGACGATGTACGGCCAGTTGCTCCCCTACGTGAAGCATCGCGCCGACCTCAATTATCTGCTGGATATGATGGGCGCGGAGATCGCCATTGGGCACTCGTTCGTGCGCGGCGGCGATCTGCCTCGCTCGGAGCAGCCCGCGGCCGGCCTGCTCGGCGCCGACTTTTCGGTGGAGAACGGCCGCTATCGGATTACGACCATTTACGGCACCGATAGCTGGAACCCCGATCTGCGCGCGCCGCTCACCGCACCGGGTGTGGACGTGCATGCGGGTGACTACGTGTTGGCCGTGAACGGGGAGGAGATCCGGGCGCCGGATGACATCTATCGCCTGTTCGACGGCACGGCGAACCATCAGACCGTGATCACGGTGAACGAGCGCCCCACGCTGGACGGCGCGCGCCGCGTGACCGTCATCCCCGTGGCGAACGATGCGGGGCTGCGCGCACGCGCATGGGTGGAACACAACCGCCGCCTCGTGGACTCGCTCTCGCATGGACAGCTTGCCTACGTGCACCTGCCGAACACGGCACAGGGCGGCTACACGAGCTTCAACCGCTACTATTTCGCGCAGCAGGACCGCAAGGGCGCCATTATCGATGAACGCTACAACGGCGGAGGGTCCGCCGCCGACTACATCATCGACGTGCTGCAGCGCACCTTTGACGGCTACTTCAACAACCCCGTCGGTGAGCGGTATCCCTTCACCAGTCCGGCCGCCGGCATCTGGGGACCCAAGGTCATGATCATCAACGAAATGTCCGGCTCGGGCGGTGATCTCATGCCGTACATGTTCAAGGAGCGCAAGGTCGGCACGCTGGTGGGCAAACGCACCTGGGGCGGCCTGGTGGGCATCTGGGATACGCCCACCTTCGTGGATGGTGGCACCATGTTCGCGCCGCGCGGCGGGTTCTTCGCGCTCGACGACAAGTGGGCGGTGGAGAACGAAGGCATCACGCCGGACGTCGAAGTGAACGACTGGCCCGGAGAGGTTGCCGCGGGCCACGATGCCCAGCTCGAGCGCGCGGTCGCCGTTGCCATGCAGCAGCTCAAGGAGCATCCGGTCGTGCGCGCGACGCACGAGCCGCCGCCGCCCATGTGGGGGAAGCGGGAAAAGCCGATCGGGCCGTGAGCCTGGCCGTCGTCGAACGGCGGTGGCGCCGCGGCACCGCCGAGATTCGTGCCAGACTGCAGGCGGCGCAAACCGCCATTGCACCGACCGCGTTCGACGAAGCCGCGATCACGACGCTCCCGCAGCCGGTGCAGCGCTATTTCCAGGCGGTGCTCACCGCCGGTCAACCCGTGATCGCGGCGGCCCATCTCGTGCACGAGGGCACGTTCAACAACTCGGCAAACCGGGTCAGGTGGAACGCCTTCTCTTCCACCCAGCTCGTCATTGCCAATCGTCCCGGTTTTGACTGGGATGCCCGCATTCACATGGCGCCCGGTGTCGCGGTGTTGGTGCACGATGCCTACGTGAACGGGGAGGGCATGCTGCGCGCGGCCGTATTCGGAGTGTTCACGGTGGCGAGCATGCGCGGAACTCCGGAAATGGCGCGTGGAGAGCTCATGCGCTTTCTCGCTGAGGCCACGTGGTATCCAACGCGTCTGTTGCCCGGCCACGGAATGTCATGGGAGGCCATTGACGACAGCACGGCCCTGGCCACCCTGCATGATGGGGACAGCAGCGCGTCGCTCGATTTTCACTTCGATGAACGGGGCCTCGTGGACGCGGTGTCGGCCCGGGCGCGTGACCGCACTGTCGGCAACCGGCTCGTACCAACGCCCTGGCGCGGCCGGTTCTGGAATTACGTGCTTCATAACGGCGTGCGGATTCCGCTCGACGGCGAGGTGGAGTGGATTCTGCCGGGCGGTCCCCTGCCATACTGGCGAGGGCACCTCAGGGACGTCACCTACGAGTACGCCACCCGCGGACCTTACCAGTTCAACCAGTAATTCATCTTCACCAGAAAGACGTTGCGCGCCGGCGCGGTGAACAGCGCACGCGTGTCGGAGCCGAGCGAAAACGTACCGGTGGGATCGAAGGCGGACCGATCCTGGCTCCACACCGCGTAGAGCGTAGAGCCGCGGCGATATTCCCAGCGCAGCACGGCCGTGGAGCGGAACTGCTTCACGTTGAAGTCCGGGTTGCCAAAGGCAAGATCCGGTTCGGCGTCTCCGTTCAGATCTACCTGATAGCTGCGCGTCGAGTCCACATAGCTGATTTCGCCCGGCGTGAAGGTGTGAAAGCGACTGTTGAACGCCGCCGCGCGCGGGTCGCGCACCTCCTTGAACGCCGCGTAGCTGCCGGCGCCAATGAATGGCTCCCCATAGAACTGCAACGACAGCGTCGGCGTAAAGCTGTAGCTCGCGCGTACGGTGAGTGCCGCGACCTTCTGATCGATTTGCGCGAACACGTACCGGGCCGTACCCAGCGCCGGTAGCTGCGCCACATACTGCCAGGGATTTCGCGACCAGCTCGCCGACGGACCAAGCGACAGCTCCGTCCGCCCGCTGGGCCGGACATTGATCAGGGGGCTGATGGTCACGGAGTGCCCGCCGGTCTCAGGCTCGGTGGAAAAGTCAATTTCCGTGGTGCCGTATGTGCGCCGCCGCTGATCCGTGTTGATGAAGAGGAAGCCGCTCGTATTGGACGGAATGCGCAGCGCGGGTCCGCCCCGCAGCGCATCGATGGACAGTGCACTCAGGCTCTGCCCGATCTGCGCAAACAGTCCCCAGTTGTTGATGAAATCCACTCCGCCCGACACGCTCAGCCCCGTGGAGCGCCGCTCGCCGCCGAACGTCCAGCCGGATGACGCCGTCGCAGCGACATTCCAGTCGCGCAGCACGCGCCCGGGCTTGAATCGGAGGTACGTAAGCTGAGCGCCGCCAATGATCCAGTCCGCGGTCTGCTGGAAGCCGAGGTCGTTCATCTCGAATCCCGGCGAGCGCACGTGGCCCTGGATGCTCCAGTGCCAGTTGCCCGAGATTCGGGCGATTGCCGCACTGGCGGCGCCGCCGCCGAGCGATGTCCGTGAGGAATCGAAGCGCAGATATGACGCGTCGGGACGCTGATACCAGTGCCCCGGAGCGAGCTGCACGGCGCTGATGGAGGCGCTGCTCCCGCGCAGGTACGTCCCGAGCGCGGACGCCGTGAGTTCGTACTTGCCGCCGCCGAAGCGATGCCGCCCGTCCACGCCAACGGTGTAGGCGCCGGAGCGCAGGATGTCGAGCGCCGGGTTCGTAATGTCACGATCGGCAGCGGTGACGATCATGCCGACGGCGCTCTGCCCGCGGCGGAAGTCCTTGATGGCGCGCGCGACCGCGTAGTTCGTGAGCGGCTCCACGGGACTCTGGAGGGTCTGTCCCGCAGCATCCGTGTAGCTGGCGTCCTCGCGCCGCGTAACGGCGTCGAGCAGTCCAATGGACCAGCCGCTCGCGGTCTTGCCCGAGAGCTTGGCCGCGCCCAGGATGGTCGTGGACGAGGGAGCATCACTGAACACGGCCGAATCCGGCGCCGCAGCCTGCGGCTCGCGGCCAATGCGCCGCGAATAGAAGGGCTGCGCCTGCTGGCCGCCATTCGGCAGGAACAGGCCGAACGCGATGTTGAAGTCGAAGAGCTCCTCACCCTCGAGAAAGAGCGGCCGCTTTTCGGGAAAGAAGGTTTCGAACGCCGTGAGATTGATGACGGACGGATCGGCCTCCACCTGGCCGAAGTCAGGATTGAGCGCCGCGGTCAGAGTGAGGTTCGACGTGAGGCCATACTTGATGTCAGCGCCGGCCTTCTTCGACCAGTCGTTGCCGGAGTAGAACGGATTGGCGGCGTTGCCCGGCGCGCGGGTGTCACCACCAAGCACGTATGGCAGGATCTCGAGCCGCTGCGGCGAGGCAACGCCGGTCAGTCCGGTGAGACTCCCGAAGCACGATGCCATTGCCGATCCATCGGGTGGCAGCGGCGCCCAGTAGTCGCGCTCGTTCTTCGACGCGTCATCCCGGATGAAGTCGATTCCCCAGAGAAGTCCGTCGGCGGTCGCGTGACCAGTGCTGAATCGCAGTTGCGAGAGCGGAATGCGGAATTCAGCCGTCCAGCCGAGCGAATCGATGTGCGCAGACGCATCCCAAACGGCGTCCCAGCCCAGATCCTCTCCCTGGCCATCATTGAATTCGAGGGCGTCCTTCTGCACGCCCGACGGGTTGACCGCGAAGCGCCAGGCGGTGCGCTTGTCATGATAGCTGTCGATCATCACCTGGGCCCAGTCGGAATAACCCGAGTAGTCGCGCCGCGCGACCGTGGCCGCGATCCGGCTCCGATCGCTCCGGAACATGCGCATGCCGATGTAGAGTGCGTGTTCATCGTAGAGCACGCGCACCTGCGTGGAGTCGGTGCCGGGCGCATATGGGTCGGGGCGCTGCTGCACGAATCCCGAGGTGACGGGCGCGGCAGACCAGATGGGTTCATCAAGCCGGCCGTCGATGGCCGGCGCGGTGCCGGTGATGCGGCCGGCCGCGACCGAGCGCTGGCGGGCCGTTGGGCCGCACGCTGCCAGCGAACCGGAGGACTGCGCCGCAGCGGACGCGGTGAGCAGCACGGGCAGACACGCGACAGCGGCGAGAGAGGCGAGTGTTCTGGAAATTGTCCGGTCGGCTGACGGAGAGAAGAAGAGTCTGCTGCATCGTTGGACAACGCGGAGCGGCTCAAGGTTGCGACGCATCGACGGGCGCCGGATGGCCTGCCGCTGCGGAGTCGGTCCTGGCGACCACGCTGGGGTATATTACTGTCCATCACCCCCATGCCAAACCTCGCCGACATTCGCGCTGCGCGCGAGCGTATTCGGGACGCGATCGTGCCCACGCCATTGATCCCGGCGCTCGCCCTCCGCGATCGGTTGCCCTGTGCCCTGCATCTCAAGCTCGAGAACCTGCAGCGTACGGGGTCGTTCAAGGATCGCGGTGCACTCAATCGGATGCTCGATCTCACCAGCGATCAGCGCCGCTGCGGGGTCGTCACGGCGAGCGCGGGCAATCATGCCCAGGCAGTGGCGTATCATGGGGCGCGCCTCGGCATTCCGGTGGAGGTGGTCATGCCGGAGCACACGCCGCTCATCAAGGTCCAGAACACGCGACGCTTCGGCGCGGGCGTGCGCTTTCACGGCGCGACCCTCTCCGAAGCCATGGTCGAAGCTCGCCGGCTCGAGGCCGAGGAGGGCCGCATCCTCGTTCACGCATTTGACGATGAGCGTGTGATCGCGGGGCAGGGCACGATCGGACTGGAGCTGCTCGAGCAGCTGCCGGACCTCACGACGGTCGTGGTTCCCATTGGCGGCGGCGGACTCATTTCAGGCATCGCCACGGCAATCCGGGAGCAGCGGCCGCACGTACGCATCCTTGGCGTGGAAGCGGCGAACGCGGCGTCTGCGCTGGCCTCGCGACGTGCGGGACAGCCGGTGCACCTCGAGTCGGCGGATACCATCGCCGACGGCATCGCCGTCAAGCGTCCCGGCGATCACACGTTCCCCATCATCGAGCGCTACGTCGACGATATCGTCGCGGTGGACGAAGAGCTGATCGCCAGCGCCGTGCACCTGCTGCTCGAGTCGCAGAAGGTGCTGGCGGAGGGCGCCGGTGCCACGCCGCTCGCCGGAATCCTGAGCGGGCAGCTTTCGCTGACGGCGGCGGACACGGCGGTGATGGTGCTCTCGGGTGGCAACATTGATGTGAATCTGGTGGAGCGCATCATTGATCGTGGCCTCGTGGCGGATGGGCGACTGGCGCGCTTCGCGGTCACGGTGCCGGACCGCCCTGGCAACCTGGCCCGCCTCACGCAGCTCGTGGCGGAGGCCGGCGCGAACGTGCTCGAGGTGTCCCATCTGCGCGAGTTCGCCGACATCTCCGTGCGCGACGTGGAGATTCTTCTGCAACTCGAAACACGCGGGCGAGACCATGTGACCGCGCTCTGCGCCCTGCTGGAGCGGAAGGGCTATCAGGTGCGCGAGAGCATGTAGCGGACTGCTCGGTCGGGCGTCACCCGTAGCGCTGCCGAATCTCCACGGACTCGATAATGCGCTGGCCCGGCTCGTCGGTTACCGCGGCCCGCACGAGCGCCGTCGCCACCATGCCGGCGGAGATGGGCTTGTAGCGCGCGGGAACGAGCCAGCTGAGCCGCTTGCCCATCTCCTCGCCGCGCCTGGGCCGCGCGCGCTCTCCCACCAGCAGCGACGGTCGCACGATGGTGAGCGAGCGATAGGACAGCGCGCGCAGGGCCTCTTCCAGATCTCCCTTGACGCGATTGTAGAAGATCATGGAACGTGGATTGGCGCCGAGCGCACTGACGAGCAGAAAGTGGTGTGCGCCCTGTTCCAGTCCCAGTCTGGCAATCGTGAGCGGGTAGTCGAAGTCCACATGGCGGAAGCGCTCGCGGGTTCCGGCGGTCTCTATGGTGGTGCCGAGCGCGCAGATGATCTGGTCCGCTCGCACGAGGGCAGGATGGGACGCGAGCTGATCGAAGTCCATCACGCGCTGCTCCGCCGCCGCACTCCGTCCGTCAATGAGGTCTGGGGGGAGGGGGCGTCGCGAGAGCGTCGCCACCTGCGTGAAGACCGGTGTGGCGAGGAGGAGATGGAGGCATTCGCGTCCCACGAGGCCCGTGGCGCCGACAAGCAGAACGGATCGCGTCATACGGTGCAATCTCCGTGTTTGCCAGCCGAATTCAATGTCCCCCGGGGACAGCGCGTCGCCGGACCGGTCCTTGCACGGACCGTGGGGATGCAGGAGGAGACCGATGATACGTAAGCTCAAGACCGGCGAGTACCGCCTCTACTCGAAGAAGAAGAACCCGAAGACCGGAAGGCGCCGCAACCTTGGCACATTCAGGAGCCGTGCGGCCGCGGAAAAACACGAGCGCGCGGTGCAGTACTTCAAAGCCAGGTAGGCGCTCGGGAGCGGATCACCGTTTCGCGTGGGGCCGTGTCCGGCCGTTTGCCTCTTGACCAGACGTATGTTCGTGCCAAGTTGAGTTCGTCATCCCCACCGCTTGACAGGGAGCGAACATGGCCGTCGCCGAGCCCGGGGTTCCCGCGCTTCCCCCGCTGCCGTTTGTCGGTCGCGACGCGGAGCTGGAGATGCTGCGCCGTACGCTCGACCGGGTGAAGGCGGGCCATCCCGTTACGGTGTTCCTCGTTGGCGAACCCGGGGTCGGCAAGTCCCGGCTCATCGAGACCGTGGCGCAGCAGGCGCGCCAGTCGGAGTGGCAGGTCGCGCTCGGGCGGGCCTATCCGGTGGAGTCCGGCGTTCCGTACGCACCCTTTGCGGACGCGCTGCTTCCGTTGCTTCGATCGTTGCCCGCCGCGACGCTGGCCACCCTCACGCGCGGCGGTACGGCCGAACTCACCTCGCTCTTCCCCGCACTCGGCACGAATGATCCACCTCGCGCCGCGCCGCGAGGCGATGCGGCCGAGGTGAAGACGCGCCTCTTCTGGAACTTTTCGCAGTTCCTGGGGCGGTTGTCGGCAAAGCAGCCGCTGCTGCTCGCACTGGACAACATGCAGTGGGCCGACACGGCATCATTGGAGCTGCTGCACTTCATTGCGCGCCAGCTCGGCGGCACGCGCATCGCCATCTTCGTCGTGTATCTCGACACGCCCAACGAGAACAACCCGGCGTTGCGCACCGTGCAGCAGTCGCTGGCGTCGCTCGACGTCGCTCAGCGACTGCCGGTGCCCTCGCTCTCACGAGCGGCGACCGAGGAGTTGCTCTGTCGCATGTTCGACGCCGAAGCGACGACGGTGCGCGAGTTCGCGGCGCTGCTCTTCGGCTGGACACGGGGCAATCCGCTGTTCATGGGAGAGACACTCAAGGCGCTCGTGCAGGACGGTCGCCTCTATCGCCGCGATGGCGCCTGGCACGGCTGGGGAATGGAGCATCTGCAGCTCGCCCCTTCGGTCCGCGATGTGATGATCGAACGCGCCGCCGGTCTCTCACCGGCCGCGCGCGCCGCGGCCGACCTGGCCGCCGTGATCGGAACGCGCGTGACGTACACGATGCTGGCCTCCGTGAGCGGGCTCGAGCCCGACACGATGATCGTGGCGCTCACGGAGCTGCTCCGCGCGCACATTCTCACGGAGCACGCGGACGGAGCGGAGATCATTTACGACTTCACGCATCCGTTGCTGCGGGACACGCTGTACGGCGAACTGGGGCTGGCTCGCGCGCGAGCCCTGCACGGGGCGATCGCGAAGGCACTCGAGCGCTACCATGGCCCGCGCGCCGGGGCGTTCGCCGACGAACTCGCGTATCACTATGCTCGCGCCGATGCGCGCGAACTGGCGCCCAAGGCCGTGGAATATCTGCGGCTCGCCGGCAGTCAGGCGCTGCAACGGCATGCGAATCGGGAGGCGGCAAGCTATCTGGGAGCGGCGGCGGAGCTGCTCGAGCGAGGCAACGCCCCGGAGGACCTCAGTCGCATCCTGCTGCTGGAAGAACTGGCGCAGGCGCGGCAACGGATCGGGCGGTACGACGACGCCGCCGCGTGTCTTGAGCAGGCGGGCGGGATGGCCACCCGGCGGGGATTGCCTGGGCGACGCGCCGGCATCGAGCGTCGCATGGGCGCCTTGTGCCACTGGCGCGGCAAGCACGAGGAGGCGCTGGCGCACTACGATGCGGGGATCGCGGCGGCAGGGCCGCTTGGCAATGAGGTCGTCGTTGCGGGACTGCAGGTATCGAAAGCGTCCTGTCTTGAGGCCCTCGGACAGGCCGCGGAAGCCGAGCAGGCGCTGCGCAGCGCCATGGCGATGGCGGAGCGTCACGGCGGCGATGCGCTGCTGGCTCGCGTGCATCGATCGCTCGCGCTCACGTATCTGTGGATGGGCGCATCCGACCAGGCGCGCGATCACGCCACACGTGCCCTCGCGCATGCGCACGCGAGCGACGAGCCGGCCGTCGCGTGGTCGGCACACTGGTCGCTCGCGGCGCTGGCCGGCCTCACGGGCGATACCGCGGCCACCGCGCTCAACGTGGCTCAGGCGGAGCGCATCGCAAACGAGCTGCGCTCACCGGTGCTGGGCCTCTGGGTCAACGAAATCGCGATCGAGTACAAGTCCATGACTGGCGACTGGCGTTCGGCGTTTTCGCTCGCCTCGCGCAGCATCGAGCTGGCCCGATCGCTCGATCAGCGCTCGCTGCTCCCCAGGCTGCTCGTGTACGCCGGGATCCTCAGCGTGGAGCGCGGGCAGTTCGCCGAAGGCAAACGGCTGCTCGATGAAGCGTGGACGCTGGCCGGCGCCGCATCGCGGGGCGACGGCAGGCGCGACGTGCATACGCTCATGCGCGCCTATACCGGCATGACGATCTACCATCTCATGTCCGGATCATACGACGAGGCGATCCGCATCGGGAATGAAGGACTGTCCATCGTGGATCAGTCGGGCTATGCCGTATGGGCCATTCATCGATTGCTGCCCTCCATTATCGAAGCCGCACTCTGGAAGCGCGAGCACGACGTGGCGGCGCGCTACGTCAGCCGCCTCCGGCGCGATTCCGAGCGAGTCGGACAGCGGTTGGGACTCATCCTCGCGGATGTAGCCGACGCGCTGGTGAGCATGCTGCGTGGAACGACGCATGCCGGCCTTGGACGCGTCGTCGCCTGCGCCGACGCGCTCGAGGAGATCCCGCTCCCGTTTCACAGCGCGCGGCTGCGGCGGGAGATTGCGCGCCGTCACATCGAAATGGACGACCGAGCCGCGGCCGTTGCGGAACTGCGCCGGGCCCACGCCGTGTTTGCGCAACTCGATGCGCGCAGCGAACTCGAAGGGACTCGTGCCCAGCTCCGCGAGCTTGGCGCGCGCATGCCAACGCAGGCCGCCGGCGCGGGCACCGACGGGCTCACCGGCCGCGAGCTGGACATTGTGCGACTCGTCGTTGCACACAAGTCGAACAAGGAGATCGGTCGCGCCCTCGGCATCTCCGCGCGAACCGTGAGCACGCACCTGTCGAATATCTTCAGGAAGCTCGAAGTGGATTCCCGCGGCGCGGTGGCGGATGCGGGGAGAAATCTGGTCTGAGCCCGCACCCGCAACGCGGCTGGCTGGTGCTTACTCCCCGGCTGTCTTCGCGATCTTCACCCGCCATTCCGTAGGTCCCTGCGCCAGATAGGTCCACTCAAAGGTGTTCGGACGCTCGGCCATCAGTTGATAGTGCAGGGGCTTGGGATCGTGATCGTTGATGAGCACCATGGCCTGGCCACCAGCGAGACCATCGAAGGTGCGAAAGATGGCGGGGTGCTTGTCCCGCGGCGGGATCGCGCGGACGTCAAGTTC
>Ga0157370_10009449_pt1 | contig 10415 bp, 8 predicted proteins | sample C35metaG_FD_113463 | JGI IMG/M metagenome (GOLD analysis project Ga0157370, IMG submission 113463) | Corn rhizosphere microbial communities from Kellogg Biological Station, Michigan, USA - C3-5 metaG | ecosystem: Host-associated > Plants > Roots > Rhizosphere > Soil | place: USA: Michigan... | reverse complement strand
TCCGCGCGCAGGATCTCGTTGACGATGTCGCCGTTGCTGGTCAGCAGGATCAGCCCTTCGGAATCCTTGTCCAGCCGGCCGATCGGGAAGATCCGCTGCGGGTGGTCGATGAAATCCACGATGTTGCCGGCCACGCTTTGGTCGGTGGTGCAGGTGATCCCGACCGGCTTGTTCAGCGCGATGTAGATCGCCTTCTTCGCTGCCGGGGTGGCGGCGAGGATGCGCGCCCTGACGATCTCGCCATCGACGCGCACCTCATCGCCCTCCAGCGCCTTGGCGCCGGTGGAAGCGATTTCGCCGTTGATGCTGACGCGGCCAGCGAGCAGCAGCTCGTCCGCCTCGCGGCGCGAGCACAGGCCGGCTTCGCTGATGTACTTGTTGACGCGCATTTGGCAACCGACGGTGAACGAGGAGCTAGATAACCCGTCATTCCGGCGGAAGCCGGAATCCAGCGCCTTCGGGTATCTGGAGTCACTGGATCCCGGCTTTCGCCGGGATGACGAGCAAGAAGATCAGGAGCGCAGGCCGACGCCGCGCCTGAGCAACTGGATGGCCGCGACAGCCAGCACCGCGATGAACATCAGCATCACCACGAAGGCCCAGCCCACCGACACGTCGCTGATGCCCAGGATGCCGTAGCGGAACGCATTGACCATGTACAGGATCGGGTTGATCCGCGAGAGCGCCTGCCACGGTTCGCCCAGCATCTTGATCGAGTAGAACACGCCGCCAAGGTAGGTCAGCGGCGTGATCACGAAGGTCGGTACCAGCGCGATGTCGTCGAACTTGCTGGCGAACACCGCGTTGATGAAGCCGGCCAGGGCGAAGATCACCGCGCCCAGGGTGACTGCAGCCAGCGCCACGAACGGATGCGCCACGTGCAGCGAGGTGAAGAACAGCGCCACGATCAGCACCAGCAGGCCGACCACCAGGCCGCGACCCACCGCGCCGATGACGTAGCCGGAAAGGATCGCCCAGTTGGCCATCGGCGACACCAGCATCTCCTCCACCGAGCGCTGGAACTTGGCGCCGTAGAACGAGCTGGAAATGTTCATGTAGCTGTTGTTGATGATGGTCATCATCACCAGCCCCGGCACGATGTACTGCATGTAGCTGAAGCCGCCCTCGATGCTGCCGATGCGGCTGCCGATCAGCTTGCCGAAGATCACGAAATACAGCGTCATCGTAATGATCGGCGGGATCAGCGTCTGCGTCCAGATGCGGATGATCCGTACCACTTCGCGGCGCGCGACGGTATACAGCGCGACAAGATTGGTCGAGGCATTCATGCGGCCTTCTCCCGGCCGGGCTCTTTCCGACCATGCTCGACCAGCCGCACGAACAGCTCCTCCAGCCGGTTGGTCTTGGTGCGCATCGAATTCACCGTGATGCCGCTGCCGGTCAGCGCGGCGAACAGCGAGTTGAGATCCTGCTTGCGCGCCATTTCCGCCTCCAGCGTACGGTCGTCGACGCGGCGGAAGGCGATGCCGTTCAACTGGGGCAGTTCGCCCGGCGCCTCGTTGACGTCGAGCACGAAGGTTTCCACGTCCAGCGTCGCCAGCAGGCGCTTCATGCTGGTGTTCTCGATGATCGTGCCGTGGTCGATGATGGCGATGTTGCGGCACAGCGACTCGGCTTCCTCCAGGTAATGCGTGGTCAGGATCACCGTGGTGCCGGCCGCGTTGATGCCACTGACGAACTGCCACATGGAACGGCGGATCTCGATGTCCACGCCGGCGGTGGGCTCGTCCAGGATCAGCAGCCTCGGCTCGTTCATCATCGCGCGGGCGATCATCAGGCGCCGCTTCATGCCACCGGACATCTCGCGCGCCTGGTGGAACGCCTTGTCCCACAGGCGCAGTTCCTTCAGGTATTTCTCGGCCCGTTCGGCCGCCAGCTTGCGCGGAATGCCGTAGAAACCGGCTTCGTTGACGCAGATGTCGAACGGCTTCTCGAACTGGTTGAAGTTGATCTCCTGCGGTACCAGCCCGATCAGCTTCATCGCCTCGCTGCGCTGCCGGTTGACCGACACGCCGAACACCTGCGCATCGCCGCCAGTGGAGTTCACCAGGGAGGACAGGATGCCGATCAGGGTGGACTTGCCGGCGCCGTTGGGCCCGAGCAGGGCGAAGAAGTCGCCCGGCTGCACGGTCAGGCTGACGCCCTTGAGCGCCTCGACGCCGTTGCGGTAGGTCTTGCGCAGGTTGTCGACGACCAGCGCGGGGGGCGAATCGGTGTGCGGTGCGGACATGGGCTGCGCCAAGAGGGTGAAGCCGCTTATTATACGGGGCTGACTCCTGCCGTCCGGGCCTGCCCGACGCACACACTGTTTCGGGAACCCCATGGCCGACCACTTCCAGCTTCGTCTCGCCGACAGCATCATGCTCGCTCCGACGGTGCGCCACCTCGTTTTCGAGCGCGTCGACGGCCAGCCGCTGGCGTTCCAGCCGGGCCAGTTCCTGCAGGTGCACTTCCACTATGAGGACGGTACGGCGACCAAGCGCAGCTATTCGGTGGCCACCGTGGGCGACGGCAGTTCGCCGGTGCAACGCATCGAGATCGCAGTGAGCTACGTCGAAGGCGGCGCCGCCACCAAGCTGCTCGGCGAACTGCCGGTGGGCGGCGTGATCGACACCAGCGGCCCGTACGGCCGCTTCTGCCTGCAGGCCACCGATACCCACCCGCGCTACCTGCTGCTGGCCACCGGCACCGGCGTCACGCCCTACCGGGCCATGCTGCCGCAGATCGAAAAGCTGCTGACCACCGGCGATCGCGAGGTGGTGTTGCTGTACGGCGCGCGCAGCGAAGCCGAGTTGCTCTACGGCGAGGAGTTCGAGGCGTTCGCGCAAACCCATCCCGGCTTCCACTTCCACGGCTGCCTGAGCCGCCAGGCGCGTGCCGTGCCGCGTTCCACCGATCGCAGCGGCCATGTGCAGAACGTGCTGGCCGAACTCGGCCCCGAGCCTGCGCGCGACATCGCCTACCTGTGCGGCAACCCGAACATGGTCGACGCGGCATTCAATGCGCTGAAGGGGTCCGGTCTGCCGGTGCCGCAGATCCGGCGCGAGAAGTACATCTCGTCGCGGTGACGGGCTTGCTATCGATGGCACGGCTGCGCGCTTACGACTCTCGGCTATGTCATCGGTGTCTCCACCCGGCGAGGCGATGCAGCCGGCCTTTGACGTCCAACACCTCGACATGCCGGTTTGGCATGTCTGGCCGCGGTACTCAGTAGTTCACATTGATGGTGACCGTGTCGGTGTAGGTATCCGGCGTGAAGTTCGCACTTGGTGTGGTGGCGTAAACCGTGAGGGATTGGCCGCTGCCATTGCCGTTGCCGGCGACGCCATTTCCTACCTGCGTTGAGGTGGCGGTGTTGCCCCAGATCTTGCCGTTCATGCCGGATGCTGAGCGCAGTTGATAGGGAACCTGATCAGGATTGCTTCCGGTACCCTTCATTGTTCCGGCGCCGGCCATGTCGCCGTTCGAGGGAGCCAGGCCGACGTAATACGCCGTGCCGGTTGGGCAGGCGACCGTGATGGTGTTGCTGCCGGAGAGATTGGTTGCGGTGGACGCCACCGTTCCGAAATTGAGTGTGGCGCCAGCGCTGACCGCGCATACATTGGCCACGGTCGCGGTGACATTGAAGGGAAAATAGCTTGTCTGCTGAACGGCTCCAGCGCACGATCCGGGCGGGCCGCTTCCCGAAACCTCGTTGATGGCCAGTGCGGTGTCACCATTCTGGTAGTCGTCGCTGTAGTTGCCGGTCCGTGCCGTGGTCTGTCCTGCCAATACCTGGCCGTACAGGGTCGCTGATCCGCTTACAGGGGCCCCCTTGGTAACCGTTACCTTGACCATCAGCGGCGTGTTTGAACCGAAATACGCGCTGCCCCAAACGATGGAATAAGCCGGATCCTGGTAGAGCTGGAAGTTGAGGTAGTTGTTGCTGGTACTGCGCTTCATCTGCCGGGGATTGGTCTGATTGCCACCAGGTTCACCGATGCTGAAGCAGAGAGCTGCCGAGTACGTGGTGCTTGAACTGTTGCTGCAGGTGTAGGTGAGCTGAGCGCTCGCACTGGTCTGGCTCAACAAGGGACTCACCGTGCCGAACGACAGGGCGCCCATGGACGTCGTGCAGGTGATATTGGTGGCGTGCGTCGGCACTGCCCAGAATAATCCCAGGCCAATCAGCAGCAGGGCAGCGAAACAACGCCGCAGTGTCGTGCTCATGATCCACTCCAAGGGCATGTCAATGGGCCGGTCTGCGGGATGCGGTCGCACCACCTGGGGTAGTCGAATGCGACAGGGCCTGTGCTATCAAGTCTGTTCACGTCGCGTATGTCTCGCACGTTCCGTGTGCCCGACTGCATTGAGCGGTCGATGGGTGCCGAGTCGGGTTGCCCCTCGGGGTGACCGCGCGAGGTAGCCGGAGGTTGCCGGCGAAGGGCAGCGAGGTTGGGAGGTATTCGTAGGCTCACGGGCGCATGGCTCAGTAGTACACGTACACGGTGACCGCGTCAAAATAAGTACCTGCCGGCGGCGCACCCTGGCCCGTGTTGACCTTGCCGTAGATGGTAAATGCCTGTGTCTTGTTGGTACCGGTCTGCGTGTTGCTGCCAACGGTGTTGCCCCAGGGAATCGTGCTGCCGCTGTCCTGATACAGGCCGTAGCTGATGTAGTCGCTGTTGGTGGGGCCGCCGCGCATGCGGCGATTGCTGCCGTCGTAGTTCTTGCCGTTGTCCAGGCCAACCTGATAGCCCGTGTCGCCGTCATTGCAGGTCACAGTCAGTGTAGCCGTTCCGGTGACTCCGCTCGGCGTGGACGTCACGGGGAAGGTCAGCGGGTTGGTGGTGACCTGGCAGGTCAATGCAACATTCGCGGACACCGTGAATCCCGTGATGCTGCCACCACCCGACGCACCCGCGCAGCCGTTAGCGGCAGGGCCGGTATCGAGCGCTACATCGCCACCACCATAGGTGGCGCTGTAGCTGCCGGTGTTGCCAAAGAGAAAGCCAAACTGACTGCTGGCGATGGTGGCGTAGATGGGGACGGTCACGGGAGCCGAAACCCCGTTGGCCGGTACCATCACGGTGGCCGCATAGGGGCTTCCCCACGTGGTGGGTGATTTGCTGCCCCAACTCGTCGTGCTGCCTGCATCTTGATAGAGCTGGTAGTTGATCGTTCCGCCGCCCGGGCCTGCCATGCTGCGCTGGGTGGCTCCACCGGGGTTCTTGAGGCTTGCGCAGACGGCGATGTTCTGCGCACTGGCGGTGACGTTCTGGCAGGTGTAGGTCAGAAAACCGGTGGTCTGCAGATTGCTGTTGGGATTGCCCCAGAAGAAGTAGCTATTGGAGGACGGATCAACGTTTCCGAAGGTGATGCTGGTGATGTTTGCGCTGCATGTGACGCCGGCCACGCTGGCACGGGCCGTACTCAGCGGGGCAATCGCGGATGGTGCCAGCCACTGGCAAGCGGCGAACAGAAGAGCCAGCCCGAACCAGGGGCGTACAAGGCGGATCACGGCCTGCTCCCTCGGGCGCAAGTCAGCGGCCCGATCTGCGGAATGCTGTCGCCCTGCTTGTGGTAGTCGAACGTGACGTGACATGCGCCGGTTGGCGTGTCCACGTCAAGCACGTTGTGCGCGTCCAGCGTATCCAGGTATGCCGAGCCGTCAAATCCGACCAGGGCGGCTTGTGCACTGGGGTGGCCATGCAGCTGCACGGTGCTTCCCAAGGGCAGCGGCTTGCCGTTGGCATCGACCAGGATGATCGAGGCGGCGCGGATCGGGGTGATGCCGAAACGCACCAGGGTGCCGGCACGATCCGTGGGCGTGGCGATGGTGTCCACTTGGGCGATGCGTACATCGGCCGGCAGATCCATCGGATCGATGCTGAGCTTGTTGTTCTGGTAGGCGTTGAGCGGGGTCACCAGCAGCCGGCCGTGCTTGTCGGTGGTGCCGATCAGGTTGTTTTCCAGCTTCACCGGCACGTTCGGCACGCCGTCGGTGGAGACGACCGCGAAGCCGTTGTAGATCTGGCGCGAGGCGAACAGGCCCCCACCCATCAGCACCACGGACCCGTTGGCGCCGGCGTAGGCGTAGTCGCTGCCGCCGATGTCGCTGGCACCCACCTGGACTTGCCCGTAGCGACCCAGGTAGTCCAGTTCGGCCTGTCCACCCTGTGTGCCATCGCCCTGCTGCAGCTGTGCGCGCCAGCCGAAACCACCCGCACTGGGAATCGACTGGGTGGCATTCACCGTATAGAGATTGCGGTCGCCATCATGCTGCAGGCCGGCGCTCAGGTAGGTGCGATCATCCAGCGACAGGTTGAAGCTGAGGAAGAAGCTGCGGTCGCGCTGCTGGTCCAGATTCTGGTTTACGTTGAGGCTGAGCGACATGCGCCGGCCCACCGACTTGTACCAGTAGGCGCTGCCATAGCGCGAGACGGGTTGCTGCTGGTAGCGCAGGTGCACGTAGCTGACGCCGAAGCTGCCGAGATGGTCCGTGCTGAAGCCGGCCTGGGCGCTGGCGCTAAGCTCGGGTGGCGGGCTTCCATACAGTGAGGCGACATCGCGATAGCCGCTGCTGGCGCGCATGCCGTTCACGCCGAAGTTGAACCGGCTGTTCGTCCAGTTGTAGCCGACGCTGTATTGCGAGCCGCTCAGGCCACGGTTCTCGCTGCGTGCTGCTGAAGCGGAGATCACGCCGGCGCTGCCCAGAAGCCAGTCGCCGCCGGCGCCGGCATTGGTCAGGTCGCGAGTGGCCTCGCCGTGGAATTCGCCAGTGAAGTTGTCGCTGAAGCCATGGCGCCAGGTGCCGCTGCCGACCGGATCGTGACCGTAGTCGAACGAATTCAGGCCGTAGTTCTCGCGCACCATGCCGAGCTCGGCCGACCAGTCGCTGAGCCCCTTCTGCAGCAACTGCGGCGTGTTGTACAGCGAAAAGTCCAGCGTGGTGACCTGCCCCAGCGCATTGGTCAGCACCACCTGGGCATTGCCCGCACCATTGATGCCGGGCACGGTGTTGAGCTGGAACGGGCCGGCCGGCACGTTGCCGCTGTACTGCTTCATGCCGTTGACATACAGCTCCACCTGCGAGGGCAGGGTGGCCGAGCCCATGAATTCCGGCAGGGGCGTGGTGATGCGGTACGGCTGCAACGAGAAATTGGTACCGATCTGCACACCGCTGATGCGGGTGGAGCGTGACCACGAGGTAGCGGCCGTGAGCGTGTCACCCACGCGCAAGGTCAGCATGTCCGCGGGGAATGAGGTACTCCAGCTGGTGTCCAGGCGTACCGAGCGGCTGCTCCAGTTGCCGTCGCCGTGCGTCATTTGTGACAAGGCTGTGGAGCTCAGCACGCCGCTGCCGCTGAAAGCACGCAGTTCGGTGAATGCGCTCAGGCTGCCAGTGCCGCCATCGCTCTGTGTGCCGTAAAGGTTGTAGTTGAGGAGCAGGCCGGGCGAAGCGCTGGCCCTCTGGGCTGCCGCCTGCTGTGTATTCAGGACGTGGGTGGACAGGTTCAGCAGTTTCAGTGGCGCGACGATCGCGACGCTTTGCTGTTCCTGGTTGAAACTGACCTGCATGCCCTGCAGGCTGTCCAGGCGCACCGGGTCGGGCGTATCGACTGGCAGATCAAAGCCGAGCTGGTGCAGAGTGGCCACGGTTGCCCACAGCTTCCCGTCCCGCTGACCGAAGTGAGCCAGACCGCTGCTGCTGCCGTTGAGCGTGACGTCGAGATACAGGTCGGTACCGCCGATGGTGGACATCGAGTCGGCGGCATCCAGACTCAATGCCGGACTGGCGGCATAAGCGGCGCCATCGGCCGTCGCTGCGTGCCCCGCCGCAGCATGTGCCGCGGACGCAAGCAGCCCCAGCAGAAGGGCCTCAGTGAGCGCGATCGGCCAGCGGCAGTTTTTGCGTGGCCTTGGCGCCATTGATCATTGCCTCTAGTGTGCCGCCGCCGGCGAATACCGCCGTTGGCTGTTTCAGCGTCCAGTGCATCGTGGCGCCCGGTAGCACGTAGCCCAGCAGGCCGCCGGATATCTCGGTGCGATGGCCGGCGTTGTCCACGTAGCTCACCTGGGCAAGCTGCGCATGACCCGTCCCGGTATTGGCGACCTGCAGCACGACGTGATCGCCATCGCGCTGCAGATTCCATTGCAACTGCGGGGCCACGGCCGCCGCGCCAGCCGGTTCCACGAATACGGGAACCGAATAGTGCAGCACGAATTGCAGGCCCTTTTTGCCTTGTGTATCAATCGGTAGTTCATCGATCGTCACGCGGTAGGCATCTTCCGCGGCACCGACGCCACTGGGAGGTGCGCCGACCCGGATCACCCGAACCATCTGTTTGTCTCCGATGGCGAGCTGCATCATCGGCGGACTGATGATCAGGCCGCGCGAGGGCGTGAGTTGTTCCTCGCCGCCCTGTTGCGTCCAGTGATACACCCTCACCTGCGCATGCACGATGCCGTCACCGGTGTTGCTGAGCCACAAGCCATCGGCGTTCTTCGACGGCGCGAGGCTCAATGACACGGGTGCAACCTGGAGACCGCTGGCGGTCACCTCACTGCTCGCTAGGAAAAAGCCGGCGAGCAATGCGGCATGCAGTGTGTGGCGCAGGAACGAGGACATGTGCATCGATCAGTAAATGAGGCTGACGGTAACCGTGTCGGCGTAGGTGCCCGGCTGGAAGTTCGGGTTGGTCACCTGGGCGTATACCGGGATAGCGTGAGCCGTACCGTCACCTACGCCGGGCAAATCGTTGCCTTGTGTGCCTGCACCCGGTGCCGTACCTGTGCTGCCCCAAGCGGTGGAGTACCCGGAATCCTGGAAAAGCGAATAGGGCACGACGTTGCCGCCGGGACCGTTCATGTGACCGGTACCAGCCGTGCCGTCCGTGGTTTTCAGGCCGATGATGTATGGCGTGGTGTTGGAGCAGGTCACGCTGATGTTGCTGCTGCCCTTAAGCAGTGCGCTGGCGATAGGGGTGTTGGCCGGTACGCTGCCGATGTTGAGGTTCGAGCCTGCACCGGAACTGACCGCGCAGGAGGACTGGATGGTGATTGAAACCTGGAAAGTGCCACCGGCAACGGTGGTGGCGGCGGTGGCGGTCATGGCAAAGCCACCAAAAGCAATCATGGCGGCGGCAAGCAGGGTTTTCTTGAGCATCATGGTGAAATTCTCCGGGTGGGTTTTGGGACTTGCATGAGGTCATAAGCAACCGGCGTGCCAACCATCCATGCAAGCGGTTACATGGGCTTGGCGGCTGGGTTGCGGCGGGTGCATTCACTGCGAAACGTGACCCCTCGTGTCAGTAAAACGGATCGTCCATGACAAATTAGGGTCACTGCGAATGTGACTTGGGTCATGCTTTTAACAGGCTTATTACAATTTTTCCACATGGATTTCGCGAAATTCGCGTCCACGGTCGAATATGTAAAGCTTGCTTGACATTCGGTTTGCGCATCGTCTAGCCTATGTATGTCAAGGCTGCTTGACATCAACGATCAGGTGAACAGCATGCGCAAATCGGGGTTTTGGAATGGAAAGATTCTCTTGCGGGCCGTGCTGCTCTCGTCGGCGTTCGGCGGCGGGGCATTGCATGCACAGGCGGCCACCAGCACTGACACGGCTGGCACCATCAAGGTGGGGCGCCACGGCGACCACGGTCGGCCGATCGTCCTGATTCCGGGCCTGGAAGGTGGCCCATGGGTGTGGCGACAGACCATCGACCACTTGCAGAAGATCCACGTCGTCTATGCGGTGACTCTGGCCGGCTTCGACGGCGTGCCCGCACCGACCGAGGGTGGGAACCTGCTCGACAGCGCCGATGCGTCGTTGCTGCAGCTGATCCGGCAGGAGAAAATCGACAAACCGGTGCTGGTCGGCCACAGCCTCGGCGGCACGCTTGCCCTGCGCTTTGCCGGTGAGCATGCCGAACTGATTTCGGGTGTCGTCGCGGTGGACGGGTTGCCGGTCTTCCCGGGAATGGATCGCCTCGACCCGAAGCAGCGCGCGGCCGTCGCCGCGCAGGCGCGCGAGAAAATGGCACAACTGACGCCGGAACAATTCAAGCAGCAGGCGCTCGTCTACATGCAGCACATCGGCGTGATCGATCCGCGGCTGGCGGCGCGCTACGCGCCGATGAACGCGCGCAGCGACATCAAGGCGACCGCCGAATACATGGCCGACGACCTGGCGTCCGATTTGCGCCCGGGGTTGAAGAACGCGAACGTGCCCATCCTGGAGATCTCGCCATACAACGCGCCGGATTTCAGCCAGGCGCCGATGCTGATGAGCGAGGCGCAGAAGACCGCGTACTACAAGAGTCTGCTGGCTGGCGCGCCACAGGCGAAGGTGGTGTCGATCTCGTCGTCGCGGCATTTCGTGATGCTTGATCAGCCGGCGAAATTCC
>Ga0157370_10009448_pt1 | contig 10415 bp, 7 predicted proteins | sample C35metaG_FD_113463 | JGI IMG/M metagenome (GOLD analysis project Ga0157370, IMG submission 113463) | Corn rhizosphere microbial communities from Kellogg Biological Station, Michigan, USA - C3-5 metaG | ecosystem: Host-associated > Plants > Roots > Rhizosphere > Soil | place: USA: Michigan... | reverse complement strand
CGGCTCGTTCGGCACGATCTTGAGCGCGGTGCTGTAATAGCGGCGCGCTTCCGCGTGCCGGTTCATCTGATCGAGCACGGTGCCTTGCGCGTTCAGAATGCGCCAATCGGGCTTGTCGGGCGTATGCGCACGGGAGAGCACGTCGAAGGCCTGCTGATACTGGCCGGTGTCGGCGAGCGCGCGGCCATAGGCGCCGAGCACCGCTTGGTTGCGCGGATGCTTGATCGATGCCTGCTGCAGAACAGCCGCGGCCTGCGCCTGCTGGCCGTTGCCGCGTAGCGCCTGCGCGTAGGCGATCGCGATATTCGGATCGTTCGGGTTCTTGTTGTACTCCGCGCTGAGCGTGTCGGCACGCTGCCGCCAGTCGGGCGGCGCGAGCGTCGCCGAGCGCGAGAGCGAGCCGGTGGTTTCGGCGCGATCCTTGGCGCAGCCGCCGAGCGCGGCAACGAGCACCAGCAAAAGGGGGAAGAGGCGCAGCGCGCGTGCGAAAGGGAAACTCATGACAAACTCCAGCCCCGAGGGCGTACAATTAACGCTCCGGTAATAGACGATTAACCCTAATGTCTGGTTAAACGGGCGGACGAATCGGAGCCGCTTTGACGAGGAAATTCCCTTGAGCCTGCATTCTTCCTTCGCGCCTTCGGGCGACAAATCCGCAAAACCCGTCTGGTGCGTGGATAGCGAGAGCTGGAGCGCGGTCGAAAAGTCGCTTCCCGCCGCGGCGCGCGCTTTCGCCGCGGCCGCTGGCTTCCGCCCGGCGGCGGGACAGTTCCTGCTTTTGCCTGACGAAAAAGGCGGGACGTTCGGCGCGCTCTTCGGCGGCGATGTGCCTGCGAAAAATCCCGACCCGTTCGCGGCCGGAAAACTTGCGGGGCTGCTGCCGGAAGGTGTGTGGCGCTTCGAGAAAGCGCCGGCGGACGCGCGGCTCGCCACACTTGCGTTTGCGCTCGGCGCCTATCGTTTTTCGCGCTACCGCACGAACGAGCAGAAAAAAGTGCAGCTTGCGCTGCCGGATAGCGTCGACGGCGCGGAGCTATCAAACATCGTGGAAGCCGTGTTCCTCGCGCGCGATCTTATCAACACGCCAACGAACGACATGGGACCGGCCGATCTTGAGGAAGCCGCGAAGAAACTGGCGACGCGCTTCGGCGCGAAATTCTCGTCGATTGTTGGCGATGATTTATTGAAGCAGAATTTTCCGCTCATTCACGCGGTCGGCCGCGCCGCCGACGCTTCGCCGCGCCTCATCGATTTTCGCTGGGGCGATCCGAAGCATCCGAAAGTGACGCTTATTGGCAAGGGCGTCTGCTTCGATACCGGCGGGCTCGACATCAAGCCGAGCGCGGGGATGCTCCTGATGAAGAAGGACATGGGCGGCGGCGCGGCGGCGCTCGCGCTCGCGCAGATGGTGATGGATGCGAAGCTGCCGATGGCGCTGCGTGTTCTCATCCCCGCGGTCGAGAATTCGATCTCCGACGAGGCCTTCCGCCCCGGCGATATCTACAAGAGCCGCAAAGGGATTATGGTCGAGATCGGCAACACCGACGCCGAAGGGCGGCTTATTCTGGCCGACGCGCTTGCACTCGCCGACGAAGAGTCGCCGGAGCTGATGATCGATTTTGCGACGCTGACGGGCGCCGCGCGCGTCGCGCTCGGGCCGGAGCTGCCGCCCGCCTATACCGACGACGACAAATTCGCCGAAGCTTTCTCGCGGCACGCACTGGCGGAAAACGATCCGGTCTGGCGGATGCCGCTCTGGAAGCCTTACGCGGCGATGCTCGAATCGAAAATCGCCGACATCAACAACGTATCGTCCGGCGGCTTCGCCGGCTCGATCACGGCGGCGCTTTTCCTGCAGCGCTTCGTCGAGCGCGCGAAGACCTGGATGCATCTCGATATCTTCGCGTGGAATCCCTCCGCAAAACCCGGCCGCCCCGAGGGCGGCGAGGCGATGACCGTGCGTGCGCTCTATGCGCTCCTGAAGGAGCGCTACCCGGCATGAGCTTCGACCCGCGCATCACGCCCGCGCGCGCGGATATTGCCGCGGCGCATCTCAAAGGCAAGGTGGATGCGCCGCGTTTCGTCGAGGGCGAGGCGCGCGTCGTGATCGATACGTCAGCGCCGCTCCGGCGTGCGCCGCGACACGACGCGGCGCTCGACACCGAGGCGCTCTATGGCGAGCGCATCATCGTTTACGACGTCGACGGCGAGGGCTGGGCCTGGGGCCAGATCGAATCCGACGGCTATGTCGGGTATCTCCCGGCGAATGCGCTGGTCGCGCCGGGAGCAAAGCCCACGCACATTGTCCGCGCGCCGCGCACGTTTTTGTATCATGAGCCCGACATCAAGACGCCGCCCGTGATGCCGCTTTCCTTCGGCAGCCTTCTCACCGTGCGGAAAAGCGAGAAGGAATTTTCCTTCACCGAACGCGGCGCGATTTTCTCGAAACATCTCGCGCCGGTCGCCGAGCGCGAACCCGATATCGTCGCGACGGCGCAGAAATTCCTCGGCACGCCTTATCTGTGGGGAGGCAAGACTTCGCTCGGCCTCGATTGCTCCGCGCTGGTGCAGCTTTCGCTTGCCGCCGCCGGCATGCAATGCCCGCGCGACAGCGACATGCAGGAACAAGCGCTCGGCGATCCTGTTTCGCTTGAGAAATTGCGGCGTAGCGACCTCGTGTTCTGGAAAGGCCATGTCGCGATCGCCTTCGATCCCGAGACGCTCATCCATGCCAACGCGTTTCACATGGCGGTCGCGATCGAGCCGCTTGCCGCCGCGATCGAACGCATCGCCGCGCTCGGCACGCGTGTGAGCAGCGTGAGGCGGATAAAGCGCGTGGGCGCTTAATTCTTGTCATCCCGGGCGCGGCGCAGCACGAAGTGGCGCGCCGCAGACCCGGGATCCGGAGCGATACGGAGGGAGATCCCGGATCGGCAGTGCACCGCTACGCGCTGCACTGCATCCGGGATGACGAGCGTGTTGTTACGCCGCGCCCGGGATGACGCGGAGAGGCTAATATCCGAGCTTCCGGTCAACCAGATTTTCCAGCTTCCCGCCGCGCTCGTAATTCTCGATCTGCGAGAGAATATTCGCGACCAGCGCCCGCGGGTCGCTCGACGCGGCGTTATGCGGCGTCACATACACTTTCGGATGCGTCCAGAGCGGGCTTTCGGGCGGCAACGGTTCCTTCTCGAACACGTCCAAGCTCGCGCCTGCGAGCGTGCCGTCGTCGAGCGCGCGCAGGATGTCGTTCTCGGCCTGCTCGCCGCCGCGTCCCGCATTGATGAGCGCGGGCGCGATCGGATCGCGCGCGAGCTGCTTGAACAGGATGTAATTCAGGATGCCTTTCGTGGCGGCCGTAAGCGGCAGGAGGCAAACGAGAATGTTGGTCTTGCCAAGAAACGTCTTCAGTCCCGCTTCACCATCGAACATCTCGACGCCTTCGAATTTTTTCGGCGCGCGGCTCCAGCCGAGCACGGAAAAACCCGACGCGAGCAATCCCTTCGCCGACGCTTGGCCCATCACGCCCATGCCCATGATGCCGACGCGGATCGAACGCGGCGGCGGCTCGTTGTGGTCGATCCAGGCGCGCTCGATGCTTTGCCGCTCGTAGATTTTCATCTGCCGGTGGTGAAGATGCGCGTGCAGCACGACGTAACCCACCATCCGGATGGTGAGATCGGGATCGACGATGCGCGCGATGGGAACGTCCGGCAGCGCGGTGTCCTGCAACAGATGATCGACGCCCGCGCCGAGCGAAAAGATCGCCTTCAAGTTCGGCAGGCTCGCGAGCAGGCCATGCGGCTGCTTCCATACACAGGCGTAATCGAAATCGCTCGCGCCTTCGACGTCCGGCCAGAGCCGCACTTCGTGTTTCGCACCGGAGAGGGTGCGAAAACGCTCGAGCCAAGCCTCAGGCTCGAAGCCCTGAATCGCCAGAAGAATTTTCGACATTATAATTGAACCGTATTGCCGGCCGTTTCCAGATTGAACGCCGCCGCGAACAACGCGCGCGTATAATCGCTTTTCGGATACGCGAAGATTTCCTTCGCTTCGCCCTGTTCGACCACTTTCCCGTCCTTCATCACGATCAGGCTGCTGGCGAGCGCCGCGACGACTTTCAAATCGTGGCTGATGAACATGTAAGTGAGATCGCGCCGCTGCTGCAGGTCGCGCAGGAGATCGACCATCTGCGCCTGGATCATCATGTCGAGCGCGCTTGTGGGCTCATCGAGCACCACGAAAGAGGGCTCAAGCACAATCGCGCGCGCGAGCGCGATGCGCTGGCGCTGGCCGCCGGAAAATTCGTGCGGATAGCGGTGGCGCGCTTCCGGGTCGATGCCGACTTCTTTCAGCGCCTTGATCACGCGCGCGTCGCGATCTTCCGCCGAGAGCTTCGGTTGATGCACTTTCAAGCCTTCGCCCACAACATCGGCAATCGACATGCGCGGCGAGAGCGAGCCGTAAGGATCCTGAAAGACGATCTGCATGTCGCGGCGGAACGGCCGCATTTCCTTGAAGCGGAGGCCCTGCACGAGCTTGCCGAGGAAAACGATTTTTCCTTGCGAGGAAATCAGCCGCAGCATCGCGAGCCCCAAGGTCGTCTTGCCGGAGCCGGATTCTCCAACAACGCCAAGGGTTTCGCCCTTGCGGATCGCGAGCGAAATGCCGTCGACGGCTTTGATGTGGCCGACAGTTTTGCGAAGAAAACCGCGCCGGATTGGAAACCAGACCCGCAAATTATCCGTCTCGGCGACGACCGGCGCGTCTGGCCTCTGCGGCGCGGGCTTGCCTTTCGGCTCCGCCGCGATCAGCGCCTGCGTGTAAGGATGCTGCGGGTGCGCGAACAATTCCTTGACCGTATTTGCCTCGACGATCTTGCCTTGCTTCATGACGCAAACGCGATCCGCGATTTTGCGCACGATGCCGAGATCGTGGGTGATGAATAGCATCGCCATCTCGTGCTTCGCCTGCAGGTTTTTTAGGAGCCGTAGAATCTGCGCCTGCACCGTGACGTCGAGCGCGGTCGTCGGTTCGTCGGCGATGAAAAGCTTCGGCTCGTTCGCGAGCGCAAGCGCGATCATCACGCGCTGGCGCTGCCCGCCGGAAAGCTGGTGCGGATAGGCGCTGAGCCTCGTTTCCGGTTCGGGAATGCCAACCTCGGAGAGAAGCTCGATCACACGCGTGCGCGCGGCGCGGTCGGAAAGCCCCTGGTGCACCTGAATGACTTCCGCGATCTGCCGCTCGATCGTATGCAGCGGATTGAGCGAGGTCATCGGCTCCTGAAACACCATCGAGATGTCGGAGCCGCGCACGCCGCGCAGCTCGCGCTCGGATAGTGCGAGGAGGTTTCTCTCGCCGAAGAGCACGCGCGAATCCTCGCGCCATTTTGCGGCCGGCGGCAGGAGCTGGAGGATCGAAAGCGCCGTCACCGACTTGCCGGAGCCCGACTCGCCAACAAGCGCGAGCGTCTCGCCTTTCCGGATCTCGAATGAGACACGATCCGCGACGACATTCTCGCCCTCGCCATGCCTGAAGGCGAGCGTCAGATTTTCGACGCGGAGGAGGGGTGAATTCTTTTCCTGCTCAATGTTCATTGATACGTCTTCCGCGGATCGAAGGCGTCGCGCACGGCTTCGCCGATGAAGATGAGAAGCGAGAGCAAAATCGCGACCGTGAAGAAGCCGGTGATGCCAAGCCATGGCGCCTGCACGTTGGCTTTCGCTTGCGAGAGCATCTCGCCCAGCGACGGCGATCCCGGCGGGAGCCCGAAGCCGAGGAAATCGAGCGCCGTCAGTGTCATCACCGAGCTTGAAAGAATGAACGGCAGATAAGTGAGAGTCGCCACCATCGCATTCGGCAGCAAGTGCCGCACCATCAGGACGAGGTTCGAGACTCCGAGCGCGCGCGCCGCCTGCACATATTCGAAGTTTCTCGCGCGCAAAAATTCGGCGCGCACAAGGCCCACAAGCGCTACCCAGGAGAACAACAACAAAATCCCGAGCAGCACAAAAAATCCCGGCGCCAGCACCGAAGAGATAATAAGGAGAAGATAGAGAGACGGGATTGCGGTCCAGATTTCGATGAAGCGCTGGAACAACAAATCCGTCCAGCCGCCGAAATAGCCCTGCACCGCGCCGGCCGCGACGCCGATGAAGGACGACACGATCGTCAGCACGAGCCCGAACAGCACGGAAATCCGGAAGCCGTAGATTACGCGTGCGAGCACGTCGCGCCCTTGATCGTCGGTGCCTAACCAGTTTTGCTCCAGCCCCGCGCAGCCGGAAACGCCTTTTCGCTCGGCGACTGCCTTGCATTGCGCTTCCGAGAGCATCCAGGTCGGCGGCGACGGGGCGGGCGTCGGCAAATCGAGATTGCTTGTCGAATAGCTGTAGCGGATCGGCGGAAACAGCATCCAGCCGCTCTTTTCGGCGATCTTCTTCACAAGATACGGGTCGCGATAGTCGGCTTCGGTCTCGAATTCGCCGCCGAAGGTTGTCTCCGGATAGTAGCGGAAGACCGGCGCGTACCAGTGCCCATCATAGGAGACGACGATCGGCTTGTTGTTCGCGATGAATTCCGCGAACAAGGTCACGAAAAACAGCACAAGGAAAATCCAGAGCGACCAGTAGCCACGCTTGTTCGCCTTGAAATTTTCCCAGCGGCGTTTGTTGATGGGCGAGAGCTGCGGCAGGTTTTGCCGCGGCGGCACGCCGACGCCCATCGGGGTCTCGGCGAGCGGCTCGGGCGGCCTCACAGGCGCGGGGACGTCCACTCAGGTCTCCCGCGTCTCGAAATCGATTCTGGGATCGACCCAAGTATAGGTGAGGTCGGAGATCAGCCCGACCGCGAGGCCGATCAGCGAGAAGATATAGAGTGTTGCGAAGACGACCGGATAATCGCGGTTGAACACGCTCTCGAAGCTGAGAAGCCCGAGCCCGTCGAGCGAGAAGATCGTTTCGATCAGAAGCGATCCGGTGAAGAAGGCGTGGATGAACGCGCCCGGAAAACCCGCGATCACGATCAGCATGGCGTTGCGGAAAATGTGCCCGTAGAGCACGCGCCGCTCCGAAAGCCCCTTCATGCGCGCGGTCGTCACATACTGTTTGCGGATCTCGTCGAGAAACGAATTTTTGGTGAGGAGCGCCGTCGTGGCGAAGGCGCCGAGCATCATCGACACGATTGGAAGAACGAGATGCCAGAAATAGTCGAGAATTTTCCCGTACCACGGCAGCATCGAAAAGTTATCCGAGGTTAGCCCGCGCAGCGGAAAGATCGAATAGAATGAACCGCCCGCGAACAACACGATCAGTAGGATCGCGAACAGAAATCCCGGAATCGCGTAGCCGATAACGATCACGGTCGAGCTCCACACGTCGAAGCGCGAGCCGTCGCGCACGGCCTTCGCAATGCCGAGCGGGATTGAAATGAAATAAGTGAGGAGTGTCATCCAGAGGCCAAGCGAGATCGATACCGGCATTTTCTCAATGATGAGATCGATCACCTTTGCGTCGCGGAAATAGCTTTTCCCGAAATCGAAGCGGGCGAAATTCCACAGCATCAGGAAGAAGCGTTCGGGCGCGGGCTTGTCGAAGCCGAACTGCTGTTCCAGTTCCTTGATGAATTTCGGGTCCAGTCCCTGCGCGCCGCGGTATTTCGAGTTCACGCCTTCGCTGCTGACGCCTGGCTGCGCCGCGCGCCCGAGATCGCTGCCGCCGCCGGAAACGCGGGCGGTCGCGGAAACATCGTCGCCCATCAGTTGCGCGATCACCCGCTCGACCGGTCCGCCGGGGGCGAACTGCACCACCACGAAGGAAACCAGCATGATCCCGAAAATCGTCGGGATCATCAGCGCAAGCCGGCGCAGGATATAGGCGGTCATGCGGTGAAACTGCGTGGGTTCGGGGCGGGGGTCAACCGTGCAACTCCGTAGTCATCCCGGAAGCCGAGCGAAGCGAGGCTGTCCGGGATCCATAAACACTGGCGTATCTGGATCCCGGGTCTCGCACTAACGCGCTCGCCCGGGATGACAGGATTTCTGGCATCACATCAGCCGCTTTGCTTCGCCCACCACGTCTCCGGGATCGCGCGCGCGTAGCGCGGCTGTTCCGGCGGGAAACCGAACGCGTCCCAATAGGCGAGCCAATAGGTGCCCTTGTTCCAATGCGGCACCCAATAGCGCCCGGCGCGCAAGACGCGGTCGAGGGCACGGCAGGCGAAAGTCAAGGAAGGGCGGTCGTTCGCCTCGATCGCTTTTTCGATCAGCGTATCGACGACGGGATCGCTAATCCCCGCGAGATTCTGCGAGCCCTTGGTCCGTGCCGCCTGCGAGCCGAAGAAGGAGCGGAGCGATTCGCCTGGGGTTGCCGAGAAAGCGAAATTCTCGACTGTCACGTCGAAATCGAAATCGTCGACGCGCGCGCGATACTGTACGCTGTCGACGAACCGCAACGTCGCCGGGATGCCGAGCGTCGCGAGATTGCGGATGAAGCCGGCGTGATGGCGCTCGAACGAAGGCTCGTTCGAAAGAAATTCGATCGAGATTCCTTTGCCCTCGGGGTTAATGCGCTTGCCGTCCTTGACCTCGTAGCCCGCGCTTTTCAGCAGCGCCGACGCCTTGCGCAGCAATGCGCGGTCGTGGCCGGAGCCGTCGGCCTCGGGCAGCGTGAACGGCTCGCCGAAAACGTCGGGCGGCAGCTTGTCGCGGAAGGGTTCGAGCAGCGCGGCTTCCTCCGGCGCCGGCGGACCTTTCGCCATCATGTCGGAGCCCTGAAAATACGAGAACGTGCGCCGGTAGGAATCGTACATCAGGTTCTTGTTGGTCCACGGAAAATCGAACGCGAGCCCGATCGCCTCGCGCACGCGCGGATCCTTGAACTGCGCGCGGCGCGTGTTGATGAACCAGGCTTGCACCGCCGACGGCGCGGGATTGGGAACGACCCGCTGCTTCACGCGCCCGTCCTTGATTGCCGGGAAATTGTACTGCGTCGCCCAGGTGCGGGAGGTGAACTCCTCGCGAAAAAGATAATTTTTTGCGGTAAAGCCTTCGAACGCGATGTCGCGGTCACGATAATAGTCGAAGCGCACGATGCCGAAATTGTTGATGCCGCGCATCGATGGTAATTTCTCGCCCCACCAGTCCTTTACCCGCTCATATTCGATATAGCGCCCCGCTTCGAACTTGCCGACGCGATAGGGGCCGCAGCCGAGCGGGATGTCGAGAGTCGAGTCTTCGAAATTTTTCTTGGCGTAGTAGGCACGGGAAAAGATCGGAAGGCTCGCGGCGAAGAGCGGCGTCTCGCGCCCGCGCTTCTCGGAAAAGGTGATTTTCAGCGTCGCGTCATTCTCGGCTTCCGCCTTTTCCATGTCGCGCAGAAGCTGGCGGATCAGTGGATGGCCTTTTTCCTTCAGGATGTTGAGCGAAAAAGCGGCATCCTGCGCCATGAGTTTCGTGCCGTCGTGAAACTTCGCCTCCGGGCGGATGGAAAATCGATGGACCGGGCCATCGATCCGCACCGCGCGCGCGGCATAGCCGTACAGCGCGTCGGGTTCGTCGAGCGCGCGCGCCATCAGCGACGCGAAGGTGATCTCCATCCCCATCGGCGCGTCGCCCCTCAGCACGAAGCTGTTCAGCGAATTGAAGGTGAAAAAATTCTGGTTGTACTGCTTGGAGGATCCGACCTGCGAGAACACCCCGCCTTTCGGCGCGTCGGGATTGACGTAGCCGAAATTCTTGAAATCGGCGGGATATTTCAGATCGCCGAAGGCCGACATGCCGTGCAGGTCTTTTTCGGCGGCGAAGGTGGGTCGAATAAAAATTTTTGCAGCGGCGGCAGAAACGCCGAGTGCCAACACGGAGCGGCGACTCACTCTTTTCCCTCCCCCGTTTACGGGGGAGGGTAGGGTGGTGGAAAATCTGCGGCGCATATTTCCTTTAACCCCCACCCGCTCGCTGACGCTCGCTTCCCTCCCCCGGATCGAACTCGGGCTTGCCCGAGTTCGGCATAAAAAAGTTGACCGAAGTCGGATAAATCCGACTTCGGACGGGAGAGGTGAAGAAAGAAGCCTTCACTGCTTTACTCCGACTTTTTCGGCCCGCGCCTTGTCGTACCACCAGATTGTGGGGAAGCCGTAGGAATAGGCCGGCATTTTTTCGGGCTTGCCGAAACGGTCCCAGCGCGCCGTGCGCGAATAGTCGATCGTCCACATCGGCACGACATATTGGTTCCACAAAAGCACGCGGTCGAGCGCTTTCGTCGCGGCGACAAGCTCGTCGCGGTCCTTGGCGTAAACGACGCGTTCGATCAGCGCGTCGACCGCCGGATTCTTGATGCCGGCGTAATTGCGCGAGGCCTCGCGGTCGGCGGCGGCGGAGCCGAAATAATCGCGCTGCTCGTTCCCCGGCGAGAGCGACT
>Ga0157370_10009447_pt1 | contig 10415 bp, 2 predicted proteins | sample C35metaG_FD_113463 | JGI IMG/M metagenome (GOLD analysis project Ga0157370, IMG submission 113463) | Corn rhizosphere microbial communities from Kellogg Biological Station, Michigan, USA - C3-5 metaG | ecosystem: Host-associated > Plants > Roots > Rhizosphere > Soil | place: USA: Michigan... | reverse complement strand
GAACGTGATACTTTTTTAGGGAAGTTCAGGTCAAACAACAGGATTATCTCGTGAGAGGCCGGTGTTGTTACATTTAAGTCTGACACGATATGGTCGTAAGCATAGCCTATTCTTAAGTTTGGGGTAATGGCAAAGTTTACCATACCGCCAAAACTGTCATCAATCCTGTATGTAGCGCCTATCTCAAAGCGTTCAAAGAATAAGAAGTTTAATGATCCGTCAAATGATGGAGATACATTAAACGATGATTTTAACATAAACGATGGTTTCATCTTTAAGTTATCGGTAAGCTGGAATACATATCCACCCGTAATAAAATAATGTGATTCCTCTGATCCGAATTGTTTACCCGGTGCATAATCAAGGTGTTTACTTTTTAGCATGTTTGGCACCGATGCTGCAAAGTAATATTTGTTAGTGTAGTAAAAGAATCCTGCACCTACGTTAAAAAACGTATTATTGATGTTTGATGAGAATGCAGGGTCACCAAGAGCCGGCACATTGCTTTGTCCAATGTCTGTAAACAAGCCTACTTTGTGGAAAGTAGCTCCCGCTTTAAGACCTAAGGCAAGCCTGTGCTCTCCGCCAAGGTTAAGCGTATACGAGAAATCTGCGTAAGCATTGGTCTCTTCAACAGGACCAATCTTATCGTTGATTACAGATAATCCTAAACCTACATTCTTGCCCACCGGGCTGCTTCCTGAGAAAGTCATCGTAGTTGGAGAATCTTCAATATCAACCCATTGTTTACGGTATAGTAAACCAAAAGAAAGATTCTCTTTTGATCCTGCATATGCCGGGTTGATAACGTTCATGTTGTACATGTACTGTGTGTAGTGTGGGTCCTGCTGTGCCGTGGCATCCAGAAGACCTCCAAGAGCTAATAAAGCTGCAAAGTAAAGTTTCTTCATGTAATGTGTGTTTGCTTCGTTCTCGTAAAAATATTAAAAAAAAACAAATCCCCACTATATAGTGGGGATTTGAATGATAATTTTTTAAAAATTATTCTTGTCTATTAATATAAACCCATCCGGTTATAGATTCACCGTTTGAGCGTTCTATCATATAGAAGTAGGTTCCTGTAGGTAATTCATTACCATGTTTGTCAAGACCCACCCATTCTTTAGTATAGTTAGACTTACTGTATACTTCCTGTCCGTAACGGTTAAAGATTTCAAGTTTTCTAACATCAAGTGCTGTTAAGTCAAACTCGTCATTCATTTTATCACCATTAGGAGATATACCTCGTGGGATCATACAAGCCGTTGTTATAACTTCATACGTTTCTGTGTTAACACAGCCCGCTTCAGTAGTAACAGTTACACTATATTCTCCTTTAACAGATGGTACCATCTTACGATCAGTAGACGTAAATCCTTCAGGACCTGTCCATGCATAAGTTGCTCTGTCAGTATCAAATGTACCGTCAACAGCAATTACTTCAAGATAGTATACATTGTTTTCACAGTTGTCCATAAAGTTAAGCTCCGGTGTAGGAGTTATCTCTACATGGAATACATTCTGTTTGAAACAGTCTGTATTTTCAGCTGAAACATTATATACGTAGATATCCTGAGTAGCAGTTACAGGATCACCTGCGTGCAGTTCAGTACCAGTTCCATTTTGTCCGGTAAAGTATTTACCGTTAGTTAACGGAAGAAGTGTATACGTATCACAAGCAGTTACACCTGCAGGAGCATCAGCTTCAGGAGTTACAGTAACAGTTACTGTAAAGCTCACTTCGTCAGTACATGTATCCGGTGCTGTACCAGTTTGCTGGTAAACATAGATAGTAGTAGCTCCAACAGTTGATATTGTAGAACCAACTGCTAACGGAGTTGTTCCACCTGCTGCTGCATAATATTGCGCATTTGCATTTGCACCTGTAAGAGCAGGAAGCACATAGCTATCACAAGCTTTTACATCAGCAATCTCATCAAGGTTAGGTTGCTCATTTATCGTTACTGTGAACGATACTTCACTATTACAAGCTTCATTTGTTGGCGCTGCAGAGTACACAAAGATAGTTTGCGTAGCAGCAATAGTTTCACCGGCAGATAAAGGACCTACTCCATTCGTCGCTGTAAAGTAACCTGCATTAGCGTTAGCACCTGTTAGTGCAGGTAGCACATAGCTTCCACATGCAACTACGTTTTCAATTGGCGTAAGTGAAGGAGCGTTTATAACAATAGCCTGGAACGAATCTGTTACAAAACACGTAGTTCCGATTTTTGCAGATCGCACCCAAATAGTTGCTGTAGCATCTGTTACAAAAGTAGCAGGAATTGGGTTTGAAGCAGCAACAGCATCAGCCTGTGTAGCATAGTATGTATATGCATAAACTGCTGGATCCTGATTAGTTACTCCATCTCCAAGATCAAAAGTAGCTGTTTCACCTGTATCAGTACATTTAGTTATATCATCAACATCTAATTCAGCAATCGCAGCCTCTAATTTCATATTGAAATTACTTTCCCTTACAATAATGTCACCATTACAAAGGTTGTAAGATGCACGTGCCGTAACTGTTGTAGTACCTGTCTGGTCTACACAAATCTGTTGTGTAGCATTATCAAGACCTACACTCACACCATTTTTAAACCATTCAAGGTGTACATTTGGGTTACCATTTGGAGTAAATCTCCAGGCTTCTTCAGTTGCAGTCCAGGCACCTGTATTTCTTCCCGGAGGAGTAAATGCTACAGTACCATCGGCATTCTGAACACCAATAAGACCTACACCATTTTGCCAAGATGTACATGGCACCCTTCTTTTAACGTATACCTCAATTATGTTTGTAATTTCATACATAACGATCTGGTAACTTTGAGGTCCGATATTTGGATCCTGGCTACAATCAGGGTTTTGGAACTGAGCTAATTCATTAAAGCTTACAACCAATGCACGACAAGGGTAGTTACCTAACACCTGGTAGTTAATGTTTGGATGTGCAAATGAATTTTGTATACTTGGATCAGTATCCTGATATACTCCATAAATTGCATTTCTGCTGGTATCAGGGAAACTAGGATCAGGAATAGTCTGGCTAAAAGACCATTGGTTAAATGATCCTGAAGCCTGGTTAGCATTAAAACTTACTAAACCATTAGCACCTACCTGAGCTGTATTATATGTATCACCCATGAAACAGAATTCGAATGGTAATACAATTCTTGGACCCCAGATATCATCTATACCTACCGGCATTTGAGTTCCTCCTACCGTAGGGAATGGTGGAACAAAATCGATACTTGTAACTTCATAAGAAGTAGTTTCGGCTGCAGACGAGTAGTAAGATGCGGTGAAATTTACACAAACTTCTTCACCTGCACATATTGAATATTCTGTATCCGGAGGAATAACCTCAAGATTATCATCTACCACTGTTACATCGGCACAAGCCGGTGGCGTGAAGATAGAGAACTTAAGCGGTCCAGACCAGAAACTCTGATCAGTATCACTACAAATAGCTCTCACATAATATTCGTAAGGTGTACTTTCCGGAAGGTTTTCTACCATATAAGATGGATTTCCGGTTACTTCAACTGCTTCAGTTGTATCGCTTGGGAAATCTCCCCCCTGAAGTTGTACAACAACTTCCCACTTAGTTTCAGTAGCACCAGGTGTCCATGTTAATTCTGTAGTAGTTGGCGCATTTACAACACTAGCAGTTGCTAAGTCAGTAGGCTGCGGACAAGTAATTTCAGAACAATATGGAAGTCCTGTAAAGATTATAGAATTCTTTTCAGAAGCTACAGTACCCGCAGTTCTCTGGAAGATAGTTTGTCCAAGATAGTTTTTGATCGAAAGACCTATTTCATCAGGGCTAAAACCATCTGCATTCCAGAATACTTCATAAGGTATTCCTTTACACATTTGAAGTGTAACAGTAACAGGGCCTGAACTGTCAGTTATCTGAGGTCCTAATACACCTATTACAATACCGTTTTGAGTTACTGTCATTTTGTTAGTATTCCAACCCATATCCCATGAGTTAACTCCTGAATCCGTAAGGATAAAGTCAACCGGACATTGATCTTCAACTTCACATATGTTTGTATGGAATTCAAAAGGACCAGCCCAACGGCTCTTGTCATCTGTACCACAAACCGATCTTACGTAGTACTCATAAATAGTACCCGGTTCAAGAGTAATTCCTCCTGTATATAGGAAAGGATTTTGTCCCGCCTGAACACCAGTAGTATTTGTGCCAGGTATTGGCTGTCCTGCTTCTACAAGATAAACTTCCCAAGCACCTGCTGTACCGTTTTCAGTCCAGTTAAGTGTAGCTGAAGTCATACCTACCTCAGAAACTCCCAAGTCAGAAGGTTTAGGACATGTTAGTACTTTAGCCTCTACGTTATCAACAGCTGCTGGATTTGCACCACCAAACGTATCATTTTCCCACTGGAACACAAAACGTTGTGTTGTTCCTGCCTGTGTAGCACTAATAGGCACAACAAGGCTTTCACTTTTCCAGATATTATTGTTAAATAGATTTTGTGTAGTAATTTGAATACCGTCTGAGTCCGTAATCTCTGTACCTGCAACAGGTAAGTAATTTAAAGGAACCATCCATACAGTAAGGAAATCTCCACCAAAATCTGAACCAACATTTTTCCAGTCAAACGTAAAATCAAGATTAGTAGTGCCCGCAGGTATTACAATATCTCTATACGCATGAATTATAGATTCTTCAGTATTATTGAAACTATTTGTAACTCCATCATCGCTGGTTACATACATTGATTGAGAAGGGCTATTAAATGTAGCTCCGCCCACAGCCCAGGTATTAACCTGATCAAGGTCGATGAATGTGTAGTTAGGATTAGCACCATCAAAGTTTTCAGCATACGGAAGCGTAGCAGGAATTTGTGGTGTATTAAAGTTAATACCCCCTACCCAGAAGCTATTTCCATCTGCAACTCCACAGTTACTTCTAATCCATATGAAATAATTAACATTAGGAGGAAGTCCTGATAATGTAAGCGTAGTACCGCTAATACTAGGCCCTGATGGCAATGTACCAGCCACCGGAGGTACAGGGCTTGTAGTAAGGTAATACTCATAACTGTCCGGAGCATCAGCAGGAGCTGTCCATGTGAATGTAGCGTTAGCTCCATCTATTGATGCTAAAGTTACATCTGTTGGAGCAGAACATGTGATTACAGAGAAACCAACATTGTCAACTGCTGCTGCAATACCGCTGTTCCAAGTACTTTTCCATTCAAAGATTACTCTTACAATGTTACCATTCCACGCTGCAGGAATATCAACAACATTGTTAACATTTTTCCATACACTATTATTAAATAAGTCGTCTCCAACTTTAATAGCATCAGGGTTGTTGCCAACTTCCTGATCTGGTGTAGGACCAAATGTTATAGGAGCAACATATACACGTAGAACATCTGAACCCCATTCTACACCAACGCTTTTCCAGTCAAAGTTAAGAAGAACCTGACCTGAAGCTATTGTAGCAGGAAGCTGAATGTCTCTGTAAGCATGAACAACACTTAAGCCGTTATTGCTAAAACCGTAATTATTGCTAACTCCACCATCATCCGTTACATAAAGCGACTCAGTAGGGCTGCTGCTTGTTGCAGTACCTACCACCCACTCATTATCATTATCATTTGATTGGTTTAATGTATAATTTGGTGCTGCGCCATCAAAGTTCTCTGCATAAGGCATAGTAGCAGGAACCTGAGGTGTAACAAATTTATATGGACCTATCCAGAAACTTTTGCCGTTTACACCACAATCACTTCTAACCCAGAAATTATAGTTTGTAGAAACTGCAAGACCCGGAAGAGATACAGTAGGATCAGTTGTGCTGCCGCTCTCGGTTGTTGTATCTACCGGAGGTGTAACACCATCTGTACCATAATAATAGTCATAACCACCAGGAGCCGAAGCAGTAGGAGGTGTCCATGACAATGTAGCTGTATCTAATGTAAGCGTATCAAGTACAATATCGCTAGGAGCAGGACATGTAATTACAGATAGACCAACATTGTCAATTGCTGCAGGAGCAGTTGTTGCTCCACTAAAGCTGTTTCTCCATTCAAAGATTACTCTTCTTACAGTGCCATTCCAGGCTGCAGGAACAGTAATTACATTATTAGCAGTAATCCACTGATCATTATTAAAATAATCAGGGCCTGATCTTACGATATCATCATCTTCGTTAATTTCTTCATTAACTGTAGGCGAGAATGTTACAGGAGCAATATAAACTTTCATTACATCACTACCCCATTGCACACCAACACTTTTCCAGTCAAAGTTAAGAAGAATCTCACCTGAAGGGATATTAGCAGGAAGCTGAATATCTCTATAAGCATGAACTACTGTGAAGTTATTTGCATCATAAGCATATGCAGTCCCGTTATTACTTATATAAAGTGATTCCGTTGGACTATTGCTTGTTGCAGTGCCTACAACCCATTTGTTAGGAGCTGTACCATTATCTAATGTAAAGCTGTGCTCACCTGCATCAAAGTTTTGAGCATATGGCATAGCTGCAGGAATCTGCGGAGTATTAAATAATAGAGGACCAGTCCAGAAACTTTGGTCTGTATCACTACAATGAGATCTTATCCATACAAAATTAGTAGCTGCTGGTGTTAAGTTGTCAATTATTGCAGATGTTTCAGTACCCGGCGCAGTTTGCGTAGGTAAAGTAGCAGCAGTAGGAGGTGTTAAACTCTCAACAGCGTATATATCATATATAGTAGGAATAACTGATGGAGCAGTCCATTCAATTATCGCCTGGTTTACATCAAGATCCTGAATTGCAAGATCCTGAGGTTGAGGACATGTAACTACTTTAAATGAAATATTATCTATTGCAGCAGGAGGATTAGATCCTACGCTGCTATCATTATGCCATTCAAAAACAAGTTTTACAAGAGCTCCGTCCCATTCGCTTGGTGCAGTAATAACAGTGTTTGATGTTTGCCATGCACTACCAAGATTAAGTCTGTCACCAATCTGAAGACCATCATCTCCAGTGATATCCTGACCAGGTGTAGGTGTAAAAGAATCAGGCACAACCCAAACGTTGATAAAGTCACAGCAGCTTTCGCCAAATGCTTTCCAATCAAACGAAAGGCTTAACTGATCTACAGTAGCAGGCATCAATAAAGTCTTAAATGCATGAACTGTTGATGTAGAACCTGTAGAATATGAATTCGTTACACCATTGTCATTAGTAATATAAAGTGACTTAGTAGGGCTGTTGCTTGTAGCAGTACCTATAACCCATTTATTAGTTTCAGTACCGTTAGAAAGCGTAAACCCTGAATTAGCACCGTCAAAATTTTCAGTGTAATCAATAGGTGTAGCTACCTGAGCTGTATTAAATGTAAATGGACCTGCCCAAATACTATAATTTCCGCCTCCACAGTTTTCTCTTACGTAGAATTCGTAGCTTGTACCAGAAACAAAAGCTTCGCTAGGCACACCAGGTGCTGCAGTTGTTGCACTAACACCGTAGTTAGAGTTAGTTGTTACAGTTGTTACAGTAGCATTTGTAGCCGGTAAACCTGAACCCGCATGCTGAACAGCAATTTGCCATGAAGCAGCTCCCGGTGTACCCGGTGTCCAGCTAAGCGCACCCGAAGTACCAGTTATGTTACCAACTGAACCTGCAGTAGGCTCCTCACAAAACACTTGCTGAATGGCAAGCGTATATGCTGTAGTTTGTGGTTCACCGTTTGTAGATATTACAATGTAATAAGTAGTTCCTGCCGTCATTGCAAACGCAGGAATATCTGCCGTTGCCGAACTTGAAGCAAGAGCACCATTTAAACATGATACACCAATGTTAGCACAATCGCTGTATATAAACATACCGGCAGGTCCGCCAGTTTGCGAAAGGTTTACATCATATATACCTGTTGTTGTTGGAGTAAATGAGTAAACAACATCGTTTCCTGCAAGGTAATTTCCTACACCGTTACAGCTGGTGCCCGGACTACCTTCATAAATGTCTGCATAATTACCCGTATTACTTGAATCACTAGGATTAGCAGGATCAAGCACTTTAGGCGCCTCACATGTTTCCCCTAAACAAGATGTCTGGAAGAAAAACGGCCCTAGCCATTGAATACTTACACCGCCGCCGTCGCAATAGTTTCGCACATAAAATTTGTACGGAGTACATGCAGCAAGGCCAGATTTTATATAAGGAAGAGTTCCTTGGTAAATATCACCTGATCCTATAGGAGTACCACTTGCTTCTACAACTTCTATTTCCCACTTAGTTACACCCGGGCTATCCCAAGTAAGACTTGCAGTGTTAAGTGTCTTTGCAGTAACACTACCATTAGTAGGTGCCACACACTCAGAAGCCACTTTTAGTTGATCAATAAACCAGCGTTCCTGGTTGTCGCCTTCCATAACAAGAGCGATACGAACGTTCTTTCCTTCCCACGCTGCAGGAATCTGAAGTACTTTTTGTACCCACTCTACCTGGCCTGTTAAATTAAGCTGGATTTCATCGAACGTGTACAGCAATTCATCTGCACCTTGGAAATCATTAACTGTTACATCAGCATTTGTCGCTGTACTACCAGTACCATAGTCATGGATGTAGATTTTGAAAATAGTTCCCTGATTCTGTCCGATGGTTAATCGCGACTGAAACGTCAACTGTGCATTTGCAGGCACAGTAAAATTCTTTGTTACAAGCCAGTCCGTAGGGATTGGCTGTCCCGGCGCTACGTTTTCTTTGTTAAGAAACGCAGAATGGCCGTCAACCTCAAAAGGCTGTTGCTGGGGATCACCCGGAATCGTTTGCGCCCAAGTTAAATTTGGGCCGTACTGATTGATTACCGTCCAGTTTGGCGGTGCGGCAGGGAGTGTACCTCCCGGACTAACCCACGGAGACTCAAAACTCTCCTCGGCTAGCTGCGCATTCGCAAAAAAGGACATCAACGATACGACGATCATCAACGTAATTTTTCTCATAGTTTATAGTTTAGCTAAATTTAATCTCCAAATATAAAAAAATATAACATATACGTAACATATTAATAAAATTTAACATATTTATTGAAAATCAAGGTATTGCTGAGGAAATCGAAAATCTTATGATTATTTTTTTGTAATTTTACATTTTTATCACAAAATTATGCTTGAAAAAGAGTCGATTAGTTTCGAGAGAACCGTTTTAGCGGGTGTCATTACACAAAACCAAAGTGAAGAAAAGCTTAACGAGTATCTTGATGAACTCGATTTCTTAACATTTACTGCAGGCGGACAGGTAGTTAAACGTTTTTCTCAAAAAATGGAGCGCCCTAACCCAAAAACCTTTTTGGGAACAGGAAAAATTGAAGAGATAAACGTATATATAAAGGAGAATGATATTTCATCCATCATTTTTGATGACGAGCTCACGCCCGCCCAGCAAAAAAATCTTGGTAAAATATTTGACATCAAAGTACTGGACCGTACTAACCTTATCCTTGATATTTTTGCACAGCGTGCACAAACTTCTTATGCCCGCACTCAGGTAGAGCTGGCACAATATCAGTATTTACTACCAAGGCTATCGGGTATGTGGACCCACCTTGAGCGCCAGCGCGGTGGTATTGGTATGCGTGGTCCCGGTGAAACCGAGATAGAAACCGACAGGCGTATTGTGCGCGACCGTATTGCTTTACTTAAAGAAAAGATACGAACCATAGACAGGCAAATGTCTGTACAGCGCGGCAACCGTGGCAGTATGGTACGTGTAGCCCTTGTAGGATATACCAATGTGGGTAAATCTACCCTTATGAATGTTATAAGTAAAAGTGAGGTGTTTGTAGAAAACAAACTTTTTGCTACGCTGGATACCACGGTAAGAAAGGTGGTTATAAAAAACCTTCCGTTTTTATTGTCAGACACTGTGGGGTTTATCAGGAAACTGCCTACCCAACTTATCGAGTCGTTTAAAAGTACACTTGATGAAGTACGCGAAGCTGACCTGCTTTTACATGTGGTTGATATTTCGCACCCTGAATTTGAAGAACATATTGCATCGGTAAACCAGATATTACAGGATATTAAAAGTATAGATAAGCCTATCATAATGGTATTCAATAAAATTGATGCTTATAAACCGCTTACTATAGATGCCGATGATCTTATGACCGAAAGAACATCGCGCCACTATTCTTTAGACGAGTGGAAAGCAACCTGGATGAGCAATGTAGGCGAAAAGAATGCGCTGTTTATCTCTGCAACCAGTAAGGAGAATTTTGAAGAGTTCAGGGAAAAAGTATATGAAGCTGTAAGGGAAATTCATATTTCGCGTTTTCCGTACAACCAATTCTTATATCCTGATTACAAAGAGAATCACGCTGAAGAAAAAGACGACGAATAAAAAAATCCCCCGCTTAAACGGGGGATTTTTTGTTTTATAG
>Ga0157370_10009444_pt1 | contig 10419 bp, 7 predicted proteins | sample C35metaG_FD_113463 | JGI IMG/M metagenome (GOLD analysis project Ga0157370, IMG submission 113463) | Corn rhizosphere microbial communities from Kellogg Biological Station, Michigan, USA - C3-5 metaG | ecosystem: Host-associated > Plants > Roots > Rhizosphere > Soil | place: USA: Michigan... | reverse complement strand
TGCGCATCCGGCGCACGCCGCGCCTGCGCCTCAAACAAACCGTGCACGCTCGCATCCGACGGATAATCGCGCTCCGTCGCATTCCAGCCATGCAGCACAAGCTCCCGCTCCGCCGTATCCAGCCGATCGATCGAAGCGCTCACGCCTCCGCGGCCTCAGGGCACGCGATTCCATAGATCGGCTCCGGCGACACCTGGGCGATGGGCCGCCCTTTCTTCCGCCCCAGCCTTAAAAGGGCAAGATAACCAGCCGAGACGAATGCCGTAGCCGAGCCGAATAAGCAGATAATCTCAAACACTAAACTCAAACGGGGCGAGGTCATACCCGGCAGCCAAACCGTAAGAGCACCGAGAGCCGTGTTGATCGCGATCCAAAGAGCCACTGCCCAATTTCGATAGACCCGCATTTGCCTCTTCAAACACTCCTCGGCCACAACGGACGTCAGCCCTTTGGTACCCCAGCTCACATCATGAAGATTGAAGATCGAATAACCGGAAAGGAGCGGCGCGAAAAACAACCCGGAGATAATGTAAATATTATTCCAGAAGACCATGTTCCGCAGCAATCTCCAGTCGAGCAGCGTTATCGCCAGAACAACAGACACCGTCGGAATCGTCAGAACAAGCAACGATGATCGCGGCAGAGCATTCCACAATAATAAACACAACAGAACAGAGCAAAGCACATCGCCAATGCTCCTAATATATACCGCCGTGCGCCAGTGACTTGCCGCTTTCATTTTACCTAGGAGCGATGCGCCGATTAATATGAGCAGGGACGCACCCAGTACTGCCCGGGAGTAAATAAAGAACGGCGTCGTGGCAGCAGCAAGAACATTCCGGAAAACCAGTAACGTAGCAAATGCTATTGCAGGAGCCGCCAGCTCCATCATCATAAGAATGAATTGGCTAAGCATCGCCACGAGAAATCTTGCTTTGCCAACCACCGTTCGATCGGGGCGGCGAACGAACTCCGGCATCTTTCCGAACAGCCAGATACGGCAAGCGAGCGCACTATTATTCCACCGACGCCTTTGCCGCATGAGCTCCCCCATACTTTGACAAGAGTCAGTTAAAGCCGAAGCGCTCGGGCAATACGCGAGCTTCCAATTGGCATTTCGCCGCAAAGCGATCTCGTTGCCGACAACGCGATCCTCGGCCAGGAACATGATTTTCTCAAGGGGGATGACCGTGTTCAGACCTCGAAGATAACTCTCCACCGGCCGGTCAGCGAAGCCGTCGACGAGGCCGACAGCACTATATTCGCTATCATTCTCCAACGCCTCCCATCGAAACATGCAAAACTGGCCCGGAACGACGCTAAGGTTACCGGCTGCCACCTCAAAGGGCCAAGAAAGTGCTTTTTGCAGGACAAAGTCAAAATATTGCCACACCGATAGGAACATCGCCGACGGGTGCGGCGGCGGCACCATAATAAATGGCGCAATTGCCCCGATATCGGGCTGATCTTCCATTTTACTTACAAGATTATAATACGCGCGCTGTTCTATTACGGTGCCAGCATCTATTTGCCAGCAGAAACGCGGCCGCAACACTCGACAGAGCTGCCTGAAGAACAACGCGTGAGAATGAAGCTTTCCCGCGTTTCCATCTTTCACACAAGAGTGCAGCGTAGTGGCTAGCGCACCTGAGGACACCGCCTCATCTGAGCCGGCTGGAAACGATCTTATTCGGATCGACTCCCCCTCCAACTCCAATACGCCACCGCTCGTCGGCGCCTCCTGCCTCTCGAGCCATCTAAGCAGATCAGGATCCGCAAAGTTACTGCCATCGACGACGAGGTAAACGCCCACTCGAGTAGCGACTGATCTTTGCTGATCGTGCCAGGCAATCGCACGCACGACCGAAGATATCGTCTTCTCGACCTCGACCAGAGGCTCATTATAAACCGTAATGCAGATCGCACTATCAACGGGGTGCACCCAGTCATGATCGGCCCTATCTAACCCCGCGGAGCCACCTTCATCGCCGTAAGACGCGGAACTGGCATAGGGGTCACGCGCGTGACGGTCGCCGCGCTCAGGTTCAAGAGCGTCCATGCTATCACCCGGCAGCCAGCAGCGGTACCGTTGCGTCTTCCGGCCGCCCCATCAGGTATTCGCCGCGGGCCCGGAAATCACTGGGATCAACGCACCCAACAATTTTGCCTTCGCTGACCACAACGACATAGTCAAATCGATCGAGTAAGTCTATGTTATGAAGAGATACTATTAGACACTTCTCTCTGAATAAGTCACTCAGATGGTCAAGAATCAACCTCTCATCTATCGCATCAATGCTGCTGGTAGGTTCGTCGACTAGGACCAAGTCGCTCTCCAGCGCCGCAAGAAGCCCTCTCGCGACGGCGATTCTCTGACGTTGTCCTCCGGACCAATTACTGCCGCCCTCGACCACTTGAGCCTCCAGGCCCAATCCAAGAGGCTTGATGAGAAGATCCAGTATTCGGCCCTGCGCTGAGCCGCTCCCAGGCGGTTCATCGTCCCAGAACAGGTTGTCGGAAATTGTCCCTTCGAGCAGCTCGGGCGTCTGCGGCACAAGCGTGACCGAGTTACGCAGCGCGGCCGGGTCGAGCGGAACGCCGTCTACGAGTAACGCGCCCTCACTGGGCGGCATAAGCCCCGCAAGAACCTTGAGAAGGGTGCTTTTGCCGCTGCCGTTACGCCCGACTAGCGCATATCGGCAGCCGCGCTCAAAGCCAATATTCAACGCGGACAGCGCCTTCACCCCTTCCTTTCCCGTACCGTAGGAATATCCGAGCTCATTGCACTGCAGCCGCCTCCAGCCGTCGGGAAGTTTGGATCCCGACTTAGCTTGAATCTCAAGGGCGTATATTGGCTCGGCGGTAGCAAAATCGGTTCTTTGGCGCATAAATGTCGTGATATTACCAATCACCGACAGTAGCGCACCAATCCCGCCGCCAACGTATGCCTGCACCATGTACACATTACCTAAGGCAACATGGCTATTCGATCCGGCCGTCGAGGCCAGAGAAATATATACCACCATCAGACCAAGAGCAAACCCGGTCGATATTATGTCAACGCCCGACCATTTACATTCGGTGATCAGTACGTTCGTCCTGGCGATTTTGAATATATCACCCAACTTGTGACCTATCACGCCCTCTACTCGCCCTTCCTGACGTGCCGTGTAAATCACGGCCATATTTCGCAGGAAATCAATTGAGGCAGTCCCGAACGCGCGGTGTGCGGTGGTCTCTAATGTCCAGAACTTAAGCTGATACTTATCGATACAAACACATAAAAGCGTCAAGGCGGCGTATCCCCCTAGCGCCGCCATACAAATTACCGGTGAAAGAATATAAAGAGCAATAATGGGACCAGTCATCAGAAGCATTGACTCTACCAGAGCAAACTGCCCAAACGTAAAGCCAAATACCGCACCGGTGCTTTGACCAATTCTAGATGCTATATCCCCTGAGTGGCGCCCTTCATGCCAATTTATGGGAGCGGAAAGTATGCGACGCATCAATGAACTCAACATGTCCCGCTGTGCCTCGCACGCAAGCCCGAACTGCATTAATTTTATTGGCAGCCTTACCGACCAAATAAAGACCAATATCAGTAACAATGCTTTCAGCAAGCCGCCGCACTTCGCGAGCCCATTCCCGCCATCTTGCTGTATGATATTGATCATAATACCAGCAAGAACAGTCGGCGCTAACTTTGCTAGATTTATTATAGCCACGAGCAAGAATAGAACGACGGCCTTGGTTCTTCTCCGGCCGGCATATAGCCACACCGCGCTCAGCAGTCCGCGGGGGGTCTTTGAGACCACGCTTGAAACTTGGTCCGACATCGAATACCCCCGCTAGCGCCTCAAACAAACGTCGCACCGCCCAGTTTATGATCGGCGTGGCGCAGTCTGTCGAACTGGTGACTTAGGTAATTAAGGAGTGCACTCGAATCTCTTTCGAAGAACGAGTGCCCACCGCTAAAGGCATTTATTTGAAAGTCATTATTCGTACACTCCCGCCAGCCGTCGAGTTCACTAGCAGAGATCGTATCATCTTCGCCAAATAGAACGAATATCGGACAACTCAGAGGGGCACGAGGCCGAACATACTCAATATGGGCCATCGCCTCAAAATCGGCTTTCATCTGGCCCATGATCAGATGAGCTAGACTTGGCTCGGCAATAATTTGGTCCGCCCGTTCGTTAATAGAGAGGAGCTCGCCTTCAAGGGCTTCTCGATCCCATGTTCTACGAAACCTCTCATTTGAATAATCTCGAGGAGAGGTGCATGATATCACAAATAAACCCAGAGGTTCCGACTCGTATAACGAGGAGAGCCGCAGTGCACATTCATATGCCAGTAATGCACCGAAGCTATGACCGAGGATTACGTAGTCGGACTTAGCAAACTCGACCATCTTGTCGGCAAGGTCGGCGACCAATGGGTGAAACTCTGTAAGGGCACTTTCTCCTGACCGCCCGCCACGCCCCGGCAGTTCCACAGGAATGACCCGCAAATCTCTCCGTAAGTGTCGAGACCATCCAGCAAAACTCGCGCCAGCGCTGGCGCCAGCGCAGGGCAAGCACAAGACCTGAAGTGAGTTCATGCGTTGACCAAGCTACGCCCAGGGGGTGCCGGCGGTGGGATGAGCTGTCCAACCCTCCCTCTGCGGAACGGCGAACGGAATATAAGAGTCCCATGTAGGCCCCACGTCGCTAATCTTCCTCACGACGGAAGTATTAAATATTGGGAGGCTCTCTACGAGATAATCGGGGCGATTTGTTTTTATATACTCTACGACCCCCTCAATAGCCGGGAAGTGAGCATCGTCAAAGAGGATGTGGCTACCAACGACACAAAGCCGGTCTGTCATGAAAAAATCAACCAGAACCTGCTCGAACGTGTGATACCCGTCGATAAACGCAAGACCAACCGAGTTTGGCCCCACAGTTTCGTAGAGCAGAGCCAGGCCTATTTCCGATCTCTTCCAGACACGCCGATGAACGTCGCTGAACTCAGCTTCCAAATATTCATTGACAAGCGCACCCCGTCCACCAGGAAGGCCATATGGGTCAAATACAATGTGCTCAAAATCACGTCCGATTGAGGACCGCGCGGCTAAAATCATCGTGGATGACGACCCCATGCCAAAACCAACATCCAGGGAAATCTTCGCGGGACAACGCTTGGCAAGATAAGCTATCAAACCAAGTTGATCCGGAGACAACCGCACGTCAAGCAAAGGTTCTTGGCGGCCGTCCGGGTGAATAAATTCCCCCCCGGTTACTGCCGTAAGGCACCGTTTCGCTACGTCACTGCTCGCGGCGAGTTCGGCAAGTTCAACTCGCAGGCACGCCCGATCGGGCAGGACGAACGCACCGACAACGTCGGCGGTAGCAACAGTGGACGCCAAGACCCCCTCCATTCACCCAGTATGAAACCGCTTCTCTCGTCCACGAAATTCCACTACGCCGACGAACATCAGCGCGATCAAGGTATAGTAAGCACCTAACCGATAGCGGCCCTCGTTCCGGTCTAGGATCCGCAAGGAAGGCAGTTTTGTGGAGTTCTATGTCCGAATCTCTAGTTGATGTCGCTGAAGCATACGAAGCAATTTAGATCTTACTAGCCACGGACCTCGATAGATTTAGCCATTTTGGACATTTCTTTTATCGGCGCTGCAGTGCTACTTGTTTTCAATGACGGCTTCGGGGGAAGTCCCAACTCGCAACCCTGCGCGGGCGAAATTAATGGACCGCGGCCCTCCGGACCCGCTTCCGGATTTTCGGATTCCGTATCCGGTCCAGCGACGGCGTTACGAGACAGTCAGGCCGCCTCGTGGCGCGGGTTGCGAACAAACCCTCCGAGATTGCCTAGCCAAACCATTGGATCGAGCAGCCGCACATCCTGCATCTCGGCCAAGAAATCGCCATGTTGGGGGTGCTGCGGCAGGAACACTGCCATATCCCCATATTGAGCGTCAGAAAACTGCTCCCAGTTCATCAATCTTGCAAAATACACTCGACCCGCACCAACCGCCCGGGCGAGATCAACAAAGTCGCCCATCTCCCTATAATTATCCTTTTGGACAACGAACGAGAGCTCAAACTTTTCGACGTATCCTTTTGCCGTCAGCTCGCCTGCAAAAATCAGGTTATCCATCATTGTCGACCATTTTGCGCCCCGACGAAGACGCTCATGAGTCGGGCCGTGAGCCGCATCTACACTGACTTTGAGCTCTTCGATGCGATAATGCAGCGACGGAAACTCGTTCCATTGTTGCGGCGTTAGAAGCATCGCGTTCGTCATTATCCGAAATCGCAGATTTGGATACTTTTCGGCAGTTAATTCCTTCATTACATTTCTGAAGGTCTTGCTTGCAAATGGATCGCCTGAGCCGGTGATGATCACGATTTTTGCTTTCTCCAGAAGAGGCAAGACTAGCCGGCTTTCCATGGAGGCGTAGACCCGCCGCATTGCGCTGTTCGCGGCAAAAACATCTTCGCGACAGCTAGGGCAGGACAGATTGCACGTTCTATCATAACATAAGTTTATAATTTCTGGTCCGTCTTCAAGCTTATTTGTCGATCTTTCGAGGGAAAATTTGACGGAATCGGGTAAGTTATGATCCCCGGCTTCCTTTAGTTGATTCTGCTGGATAACAGGGCAGATTATTTTGTTGCAGTAACGATAAGATCCATCGAGAATACTCTCTCTTATCGCCTGCGCTGTCCCCCCGTTCCAAATCTCACCACTTGTGGCATACCTCGGGTCACCGAGAGATGTCGGCAGCCAAGCCTGGCAGCAGAATAAGGCGCTATTTTCCGTAATGGTGAGCTGGTTGAACGGTTCCTGGCAAATCTTTCCCCTAAGGTTGAATTTTTCCTCGTTTGGATGAAGTATCGAATATAGATAGAAAAGTGCTCCCTGGAGGAGCGGGGATTGGTCATGGATAGCCATGAGCGAAGTGAGATGCTCGATCGCGCGAGCAGGGCCAACCTCTGTATGCTCTGCGAATACGAGAAGTATTTGTATGACGAGATTCTGCTGCTCACCTTCCGCAGGAAATGAGCGAATCTCCTCGAGAACACCTTCTTCATTATGGAGATATGTGGAAAGTCCAGGCCAAAGCTCAGGGTGGTCCAGACCGTCGGATAGTGTAGCAACCAGTCGTTGGGCTGCGGTAAGGCTATCATGCCCTTCGGGCCGCGCGCGGCTCTGGAAAATGGCGCCTTGACATTGTTTTGGCATCGGGCCCCCCGCTTCGGTTTTCTTACCCATTGGACGATGTGGGCCGCTACGCTCGGTGTCTATGTTGAAAACATCCAAATAGGCAGTAATGTTCGAGACGGCGGCAAAGATATACAGCGGCAAACTTGGTGTTGCGTTGCCGCTCCGGAGCTAGGAAACGCGTCGAGCTCGTCTGCTGCAACGGGTCCCGAAATTGCTGGGCCGGAATGAATTCGGCGATCGGGGGCTTGGCGGGTAGTAGCGGCTATGCTCGGCCTCGCAAGCCGACTCCGATGTGCAAGAGTGCGGCGGCTCCGTGCCCTTCAGGCACGGTGAGCTCTCGCGTTTCCGCACGATCTGCCTCCCTCAGCAGATTCCATTTGCCGTCAGCGGGACCTTCATACAGTCAGGGCTGGCAAGCGCACTTGCCGAACCGGGCACGGAAACTCAACGCGACAAAGGGCTGCCAAGATTGTGACAACATGCTCTGCAGGCCAACTGGTATATGATGTTGGATTGAACAACGGCGACGACAGCCATTACTACCTTGAGAAGGGCCTGACGGTAGTCGGCATCGATGCCAACCCGCGATCTTGCCAAGAGTGCACCATCCGTTTCGCTCGGGAGATCGCTCAAGGAAGGATGAGAATAATCAACGTGGGAATCGGTGCCAGCGAGACAACGTCAACTTTTTACGTGAACGGCACGATCGACACACTAAGCACGTTCCGCCCTGAAAGGTTCGATGATAAAGAGTGGGCCCCCAAGTCTTGGGAGAAGATTTCTATAGATGTAGTTCGTCTTTCGACATTAATTTCGCAATTTGGAGATCCATATTTCATAAAACTTGATATAGAATATTTAGATGAAGCGGCCTTGATTGATCTTAACAATTCTCGAATTACTCCGCAATTCATTTCCGCTGAGGCTCATGATTTAGCTGTACACACGACCCTCTTGAACATGGGGTACCGGAAATTTAAAACCGTGGTGGGGGCGGAAGTTAACGCGCGATTTGGCGAAACCACCATTCGACGAATTGATGGCACCAGAATCTCCCATTCCTTTCCCCTGGGATCCTCTGGCCCATTCGGCGACGACCTCCCGGGTCCGTGGCTGGACAGTGCTGCTGCTCTCACCCAGTTGATCCAAGCAAACTTCGATTGGATCGACCTTCAAGCCTCGCTCTAGCATCGGGCAGTTGACTAGCTGCCAAAACTCGGCCGTCGCCCGCAGAGCTCAGCCACGAGCGAACGCGATATGGCCGCCTACCTTTCTACGAGGGAGCACCGTGCCAGGTGCGTCATCGGAAAAGATGGCATGAAGAGCCTCGAATCCTTGGCCTCCGGTGTTCGAAGGACAGAGACGCAGCCACGCGGACTCTCTCGGTCGAGCGAGCGACCGGGACATCCTAGAGCCGGCAGGCGGTGTCCCGGCCGCAGCCGCTTGCACGGCATTCAATCCATATCGGAAACTCTTGTTTGACGGTATTTCCGGCGGTATTGAAGCAGTGCTTGCAATTTCAATGCTCGAATACACGACTTGTCGGAGATTTTTGGGTCCTCTTCTGGTACTTACATCCAATCTCTCTGTGAAAAGCGGTCGATAACCCTCCCAATGCCGTAAGCGATTTAAAGAGCTTCGGCTGGAATAGCGAGTTCCCCGATCAGGTTCTCCTGCCGGGCGATCCGCACAATTTCCTGCTCCCAGACTAAAAACCAAGCCCGCTTTTCGTCTTCAAGCTCATATGCATCGTAGGTTCGCTCCAGACCCTTCTTGGTGTGGTTGAGCATGGCTTCGGCCGTCTCGTAATCGACGCGCAGCCGCTTCGTGTTGGAGCGCACCGTCCGTCGGCAATCGTGGGGCGAGAAGCGTTTGACGGGACGGCCAGCATAGGCGCTCATGCGCTCGACAATCCGGTTGCGCGACTTCGGCCATCCCCAGATGCGCGGCCCGTCGCGGCGGTCGTTGGGGATGATCCATTCGCTGTCGGATTGAACGAGCGACGCGCCCCACGGGCCAAGCGCGATCGCATGCTCGATGCCGTTTTTCGATCGCGTGGCTGGTATCGTCCAGACGCCCTGCTCGACCTCGGTCGACCTGCCCTCGGTCAGTTCGTTGCGGCGAACGGCTGTCAGCAGCCACAACAGCCAACCGCGTTGGAATGGTCGCGGTTCCAGCGCGACCGCGCGCATGAACCAGCCGATCTCCGCCAGGCTGAGCTTGCGGGAGCGCGGGGTCTCGGGAAAGCGGAGGTCGCTCAGGCGGCGCGACGGATCCTCCTTGAGGCCGACCTCGAGCCCGCGCAGCGAGCAGGCCCAGCCGAAGAACACCTTCAGTTCGGCGGCTAGGCGATTCGCGCGGATCCTCGCCTGCTTGCCCTTGGCGAGGATCAGGGCGACGAGGTCCTCCTCCGTCACCTCGGCCATCAGCTTGTCCGCAAGGGGTGGCGCTACGTCCTTCTGGTAGATGTAGAGCTTGTCTTTGATGGTGCGCGGCTTGTTGGGCCGATCGATGCCGGAGGCGCGGCCTTCGTGGACGGCGACCATGTAGAGGGCATGCGCGCGAGCGACCGTCATCGGGACGTGGGCTTTCGCCTCGCGTTCGGCGACGCGCGGATCGATGCCCGCCTCCACCTGGAAGTTGAGCGTTCCGGCCCAGCCGCGTGCGTCGGCGATGCTGACGGCCGGGAAAATGTCGCCGCGCACGGTGACGATCACGTCCGAACCCGGGATGCGGCGGCGGTAGAGCCAGCGCCTTCTGCCGGTCTTCAGCAGTTCGACTGAGAGGCCGGGTGTCTGGGGGTCGTCAACTTTGCGGGCGGTGCCGCTTTTGCCGAGATTATCGATCGCGGCGGGTAGGAGCGCTTGGGGTTTTGGCACTGGTCCGACTCCGGTCGGTCCGCGGCGCTCCCCGCTTCTCGAAAAATCCGGACACAAAATCACCAAATTCGGACACAAATCCGGACACAAGTGATGTCCAGCCGGGTCGAGCCTAGGCGGGCCCTGTCGAGCTGGCTTCCGAAAATTTTTCGAAGGGGATCAAGAGGTTGCGGCCGACCTTACGAGGTGATTCGGACCGCTGAAAAGTGGGGCGGATGACGGGACTTGAACCCGCGACCCTCGGTACCACAAACCGATGCTCTAACCAACTGAGCTACAACCGCCACGCCTTATGCGCTGCCGTCTCCGG
>Ga0157370_10009442_pt1 | contig 10420 bp, 7 predicted proteins | sample C35metaG_FD_113463 | JGI IMG/M metagenome (GOLD analysis project Ga0157370, IMG submission 113463) | Corn rhizosphere microbial communities from Kellogg Biological Station, Michigan, USA - C3-5 metaG | ecosystem: Host-associated > Plants > Roots > Rhizosphere > Soil | place: USA: Michigan... | reverse complement strand
TGGCTTGGGATTTGGCCTTAGGTTCTATAATGCATTAGATGTTAATTTAGTTGCAGGTTTCCCTTTTATAAAAGGCGGCAATCCATATAAAAATGCTTTTTTAGGAGTGGGATTGGATATACCATTAGGAGAATATTTGGAAAAGATTGGGAACAAGAAGTAGTAGTAAGCCATTAAAATGGCTAGTAGTAGCTATTTTTTAGTAGGGCGTAAGCCCCTAGCTTTATTCTAATTTATCATTACTAAATTATAATGTCATGCCAAATTGGAAACCTATTGTCGGACTAAGTTTTTCATCTGATGAATTTGATACTTATTGCCATGCATTGCAATGGAATGCATGGCGTCCGTCTTTTATCGTACTACACAATACGGCCGAACCTTCGTTGGCTAATAGACCTAATGGCTTAAACAGAAATCATATCGATAATCTGGTTAAGTATTATAGGGATGAGCAAAAATGGAGTGCAGGCCCACATTTATTTATAGATGATCATAAAATATGGGTTTTCACTCCATTAACACTTTCTGGGGTGCATTCACCATCATGGAATAAATTTTCATTAGGTATTGAGATGCTTGGGAACTATGCTACAGAAGACTTTATAACGGGGAGGGGTGCTGCTGTACGAAAAAATGCTATAGCAGCTATAGCAACAATTAGTGCGGTGCTAGGAATAGACCCAAACACAATGAAACTTCATAAGGAGGATCCAAAGACCACACATAAATGCCCAGGCGTAAAGGTGAACAAGAAGGATTTCATTAATGAAGTAGAGCAACTGCTTTTGTTAAGACATGGTAATGAGCATTCCTTGGTGGATGTTTAAATAACAAAAAATATAAGTTAAAATATTCTTTTAGTATTAACAGATTGATAATTAGGAATGTATGATCTATATTAAGCGTACACCAAAACCAGTTTATTATGCTTCTGCAAAAATGGTAAAGGAAGAACGGGATCTTAAAGTTCTGTATAATTCTAAAGGCCAGCAAAGAATGAACTTTAATATGGAGGCTATAAGCCCAATCAAAGCACATGTTCAAAAACTTTTCAATAACAAGTGTGCTTATTGTGAGTCAGCTGTAGATGTACCAATACAAGGTAATATTGAAAATTTCAGACCCAGATCAGGTACTCGTACTACAACCGGCTTCCTTCCGGATCACTACTGGTGGCTTGCATATCAATGGGAGAATTTATACTTAACCTGTAACGTATGTAACAAACACAAACGTGATTATTTTCCTTTAATTGATGAATCAACAAGAGCGGCTATCGGAGCAAAGAGAAGAGATGTACTTGCAGAGAGAATTTTAATCTTAGATCCCTGCATTGATAATCCAAAAGAGCATTTATATTTCAAACGCGATGGTAGTGTTGCTGGTAAAACAGATAGGGGAAGTGCAACAATTGAATTCTTTGCATTAAATAGAGGTGACTTAATTGAGGCAAGGAAAAAATCAATCGAAGAATTTATATTTTTTCTTGAAGAAAAGCAACCAAATAAGAATAGTTTAAGAAAAGATGTCGCTGATTATATCGATGAATTACAGTCGCCTAGATCAAAGAAGGAGTATGCAGCTGCATTAAGGAATGTGTATGAGGATTGGATCAGTAGTAAAACATCTTCCTCCTCGCTCTCTAATCAGGAAGAGTATGAGTCTTCAATTTTTAGTACACCGAAAGGTAAAAAATCCAGTTTAGATAATAGAGATGCTAATATTTTTTCGATAAAATCTATCGAGATTTCAAATTTCAAAAATATCGCAAATCTTTCATTTGAGATTTTACCTACGCAAGAATCATTTAATAGGGAAACCTGGTTGTTGCTATTGGGAGACAATGGTATAGGGAAAAGTTCCATTCTTCAAGCAATTGCAATGACCTTATGCGGTAGTAGCGAATTGAATACTCTGCCCCTAAAAGCCCAAGATGTCTTAAGACATGGTACCAATAAAGGATATGTGAAAATTTGGAGTTATGAGCATGACAATTCCTACGAATTACATTTTAATGCGCACAATTTTACTTATCAAAAGAAAAAACCACCAACATTTGTTCTGGCTTATGGAGCAACACGTTTACTGCCAAAAGGTAACCTCAGACCGAGAGTTAGTAGAAATAGAATGCTAAATATCAAGAATCTATTCGATTACAGTGCCGCCTTGGCTGATGTAAATGAATGGATTGGCTCTGTTGATGAGAAGGAACTAGATGGCCGTATTTTTCCGGCTATATTAGACCTTTTGGATCTTGGGAAGGAGTATACCATTTCCAGATATAGAAAGAAGTTATACATTTTTGATGGAGAGAGGAAACATTCGTTGGATTCAATAAGTGATGGTTTTAAAAATGTCATTGCCTTGGCTTGCGATATAATGAAAACATTATCCAAGAATTTGGGTGGCTTTCATTCTACTCAAGGTATTGTGCTAATAGACGAACTTGGTAATCATTTACATCCAAGGTGGCGGATGAAAATTGTGGCAGCCCTCAGGAGAACTTTTCCGCAATTACAGTTTATTGTCTCTACACATGAACCACTTTGTTTAAGAGGGTTGCTACATGGCGAGGTTTCAGTGCTTGTAAGAGATAAACAGAAGGGGGTACGAGTATTAAATAAAGAAATGTTGCCAGATCATAATTCGCTTAAAATAGATCAATTGTTAACTTCGGATCTTTTTGGTTTGATTAATACACTGGATGAGGAAACAGAAAAACAGTATGAAGATTATTACAGATTGCTGGGAAAAAAGGATAAGGATAAAACAAAGGAAGATTTAGCAGATATAAGCAAGCTAAGCACAGAGCTGGCGAAAAAAGAAGTAATAGGTAATACACCTCAAGAGCAGATCGTATATCAAATTGTGGATGAAATCTACGCTAAGAAACTGCTTGAAGAAGGTTTTAAAACTACTATGGAGCTTAAGTATGAGACTATCGCGGAGGTTAAAAAGTTTTTGATTGATAACGGTCACATTTTAAAATGATAAAAATTATCAGACCCCCAAAACCAGCCTTCCTAAGTGAACCAGGAAATAAATGGGAAGCAGAAACGTTAAAGGCAATTGATCACTATACGCGCATCCCCGTAGTGAAGGAATTTGACTATAACGCATACAATGATGCCAAATTAAAAGCTGAGTTGATGAAGATATTTGTTAAGTGTGCATATTGTGAAAGCAAGTATGACCAGTCATCGGATGGAGATATTGAACATTTTAGACCAAAGGGTCGTATTCATGAAAAAAATCCCCAAACACCCGGTTATTATTGGCTCGCTAACGATTGGGATAACTTATTGTTGTCATGCCAGCACTGTAATCAACGTAGAAACCACATCTTAGAAGGCTATGAGAAGCCTAGGGGGGCTGGGAAATTAGATCAATTTCCTCTTAAGGATGATACTAAACGTGCAACTCATCATACTAGTTTGCTCGTTGAGGAAGAGAAGGTTAGGTTACTACTTAATCCTTGTGCTCCCGATGACTACCCAGAAAAGCATTTCAGATACGAACCTACCAAGTCAGTAATGGTTCCACTAACTCCTAAAGGCGAAAAGTCAATTGAAGTGTATGCACTTAGCCGACATAAGTTAGTAGCTGAGAGAAACCAGAAAAAGATATTTCTGTTTAAACAAATTGCGGTAACAAAAAGGGAGTTGGAGAGACATAATGCAGATCCCAGCAAGCAAAATAAACTCACATTGAAAGAGGAATTAAAAAATTTAATGTACTACACTAATGCAGACCAACCCTATGCCGGCATGTGTCGTTTTTTTGTTAATGAATTCCTCAGGATAAATAATATTAAGTAAAAGAAATGCTATCATGCTAACTAACATTAACACTATACTGCTTAAATAATAGTTTCCCATCCTCAAAGCCTTCTTCATAAATGCGTTTGTCAAGTAACGATGTATTAAACGTCTTAGATGGGCCGTCGTTAATTTCAAATTCATCCATAATGAACAACTTACCCTTACATTTTTTAATCAATTCAGCCATAAGCAGGTGATTTGGCATTGTACCTTTCCATTTAATAGATATTCTATTTCGATCCAGAGTAGCCATAGCAGCTAATTCATCACTGGTCATCATTGCAATCCCCTGCTCCAATGCAGTTCCGTTATAGCTTAAATGATGACTCACTTTATAGAAAACCGTTCTGTTCAAAAGATCTTCAACAAACCCAACCTTTTGAGTATCCGTTTTTTGCCATTTAGCAATTTTATGCCAACTCCTCCAGCTACCAAATTCTGCATCACCTGGTAGTAGGATTACTTTATTAGTCTCAGTTGATTCCAAAGCAATAGCAAGACTGGTATTGTTAATATGGCTATTTAATCTTATAGCCAAGGCACCGGCAGTGTTAAGCCAGTCGTAATCTATTTTTCTCCATTTTTCCTGTGTGTTGTTGTAAAGAGAACTTAGATTGTATTTAGGATTTGTTACCGCTCCAATCTGCAGATTTTTGAAGGTAGTAAATACTGGGTTTGCACTGTTTACTACAACATACTCTTCATCAAATGGCAGGTCTTTTGTATTAGCATCAGCGTTTTCCAAATCCAGGTAAGCTCTTGTTGAGAGCGAAAAGGCATCCAGCTTTGAATTCTTCTTGTAAACATCAGTCCCTTGTTTTTCTTTGCTAAAGTAAACAGACTCCCTGTCAAATGGGTGACCCAGGATATGAAACCTGAACTCAGGGATTTCGTCTATTGTGATGGTTTGTCCCGGTTCCAGATATTTTATGTTTGTGCCCTTTTCCTTAAGAATCTTCTTAATTTTTGTCATACCTGGAAGGGATCCTTTTGCCGATTCATCATCGGATAAGTTGATTTCGGCGAGGGTATTTAATCCGTTAAAAAATGCAAAATCGTTATCGTTTAACTTTGAGGAGTACGCAGAATCTTCGTGATTGCTTTTTCTTTCCTCTTCGGTTAACTTCAAGTGGCCGATCACATTATTCAATGCCTGTTTTGCTTTTTCTCTTTCCTCAATTAGCTTTTTTGCGTTACCATTTGGATCATCCGGATTTTCGGTCCAGGCAAACCACGCATTTGAAATCGTAAAATCTTTATGTGCAAAAATATCTGCACACTTTGCAAACCCATTCACATGATCATTGTGTTCATGGGTTACTACAAGCAAGTCGATATGATGACCAACATAAGCATCTAAATCTTGAATGTATGGTCTGAATTCAGCAGGGGTGCCCTGACAGCTTCCACAATCAATCATCATGGTATATTTTACCGCATCACCTGATAAGAACTTTATTACAAAACAATCACCGGTACCCATGCAGTACATCCTGATGCTTATTCTATCTGCCAGAGTAGTTGTATTTGGTTTAATCTTAGCCATAACTTTAATTTAATGTTGATGAAGAAATGCAAATGGCTCAGTCATTCTGCTACTACCATTACTAAAATATAAGGCAAATTCGTTGGGTTCAATTTCGTCACTCTGGTATTGAAACCTATATTGTTTTTGGAGTCTCGAATTGTTAATTACGAATCTAACTTTACCATCCTGGATTTCTGTTAATACGAGCGGTTTAGTTATTGCATACTGCAGTGTAGAGCTATCTAAATCAAATATGAGTGTACAACCTCCACAAAATTCAAGAAAAGTCTCAGTTGGGTCATTATTATTGGTACCCCCAGGTAGATTATAAAACCTGTTAAATTTATCATCCTTGAACACTACTCCACTTCGTTGTATTAATGAGAATACTACCTGGTTTAGCTGATTTCCTCCGGGGCCTACTCTTGATACTAACCGAAGATTTTGAATTTGAAAAGAGGGTGTGTTAAATCTATTTGATTTGGAGATGCCCAATCCGGTATAATTCTGATCAAAAACCAATCCTGTTAGTGTCGAAAACTCTTCTGAGCCAGAAAACTTGTTGCTAATTCTCTGGTGCAGGCCTTGTATAGGTCTGTCCGGATCACTAAAATCCCCACGAATATGTAATTTGGTTAACTTGAAAATTTCTTCCCTATTATTTTCATATCTAATTTTATCGCCATAGCTTCTTAGGAAATCTGCGATTATAATAAGGAGATTTTGCGTACCTCTATTTTTACGTAAGTTGGTTGTTGAAGGCTTAGAACCGATGTTCACAATCGGGAAACGAAGGCTGTCTATACTCAAGGTTCTAATACTTTCGGGATAAATGCCCCTTCGCCTAAATGCATCAATAAAAGCGAGTCGATAAGCTTTTGGATCATCTTCCACAAGGTCACTATCCGAGGTAATTATTGCTCTCAGGTAATCCCCAAAGGTCAAATCTACAGGAGGGCAGTAATCCAATGCACGAATACATATTTTAAGGACATGATCCGCTGCTTTTGCAGCCTCACTTGCAAGTCTGCCTACAAGATCAGGATGTAATTCTCCTTCTTGTAATATCCCCGAGCCCCCACTTGCAATTCTAATTAAATCAACAACTCTTCTCTTATAAATTGTGATAAAAGCTTCAAAAATAGCAGCTACTAAAATACTTCCTCTTTCATGTGGCTCAGTTATTTTTCGATAATCATCCGGATCAGGTTGTTTTGGTACCCATTTTTTTGTTACCTCATCTACCTCCCCAATTGCATCCCGTAGGCTACCATAACTTCCAATTGCACTTCCAAACTCCTGAGCCAACTGCCCTAAAAGATTTTGTGAGTTTAAGTCGCCCTTTGTTTTAGCAATTTGATGTTTTAAAACTTCTGGAAAAGTAAAATGCTGAAATAGTGCAACAATATCCGCAAATGCCTCATGAAATGCCAGCATATCTGGATTTGTCGGATCATTATAGTGATTGTGCATCCCATCAAGAATAGCGTGGGTAGTTTCATGCGCAATGATGTCATGACTTATGCACGTAAATACTAACGAGTCAGGCATATTGAGTGTTTCATCTGCTGGTGTCGAAGAAAAATAGCCAAATAACAGTGCTTTCTTCTGTGGGCTATAATATGCATTTGCGTCTCGCAACGCATGAGGATATACCCTTAATTTGGCAACATACTCTTCATACTTTGTTCTATCTGCTATTTTTCTTGGAGACCATATTACTTTTCTGCCCAACGCTTTTTCGAAATTTTTGATCGTTAGCATAGTTACCGCGTAAACCATTTGTTGGTGAAATTGAGGGTTACTCTCGCTTGGAGCCAACCCATCCTGGGCAAGAATGTATTCCTCATTCAAATCAACAGCCTTATAAAAAACATCTATGGTAGGGTCGTAATCTACCACCTCTATATATTCGCCTATTGGGCCCGGTTTTAGGCCGTCTTCCCATAACACTTTATAAATAATGTTGTTAATTCCCACCGTCTCCGTTTTAAGCGACAGACTTGGATCAAAGGCATAGCCTCGTAATTTTCTAAAGGGTGGCTGTTTCATCGTCATTTTTAACAAAAAGATCTTGTAGGTTATCTGTTTTAATTGTTGTTTTCTTTTTAATTAAATTTTTCAGAAAGGAAAAAATGAATGTTCCTTTCAAAGGAAGGAATTTAGCGCTACAGAATTGAAACTCGTTTTAAACGTTGCTCAGATAATATTTAAAGTTAAATAAAGCTAATAAAGTAAAATACGAGAAACAAGCTAAAGCTCTAATTATTTCCTGAATTTGGAAAAAATGGCTAGAAGTAGCTATTCTGGATTTAAGTTATATTAATTAATTTTATTTAAATGATAATGGAGTTTCAGGCTTTATTGTTCTATAAAATGAATAACTAATAAATATAATGATGGAAGAGCAAGAAAATAGTCTTTTAACAAATACAGAAAAGATCATAGCAGGCATTATTCTGGTTTTTTTTACCAGCTTAGCTTTACTTATAGTTATCGCTTATTGGCCAGATAAACTTGAGAATAACAGAAACTATCAATTCAAAGCATTTCATGTCAAGTTGATTGGAGATTCTTGTATAAGTGATATGAAGCGTACTAAAGATTGCGTAGCTGCCAATGCCCAGAATAAGGCAGTTGTGGATAAGCTTAAACTTGAAGATGCTAATGCAAAACAAGCTGTGAAGGCTGCAGATTCAGCTTTGAAGAAGGAAAATGGCAAACCAGCAGAATTATTGAAGAAATTTGAAAAGAACCTCGACGATGCCAAGAAGAAAAGCAAAGATGTTAGTGATAGGTTAGCATCAGCACAAAAAAAATTAACCGATTGCGTGGCATTAAAATGTGCTGATGAAGCTGGCTCCATTCGGTTAAATGCATTAATTCTCATCTTGGTTGCAGCTGCGGGTTTTTTAGGTAACATGATCTATATTGCAAAATCTTTCACAGCATTTATTGGTGTTGGGCAATTCAATCGAAGCTGGATTTTATGGTATTTTGTTAAGCCCTTCACTGCTTCTGCATTGGCTGTTATCTTTTACCTGGCTCTTAATGATTTTTCTGATGGGAGTGCAAAGTCAATCAATCTTAACTTAATTGTGGCCATTGCAGCGCTAACAGGATTGTTTACAGACATCGCAATGTCTAAGTTGAAGGATATTTTTGAAGTCATTATAAAGCCAAACAAGGATCCTATTTTAGCCCGTGATTCAGAGATGAAGATACAGCAGAAAAACATAAAGCCTGAAAAAATAGATGTTCTTCATCCTAATGAGATAACTATACCTGGCGTAAACTTAGATTCAAAAAACTTAATCGTCAAAATGAATGGACAAGTTGTAACAGACTGTGTAATTACATCATCATTAATCAAATTCACCTATACAGTAGCGCCTGAAGACAAGGATAAAACTGAATTTAACTTAGTGGTAACAGATAAATCAGGTAAGGAATTAGTAAATCTAAAATTTGGAGTTTAACAGATTTATTATGGCAAATATTAAATTGTTGTTCAAAGAAGCAGTCTCTCAAACATCATTAACTGATATTTATCAGGTAGACGAAACCAATAAATTGGTTAAAATAGATCTGATTATCGGTGATATAGGCCAGGCCTCAATTTCAACGATAAAAATAGATGATGATGTACTTGTAAATGAGCACTTAGGTACCTTAGTTGATTTTTCGATAGGTAAAAACAAGGCTATTGTTAATCGGTTTCTGAACATCACAACTATAGTTACAGATGTCAATACGGAACACAACAGAACTGGAATTGATTTTTCCATTAGGGGTGGGGTAAGTCCATACCACTATGTATTGAGCAAACAAGTGATTAATCAGGGTGATTCAGTAGCGTATAAAATCGAAATCTTTTTTTATCAATAGTTATGAAAACAAGAATCTTTATCTTGCTTGTCTTAGGCTGTACATGCAGGTTATTTGCGCAAAGCGAGCAAATTGATACTTCTAAAGTAAATCTTGATGTATTAAAAGCACCATCGTCACCGGCCTTTAATCTGTTGGGATTAAGTCCGAGTGATATAGACAGACCAACAGATGTAAATGCTTTTGCACTTTCATTACAGAATTCAACCAAAAATTTTACCTCATTGCCTAATAGTTATGCAGTAGAACTGGCGCCGGTTTATTTATTTCAGAAAAAGCTTATCACTTTAGATCAGTTTAAGGCCTCCGATTTTAAGCATGTTTTCTGGCAAAGTTTTACTTTATCCATAGGCTACACGCATATGGGACCAGAAGGGAAAGAAGACATAGATAGTCTTCGCCAGTCGAAAGTTGGTTTTGGTTTCAAATTTTCTCTTGTAAGGCCAAAATTTTCTGAACAGACACAGAATGTGTACGACAATTTGGTAATTCAGCAAAAAATAATGTTAAAAAACTATTTAAGTGCCGAGGGAAAGCATGCGCTTACAAAAGAAGTTAAACTGGTACAGGATTCTCTGCGTAACTTAACCAGCATTTATCCGCGTGGAGACGCACGAATAGCTACAGAAAGAACACGGCTGATGACTAGATTGGTTGAGTTAAATGCCAAAATTAACGAAGATGGGAATGTGGAACTGGAGGGCACTGAAGCATTTCAGGCGGCAAAAAAGATAGCTGCTGATTTTAAAATTGAGCGTATTGGGCCCTTTCTTGATTTTGCAGCCGGTTTAACGCTTGATTTTCCTGACGACAGGTTCAATAATAGTTTGGTTAGCAAAGGCGGCGCCTGGCTCACCGGAGGCTTTGAAAGCGGAAACCATGGCGTAACGGTGATGGGTATTGCTAGGTATTTGTACCAGCCAGATAAAATATTTGCGGATGATAATGGTATTATCCAATCAAAGGATATATCAACCTTTGATGCGGGTGGCAAGCTATTGTTTAATGGTTTTAATGGGCGTTTTGCATTAAGTACCGAGGTGATTTACCGAAGTGTTCTTACCACAAGTACAGTTGATCCTTCCTGGAGATTGGTTTTTAATACAGAATACGACATAGGAAAAAATAAGAAGTTAACTTTTGCATTTGGAAGGAACTTTGACGGCGCCATAAGTAAAGG
>Ga0157370_10009440_pt1 | contig 10421 bp, 7 predicted proteins | sample C35metaG_FD_113463 | JGI IMG/M metagenome (GOLD analysis project Ga0157370, IMG submission 113463) | Corn rhizosphere microbial communities from Kellogg Biological Station, Michigan, USA - C3-5 metaG | ecosystem: Host-associated > Plants > Roots > Rhizosphere > Soil | place: USA: Michigan... | reverse complement strand
TGCCTATCGCTCCCGTTTCATCCATGCAGCGGAGGATTCACCTCCCCCAGAGGCCCATGCTTTCCCCAGAAGCCATACGTTCAAGTTCCTCACCCAGCATCCTTACTCCGCTGCCTTGGGCTTGGTAGCCACGTGGGCGGTCATGCCGCGCCACTCACTAAGTAGAGCAGCAAAAGGCGGGGCTGCTGTCACGGCCGGGATATTAGGTCGCAAAACCCGAACATTGATAGTGCGGCACTTACTGCCCGTCATGGTGCACATGATACGAACCCATAAGCGCAGCCCATGATGTGATGATGTGTATCTCTCCTCCAACATAGATATATATCGTAACGCCATCCCCTGACAAGATATCCGAGGCAAAACCGAGTCGAGTAACCCTGCACATTTCTTTGGATATACGCAGGCTTATGGCATTTCGGCTACAATTACACGAATGAATTCCAACAATACGACAGTGGCGTTAAATAATGACACAGATGACACGGATGAGATGCGCGGTAATATCTTTCTCGTGGGCATGATGGGCGCGGGGAAAACCACTGTTGGAAAATTTCTGGCCAGCTTCCTGAATAAAACGTTTCTTGACTCAGATCGTGAAATCCAGAAGCGAACTGGGGTCAGTATACCGGTAATTTTTGAAATTGAAGGCGAGGCCGGATTTCGCAAGCGCGAAACAGAAATGTTATTAGAGCTGGTGAAAATCGAAAATATCGTGCTTGCCACGGGAGGTGGTGCTGTACTACATATCGATAATCGTAAAATGTTAATGCGAAACGGCACAGTAATCTACCTGCGAGCGACGGTTGATGATTTATGGCGGCGTACTCGACAAGACAAAAGCCGTCCATTGCTTCAAACACCGGATCCTCGCAGGAAACTGGCTGAGCTCTATGCCCAACGTGACCCGCTTTACCGCGAATCAGCGCACATCATTGTTGAGAGCGGAAAACGGAGCGCTCGTCATCTGGCTCAATTGTTAGCACAACAACTCGTCTGCTCTGAATGGAGAATGGATAAGAAGCAGATTGGTCATAACGGATAACGCGTGCACCCACGCTCGCTGATATCCGGATAGATAATATGCTTATGCGCTCCGCCCCCGGCACTACGTGCTGAGTCGCCTTGAGTGACTGTTTCCGGCAACCTATTCTTACCCTATTCGTCTATTGGCGCCTGACCTGGAAACAAAACGTCGGTAAAACCGAATGTACGGAAATCCTTGATACGCATAGGGTAGAGAATACCTTGCAAATGGTCGCATTCGTGCTGTACGACACGGGCGTGGAATCCATCCACACTGCGATCTAGAGGCCTGCCGTACTGATCCCAACCTCGATAACGCAACTTGGCAAAACGTGGCACGATACCGCGCAGACCTGGAACACTGAGGCAGCCTTCCCAATCCTCTTCAATTTCTTCTGTAAGGGGCAACAACTCTGGATTCAACAATACTGTGTAGGGTATTTCGTCCGCATCGGGATAGCGCGGATTATGCTTCACGCCAAAAATCACCACTTGAAGGCTGACCCCAATCTGGGGCGCAGCCAACCCGGCACCATTCAGTGCCTCCATCGTTTCGTGCATATCCTGGATCAGGGCATCAAGCTCGGGAGTACAGAATTCTTTTACTTTCTGGGCGACCCCCAGTAAGCAAGAATCACCCATTTTCAATACTGGTCTAATTGCCATCTAATTCCACCATACGCTCAAGAATATTCCTGACACCAACCATTGTTCTTTCCAGAACAGCATGAGCATCCTCCAGGCTTATGGCATGAGCGCTTGTTTCGCGGCCGGCAGCATGGTTAGCCACCACCGCGATGGTCGCATAACATAGACCCAGTTCCTTAGCCAGTACTGCTTCCGGCATGCCAGTCATCCCCACCATATCAACTCCGTCCCGCTCCAGCCGGTTTATTTCCGCCGCGGTTTCCAGACGGGGCCCTTGGGTAGCACCGTAGACCCCACCATCAATTACTTGTTCATTCGACCATTTAGCCGCTTCCAACAGGCATTTACGCGTTATCTGGCAATATGGTTCGGTAAAATCAATATGGGTAACGGGCCTGTCCATGCCTTCGTAATAAGTATACTGACGGCCATGAGTGTAATCAATGATCTGATCAGGAATGGCAACGATGCCCGGCGTAAAATCGGCACGAATCCCGCCCACCGAAGCAACCGATATCACACGTGACAGATTCAATGAATGCAGCGCCCATAAATTGGCGCGATAGTTTACCGCATGCGGTGGAATGGTGTGACCGTAGCCGTGTCGCGCAAGAAATACAACCTTATTGTTACCGATTTTACCAAAAGTGAATGGACCGGATGGCTCGCCATAAGGTGTTCTCATAATTCGCCGATGTGATATTTCAAGGCAGGCGAGTTTGGTCATACCGGTACCGCCGATAATTGCAAGCATATTTTCAGAAAGCGGATGAAATAGGGAAACCCCGATTGTTGAGAGAACGCCAATCCTGAAACGCTTCTTGTTATCGCAATACCCCTCCTGGCAGCTTTGAATTTGCGCCTTGAATTTCTAAGCGCCGTTCAATGCCTCTTGGAAAGAATTGCGGGTTTTAGGAAAACTCGTTAATCATTTTTCAATGATCTTTCAATGCATATATCGCTGGCAAATTCCGCCATGCACCATGTACATCCATTCCAAAACCAAACGCATAACGGTTAGGCAGCACCAGACCAACAAAATCCGCGCTGACAGGCTTAGGTCGACCAATATCCTTCTCAGCAAGAACAGCACTGTAAAATGCTGCCGCACCGTAGCTCAGAACCCGTTCGCGAATCGCGGCAAGTGTAATTCCTTCGTCAAGGACATCATCCAGCACCAGCACCACCCTGCCCTGCACATTTTCTTGAGGCGCCACTTTCCAATTAATCTCGCCACCAAGAATCTCGTTATCGTAGCGGCTCACATGAAGATAATCGAAACTGAGTGGAAATTCCAGCAGCGGCAGCAATTGCCCCGTAAATACTACTGCCCCACCCATTACGCATAATACCAACGGATACTGGTCCGATAGCCTTATAGTAATATCCGCTGCCATTCGTCTGACGGTTTGTGATACGACGGCAGCAGAAAATATTGGCTCAGCTGCTTCCAGTATTTCCTTTGCCTCTCTAGAAGAAAGCATCAATATGGAATATCAGACAATATACGCAAAAATAAATTTCATGACCTTAATCAGAACGAAATGCGATAACCTTGAGCATCCAGGTAGCGGGCAAACTCCTCGCCCACTTCAGGATGCTCTAGCGCCAGTGCAACGGTAGCCTTAAGGTAACCTATCTTGGTTCCGCAATCATAACGGATTCCAGAAAACTCATATGCCAGCGCTCGTTCTTCCCTCAACAATGAGGCTATACCGTCAGTAAGCTGGATTTCTCCACCCGCGCCCGGCATGACCTTTTCCAAATGCTCAAAAATTTTTGGGGTGAGGATATAGCGGCCTACCACACCCAAAGTTGAAGGCGCGTCCTCGGGTTCCGGCTTTTCCACGATCCCTGTTATGGGGTGCAATCCATTCATTCCCGGGCCGCATTTCACAATGCCATAATTCACCGTATCTGCCGGTTCGACATTTTGTACAGCCAGTATCGAACAGCCGTTCTGCTCATATACCCCCGCCATCTGCCGCATGATCGGGTCGTCACCGGCGAGCAAGTCGTCTGCCAGCAGCACGGCAAACGGTTCATTGCCCACCGCGGGACGTGCACATAACACGGCGTGGCCCAATCCCAAGGCTTCTGACTGCCGTATATAGATGCAAGAAATGTTTTTTGGCAAAATGCTTCGCAGCATTTCCAATGTATCGCTTTTGCCCCGTGCCTCCAACTCCGCTTCCATTTCGTATGCTTTATCGAAGTGATCTTCAATAGCGCGCTTGTTGCGGCCCGTGATAAAAATCATTTCAGTGATACCTGCGGTAATAGCCTCTTCTACCGCATACTGAATCAGCGGCTTATCCACGATCGGCATCATTTCCTTGGGGCTTGCCTTGGTGGCGGGCAAAAAACGTGTGCCCATACCTGCCACGGGAAAAACGGCTTTAGTTATTTTTGGCATGGACGTATTCGATTAAGGGTTTGGGGAAATTGAACTTAAATCGGCGTGCGAATCCTGCAGCAATTGTAATAGTCCTTCTTCGTCGAGGATGGCTATTCCCAATTCAACAGCCTTGTCATACTTACTTCCGGGATCAGCACCAGCCACTATATAATCAGTTTTTTTCGAAACACTTCCCACTATTTTTCCTCCAAGGGCCTCGATTTTCTGCTTGGCATCGTCCCGAGCCAGGTTGGGCAGAGTTCCTGTCAGTACGAACGTTTTGCCACCGAGTTTACCGGTGCTGAAACGACCCGCTTGATCGGAGTTGGCCTGCGCCTGACTTACGCCTGTGCCCTCCTCCCATCGTACTCCAGCCGCCCTCAATTGCTCAATGACTTCGAGATTGTGCCGCTCGGCAAAAAAATCGATTATGCTCTCGGCCACTATAGGACCAATATCGGGCACTTGCTGCAAGCGTTCCGCATCCGCCTTTATCAATCCATCGAGATTACCGAAATGCCGGGCCAGATCTTTGGCAGTTGTCTCGCCCACATTGCGGATACCCAGCGAATAAATGAATCGAGCCAGCGTAGTGTTTTTACTCTTTTCGATAGCATTTATCACATTACCCGCGGATTTTTCCGCCATGTGCCCCAAAGCGGCGAGTGCAGCAATGCCTAGCTTGTAAAAATCCGCCGGTGTTCTGATAATGGCATTATCCACCAGTTGCTCCACTAGTTTGTCTCCCACGCCATCGATATTTATGGCGCGGCGTGAAGCAAAATGCAGAATTGCCTGCTTCCGTTGCGCCGGACAGAATAATCCACCGGTACAGCGCGTCACCGCCTCGCCAGGCAAGCGCACTGCCCTTGCGCCACACACCGGGCAGTGGTCAGGCATGACGAATGGTCTGGCATCCGGTAATCGCATCTCCCTTCTTACGGCTACCACTTCGGGGATCACGTCGCCCGCACGCCGAACGGTCACTGTGTCACCAATCATCACATCCTTACGACTGATTTCGTCCTCGTTATGCAACGTTGCATTCGTCACGGTGACGCCACCCACAAATACCGGCTTCAGTCGTGCAACTGGCGTCAAGGTACCGGTTCTACCCACCTGTATATCGATTCCGAGCAATTCGGTTATAGCTTCCTGGGCCGGAAATTTGTGCGCTACGGCAAACCGGGGAGCGCGGGAAACAAACCCGAGCTTTCCCTGCTGCATCAGATCATTAACTTTATACACCGTGCCATCAATGTCGTAGGGTAAACGTTCTCGGACCGCCTGTATCTCGTAGTAGTATTTCAGCAGAGCCGCTGCACCGCTCACAACGTTGCGTTCGCGCGCAACCGGGAAACACAATGAGGCAAGATAATCCATTACACGGCTTTGTTTATCCCTAGGCACATTTCCGCTTTCGCAAGCACCGATCCCATAAGCAAAGAACGTAAGCCTGCGCGTAGCCGTAATACGGGGATCAAGCTGACGCAGCGACCCGGCCGCCGCATTGCGGGGGTTTATAAACTCCCTTTCATTTTTTTCACGCTGCTGTCGGTTGAGCTTCTCGAAATCCGCTTTCAGCATCAATACTTCACCCCGTACCTCAAGCAGGGCAGGCGGCCTATCAAGGTTCAGGCCGGTATGCAGATGTAAAGGAATAGATTTGACGGTGCGTAAATTCAGGGTAACATCTTCCCCGATGTAACCATCCCCCCGCGTCGCGCCGCTCATGAATACACCATTTTCGTAACGGAGACTTACCGCAAGCCCGTCAAATTTCGGCTCCGCCATATATTCCACGCAATCCACCCCCAACGTCTGGCGCACACGCCGGTCGAATGCTTCCACCTCTGCCGCCTCAAACGCATTGCCGAGGGAGAGCATTGGCGTGCGATGAATAATCTGTGAGAACGTTTTGAGCGGTACCGCGCCTATTCGCTGGGTAGGGGAGTCAGGCGAAAGGAGATGGGGATAACGTTGTTCAAGGACTTCCAATTCGCGAAACAGCTTATCGAACTCAGCGTCCGGAATAATCGGCGCATTCAATCCGTGATAACGGTAATTGTGAAATTCGATAGCATTGCGCAATTTCCGTACTTGATGCCAAATGTCATCCGGAGCACTCATTCACGAAATAGCCTTAGCGCCACCTTGCCACCAGGGGGAATATTGCGCGCCATCATCATGGATTGAATAGCGCTCAATTGCCTCTTGATTTTGCCGATGCCGCTATCACTCAGAGGAACACGATTATCGTCCACCATTATACCGCCCAGAGCATCGGAAAAGACTCCGGCGAAATGCATCATCTGGTCGAAAATTTTCTCGCCATTCGCTACTCTGGGTACGTCAAGCAGAAAAGTAATGCCGTGAGTCGTAAGCGTTCTCAAATTGCCGGGAAGAAAGGGAGAAGATCCATGGCTATTGAGGGAAAACAAAACAGCCGTGTTTTCATTGCGGTAAGTGAACACACCGTCCGCCCCCAGTTCGAAGCCCGATGACTCCGCCAGAACACAAATCTTGGCACCGGTAAATGGATGAGTATCCTTGCTGATGATGTTGATGCCGATCATGATATCCACTTCCGCACAGAAGTGATCGAGCAGTAGCGCGTGGGCATGCGTGGCTCGGACATCCGGGCAATCCGCAACCGCATTCACGTGCGCCCCAAAGTTTTGCGCCATATCGCGAAACTCGGACAAGCTTACTTCGCTCACGGGACCGGCGCGATCGGCAAGTTGCAGGCAACCCTTCAAGTTAACATAGCCGCCCTTGCCAATAGTCTCTGTTGTTATCTCTTCCCAGAACTCGCCTGTATTCCTCTGCCCCAGCCACCGCACCGGTTTACTAAAATCGAATTTTCGCTGCAATACCTCCCTTAGATTCGAATCTGCTATCAATTTTTCGGTATGGATGCGAATTATATAATCTATCACGTCCACGACGCTTTCGTCATTAACCGGCACCTGCTCAATCAATGTGGGTGGCGCAGGCACTACGGGAATCGATTCCGGATTTGGCCGGGCAATTTCGGACAGCTTGGCTGATTCCGCATTGGGCTCCGTCTGAAGTTCCTGAAATATCTCCTGCTCCTGCAATATCTCTTTGCCGAGTTGCGGTTCGATCCGCTCATCTTCCGCGACAGGCTTGTCTGTTCTCAACAGCACATCTTCATGTTTACGTGCAAATGCCTCTTCCGCGCCACGCCGGTAGCGCCGCTGTTGCATCCAGTTAAAGAAAATAACACCAATAACCACGACGAAACCTATGGCGATCAGGCTGATTTGCAATTCGCTCATGTTTACCATGCCGGTCAGGTCACCATGGCCGCATCACTCAATCTGATAGCCTCGTCGATTTCCACTGCAACCACGCGCGAGACGCCCTGTTCCTGCATGGTGACACCTATCAGTTGCTGCGCCATTTCCATAGTAATTTTATTGTGACTGATGAATACGAACTGGGTGTGGCGCGACATTTTCTTCACTAGATTGCAGAAACGTTCAGTATTACTGTCGTCCAGCGGAGCATCCACCTCATCCAGCAGGCAGAACGGTGCCGGGTTAAGCTGAAACAGTGAGAATATCAGTGCCAGGGCGGTAAGCGCCTTTTCGCCGCCCGACAGCAAATGGATGGAACTATTCTTTTTACCCGGCGGCTGCGCAAAAATTTGCATGCCCGAATCAAGAATCTCCTCGCCTCTCAATATCAGCCTCGCTTGTCCGCCGCCGAATATAGTAGGAAACATTTCACTCAAATGGCCGTTGACCTTGTCGACAGTCTCCAGCAGACGTTCGCGAGTTTCGCGGTCTATCCGTCGAATTGCGTTTTCCAGGGTCCCCACCGCTTCCTGTAAATCCTGCGATTGTGAATCGAGATATGTCTTGCGTGCCTGGGAAGATTGCAATTCCTCCAACGCGCCAAGATGAACCGCTCCCAAGGCGGCTATTTCGATATTGAGGCGATTGATATCAGCCTGCAATGCAGAAGGGCGCGTTTTTCCAAGAGTTTGCATCAATTCGTCCTCGTCGGCCCCCGCTTCTTTTAATTGCTCGCCAAACTGATTCTCGGTGATTCTTGCTTCCTGTTCCTTGAGACGTGCCTGGTTAATGGATTCTCGCAATGGATGCAGCTTTTGTTCGGAAGTCATGCGCTCCTGCTCTATTTCGCGCAAATCACCGGCCGCGTCTTCCAGGGCATTACGTACCGCTGCCAGCCTCTGTTCCCGCTGTTCACGCAGCGACAGCCCCTCCTGGAGACGACTGTTCAGTGAGCTTTCATCAAAACAGCCTTGATCAGATTGCAATTTTTGCAGATTGACTGTGAGTTCAACAACATTCCCATTGATGATATGGACAGAATTCTCCATCTCGGCGATTTTGTTCTGACAGGTTTTTTCGTGGAACGCTGCTTCCTGCATTTCCCTCGTCGCGTTCTGCGCAAGTTGACGCTGGGCGTGGAGAAACTGTTCCGCTACCTCACTCGCCAGTTTTTCCCTCTGCACCTGTTCTTGCAAGACCTTAATTTGAACCTGATATTCCGTCAGCTTTGTTTCAGCGTCCCGCTTCCGGGCAGTTTCCGCCACTGCCTGGTGCCCGATTTCCATCAGCTCGCCATCAATCTGGCTGCGGCGCTGGTTCGCGCGCTCTGCTAACTGAGTGAGCTTCAACACCTGGATTTGCGCATCATGTTGCTGTTGCTGGAGTTGTCCAGTGTCATAACGCAAGCGTGATACGGATGATTCCAGGTCGCGGCAATATTCTTCCGCTGTCTCCAGGGCGGATTTCTCGACCGAGAGGCTGACCCTCAGTGCATCCGTTTCGATTTTAATCTGGGCCATCTCCCGTTGCCGCGCCAGCACCCCGTGCAATTGTGTATCAGGTGCATAATAAGTAAGACTGTGATGTGTAAAAATATGGCCTTCGCGAGTCACCAACATCTCACCGGAAGAAAGTTTCGTTCTATGTACGAGGCCGTCCCGCAAACCCTCGACCACAAATATTCCACTCAGCCATTCGTCCAGCACAGATTTTATTCCTGCGTTGTCGCAAGTCAGATACCCGAGCAACGGTATCCAGCCGTCTCTGCCCTCCGCAGCATCTTTTGCCTGCTCACCCCGCGCCGATAATCTCGCGGACTCAAACAACACCCATTTTCCGGGAGGCGAATCATCCACCCAATCATGGGCCAAATCCAATTGCTCAAGTTGAGCGCTGTTAAGACGCTCACGTAGCACTGCTTCAAGCGCGTCTTCCCATCCCTTTTCAATCTGGATGCTTTGCCACAAACGCGGTAACGTGTCCAGTTTGTATTTAACGAGCCACGCACTCAGTCCTTGGCTGCCTTCGAGTCGTTGCTGCAAGCGCTGCAATGCGCTGAACCGGGCTTCCGCTTCAATAATCTGTTGCGCCAGCGCCTGCGCTTTGCGCGCAAACTCACGTTTGACTTCTTCCGCTTCCAGCAGCAGGTTCTCAGTTTGTGCAAGCACCTCCTGCTTTTGCTTTAGGTCAGCGGCGGTACTTTCTGTCTTCCGGCGCAAATGGGATAACTCTTCAATATCTGGTTGGATCATTGCATCCCGCTCCGCCAGCAGCCGCACGCGGCGCGATTCAAGTTGCTGGAAGGTTTTTTCAGCATAAGCACGATGACTTCCTTCCAATTGCCCAGCCTGTCCAATCAGCAGCAGGCTGCGCTGTGTTTCAGCTAATTTTTCCTGGCACATGCGAAAAGAGGAGTCGGCCACTGGTAATTTCTCATTTTCCATCTCGGCTTTTTGCTTACCGACCTCGCGAGCCAACTGTGCGTGTTCGAACTCACCGCGCCAATGATTCAAGCTGTCACCAGCATCTTTCACCTGCTTTTCGTGGTGCTCCAGCTGATTCCTCACCGCCGCAATTTGTTGCTCCATCCGCCGGTGGTTCTCGCGCAAGTGTTGGATCTGCTGTTCGACATGCGCTACTTCAGCGTTGGCAGCATAAAGCTCACCCTGCGCCTGATGCAGACTATCGCCAATGACGTAATGCTGAGCACGCTTATCTTCCAGGCGCTTTTCTGCATAGCGGAGGTTCGCGGTTTCGAATTCGAGGGTCGTTTGCAACGACTGGAACTCTTTTTCTGCATTGGTACGCTGCAACGCAGCTTCCCGTTTGCGAGCCCACCAAAAAAGATTCTGAGCCATGTGCAACTGGGCTTTCATATCTTTGAACCGGCTGGCAACCTTGGACTGTTCTTCCAAATGCAGTAACTGCTTTTTCAGTTCCTGGCAAATATCGCTCACGCGCAAAAGGTTTTCGCGCGTATCGCCCAGACGCAATTCGGTCTCGCGGCGGCGCTCGCGGTATTTGGA
>Ga0157370_10009437_pt1 | contig 10426 bp, 8 predicted proteins | sample C35metaG_FD_113463 | JGI IMG/M metagenome (GOLD analysis project Ga0157370, IMG submission 113463) | Corn rhizosphere microbial communities from Kellogg Biological Station, Michigan, USA - C3-5 metaG | ecosystem: Host-associated > Plants > Roots > Rhizosphere > Soil | place: USA: Michigan... | reverse complement strand
GATGTGGGTGTGGTCGAGCGGACCGCCGGCGGTCAGAATTCGCACGATGTCGAAATTGGCGAAGGTGACGATCAGCGAGAACAGCGTCGTGATCGCGATGATGTTGCGCATCATCGGCAGCGTTATGTACCAGATCCGTTGCCACCAGTTGGCGCCATCGATCGCGGCGGCTTCATAGAGCTGGTCCGGCACCGACTTCAGCGAAGCCAGATACATGATCATGAAGAACGGGGCGCCGTACCAGACGTTGACCAGGATGACCGAGAAGCGCGCCCAGTCCGCGTCTCCGGTCCACGGGATTGGGCCGATGCCGAAGAACGACAGGGTGTAGTTGAAGGCGCTGTAGGAGGGGTCGAACAGCCACAGCCACGCCAGCGTGCTCATCGCCGGCGGAATCACCCAGGGCACCAGCAGCATGCCGCGCCATTTGCGCTGCCCTTTGGCCGGAATGTTGTGAACGAAATGCGCGACGATGAACCCGATCAGCGCCTTGAAGATCACCGCCGAGACCGCGAAGATGCAGGATTGCTTGACGACCAGCCAGAAGGTCTCGCGCTTGAACAGGAACTCGAAATTGCCGAGGCCGACGAACCGCTGCATCGACTTGTTCAGCGTCGCCAGATGCAGCGAATAGAACGCCGGATAGAGCACCAGCAGGGCGATCAGAATGATCAGCGGCAAGGTCATCAGGAACGCCGCGGTCGATTTTCGCTTCATCGCATTGCGCAAACTCGCGCGCTTGCGTCGCGGCTGCGTTGTCCCGACGCTGGTCGGCTGAAATGCGACGTCAACCATGGTGTATCTTCCCCGCGACATTCATTTCAAGGAACGCCGCTTGGTGCGGCTTTTGTTGGGGGACCGACCGTTGCGTAACCGGCGCGATGCCGGCTTGCCAGCGATCCCTGCGTGACCGCGAATACGCCACGGCGGCCCGCCGTCGGACGGGCCGCCGCAACGATATCCGCCTTAGCTCCGCATGAAGCCTTCGCACTCGCCTTCCGCCCAGGCGAGCGTCTTTTCCATTGCTTCGCCCTGGTGGTAGCGCAGGCACATCTTGGTCAGTGTCGCCTGGGCGTAGATCTGCTGGGCGATCTTCGGCGGCGCCGGCGAGGCTGCAATCGACAGCGTCTGATGGTTGAACGGATTCGGGTAGTGATAGAGCGTGCCCTTCGGCGGCCCTTCCTCCTGCCAGACCTTCAACGTCGTCAGCTTCTCGTAAGCGGGCAGGTCGTAACCGCCTGACGCCGTCACCATCTTTTCGATGGCGGCCGGCTTCGACAATGCCACCAGCAAGCTCTTGGCGGCTTCCTTGTTCTTGGAGAAGTTCCAGATGGTCCAGAAGTAGGGCAGGTAGGGTGCGAAGCGTCCCTTGGGCCCGGCCGGGAAGCCGTGCGTCCAGCATTGTTCGGCGACCTGCGGCGCGTCACGCTTGGCGACCGCCCAGGCGCTCGGCGGATTCATGATCATCGCGCCGCGGCCTGAAACCAGCCATTTGTTATTGGAGGCGTCGTCCCATGCCGCGACGTCCGGCGGCAGGAAGCTGATCAGCTTCTTGTAATACTCCAGCGCTTGCCGCACTTCGTCGGTCTTGACCGTGAGGTTGCCCTTGGCATCGACAAGATGCGCGCCGAACGAAAGGAAGATCGCGCCCGCGGTATCGACATTGTCGGAAGTCTCGCCGAGGCCGATGCCGAATGGGACGCCGCCTTTTTGGCAGGCCTCGGCCGCCTTGAGGAATGTCTCCAGGGTCCAGTTGTCGGCCTTCGGCGCCGAGCCGGCCGGATACATTTCCTGGACGTCGATGCCGGCATGCTTCTTCATCAGGTCGATGCGCGAGCAGGGCCCCTTGATCTGACTGCCGACGCAGGCGGGAACGCCGAGCCACTTGCCGTTGAGCTGGCCGAGATAACTCGCGGTGCCGTTAACGGCGCCGTTCTCTGCGATGATCGGTCCCATGATGTCGTTGACGGGCTCGAGCTGCTCCGAATTGGCGTGAGCCCACCAGGTCGGCATCGCGAAGATGTCGTGGCCGGACTTCGCCTGCCCTTCGGCAGCAATGGTCAGGAGGTTCTTGTTACCCTGGCTCGGAATGTAGTCGATCGTAACTTCGACTTTGGCCTTTTCGGCCCATTCATTGACCAGATCGGTCGAGGCCTTGTTGGAGCCCGGCACCCAGTGGTCCCAGAAGCCGATGGTGAGCTTGCCGGCAGCGTGGGCGCCCCGAATGTAGGGCGCGGTGACCAGGGCGGCGGAAGATAGCGCAGTAGCAGCAACAAATTGTCGGCGAGAGAGCGTCTTGCGTGACATGGTGTTTCCCCTTTGCTGAGCCAGATTGAGCCTCTTGTTTTTATTCTCCATCAGTTGTCACGCCGGATCGAAACGGCGTGACAGCGGATATTTTGTAGTGAGATCAGAGCAGAATTGTTTGCATCTGTCGAGAAAACACGTCGACCGCAAGCATTGAACTAACGTTGCGTATGGACTCCCGGCGTCACCGGCGGCGTTTCGACGCAGAGAGGATCGTCAATAATCGGTTCGATCCTGTTGCGCTGCACGCGGCCCACAGCCGCGGGATGCGATTGTGCCACAGTCAACATCTCACGTGCGTAACTCCTTCGCACGAAAGCTGTTTCCTGTCGTGGACAGGTCAGCGCAACGGTGGACGGGCTCGGGGCGAAAACGATAGTTTAGGCACCGCAGGATTCACGCCCCCCTAAAACGCTGCCCCGCCAAATCTCGCGATCGACGATGGAGCCTAAAGAATGACCAGTCCTACGAAGCTTGCGCGCCCGTGGTCGCGGTTACGTGTCGCGCTTGGCGCTATGGTTCTGCTTGTGCTCGGTGCATCCGCAAGCGTGGATGCTCAGGTGGTTCAAGGGGTCGAGAAAGGGGCGCGCGAGGGTAACAAGGCGGCCGGCCCGGTCGGTGGCGTGCTCGGCGGCGCTATCGGTGGCGTTGTCGGCGTGGTGACTGGCGTCACCGGCGTTCTGACGGGTGGCGCCAAGGGTGGTCAACCCCAGGGGCAGCAGCCCGCGGCGAAGGATGCCAAGCCCGGAGACGCCGCGAAGACTGCGAAGGCCGCCAAAGGCGCGAAGGGTACGAAGCAGGCAGCCGTCCTCACCCAGACCAGCGCGCCGACGCTGACCGCCGAACAGATCGTCGCCAACAGCGACGCCAACATCGAACGGATCAAGACGGAATTGAACCTGACGCCCGAGCAGGAGAAGCACTGGGCGGGCTTCAACAGCGCGATGCACTATCTCGGGCACAACGGCGCCGATCGGCTTAACCTGCGTATTGCGCGCGCCAAGCGCGACCCGCCCGACGACATCATCGAGCAGATGCGCAACGAAGCCCAGTTCCTTAACGACCGCGCTGTCGATCAGCGCAACGTCGCCGACGCAGCCGAGCCGCTGTTTGCAGCGCTGGACGACAAGCAAAAGGCGACGTTCATTCAGGAAATGGTCAATCTCAGCCACGAGCGCGGGCTGGATTGAAACAGGCTTGCCTAGGCCGGTCGCGCGGAGCGAACCGGCATTCGCAGTCCATCGAGGGGCGCCTTGGTCGCTTGGAACACGCGGCGCGAATAGCCGGGCGCGCATGCCCTGGGGTAGGGTTGAAGGCGCGGCGCCCGGCTATCCTGCCGCAGCGGCGCGGCCCTTCCAATCGTCATGCAATAATGTGGAAACCCTGACCGACTCGTGCCGTACTGATGGCTTACTCGCGGCCTTGTCGGGAACCCGGTCTTTAGCGGACGTGTGTTGCGCAGCCGCATCGCCCGGTCACAGGCGCGATAACAGTGCAAAAACGAATTCGGCCAGCGGGGGCTGGCCGAATTGATGTCGAACACCGGGCAAGACTGCGGCGTCAATACCGCAAGTCATGGTTTTGGGAAATTCAGTTCCACGCCGACGCCGTCGGGATCATAGAGGAAAAACTGAGTGTCGCCGGTGCGCGGCACGATGCTCTCGCGGAACTTTACGCCTTTGGACTGCAAGCGCTTGCGCATGCCGTCAACATCATCAGCTGCAAAGGCGATGTGGTCGAGCCGCCCGGTGTCCTCATATTTCTTCTCGGTTCCGCGCACCACGATGCCTTCGCGCGGCTTGCGCGTGCCCATCAGATGCACCGTGGCGGCGCCGCCCGAATAGAGCCAGTAGCCGGGGAAGTCGAGCGGCGGACGGTCGCCATTCTCGAGGCCGAGCACGTCGCAATAGAAATCCTTGGTGCGCTCGAGGTCGGAGGGTTCGATGGTGTAATGCTGCAGTCCGCCAAGTCCCATGGTTGTTCTCCTTATTGGATGATTGGACGAAGATGGGTTCAAGCGTGGAAGGATTCAAACGAAGGTAAGGTCGGCTTCGGCGCCCAACATCCAGGCGCCGACGGTTTCGAAATGCCTGATCTGGCCCTGAAGTTGCTGGGTCACGGTGTGCATGTCGCGGAAGCGGCGTTCCAGCGGATGATTCTCGAAGATCGCGGTGGCGCCTGCGGCGTTGTAGGCGAAATCAACCGCTTCGCGCGCCTTGTGAATGGCGTTGGTTGAGGCCATCCGCATATTGATGCGCTGGGCAACGGTGATGGTCGCGCCCGCGGCGAGATCCTTCCAGGTGTCGGCCATCGACTGCAATACATAGCCGCGCGCGGCGCGGAGATTGACCTCGGCCTGCGCGAGATTGCACTGGACCACCGCGTTGTCGCGCAACAGGCCTTTGGCGCCGCGCGGCACCTTGTTGCGCATGGTTTCGACAAAGTTGTCGAGCGCGCTCCGGGCGATGCCGCAGGCGACGCCGGCAAAGCCGACCTGGTAGCAGGTGCCCGCGCCCATCCGGTAGAGCGCGCCGCTTTCGCGGCACTCGCGGTCGAATTCGCGGGTCATCGAGTGATCGGCCCGGACAAAATAGTCATTAAGCGCGAACTGGTCGCTGGCGGTGCCACGCAGGCCGACCGTGCTCCAGATGTCGGTCCATTCGACGTCCTCGGTGCGCACCAGCATGGTGCGTTCCAGCGGCGCACCGTTGGCTTCGTGTCTCGGCGAGCCGTCGGCCGCATAGATCGGGCAATGCGCGCCGAGCCAGGTCGCGTGACGCCCACCGGAGGCAAACGCCCAGACGCCAGTGACGCGGTAGCCGCCCTCGCATTCGACCGCCTTGACCTTGGGACCGGGTCCCCAGGCCAGCACCGCGCGGGGATCGCCGAAGATCGCCTGTGCTACCGGCAGGTCAAGATAAGCCGCCGACATCGCGCAGCCGCCGGCCTGGCTCAGGCACCATGCCGTGGAGGCATCGGCCTTGGCGATGGTTTCGATGACATGGAAGAAGGTGACGGGATCGGTCTCGATCCCGCCGGAGGAGCGTGGAAGCAACAACCGGAAAAGCTGCGCCTCGTGCAGCCTGTCCAGGAGCGCCGGCGGCAGCCGGCGCGTCGTCTCGATGGCGTTGGAAGCGGCCGCGACGTCAGGACGCACGGCTTCGGCACGGGCGATCACCGCAAGGTCACCCGCAAGCTCGGCGGTGGTTGCGATCGCCGTATCCAAGATCACGCCTGACGAACCTGAGCGGTGGAAAGATCAAGCCCGTCGGCCAGTTCCCTGTCGATCTGTTCGATCGACTTGCCCCTGGTCTCGAAGCCGATGAAGTAATACACGACCCCGGCCATCAGGAACCAGCAACCCAGATAGACGAAAGCGGTCGGAATCTGGGTCAGCGGTACGTCGGGTTTGAGGTAGTTGTTGGAGCCGACGATCAGGGCGAGCCCGACCGGTCCGATGATCTTGCCGATACCGCCAAAGCCATACGCCGATCCCATGCCGGTGGTTCGAAGATGCGACGGCCAGACCTCGGCCGCGTAGGGCCCGACGATGGCAAAGCCGCCATCGGCGAAGAAGAAGGTCACCGCCAGGATCAGCCAGAACGCCGACAGGCCGAACAGCGTCGTGTCGTAATTGTATCCGGCGACGATGGTCAGGATCCCGGCACCAAGGCCAAGCAGCCCACCGGCCGTGCGCCGTCCCAACAGCTCCGAGAAATAAGAGAAGGAGAGGCGGCCGATGAAGCCGGAGACGCTGAGCAGGATCATCATCTTGGCGGCTTCCTGCGGCGTCACCTTCAACAACAGTACGAACAGCGACGGCGCCCAGAGCGTGATGCCGTAGACGCCGGTTTGGGTGCCGGCATTGCCGAGCCACGAAACCAGCAGGCTGCGCGGATATTTGAACAGATCGAACCAGCTCGACTTGATGATGGGACCCGCATCGGCCGCGGTTGGCAGCGGCAATGCCGAGGGCTCCATCTGCAACGCCCAGGCGAGCGATTTGCGGGCGTCCTCGTATCGGCCCTGGCGGCACAGCCAGCGCGGTGACTCCGGAACCCAGAGGCGCACGAGCAGGACGAGAAAGGCCGGCAAGACGCCGATCGCAAACAGCAATCGCCAATCGCTACTGCCGATCAGGGCGCCCATGACGGCGCCGAGGCCGACGCCGAGCGGGATCACGCAGGTCACGAGGCCACCGACCCAGCCGCGCTTGGAGGAGGGCATGAATTCCTGCACCAGCGGCAGGTCGACGCAATACAGGCCGCCGACACCGGTTCCGACGAAGAAGCGCATGATCGCGAGATAGACCCAGCCGTTTTCCGGGGTGAAATAGAGCAAGCCGGTCGCGATCGAGAAATTCAGCACGGTCCCGATGAACACCATGCGGCGGCCGACGCGATCGGCGAGCCAGCCCCAGACATAGGCGCCAATGATGGCGCCGATGCCGGAACTCATCAGCACGGTAGCCGATTGGCCAAAAGTGAGTTTCCATGGGCCGATCAGGAAGGCAAGCACGAAGCCGATCAGGAAATAGTCGAAGAATTCGAGCGCATCGCCGATGATGGCAGCAGCAAGGATCTTGATCTGGTTGCCGGTCAGACTCGTCCGGCGGTCGAGTATCTCGAACATGGCGTTCCCCTCGGCGCCTGTCCATTTTTGTATCTCAGCGAGCGTCGCGCCTGCGCACCGCATGTGTCGAAAGGCTATCGCGCTACCGGCGCGGTCGGCAAGCCCGCGTTAACGCGGGGCACATCTGCATGCGAACGACGGCGTCCATCGTACGGCTCTGCACAAAAACAATTGCGCGGGCGGTCTGAATCGGGTGCAACCATCGGGCAGGCATGCTCCATGCTTGCTGCCAGCCGGCAACTGCTGCAGCGCACGCGCGCCATTGTTTAATGCTTTGCCGATATCGTCATCGATTGAGCTACATCCGGGACCGAACGGGATGGAAGAGAAACGAAGGCATCCGCGAACCGACACCGACGAGCCGGCCTTTGTGTCGGCTGGCGGCTCGGTGATGCGCTGTGTGGTGCGGAATGTTTCGCTCGAGGGGGCTGCGATCGACGTCGAAAACCCGGCCTTCGTCCCGCAACGCTTCCGTCTGGTCATGGCGAACGACTCGTCGATCGTTCATGAGTGCCAGGTTGCCTGGATCCAGAAAAACCGGATCGGCCTGACCTTCATCGATATGAAGTGAGCCGCGAGACAGGCGAGTAAGGGCCGTCACAAGGCCCGGACCCAAAATCGCGAAAACAACCCCATGCAAAGTAGAAATGAGGCCGGCGCTGTGGCGCCCGGATCTACTCGATCCGCAATTTGGCGTCCCGCACCACCTTGCCCCATTTGTCCATCTCCAATCTGATGCGGGTGCCGAACTCATCCGGCGTATTCGCGACCGGCTTGAAGCCGAGCACGGTGAGGCGTTCCTTCACGTCCGGCTCGGAAACCGCCTTCGCGATCTCGCGATAGAGCAGGTCGACGATCTCTTTCGGTGTTCCCGCGGGTGCTACGATGCCGGTCAATGTGTCGGCATCCTGATCCTTGATGCCCTGTTCGGCAAAAGTCGGCACGTCAGGCATGCCCGCCGCGCGTTCGGAGGCCGCAATGCCGAGCGCACGGAGTTGGCCGGCCTGTACCGCCGAGAGCGCGGGCGGCAGCGCGGTGAATGCGATCGGGGTGTGTCCGCCGACGGTGGCCTGGATCGCCGGCCCGGCGCCGGGAAACGGCACGTGGACGAGATCGAGATTGAACGCCAGCCGAAACAACTCGCCACCGAGATGCGGCGTCGAGCCGACACCGGGACCGGCAAAGCTGTACTTGCCGGGATTGTCGCGAATGAGCTGGATCAACTCGGGCAACGTCTTGGCAGGTACCGACGGATTGACCACCACGACATTCGGCGAGACCGCGACCAGCGTTACCGGTGCAAAGTCCTTGACCGCGTCGTACGGCACCTTAGCGTAAAGGCTGGGGTTGACGACGAAGCCGGTAGAGATCGCCATGATGGTGTAGCCGTCCGCAGGCGCATGCGCGACCTGGCCGGCTGCGATATTGCCGCCGGCGCCACCGATATTCTCAACGACAAACTGATGACCGAGACTGTCGGAAAGCTTCTGCGCCACGATCCGCGCAATGGCATCGGTCGGTCCACCGGCGGTAAACCCGACCACAATGCGGACCGGCTTGCTGGGATAGCCCTGGGCCGTTGCCGCCGCGACCCCGGCCGTCAGCCACACGGCTGCGAGCAATACGCGTAAGATAGCGGCCATGGCGACTTCCCCCGATATGTTTGTTGGCGCCATCTTCGGCGAGGGCGCCGCGCCGGACAAGGGGAAAGCGTGCAGACCGGCCTCGCATATTTCTCCGGCTATTTCCGCAGCAGCGGCTTGAGCCGCTCTTCGAGTTCCTCGTACGACATCGAGCCTTGGAGTTTCACCCCGTTCAGGAAGAAGGTTGGCGTCGAAACGACATTCAACTCCCGCAGGGCGTATTGCTGGTCGGCGGAGAGCTTGTCGAGCTGGGCTTGATCGCTCGCACAAGCTTCGACGTCTTGCTCGCTCATCCCGTTCTGCTTGCCGACAAAGAGCAGCGTATCCTTGGTTTGCGCAACCAGGCGCTCCTGCAGCTTGAACATGGTTTCGACGGCGCCAAGGTATTTTTCGGAATCGCCCTTGCCGATGCAGCGCGCGAGCAGCGAAGCCGTCGCGGCCTTGATATCGAGCGGAAATTCGCGGAACACGAAGCGCACCTTGCCGGTATCGATATATCTGGTTCGCAACATCGGAAAGACATTCTCGCCGAAGGATGCGCAGTGCGGGCAGCTCATCGATGCGTATTCGGTGATGGTCACGAGCGCCTTGGCCGATCCGATCACGATGTCTGGCAGCGAGCCCGGCTTAGCGACAGCCGCGGCAATGGCGCTTTGCGCCCTGGCAGGGCCGGTGCACGGCATGGCTGCGAAAGCGAGGAGAACGGCAAAAACGGTGCGACGGCGAACGGTCAACGGGGTACTCCGGAACGACATTAGAGCGCTTTCCAGCGAAGTGGAAACCGGTTCGCATCAAGAAACGCGTTGAAATCAAAATCGACAGCCCCGTTCCGATTCTATCGGAACGGAAACGGCTCGAGCGGGCCGATGCGTCCATCAATCGCCGCAGAAATGGTTTACCTCCTTCGCTGAGCGAAGGCAAAGCCCGGGAAGGCAAAACCAGGGTTGTCGCTACCGGTCCGGCGCGAAGGCCAGCGCCAGGCCTTCGTGCAGCTTGGAGGTCTCGCTGCGGCCGAAATGCCTGGGCAGGTCTTCGTTTTCGAGGCTCGGCGCAAACATCCTGAGCTTCACCGCAAAGCGCCGGGCCTCGGTGGGTTGGTTGGCCAGCGCATGCGCCGCGACAAGTCCCGCCCAGCTTCGCGGATAATTGGGATTGATCGCGATCGAGCGCTCGAACATCGCAATCGCCTCGCGGTAATCGCCGAGTTCGAGTTCCGCATTGCCCGCAAATTCGAGCCAGATCGGCATGATCGGGTCGCGCGGACTTAGCAGCATCGCATAGCGGACGTGTTCGAGCCCTTCGGTGACTTTTCCGGAACGGATCAGGCCGTTGCCGATCTGGGCGTGAGCACTGGCATCGCTGGGATCGATCCTGATCGCCCGTTCCAGATGTTGCAGGGCTTCGGGCAATGTCGGCAACCGATTGAGCGCGAGCGCCAGATAGAAATGGGCCTGGCTCGACTCGGGATCGCGCACCAGCACCTGACGCAGGATTTCTTCCGCCTTGCTGCGATGGCCACCCGGATCGGTATCGAGAACCTGAGCGCCCATCCGGGCGTGATAGGCGCCGATGCCAAGCTGAGCGGAGAGGTTTTTCGGATCGCGCTCCAGCGCCTTGTCGAACAGGGCAAGCGCCTGTTTGTAGCCGTCGAGATTGACCTGCGACAGCGCAGCCCAGCCGCGATAGGCGAGCGCATCGGCGTCGAAATCGTTCGACAACCGCCGGCTCTCGATCGGAAGCACTTCAAACTGAAGCTCGCGCGCCAGCCGGCTGACGATTTCGTCACGGACGCCCTGCCGGTCGGCGCCGCGACGCTCGACACGGCCGCTCCACACCGACAGCCG
>Ga0157370_10009435_pt1 | contig 10427 bp, 11 predicted proteins | sample C35metaG_FD_113463 | JGI IMG/M metagenome (GOLD analysis project Ga0157370, IMG submission 113463) | Corn rhizosphere microbial communities from Kellogg Biological Station, Michigan, USA - C3-5 metaG | ecosystem: Host-associated > Plants > Roots > Rhizosphere > Soil | place: USA: Michigan... | reverse complement strand
TTTTGTGATTACGATTACCGTGATGTTCCTCGTCGTTGCTTTGTACCTTGATATCTGGAAATATTTTTTAAGTACCGATCCGAAGAAATTACAAATTTATTGGACAGGTCTGAAAGTAGTTCCCATCCTGCTTTTGGCGAATATGTTCCTGGGGATTTATTACAACCTTTCTATTTGGTACAAACTGACTCATAAAACCATTGCAGGCGCTTATATTACTTTGATTGGCGCAGGATTAACGCTACTCATCAATTTTATTTTCATTCCTTATTTTGGTTATATGGCTTGCGCATGGGCTACATTTCTTTGTTATTTCAGCATGATGGTGATCTCATTTATCTGGGGGCAAAAAGATTATAAAATCCCTTACGCCTGGAAAAAACTAAGCGCATATATAGTAATTGTGGTGCTTTTATTTTTTATTCATCGTGCGTTTACCCATTTCTTCGCAGGAAATATTATCAATTTTATTTCCGCAACCTTTCTGTTATTATTATACATCTGGTTTGTATTAAATGTAGAATGGAAAGAGTTTCAAAAAATGCCGGTAGTGGGCAAATATTTTAAAGAAGGAAATATGGTAGTGAGAAGAAGATCGTAATGGCAGCAACATGATGATACGCAATTTCTTATCTTTCTAATCATATAAATGTTAAAAATCATTTTCAGGCATAAATCTATTTTTATGATTCCTCCAGTCTGAATCATACTAATCGTATAAATACAAAAATCATCCTTCAGGCAACAGCATCGTCAATTATTTCTTCAAAGATGCCATATCAATAACAAACCGGTACTTCACATCGCCTTTCAGCAAACGTTCATACGCTTCGTTGATTTGCTGAATGTTAATCATTTCAATGTCTGCAACAATATTGTGCTTGCCGCAAAAGTCAAGCATCTCCTGTGTTTCAGCAATACCACCAATCAATGATCCTGCAAAACTTCTCCGGTAAGGAATAAGGCTGAATGCCGCAACGGGAAGCGGCTGTTCCGGTGCTCCTACTAAAACCAGTGAACCATCTACTCTTAACTGGTTTAAATAAACATTGATGTCGTGCTTTGCAGAAACCGCATCCAAAATAAAATGAAGTTTGCCGGCATACCGGCTCATTTGCCCATCATCTTTTGACAGCACTACGTCTTGAGCACCCAAACGTTTTGCATCTTCAACTTTAGAAGGCGAGGTGGTGAAAACAATCACCTCTGCGCCCATTGCCTTAGCCAACTTAACTGCCATGTGGCCCAAGCCTCCAATGCCAACAACTCCTACTTTTTTGCCCGGGCCAACATTCCAATGCCTGAGCGGTGAATAGGTTGTGATGCCGGCACAAAGTAATGGCGCTGTAGCTGCCAGATTCAGATTTTCAGGTACACGCAAAACAAAATCTTCATCCACCACAATACGTTCTGAATAACCACCATAAGTGCGTGTGTCCAGGTGTTTATCCGGGGAATTATAGGTTCCAATATTTCCTTCCTCACAGTATTGCTCCAGTCCTTCTTTACAATAATCACAATGCCGGCAACTATCTACCATACAACCTACCGCCGCAAGGTCGCCTGGTATAAATTTTGTAACCTCGCTGCCAATGCTTATCACTTTTCCCACTATTTCATGGCCGGGTACACATGGGTAAACAGTGCTGTGCCATTCGTTTCGTACAGTATGAAGGTCGGAGTGACAAACACCACAATACAATATTTCAATTTCTACATCATGTAGAGTAAGATTTCTCCGCCTGATGTTTAATTGTTGCAAAAGTGCATCTGCTGCCTCTGTGCCAAATGCTTTCACTTCTTTTGTTTGTATAGGGATTGCTCCCTCTGCTGTTGCTCTTAATGGTTCCATTCTTAAAATCTTTTTATTACCGGGTCGAAAAAAATATCTCTGTTTCAATTGATAACATCCTTCAATAATCGTACTATTTCATGTTCTTTGGCTATTTTAATTTATTTAAGACAAAACAAAAGATAAAGGTAATTATAAAAGGTAATTTTTATTCGTTTATTGGAACTACCCGCAGACATAAATTTGAACATTCTTAGCCTTCCTTTTGTTTAAAATTTATTTGTAAGAATTAAACTAATATCAAAAGCTAAAAAAAAAAGCAAATCATGACATTTGAAAAAATAACTGCAACTGTTTAAACTACTTAGAAAAAAATGAAGAAATCCCTTATCGAACGAGTGCAGGCAATTGATGGAGCAGGTTAGATTTGCTGTATGCGCTTTGCCCCAAAAAGCTATAAAGAATAAATTTCAGAAGCGATGAATGGATTCCGGTTGCTGTTTAAAAACCGGGTTGCTACTTTTGAAAAAGACGATATTGAAGTTGAATGGGAATTGTTTATTTAGCAAATGATATTTTTCGATTAGCATCTGAGCATTTCAGTAAACCAACAAATAAGGCTAATCTCTATTTTTATATTAACCCTCTTCTAAATTACTTTTAGCAAATAATAATTCTTCTTCCCCTTTTGTATCAGTAAATATTTTTCATTTAAAAGTTGATCATCATTTATTCTTTCATCGGTAAAAATTCTTTTTTCTTTATTGATAAAAATCCCACCACCTGCAAGCATTTTTTTTGCTTCACCTTTGCTTGGAAAGATTTTTGTTTCGGTTAATAAACCTACCAAATCCAAATCTTTTAATTTATCCTTTTCTATTTCTACGGTCGGGACGCCTTCCATTACCTGCAGCAATTGCTCTTCATTCAGCTCTTTTAATATTTCCGCAGTGTCATTATTAAATAAAACTGAAGAAGCTTTTACGGCAAACTCATAATCTTTTTTTGAATGCACAAATGTGGTAACCACTTCAGCCAGTTTCTTCTGAAGTATCCGCTGGTGCTCGTTTCCTTTGTGTTGTTGAACCAAATCGCTGATTTCTTTTTCAGATAAAAAAGTAAACACTTTTAAAAATCTTTCTGCATCTGCATCGGCAGTATTTAACCAAAACTGGTAAAAAATGTAAGGCGAGGTTTTTGTAGCATCCAACCAGATATTTCCTTTCTCACTTTTGCCAAATTTACTTCCATCAGATTTGGTTAATAAAGGGCACGTAAATGCGAATGCTTCGCCGCTGGTTTTTCTCCGGATGAGTTCTGTTCCCGTTACAATATTCCCCCACTGATCGCTGCCGCCAAACTGCAGTTTACAATTTTTATTTTTATATAACCAATAAAAATCATAGCCCTGCACAAGCTGGTAAGTAAATTCCGTAAAGCTCATTCCATTGTCACCTTCCAGTCGTTTTTTTACACTTTCTTTAGACATCATATAGTTTACTGAAATGTGTTTTCCGGTATCGCGGATAAAATCTAAAAAAGAAATATTCTGAAACCAGTCGTAATTATTCACCATTTCAGCGGCGTTGTTTTTATCAGAATTAAAATCAAGAAACTTCGACAATTGTTGTTTTACTGCAGCTACATTTTTATCCAGAATTTCTTTGCTTAATAAATTCCTTTCCATGCTCTTCCCTGATGGATCGCCTACCATTCCTGTAGCGCCGCCTACAAGTGCGATTGGCTTGTGTCCATAATTCTGCAAATGAACCAAAACAATAATTGGTATCAAACTTCCAATATGAAGGCTGTCTGCAGTTGGATCAAAGCCAACATAACCGGAAGTTGGTTCTTTTAAAAGCTGGTCTTCCGTTCCCGGAACGATATCATGAATCAGGCCGCGCCATTTTAATTCTTCTATAAAATTTTTCATGTCATTTTTTAAAATAGTTTGCAAAAATAAACAACGATAGTGTATTTATAAGTGGTGAAGTAAATTGCAGCGTTCTTTTAATATTCAATAATCATTCAATAATCATTCAATAATTCGTTAATTCAATAATTTAGCAATCCAATAAATCAACAATCCAACAACTTGACCTACAAATAATCTATAAATTATCTCTACACAAAACTTCCGATGTTTAGCCGTAGCGGAGTGAAGGCTTATAAAGCGGATTTAAAAAACACTTTATTGTTATGTAATTTTTTAGGCAATCCACAAAAGAAAATTAAATCAATTCATGTAGCCGGTACAAATGGAAAAGGATCAGTGAGCCACATGCTGGCAGCGGTTTTCCAGGAGAATAAATATAAAACCGGGTTATACACATCCCCACATTTAAAAGATTTCAGGGAAAGAATAAAACTAAACGGAAACATGATTCCTGAATCGTTTGTGATTGATTTTGTAGAAAAAACAAAAGGAATTTCTGAAGAAATAAAACCTTCCTTTTTTGAACTCACTTTTGCAATGTCGCTTGATTATTTTGCCACAGAAAAAGTAGAGGTTGCAATTATTGAAACCGGCCTTGGCGGCAGATTAGACAGCACAAATGTAATAACGCCCTTATTATCTGTCATTACCAATATCAGTTATGATCATACAGATATTTTGGGAGATACTTTAGCAAAAATCGCTTATGAAAAAGCAGGAATTATTAAACCGGCTATACCGGTCGTAATTGGCGAAACAATTAAAGAAACTAAAATTGTTTTTGAGAAAAAAGCAAAAGAAACGAATTCAGAAATATTTTTTGCAAGGGAAAAATTTAAAATTCTTTCATCAGAGTATGACGTAAAATTTCTGAATTTAGAAATATTAAATAAAGAAACAAAACAAAAAAACAATTACCTTCTTGACCTCAATGGTGTTTACCAGGAAAAAAATATTTTGACGGTTCTAACTGCAATCGAAGTCTTAAAAAATACCTTTTTATTAAAAGAAGAAAAAATAAAAAGTGCTTTATCAGATGTAAAAAAACTAACCGGCCTTTTTGGCAGATGGGATGTCGTTCGCCAAAACCCAACAGTAGCATTGGATGTAGCGCATAATGAAGATGGGATAAAACAATTGATGGTCCAAATCAATAAAAGTGAATTCAAAAATCTTCATATTGTTTTTGGAATGGTAAAAGACAAAGACCTTCAAAAAGTATTGGTGCAGTTTCCTAAAGATGCAAAATATTATTTTACAAAGGCCCATAATCCACGGGCATTAGAACAGGAAGAATTGAAAGAAAAAGCAAAGCAATTTCAATTGGTTGGAGAATGTTATTCTACTGTAAATGAAGCACTTAAATCCGCAATTAGTAACGCTTCTGAAGAAGATTTAATAGTTGTTTGCGGAAGTGTGTTTGTGGTTGCAGAAGTTAAAATTAATTTTTAGCTTAACTACTGAGATGAGCAAGCAGGAAGCTGAATTAATTTTTACAGCGCATTGAGAATTATTAACACCCCCAAATCCGGAGAAGAGGAAGCAAAAGGCGTTTCTCAAATGCAAAAGCCGGAAAAAGGAGGCAAGATTGCGAAAGATGGACGCGTTGCTTTGTAATTAGAGTCTGCTGAATTAATATCAAATTCTTTACTATCGTACATTTTATTGAAATTTGTTTCAACCAAGTGCAAGCAATTATGGCAAAAGCATTAAAAAGCCGTGCATCAAAGTTCAAATATGTTAGCCAATCTCAGCTAACTCTTGTGGGGTTCGACACTCCTTTTTCTCAGAACTTAGATGCCAATAACCGGTGGGTTATACTGGCAAAAAAGATTCCATGGGATAGTCTGACAAACATTTATTCAAAGCAATTAAATAATGAAAATAAAGGTGCCGATGGCATCAATCCCCGTGTAATAATTGGTTCGTTGATTATAAAACATATGTGCAACTTTAGTGACAGGGAAACTATCAATGCCATTCAGGAAAATATTTACATGCAATATTTTATTGGCTATTCAAGTTTTAGCAATGAACCACCTTTTGATGCTTCCTTATTTGTTGGCATAAGAAAACGGTTGGGAGCAGCTCAGATTAATGAGATTAATGAAAAGATACTTCAATTAAAATGAAGGAGAATCAAGCTTGACATAATCAGCAAACCTTAATTAAAACCAGGAAAAAAAGTAGTTACCGGAGAAAATTTTTTACCTCCGCCAAAGAAAAGAAAAAGTTGAAATAAAAAAAACTTACAGCAATCCCATTTCTCTCAGCGCATAAAAAATACAATTATTATGAAGCGATTGTTCAATTTTATTTTCCAGGAAAAGAGTTTTTAATTTTTCTAAAGAAATCTCTTCCACTTCAAGTTCTTCATTTTTATCCAACTTCTGGGCGCTGGTTTTAACACCACCCTGAGCTAAAAAAAGAAACGTAAAATTATCAAGCACTCCGGGATTAGCAGCAATCTTTCCGACATTAATAATGGAAGAAAACTCATAACCTGTTTCTTCTTTTAATTCTCTTTTTACAGCTTGCTCCGCAGTTTCATTTTTATCAATAAAACCTCCGGGGATTTCAAGAATTGTTTCACGAATCGGGTGCCTGTATTGCCGTACCATCAATACTTTGCCTTCTTCTGTTACCGCCACTGCACAAACCGTAGTTGGCAATTCAACTACAAAATATTCATCAATAATTTTTCCGTCCGGAGTTTCACACTTATCTTTTCGAGCAGTAAAATAGACATGCCTGCACAAATATTCCGAGGATAATATTTTCCACTTCGTGGATTTTTCTTCTTTCATAATTTCCTGTTTTCTTACAAAATTCTTTTTGCAAAGATTAATTTGATTGACTCGTTGTATAAAATCCTTTCCATTCAAATGTAAAATATTTATCAGGGTGTAAAGCTTTTAATAATAAATATCTCCAAATTTTTTTGGCAGGAATTATGATAGCTATATCTTTATCTTTATTTCCAAATGATTGCATTCCTACAATAATATTTTTTGCCAGATATCATAAAATACGACGAAGAAGAATTGATTGCTTTGCTGCAAAGCGGCGATCAATCAGCCTTTGCCTATTTGTATGACAATTACGCACCAGCTCTTTATGGTATTATTTTCAGAATAATCAACAATAAGGAGCTTGCAGAAGATGTTTTACAGGAAGCATTTGTAAAAATCTGGAATAATTTTTCAAATTATGATGCAACGAAAGGAAGGCTATTTACCTGGATGCTCAACATTACCAGAAATCTTTCTATTGATACTATAAGAGGCAAAAGCTATAAGAAGCAAAATAAAATCCAAAGCACTGAAAACGCCGTAATTAATGCGAGTAACAGTACAAATGAAAATGACCGCTTTGATGCGCTCGGGGTGAGAAAGCAGGTTAGTGCACTCAGGGAAGATCAGAAGCAAATAATTGATTTAGCTTACTTTGAGGGCTTTACTCAAAACGAGATTTCGCAAAAATTAGGCATTCCGCTGGGCACTGTCAAAACAAGAATGAGAACAGCTATTTCAGAATTAAAAAAAATATTACAACTATAAAATTGAGCAAAGAAGAATTCATATCATCAGGTTTGCTTGAGCTTTATGCTATGCGGATTTCTTCGCCTGAAGAAACTCAAATAGTTGAAGAAACCCTGAAACAGTTTCCTGAGTTAAAACAGGAATTGGAAGATATTGAAATATCTCTGGAAAAATACGCTCGGGAAAATGCAATTGAGCCTCCTGTTTCAGCAAAAGAAAGATTATTCAGCCGTGTTTTTCCCGAAGAGACAAAAGAAGAAAATAAAAGGGTAACAGGAATTCAAATAAATAAAAAATCTGAAACACCAATGTTTTATAAATGGATTGCAGCTGCATCTATTATATTACTGATTGGAAGTATTATTGTGAATTACAGCTATTATGAAAAATATCATGACGCAAAACAAGAGTTGCTGATAGCTGAACAAAAAATTGAGCAGCAGCAAAAATCAAATCTTGCCATGAGCCGGGACATGGAGATCGTAACCAATAAATATGCAGAGCCGGTTGTTTTAAAAGGCACTCCAAAAGCGCCGGATGCCATGGCAAAAATTTTCTGGATGAAGAATACCGGTGATGTTTATATCAATCCTACCAATCTTCCACAAGCGCCAGCCGGCAAGCAATACCAGCTTTGGGCAATTATTGATGGCACGCCGGTTAATGGCGGAATGATTGTAACCGAAAAAGGTACTTATCACATTCAAAAAATGAAATCCTTTGGAAAAGCCCAAGCCTTCGCTATTACACTTGAAAAAACAGGAGGCAGTCCTACCCCTACCATGAGTGAGATGGTCGTAATTGCAAAAATGTAAATTTTATTTTCATAAAACGTTTTCTGACTTTTAATGCTGGTTATCATTATTCTTAAGCAGATCAATAAATAATTTGAATTCCTGTTTTCAAAAAATATAATTCTGTCTTTCCAATATCTATCCCATTAAAGATAAAAATCCCTTAAAACAACATCCCCGTAATACAGGCTTTACTTCTGTTTACTTTACGCAGCAAACAAATAACCTGGTTCCCTGTTCCTAAAAGGAATAGAAATTTATTTTACGTTTAACCATCACCTATACATCCTCCATTTTTATTTTTTAAAAATAAAACCATTCATTTTAAAAATGCGTAACTGGGTAAAATAAATTATTAAATAAAAATTAAACAATGAAAAAAATTAAATTTTCAGGATTATTTATCCTCACCGTAATGCTATCAACCAACACATTTGCACAAACAAAAATGGTTGGTGGCGCAAAAATGTATCCTACAAAAAATATTGTAGAAAATGCAATGAATTCAAAAGATCATACGACGCTTGTAGCTGCTGTAAAAGCCGCCGGGCTTGTATCAGCGCTTGAAAGCAAAGGTCCGTTTACCGTATTCGCGCCTACCAATGAAGCATTTGATGCTTTGCCAAAAGGAACAGTAGAAACTTTATTGAAACCTGGAAATAAAGCCAAACTTACGTCGATTCTTACCTATCACGTAGTACCCGGAAAATTATCTTCAATGGACTTAATGAAAATGGTAAAAGAAAACAATGGAAAGGCTGCATTAAAAACTGCGGAAGGTGAAGATTTATATATCACCATGAAAGAAAAAAATCTGATGATAACAGATACAAAAGGCAACACGGCTAAAATAACTATTGCTGATGTAAACCAAAGCAATGGTGTAATTCACGTAATCAATAAAGTTTTGATGCCTGAATAAAAGAATCAATGTTTTGTCAGGTGGTTCTCTAAAGCCGGCTTCATGCCGGCTTTTTTAATAAATGATTTTATTTCTAACTAATCAAAACCATGGATGAAATTTCGTCGTACATCAAAAGGAGTTATTAATTAAACTCAAGGAAATATTTTCATCATTTAAATTCTTCTCATTATGTTAAACAATGAATCAAAAGAAAATCAGCCAGGCCTTATTGAAGGAATGGCAAATCCATTTTCCAGGAGAAAATTCCTGGGAGTGATGGGAGCTGTCTCTGCTTTGGTTGTGGTAGCGGCATCCTGTAAAAAAACACACCTTGGAAGCAACAATGGCGGGGTTGATCTTGGGAGTGGCGATGTAGGCGTTTTAAATTATGCCTATGCGCTGGAACAACTGGAGGCAGCCTTTTACACAAAAGTTATTGCCTCTCCGTACAGCCAGATGAGCGACATGGAAAAAGCGTATCTCACTGATATCAGGGATCATGAAATTGCACATCGTGAATTTTTTAAAGCCGCTCTTGGTTCAAAAGCGATACAGGCTTTAGAAGTTAATTTCAGCGCTATTGATTTTACCAGCAGAACCAGTGTGCTCGGAACTGCCAAAGCATTTGAAGATCTTGGCGTATCCGCTTATAATGGAGCTGGCAAACTGTTAGTGAACCCCGATTATTTAACCATTGCAGGAAAAATTGTTTCTGTAGAAGCGCGGCATGCTGCATGGGTTCGCGATGCTATTACTCCTGATACGTTTGCAGATATGACGGCTGTAAATGCGATGGGATTGGATATGGAACGCAAGCCTGATGATGTATTGGCTATTGCCGGTGCATTTCTAAAAACAAAAATCAATGCAACTAATTTACCAACCAGTTAAAGCTTTATTATCATGAACTTACAAAATATTCTTACAGAAATAGAAAAAACAGATCCTGAAGTTTACGACAGGCTCGATACCCGGAGAAACGCGATGAAAAATTTTGCAAAAACATCCGGAAAAATTGCTTTGGCCGCGATACCATTTGCAATAGGTTCGATGTTTCAAAAAGCTTATGCTTCACCCACAGCGCCAACAGATATTATCATTGATACTTTGAATTTTGCACTTACACTTGAGTATCTTGAATCCAATTTTTATATCAAAGCCGTTGCTTCAGGCATTGTGCCTTCAGGCGATGCATTAAATGCGCTCACCCTTATCCGTGATCACGAAAATGAGCATGTGAATTTTCTTAAAACCGCAATTACAGCCGCAGGCGCTACCCCTGTTTCTTTTACTGCTGATAGTTTTGATTTCACTGCAAAAGGAGCTTTTCCAAATGTATTTTCGGATTATGGAACCCTGCTTGCCGTTGCTCAGACTTTTGAAGATACCGGCGTACGCGCTTACAAAGGACAAGCACCGAATCTCATTTCAAATAATGACTATTTGACTGCCGCATTAC
>Ga0157370_10009434_pt1 | contig 10427 bp, 7 predicted proteins | sample C35metaG_FD_113463 | JGI IMG/M metagenome (GOLD analysis project Ga0157370, IMG submission 113463) | Corn rhizosphere microbial communities from Kellogg Biological Station, Michigan, USA - C3-5 metaG | ecosystem: Host-associated > Plants > Roots > Rhizosphere > Soil | place: USA: Michigan... | reverse complement strand
ATCCGGGAAATAGCGATAATCGTTCGCCTCTTCCTTACTCCGCATAGGCGATGTGCTGCCTTGATCGGCATCGAAGTTCAGGGTACTCTGAATTATGCTTTCACCCTGAAGGACAAGCGTTTTCTGCCGCTGAAATTCAAAGTCCATAGCCCGACGGACATTCCGGATCGAGTTCAGGTTTTTAACTTCACAACGTGTTCCAAAAGCGGTTGTTCCTTTTTCCCTGATGGAGATGTTAGCGTCGCAGCGCAAGCTTCCCTCCTCCATATTGCCGTCGCTGACGTTCAAATGGCGGACCAGCTGACGGATTGCATTAAGTAAAGCAGAAGCCTCTTCAGCAGAACGGATGTCAGGCTCTGTAACGATCTCGATCAGAGGTACTCCTGCCCGGTTAAGGTCGATGAATGAGTAGTCGTCACTTTGATCATGCATACTTTTTCCGGCATCTTCTTCCAGGTGAATACGGTTTATTCCTACCCTTTTCTGCGTCCCATCGCTCAGCACCAGGTCCATATAGCCGTCCTTGCAGATGGGCTGGTTGTCCTGGGTAATTTGGTAGCCTTTAGGGAGATCTGCGTAGAAGTAATTTTTGCGGTCGAAATAGTTCTTTTGATTGATCCGGCAATGGAGTGCCAGGCCGATACGCACGGCCTTCTCGACAACTTCCTTATTGAGTTTGGGCAAAGCGCCAGGAAGACCTACGGTAACTGCAGATATGTTTTCGTTAGGCAAGGCGCCAAATGCGGCACCGTCTGAAGCGAAGATCTTCGTTGCGGTATTTAACTGCACATGGATCTCCAGTCCGGATACCAATTCAAATTGATTTAAATCTGTACTCATTTGTATGACAAAGATAACCAATTTACTGATAAGGCCCCGCCCTGCGGATTTAACATTGTGGCATAAACTTTGAAATTTAGTTATACACACAAATATGAAACATTATGAAAAGACTATTGTTAGTGGCCGCGATCGGGATATCCGCATTGCTCGCCAGTCCTGCAAAGGCACAGGTTAGCGTAAACATCAACATCGGCGCACAACCCGAATGGGGACCGGCCGGGTATAGTCATGTCGACTATTACTACCTGCCCGAAATTGAAAGCTATTACTATGTGCCGACCCGGAAGTTTATCTTTTATAGTGGCAATGGTTGGGTACATTCGACATACCTGCCCGCAAGATACAGGTCCTATGATCTTCATCGCGGACGCAAGGTTGTCATCAATTCGCCAAGGCCATACTTGCAGCATCGGAACTACAGGTCACAATATAGCTATGCTTCATACAGGCCGGAACGACGGGTAATATACAGGGAATCACCAAGAGTAAGGTACGTATCTAGTCGTGGCGACTACCGAAGACACGAAAAGCACGTGAATCGTTATGAATCCCATGGCAATCACGGCAGACACAATGGACATGGTAACCGTGGCCATGGACGTCACTAATCTATCAAATAAAAAAGGCACCTTTTAGGGGTGCCTTTTTTATTATTGAAATATTTGTTAGCTGATGATCGCTTCTGCCTTTTGTAGTACAGTAGAAAGACCTTCTTTGTTCTTTCCACCTGCAGTGGCATAGAAAGGCTGACCGCCTCCACCACCTTGTATATCCTTGGCAAGTTCACGAACAATCGCCGAGGCATTTAACTTCTTATCGCGGATCAGGCTTTCTGAAAGCATTACAGTAATGCCTGGTTTATCGTCGATCAACGTGGTAAAAACAAGGAACATGTTATCCACGGAATCTGCAATGGAATAAGCCAGGTTCTTCACCGCTTCTGCTGATTGTAAGTCCACATGGGCCGCCACAAAGGTTATCCCCTTGATGGTTCTCATATGGTGCACAATCTTGTTCTTCAAGTTCGCAGCTTGCTCAACCATTCCCTTTTCGGCTTCCTTTTTCAGTCTGGCATTCTCTTCCAACAGAGAGGAAACTGCAGAGACAACATCCTTATTGCCTTTTAACAACGCTTTAAGTTCGTTTAGTTCTCTATTTTGACCCAGAATAAAGGCTTCGGCTTTATCTGCCGTGATTGCTTCAATCCGGCGCACACCTGCAGCAACGGCACTCTCTGATATAATCTTGAAATAACCGATCTGCCCGGTAGCCTGTGCATGCGTACCACCGCAAAGCTCTTTTGAATAATGGTCATCAAAAGTTATAATGCGAACCAGGTCGCCATACTTCTCACCAAACAGGGCCGTTACGCCGCTTGAAATAGCCTGGTCATAAGGAACATAGCGTTGCTCTTTTAGCGGGATATTTTCACGAACCTTCTGGTTCACCATGTGTTCAATGCGGGCAAGGTCTTCATCGCTGATCTTTGCAAAGTGCGAAAAGTCAAACCGCAGATAGTCGGGGTTTACCAATGAGCCTTTTTGATTCACATGAGGCCCCAACACTTTCTTTAAGGCAGCGTGCAGCAAATGGGTTGCCGTATGGTTATCCTGAGAAAGCAGACGCTTGTCTTCATCGATAACTGCCCAGAAGGATCCTTCCACATCTTCCGGCATCGAATCTGCATAATGCACAATTACGCCGTTCTCTCTTTTGGTATCTGTGATCTCGACAGTAAACATCCGGCTCCGATCTTCAAGACGGCCTGTATCGCCCACCTGTCCACCACTTTCCGCGTAAAAAGGTGTTTTACTTAATACGATTTGATATTGCTCTACTCCTTTGGCGATGACTTTCCGGTATTTTATAATTTCCGTTTGGCACTCAAAATCATCATAACCTACAAACTCCACCTCAAGTTCCGGTTTAACTAAGATCCAGTCACCTGTATCAATGGCGGTTGCTGCCCTGGAGCGTTCTTTCTGCCTAAGCAGGGCCTTGTTATACTCATCCATATCCACAGACCAGCGTTTCTCCCGTGCCATCAATTCAGTTAGGTCAATTGGAAATCCGTAGGTATCGTTTAGTTCAAAAGCGAACTCTCCGGAAATAACCATCTGATCTTTCAAGATGCTAAACACCCAGGGATCTTCAAACGACTTTTCCGGATCAATCGCATTTTCAGACATCAAAAACTCCGCTTGCTTTTTGGTATAGGCATCAAAACGCTGAATTCCGGTAGCCAGGGTTCTGAGGAATGAAACTTCTTCTTCCAACACGACCTTCTGAACAAACTCCTGCTGAGCAGCAAGTTCATCAAAGACACCTTTAAACTGTTCGGCAAGGACAGGAACCAGCTGGTTCAGGAAAGGTTCTTTAAGATCCAGAAAGGTATAAGCATAGCGTACAGCACGACGTAAGATCCGACGGATCACGTAACCTGCTTTGTTATTTGCCGGAAGCTGTCCGTCTGCAACAACAAAGGATATTGCCCGTATATGGTCGGCCATAACGCGCATAGCGATATCGGTTTTCTCATCAGCGCCATACACCTTGCCTGATCGCTGGGCAATAACCTGTATTAACGGCTGAAATACATCTGTATCGTAGTTGGATGCTTTATTTTGCAGCACGCGAACCAATCGTTCAAAGCCCATACCCGTATCAACATGTTTCGCAGGTAAGGGCTGTAAAGATCCGTCTTTCAACCGGTTAAACTGCATAAAAACATTATTCCAGATCTCAATGACCTGTGGATGATCTGCGTTTACCAGCGACTTACCACTGACATGGGCACGCTCTTCCTCGGTCCGGCAATCCACATGTATTTCGGAACAAGGACCACATGGCCCCATATCGCCCATCTCCCAAAAGTTATCTTTTTTATTACCGAGAATAATTCGTTCTTCTGGCACAAACTCCAGCCATATATCATAGGCTTCCTGGTCTTTCGGCAAGCCTTCTTTGTCATCTCCCGCGAATACGGAAACGTATAGTTTGTCTTTTGGTATCTTATAAACTTCAGTCAGCAGTTCCCAACTCCAGGCGATGGCTTCTTTTTTGAAATAGTCGCCAAAGCTCCAATTGCCCAACATTTCAAACATGGTGTGGTGGTAAGTATCGATACCAACCTCTTCCAGATCATTGTGTTTTCCGGAGACACGTAGACAACGTTGTGTATCAGCTACTCTGCTATATTTTATGGGTGCTTCACCTAGAAAAAGGTCTTTAAACTGGTTCATCCCCGCATTGGTGAACATCAATGTCGGGTCATTCTTAACTACAATCGGCGCAGATGGAACAATCCGGTGGTCTTTGGATTTGAAAAATTCTAAATACGCTGCTCTAATTTCTTTTGCTGTCATCTGTATGAGTTAAGAAACAAAATTAAAATTTTATTACGGTATTCTACTAAAATCCATTTACATTTGAACACTTTAAATAACTCACATAAGCGACTAATAATCAACACGAAACTATGCCTTATAAAGACCGGGAAATCAACAAGATGTATTACACCATGGGTGAAGTGACGGAAATGTTTGGTGTTAATGCGTCACAAATCCGCTTCTACGAAAAAGAATTTGACGTACTACAGCCCAAGAAAAATAAAAAGGGCAATCGCTTATTCACACCAGAGGATATCGAAAATCTCAAGATTATCTTCCACTTGGTTGACGATAAAGGCTTCACATTAAAAGGTGCGAAAGAACACCTGAAAAACAACTCCGGGGAAGTTAAGGAAAACCAGAAGATCATCGCTTCTTTGGAAAAACTGAAAGACTTTCTTCTTAAATTGAACGAAGAGATCTAATATTCTTCAAATAAACTTTTTATTCCTGGTTATAATATTATTGTTTGAAGTAACATGCTTCAAACATACCTTGCTTATATCTTTCCCAGGATCGGCAGAAAGGCTGTCCTTCTTATCGGCTGTATTATTTTTAGCTTTTATGCTGCGTTCGCACAGGAACAAACTGTAGAACAAGATGATCAGCAAATCCGGGATCTGATCGAGAGCCTGGCTCCTGACCTGCCTGAAGATTACGACCTCTCGGAACTCTTCGAAAGCCTGAGTTACCTTCGAAATCATCCAATAAACCTAAATAAAGCAAGCGCAGAAGATCTTAAAGCACTTGTCTTCTTGTCTCCGCTGCAGGTCAGCAATCTGATCCAACACATTCAATCCAATGGGAAACTAATCGATATCCTGGAGCTCCAATCGATTGAGTCTTTTGACGTGCTTACAGTTGAGCGTATGATGCCTTTTGTCCGCATACCAATCACAGATACACAGCAGCAGGGCTATAAGGATCTTCGCAAAGCATCTGAACATCAATTGCTCCTTCGTTTCGGCCGGGTACTGGAGCAACAGCGCGGGTTCACGGACTTACCCGGTAGCCGTTATCTAGGCTCACCGGAGCGATTGCTCGGAAAATACAAATTCAGCTACAAGGATCAACTTTCGGCAAGTCTGGTGTTCGAGAAGGATGCAGGCGAACACCTCTTCTCCGGTGGTGGTATCAGGGGCTTTGATTTTATGTCAGGGAACGTAAGCCTGAACCACGTAGGTGTTTTCCAAAAAATAATCATTGGTGATTACAGCCTGCAATTCGGACAAGGACTAACCTTGTGGTCCGGATTTGGATTTGGGAAGGGGCCGGACGTGACTAGTGTTGCAAAGAAAGACCTGGGCTTAAGACCCTATAGTTCTTCAAACGAGAACGCCTATTTTCGGGGAATTGCGACGACAGTAGAGCTTGCCGGGCATCTGCAGGTTACGGGCTTTTTCTCCCGGACCATGCAGGATGCAAGCACAAAGACCGATGATGCGGGTCAGGTCACACAGGTGAACATCGGGATCAGCGGACTACATCGTACCACAACGGAATTGAAAAACAGAAATTCTTTAGAACAAATAGCTTACGGCACTGCAATACAATACGTTAGCAACAATTTGAATGTCGGGCTTGTCGCATATTCGAGTCGTTATTCAAATGCTTTCGTTACAGGTCCACTTGCTTATAACCGCTACAACTTTGTCGGCACAGCATTAAGTAACGCCGGACTACACTACAGCTATACTTTCCAAAACATCTATTTTTATGGTGAGACGGCCAGGAGTTTTCCCGGCGGAATGGCTATGGTTAATGGCGCTCTTGTCAGTATCTCCAAATCCATTTCCCTGGCGCTTGTGAACCGCAACTATGCAAAAGACCACCATAACTTCTTTGCCCGCAGCCTTGGAGAAAGCAGTGAAGCAAGCAATGAGCAGGGCTGGTATGCAGGGTTGAATTACACACCCAATAGGAAATGGGCTTTTTCATGGTATGGGGATGCTTTCCAGTTTCCATGGCTGAAATACCGTGTTGATGCCGCCTCAAATGGCTACGAGATGCTCGTTCAGGGTGCATATACACCCACCAATACCTTTAAAGTTGTGCTGAGAGCAAAGACTGAACGGAAGCACCAGAATTCTGATCTGAAAACTGACAGTACAATCAGCACTGTAGACAAGCGAAATTACCGGATTGGGACAAACTGGCGCTTAAGTCGCAGCCTCGGCTTTGAAAACAGGTTTGAACTTGCGAACTACCAGAAAGATCAGACCAATGAAATTGGATATCTTTTCTACCAGGATGTGGATTACCGGCCTGCAAGCATTAAGCTTTCTGGAAATATGCGGCTGGCTTATTTTCACACCGCATCTTATAACAGTCGGTTGTACGCCTATGAAGACGATGTCCTGTACAGTTCAGGCTTTGGCATGTACAACGGCAAAGGTTGGCGAACATACCTGAACCTTCAATATAAAATAAACAACAAGCTTAGTGTTTGGGCCAGGTACGCGACTTTCCTGTACCAGGATGTAGAGACCGTGGGATCCGGATTGGACAGCATAGAAGGAAACAAGAAAATGGATGTGAAGTTCCAGGTTCGTTATAAGATTTAACATGCACGCGCAGGCGGAAACCGTATTTGTGCGACTCCTTATCCCTTTCATCTTTGGGATCCTCACCTTCTACGGGACCACGAATCCGCTGTGGCAAACCCATATGCTTTTTCCGTCCCTGCTGTTATTTTTCGTCCTTTTAATTTCCAATATTTGGTATTCACGGTTCCGGGCATACAGGTATAAACCTGCTATTCTAATCGCCATTTACCTCATGAGCTTCTGTGCCGCCGGGCAGTTAACCTTAACCCATAAGGATGTGCTATCCACATACTACTTCGCAAAACAACAAGCAGATTTTTTAAGGGTCCGGATTACAGATGAGCCTCAAGTAAAAAACAACATTATCCGCCTTAAGACATCGGTAATTCAAACCATTAAAGGACGAAGAAAAAGAAAGTCGAATGGCCATTTATTAGTTTCCATAAAGCTCGATCCTGAATCCACGTTGAGGCTTGCTTATGGGGATGAGCTGCTGATCCCGTCCCAATTTGATACGGTACAGTCAGCGAAAAACCCTTATCAATTTGACACAAAATCCTGGCTTGCTCAACAAAACATCCATCATCAAACGTTTATCCCCCAGGTTAATGTTTTAAAAACAGCAACGCAGACCGGCAATCCCCTATTGAGCTGGGCAATCCAATTGAGAATGCAACAAATCGCTGTCTATAACCGGGTTCTTAAGGATCCGGAAGCCAAAGCCATAGCTTCTACCCTCATCCTCGGTTATCGTGCCGACCTAAGTTCGGAAACACTGGCTGTCTATTCAAAAACAGGAACCATCCACGCACTATCGGTCTCCGGAATGCATGTCGGATTGATCTACCTGGTTCTTCAGGCAGCCTTAAGCTTTATGGATAGGCGCCGCCTGGGCAAATTGATGAAATTGATGCTGATCCTGCTGCTCATTTGGTTCTATGCCCTAATTACAGGTTTTAGTCCATCTGTCCTTCGATCGGTGACTATGCTTTCCATATATGTCCTTGCAAAAACGTTCAACAAACAGACGAATAGTTATAATATCCTCTGCTTTTCGGCCTTCTGCATGCTGATCTACAATCCATTCTTATTATTGGATGTGGGCTTTCAGCTTTCCTATCTGAGCGTCTTTGGCCTGGTCTACCTGCAACCAAAGTTTAACAACTGGGTTCATTTCAAGGTAAAGTTCTTAAACAAACTCTGGTCAGCCCTCTCGCTTTCACTTGCGGCGCAATTGGCAACGTTCCCCCTCGCCACCTATTATTTTCACCAATTCCCGGTTTTATTCCTGGTTAGTAATCTATTTATTCTGCTCCCGATGTCCATGATCATGTACCTGGGAATTATTCTGCTCCTGACTCACCTGTACTTCTTTGCACCGGCATTTGAATGGCTGATTAAATTCACCAATATTGGCCTTGCAAGAATCGCTGAGCTCCCTTATTCTGTATTCACTGGAATTTGGCTGGATCGCATCCAATTATCCCTCCTCATCATAAGCATTCTATTGATCACTTTCAGCCTCCTAGATTATCGCAAAAAACCACTACTTGCGGGCGTCGCTATGATGGTTGTCTTACTTGTTATTCGATCGTACGATAAATGGACCTTCAATATTCAGCGTAGGATCGTTTTCTTTAGTTTACCAAGAGGTACGGCAACTGCCTTTATTCAGGGGAACCAGGCTACCTTGCTAAGTGATTTGGATTCTGGTTCTTCCACCTACAAGTTTTATGTGGAACCCTTATTGATGCACAATCAGATTACCCATATAAAATTCCTAGACAAGCACGAAACCTACCATTACAAACAACTTCAAATCAAACAACATCAAATCTCTTTTTGCGGGCAGTATATTTTAGTGGCAGATCCTTGCCTCAACAGGAAACACCTTCAAACCAGAACAAATGCTGGTATTCTTCTGCTAACCGAGAACAGCAAGGTCAACATGCAGGCACTTCTAAACCAATTCCCCGCAACCATCATTCTGATCGATGGATCAAATAGTGCCTTTTTCAGCATAAAAATGCAGGAAGCAGCTAAGAATTATGCTATCGCTTCTTATAATTTAAAAAAATTAAAAGCATATTTGGTAAACATTAAAGAATAGACCTACAATCTCCTTTTTTCCGCAACATGACAGAACCTCTCGTGTTATATTCCGTATCAAACCGGATAGCTACCATCTCCTTAAACCGTCCAGAAAAAAGAAATGCCCTGAGTGCCGAGCTTGTTCAAATGCTCACCGACACACTCGTTGAGGCTTCTGAAGATGATCAGGTGAAGGTGATTATCCTTAAGGCTAATGGGCCGGCTTTTAGTGCGGGCGCAGACCTGGAGTACCTCCAGCAGCTGCAATCGAACAGCCGGGATGCCAATCTGGAGGATTCAGAAAATCTCAAGCGGCTGTTTACAACCATCTACTACCTGCCGAAGGTTGTGATAGCCCAAGTTGAAGGCCATGCCATTGCAGGTGGATGCGGTTTGGCTACAGTTTGCGACATCATCTTTTCCGTTCCTGAAGCTAAATTCGGATATACAGAAGTGAAACTGGGCTTTGTTCCAGCAATTGTTTCCTGTTTCCTATTGAGGAAAGCAAGTGAAACGGTGGTTAAGCGCATCTTGCTGACTGGAGAGCTCTTTTCGGCACAACAAGCCCTGGATTTCGGGCTCATTACTTTCCTGGCTGAAAAAGAAAATATCAGTGATCAAGTGAACGGACTGGCTTTAAAACTATGCGAACAAACCTCCTCTAATGCCTTAATGGTAACCAAACAGCTTATCGGTCAAACCACAAATCCACTCCTGGAAAAGAGTCTGGATTTGGCGGTATCAATTAATGCCCGCGTCCGGGAGAGCGAAGACTTTAAGAGAGGCATAGCCTCCTTTCTCAACAAAGAACAAATCAAATGGTAAATAACTAAATCAAATATCATGTTTAAATCAATGAAAACGAGTGTACTTGCACTCTTATTAGTCGGCACAGCCGTTATGGCGAATGCACAAAAGAAACTGGATCAAGGCACCATCGTTTACGGCATTACGTATGACCTGACGCCTGAACAAAAAACAATGATCGACGCATCTATGCTTCCAACAGAAAGTGCTGTAGATTTTAATGGTTCTTTCGCAAGCATCAAGATCGAATCCGGCCCAGCCATGGTCAACGTTATTACAGACCGCGCGACTAAAGCCGGCTTATTGTTGGTTGATGTGCCCATTGCGCAGAAACAATTTGCTACCAAAATGTCTGCTGAAGATATGGAAAAGCAAAAAGGCGACATTAAGTATTCGAACTTTAAAGCAACAGGCGAAAAGCAGAACATCGGTGGTTTCAATGCTGAAAAATACACCTATTCAGATAACAAAGGCGCCAACTATGAACTATGGGCAACCAAAGATGTACAACTGGCTACAGGTGCATCATACTCGGAGTTTGCTGACGTAAAAGCAACCCCAGTAAAGTTTGCTATGGTTAGCAATGGTATCAAAACCAACTATGTTGTAAAAGCAATCAAAGAAAACAAGGTAGGTCCGTTTACACTGAACGTTCCTGCGGGCTATGACGTAAAAACAATGGCTGAGATGCAAGCCATGCAAGGAGGACAACAATAATAAGTAATGAGAATTTTTATAAAGTATAGTATCT
>Ga0157370_10009433_pt1 | contig 10428 bp, 8 predicted proteins | sample C35metaG_FD_113463 | JGI IMG/M metagenome (GOLD analysis project Ga0157370, IMG submission 113463) | Corn rhizosphere microbial communities from Kellogg Biological Station, Michigan, USA - C3-5 metaG | ecosystem: Host-associated > Plants > Roots > Rhizosphere > Soil | place: USA: Michigan... | reverse complement strand
CTGCGTTTTGGAAGGCGAAGTCGACAGCCTTTACGGTCCCGGAACATTCGACCGCTGGCTCGAGCACTTCGAGCACCGCGAATTCGCCACCGCCGCCGCCCTCCTCCACCGAACATTTTGAACCGACGGGGCGAGCGTCCCCCCGAGCCGTAACAATGTGCTGCCGGCATCCTGCCGGCAGATCACTAATCACTTGGAACTTGGAACTTGGAACTTCATATTCCCTTCCATGCCCAATCGCCTCCGCTTTCTCGTACTCGCACTCCTCCTCCCCACCGCGCAAATCGCCTTCGCCCAAAGTGGGAGCACGAATGCCACACCGCGAGGTGCGCGGTCCACCAACCGGTTCGTCATGCACTTCACCGAACCCGACCCGCTCGATTTCAACGACCACGACGGCTACCAATCCCTCTTCGACGGCAAGAGCCTCAAAGGCTGGGATGGCAACCCGAAATTCTGGCGCGTGGAAGACGGCGCCATCGTCGGCGAATCCACCAAACACAACCCCAGCGGCAACTCCTACATCGTCTACCGCGACCTTAAAGCGCGGGACTTCACCCTCAAATTCGAAATCAAAGTCCTCGGCAATGGCGGCAGCGGCTTTCAATATCGCAGCCAGACCGGCATCCCGTGGCTCGCGCCCATCAGCCCCGTCGTCATCTCCAACAACGGCCCCGTCAACCTCAACTGGATGCTGACCGGCCCGCAAGCCGACTTCTGGCCCAGCCGCATCTACACCGGCCAATTCTATTCCGAAAACACACCCATGCGCATCATCGCCTGGCGCGGGCAAGTCGTGGAAAATTTTGGCGCACAGAAAAAACGCCTCCTGGGCAACATCGGCGACCGCGCCGCGCTCGGCAATTTCGTGAAGACCAACGAATGGAACCAATACACCGTCATCGCCCGCGGCGGCGCCTGCCTGCACATCGTCAACGGCCAGCTCATGGCCGTGGATGTCGACGACGACCCGAACTCCTCCAACAACCAACCCGGCTACTTCGGCATCGAAATCGAAGCCATCACCAAAGTCTTCGTCCGCAACATCTGGGTGAAGAAACTGGATTAAGTTGGTGGGGCGAGCGTACCCGCGAGCCGTGCGCGGCGCCTCGGCAGAGCGCCGCATTAATGTGCTGCCGGCATCCTGCCGGCAGATCACTCATTCTTCTCGTCCCTCGTTCCTTTCCTCATTCAATCCGCTTCCTTCTTGCACGCAGCCAACCCGGATGCCTTCGTCCATGGAAAACTGAAATCACCCAGACCTCCTGTCCACGAATCATATAATACAGACCATAGAACTTAAACCGATGCACTGGCGCCCGCCGCACATCAGCAAAGCGGACACGATGAATTTCGGGATTTGATGCAAGCCGCCCCGCTGCTGCATCCACCTCCTCCATAAACTGCGCGCCCAAGCCGGCGCTTTGCGCCTCATACCAAAGCGCTGCCTCCACCGCTTCGACGTCAGCGGGAGTAAGGATTTTTACGACGTAGTTCATCGAAGCGCTGCTTCATGCGCGGAAATGCGCTCTCCCAAGCTTCCAACTTTTCCGGATGAGCAAGCGCTTCTTCGCGACGACGGAGTATTTCGGCTTTCACCTCCGGATGAATATCATCGTCCTCGCCGATGAGTTCATCCTCATGTTCGTAAAGCCACTCCAGAAAGCGGCGACGCTCCTCGCGCGGCAGCTTCAGCACCGTCTCTTCGAGTTGTTCCAGACTCATACCAATATTTTACAACGTTGCCTCTAGTTTGCGATAACTTTTGCGAGCCGTTTTCCCTCGTCCACCACGTCGCGCCGTAGCTTCAGCGAAGGCGGATCGCCCCCTGCATTCGATGTTCAGCATCGATGTTCGATGTTTCCTCTCTCCCTCTCGTCACCCGCCACCCGCCACCCGTCCCTCCGCCGCCTGCGGCATTTGGTCACTCAACCCATTCAACCCCTCATGATCCACCGTGAATGAAAACTGCTTCTGCCCATTCACCCTCGTCAGTTTGAAAACAAAAATCATATCATACTCCTTGTCCCACCAAACCGGCACGCTTTTGGGATCGCCGCCATTGTCCTGGACAAAATTCCTGGCGAAATGCGCCAGCCACCCATGCTCCCACGCCACGAACACCGTCGCGCCCGCATAATTCGTCTTGGTCAATTCATCTTCCAGCCCTTTGATCTCCGTGTAACCGAATTTCGTATTGATCGGCAGCCCGCATTCAATCGCCGTCGGCTCAATCGTCGCGATCGGGCGGATATAATAATACCCCGGCGTCCCATCCACCGTCTCCGCCGGATTCGGCGCGAAAATGAACTGCGGCTTGCCGTACTTCCCCAAAAGCACCTTGGGCAATGCCAGCGACCGGTTCAACCCGCGCACCGTCAATTGCCCCAACCCTCCGTGAGGCTTTTCCCCATGCCGAATGCAAACAATCGTCTCAGTCATCGAGTTAGTTGAATCCGCCGCCTGAACGGAAAGCGCCCCGCAAAGCAAAAAGAACAGAGCAGTTCTCAAAATATATTTTTTCATCATCGACCGGAGCATAGTCAGGAAATCGCGACAAAGTGAACCCATTGGATTATATGGGATTTTAAGCGGGCGCAGCGGCGCCTCGGCAGAGCGCCGCCATAATCCATTCAAAAAATTTCCCCTCACCTCCCATTGCCGGGTGAAACGATTAGTTCTTGCACGGTGGATTTTGGTTCCAGTTCAACCAAAAATCCTTCACCAGCTGTGCGAACTCACGAAGCTGCGTCGGGTCGGCGGGCTTAATGACATAGGCATTGGCGCCGGAAGAATACGCCTGCCGCATGTCTTGTTCCGAGGTTGAAGAAGTAAGGACAATGACAATGATTGTTTTCCGTGGGGATTCCTTCCGAATCCATTTCAGCACTTCAAGCCCTGATTTGAGCGGCAAGTTAAGATCCAGCAGAACAATCGCCGGACTTGCATTGCCGGAAGCCGCCTGTCGAGTGGGAGCGCTATTGAGGAAATCGATCGCGCTTTGTCCGTCGCCCACCGTCTCCAGCCGCGCCGGAACTTCCACCTGGCGGAAAGCGCGAGAAAGAAAATATTGATCGTTCGTATCGTCTTCAACGAGCAGGATGGAACAGTTTTCCTTCATTTTGCCAGTTTCAGCTCAATCCAAAAAACACTGCCGGCGCCCGGTTGTGATTCGACCCCGACGCTGCCGCTCATGCGCTCAACCGCTTTCCGGACAATGGTGAGCCCGATGCCGGTCCCTTCGAAATCAGTTGCGGGGTTCAGCCGCTGGAACATGCGAAAGATCCTTTTCTTGCCTTCTTCGCCAATCCCAATTCCGTTATCTTCCACCGAAAACCGCACCACATTTTCCTGTGCTTCAGCACGGATTCGCACGTGAGGCTTCCTTCCGGCAGGCACGAATTTCACCGCATTCGACAACAAATTCGATATGCATTGCGTCATGAGCGCAGCGTTCCCCACCACACAAGGCATGGGCGCTTGAATGAGAAGAGTCGCGCCGGATTGTGAAAGATCCGGATACGTGTTCACGATCTCTCGCGTAAGTTTTTCAATGTCCACTTTTTCCAGCCGCATCTCACCACGGCTGATTTTGCTGTAGTTGAGCACGTCCGTGATAAGCCGGTCCAACCGCCCCGCACCCGAGGTGATCTGGTGCAAAAACTCTTTTGCCTGCGCCGGAAGCATCTCCGCGAAATCCTCCTCCACAAAACGAGCGTAGCCGTGCATGGAACGCAATGGCGCGCGCATATCGTGCGCAATGCTGTAGGAGAAAGCCTCCAGCTCCGCCACCGTGTCGCGCAATTTGGCGGTTCGTTCCGCGACCGTTTGCTCGAGCATTTCGCGCGCGCGCACCTTTTCAGTGATATCGCGGGCCACCTTCGATGCCCCAACGACATTGCCATAGGCGTCCTTCAATGGAGATACAGTCAGCGAAATATCCACCAGGCTGCCATCTTTGCGGCAGCGGACCGTTTCATAATGCTCGACTGTTTCGCCGCGCTGTATCCGCGCCAAAATGCTGGGCTCTTCATTTTCGCGGTTTTCCGGAATCAAAATGCTCACTGGCCTTCCAATGACTTCTTCGGCCGTGTAGCCGTAAAGGCCCTCCGCTCCCTGGTTCCAGCTCCTGATGATTGCTTCAAGGTCAATGCTGATAATCGCATCCTTGGAATGTTCCACAATGGCCGCCAGGCGCCGTTCGGTTTCCTCAGCCCGCCGTCGGTCCGTAATGTCATTAAAAAGTATCCCGACCTTATGTTCTCCCGGCGCGCCGATACGCCACGCATAGACCTCATAACAGCGACCTAATTGCGCCGCTTTGTTTTCGAAACGAAGGGACTCTCCTGTCAGGGCAATCCGCCCATATATTTCGAACCAGTGCTCTTCATGCAGCGGAGCGATCTCTCTCATTCGGCGGCCCACCGCATCGGGAATTCCCGTCTGCTTCTCGAATGCCGGGTTGACGAGAAGGTATCTGTAATCCGTCGCTTTTCCTTTCTCATCAAAGAAAACTTCAATGGTGCAAAAGCCCTGGTCGATGGAATCGAATAGATTGCGATACCGTTCCTGGCTGTCACGCAATTTGGCCCCGGCCTCCGTCCGCTCGAGATAATCCGCTGTTTGTCGCGCGAGCAAATCCAACATCCTCAGTTCGCGCTCACTGGGCCGGCGTGGCTCGGAGAAATGCGTCGAAATCACTCCCAGGACATCGCCTGTGCTGCTGATCAATGGCGTCGATTGCACCGCGCGAACACCTTCGCCCAACAAAACGGTCAGCGAACGCGTGCCTTGGAAGATGTCGCTCCTGGTTATGTCCTCCACCACGACGCGGTGCCTGCTCTTTATCGCGAGACCACACGTGGCAGCCGTGCCGTCATGCACACCCTTGAAGAAATCGAGGAATTCCTGGCTGAAACTGTGATGGGCTTCAATGGCCAGCGCGCCGGAATGTTTGTCCACCAATTGAACATTGCCCTTCGCTGCATGCGTCAGGTCGATCGCGACTTCCAGGATGGCGTCCAGGCATTGCGCGCGGCGTTCGCCTGCATGAGCGCATAAGTTCCCCAGTTCATAAAGCCGCGTCATCGCCCGCAAGTCCGCCGCCAGGCGCTCCTCGCTCTGCCGCAGAATCTCCTCCGCCCTTGTCCGTTCCACAAGATCCGCCGCCTGCCGGACCAGGATATCGAAGAGCCGCAAATCACGCTCACTCGGTTCGTGCGGCTTGCGCCAGTGCGTCGAAATCATCCCCACCAGCTTCCCGGCGCGGGATATCAACGGGGTACAAAGCCAGAAGTAAATGCCGGCCGCCAGATACGCTTGCAACCTGCCCAACCGTATCAGGAACTCGCATTTTTCGACGTCGGTCGCCACGACTCGCTGACCGCACCGCAACACTTCACCGCAACTGCTCGCCGTTTCATGGCTCACCCATTCCCAGCACCTCTGCGCCTCTTCGCTAAAACCATGGGAAGCCAGCAAACGCAGTGCGCCGCGCGCGCCGCGTTCCGGATAAAACATCTGCATGCTGGCAAAATCCGAACGCATGATGCCCACCGCGGCATTGACCAGCTTCTGATAAAGCGCATCAATATTCTGCTCGGAAATCAATTCGCTGCTGACGTCCTGCAACAGCTTCAAGTCCGCCAGTTCCGCCTCCAGCCGCTCCTGCGTTTTCTGCAACGCCAGCTTGCTCTGTTGCAGCATGGCGATCGTGCGCGACCGCTCATCCTCGCCGCCGCCTTCTCCACGATCGGGAACGACGTTAAAGTCAGGACGTATTTGCTGCCCTCCTTCCCCAATTGGCACCGAAGGCAAATGGACTGTGGGTTCGGAAATTAATGCACCGTCGCTGAGAGGTTTCACGTTCAAATCCAAGTGGCTAGAGCATTGACAGAAAAGATGTAGCGACGATTTCTGGTTTTTGGCTTGGATGGAAATGCTCTAAATGACAAGTCATAACGAAAGAAAAATGCTTCACCAATTCACCGAAAAGAATAACGGCCATCCCGCCAACTGCCGAATGGGGTAAATACCCCACAGTGCCAAAGGTTTAAGCTTTCTCGGTGGCGAGCCCCTCTCCAGCCGATGGAGCGGCGTCTCGGCAGAGCGCCGCCATTCAAGCGCCAGGGCGTGCTAGGGCGGAGTCAACCGGTAAAAACGCGCAGGATAATTCGTCCATTCCGGATCATTGAAACTGCCCACGCCGCCAGCCAACACATTCGTTCCGACCGGCGACCATTCCCCGCCCGCCGAACGCGTACTCGCTTCCACCACTACCCTGAGATTGCTCGCACCCACGATATTGAAACCGAACCCGTTCGTCCTCACGCCCAGGCCCGCATCCCCGCGAATCCGCGGATTCCACAATACCAGCGACAATCCGCTGGATAAATTTCCCCAGCCGCCGCGACCGGGTTCGTAATAAACGGTGGCCTGATTGGCAGCCGGCAGATTGTAGGCCCCGGCTGGCACATTGCCCTGGCAAAAAACCGAAGTCAGGTTCGGACAATCCAAAAATGCGTCATCCAACAGAGTCGTGACACTCCCGGGCAGCGTGATTTTTGTCAGGCCCGCGCAATCCGAAAAAGCCCAATCGCCAATTGTCCGCACGCTGGACGGCACCCTGTAACTTCCTGCTTTTCCGCCGGGATATTGGATTAACACGGTTTTGTTTTTGTCGAATAACACCCCATCCAAACTACTATAAGCTGGATTCGCCTCATCCACGGAGATCGCCTGCAGTGCCTTGCAATTGCGGAAAGCCACATCACCGATGCTGGTCACGCCAGCCGGGATCGCGACATTTGTCAGCCCCAGACAACTATCAAAAGCCCACGCGCCCAGATTCGTCACGCCCGGCGGAATCGTCACGTGCAGCAGTTCTCCGCAAGCGTAAAAAGCGTAATCTCCCACACTCTTCACGGTGTCCGGTATCTCGTAATCCCGCAACCCTGCACACGGGTATTGCATCAACACCGTTTTATCCTTGCTGAACAATACGCCGCTATCGCCGCGATAACTCGGATTTCGCCCGTCGACTGAGAAGCTCCCCACACTGCTGCAACCCGCAAAAGCCGCCGTGCCGATATTCGTCACGGACGCCGGGAGCGACACATTCCCGATCCTCGTGCAAATCTCAAAAGCCCTGTCACCGAGGCTCTCCAGGTTCGTCGGAAATTTGATTCCTGGCAGGCTCGTGCAGTAATAAAATGCGTCGTCCCCGATGTTCGTGAGGCTTTCCGGCAAATGGATATTCGTCAGGCCCACACAATTCGCGAACGCCGCGTTGCTGATCGCACCCACTCCTTCATGCAAATAAACCACCCTGAGATTGCGGCAGACCTCGAACGTGCTGTCTTGCAGAAATGAAACGCCCGCCGGAACAGTGAAGCTCGTCAGGCTGTTACAATATTCAAATGCCCCGCGGCCAATGTTCGTGACACTGTCCGGCAGCGTGATATTGGTCAGGCTTATGCAGCCATAAAAAGCCTGGTCGCCGAGGCTCACGCAATTGGATAGGCCCGCCACACTGCTCATTTGCCAGCAACCTCCAAACGCATAAACCCCAATCCTCCTCACCGTGCCCGGCAAAATCACATTTGTCACTCCACCCCAGTCGAACGCGCCAGAGCCTATCTCTATAACCGGCTCGTTCCGGATCGTATTCGGCACCACGACATCACCATTCGTTCCTTTGTAGCGCGTAATGACAATCGAAGCGTTCGTGATCACATAATCAAAATCCGGATCCGGGACAATCGGAGGCGGCTCAGTCAACACCACGAGGTTGTCCATGGACCAGTCGGAATTGCTGATCGACACACTCGTCAGCCAGTAAGCCCAGTCCGGACCAAAATAGTAAGTTTGAAACGCCATCCCCGTTCCCGAAAAATTCGTCGTGATCGTGCTGCCGTCCGCCCGGTGCCCGATGAAGGTGATCGCCATATTCGTCACCACACTGCTATAGGCCGCCAAATCAACCGCTCCCAAACCAAAGAGATTCCCGCCCCTGTCGAAGCCGAAGTGTATGCCTCCGTCTTGAATATATGTCGACCCGTCAATCGGCCGGGTCGACATGGTATTTGTGAACATCCGACCAAACCCTCCCGAGAAATTGACGCCCCCTTCATTATAGAACTGCGTGGCTATACCGGAGTTTGGCGGATAATAAGGCGGGCCATCAAACGTGATGGTCACCGGACTTTGATCATAAAAGGGAGGCGGTGGCGGCGGCGCCTCGGCAAGCACCACCAGGTTGTCCATCGACCATGAAACGTCTCCAATCGCCACGTTCGTCATTCCATAAAACCACTCCGGACCGAAATAGTAAGTTTGGAACACCAATCCGGTGCTCGCAAAATTCGTTGTCACCGTGCTGCCGTCCGCTCGGTAGCCGACAAACGTAATGCTCATATTCGTCGCCAGGTAGCTGTAAGCCGCCAAATCCACCGACGCCAGGCCGAAGAGATTCCCTCCCATGTTGAAGCCGAACCCGATGCCCTCTCGAAGATAACTCGACCCATCATTCGGCTGGAGTGACGTGGTATTTGTGTAGGCGCGTTCGAAATCGCCCGAGAAAAATACTCCGCTCTCATTGTAGGAATGCGTCTCGACCCCGTAATTCGGAGGGTCATAAGGCGGGCCGTCAAAGGAGATGTTCACCGGCCAAACGGGGGGAGGAGACATCGGCGGGAGCGGCGCCGTCGCCATCACCAGATTGTCCATCGCCCACGAGGAGCCACCGATTTCCACGTTCGTCAAACCATAAGCCCACTCCGGACCGAAATAGTAAGTTTGAAAGGCGATCTCACTGCCCGAAAAATTCGTCGTGATCGTGCTGCCATCCGACCTCTGGCCGACAAAAGTGATCGCCATCTCCGGGTCCGACGCGCTGTAACCGGCCAAATCCACCGAGATCAATCCGAAAGGGTTGTTCTGTCCAATACTGTTGCCACTCTGGTTGAAGCTAAACCCGGTTCCCTGCTGGACATAACTGGATCCATCCTGCGGCCACGACGATGTGGTGTTCGTGTGTTGGCGAGTGAAGTTGCCCGCGAAGACAAAACCGCCCTCACCATAGGAGTACGTAGCGTCGACGTTGTTGGCCGGGGCATACGGAGGCCCATCAAATGTGACTGTCACCGGGTTTTGGACGGGATTCGGAAACCGCTTCGCCGTCACCACCACGAGGTTGTCCATCGACCATGCGGTATGGTCGACCGTCGTTTCCACATTCGTCACACTATCCGCCCACTCCGGACCGAAATGGCAGGTTTGAAATGCGATGCCGGTGCCCGCGAAATTCGTCGTGATCGTGCTGCCGTCCGATTTATCGCCGACAAACGTGATCGCCATGTTCGAACTCGCGACGCTAAAGGCCGCCAAATCCACCGAGATCACTCCGAAAGGATCGCCGTTCTGATTGAAGTGGAACCCGATGCCGTCTTCTATGTAACTCGATCCATTACTCGGCCGCGAGGACGTGGTGTTGGTGTACGCATGGCCGAAATCTCCCGAGAACGCAAAACCGTATTCGCTGTAGAAATGCGTATCAACGTCGTAGTTGGGCGGGTAATAGGGGGGTCCATCAAACGTGATGGTTATCGGCGCCGGAGTTTGGCCCAAACAACGACATTGCCATCCGAGCGCAACCATCGTCACAGCAACCGCGAGGCGAACCGTGGGTTTCATTCTGAATACTCCCTGTGATTCTGCCGCCGTGCAGAACATCACAACACGAAGCCTCTGGTCGTGGGTCCTCGAGGCTTCAATGTGGCAAATCGTATCGCCCTGGAAACGCCAAACAATCAGGCGTAAAGCCCAAACCCCGTTGGCCTGCTACCTAACTTCCATCGATTTTCACCCCAATTTACCGCCCCTGCTCGCAGGGTGGGGCGAGCGTACTCGCGAGCCGCTTTCTAATTTTCAATGGCAGGGGGTGGGGGTAGGCTTAATTCACCTTAATTTGGCTTAATTTTTTGGTGCGGTTGTTTCGGGTCGAATGCGGGTACGGCCTGGTTCCGGAGGAAAAAATTTCGTCGCAAAAATCCGCAAAAATCCGCAAAAAAGCATAAAAATTCCCGGGCGAGATTTTGGACTGCGCGGGCACGACCGCGCTTTGGGAGCGCGAGACATGTCTCACGGAAAAAAGCGGTGACGCGTCACCGCACTCCAAAAAGAAGGCGGCACTGCACTCCGTAATCGGACCACACCCCTTGCTCATGGCGCGATTAAATCACAAAACACTTCCGAAGAAAAACTTACGGTAAGTTTTTAGTTGGAAGTCGTTGTTGGGCAGAGAGATTTAGTTGAAAAACGGCGGAAAATTGAGGTGAAAAATTGACGTAAGTGAACCACGGATGGACGCGGATCCGCACAGAGGCAAAAAAGGTTTTATACGAATTGTGTAGAGGCTCGCGGCCCTCG
>Ga0157370_10009431_pt1 | contig 10430 bp, 6 predicted proteins | sample C35metaG_FD_113463 | JGI IMG/M metagenome (GOLD analysis project Ga0157370, IMG submission 113463) | Corn rhizosphere microbial communities from Kellogg Biological Station, Michigan, USA - C3-5 metaG | ecosystem: Host-associated > Plants > Roots > Rhizosphere > Soil | place: USA: Michigan... | reverse complement strand
TCCCAACGCCCCGATCAGACGTCCGATCCGAATGCCGCCAAGCCGAAACCGGCGGTGACGCCGCACGCGATCGCCGCGCCACGCAACGAGCATGCGGGCGCGACCACATCGGAAACATCCGCCGCGCGACCGGCGGCATCTGAAAAAACCCGTTCGGATGGCGGCACGCTGCGGGTGTTGGCGATGTTGTGGCCATATATCCGCGGCTTTCCGGTGCGCATGACGATCGCGGCAGCGCTGCTGGTGATTGCCAAGATGGCGACCGTCTACGTGCCCTACGCTTTCAAGGGCATCGTCGACCATCTGGACCCGCGCATCGCCGCGCTGACCGTGCCGATCGCGCTGATCGCGTTGTACGGCGTTCTGCGTCTGATCGGCGCACTGTTCGGGCAGCTTCGCGATACCGTCTTCGAGCGCGTCAGCCAGCGCGCGATGCGCGCGTCCGGCCTCGATGCGTTCCGGCACCTGCACCAATTGTCGCTGCGCTTTCATCTGGATCGCCACACCGGTGGCGTCGGCCGCGACATCTCGCGCGGCACCCGGGGCGTCTACAACCTGCTCGGCTGGGTGGTGTTCAACATCGTGCCGACGATCTTCGAGATCGCGGTGGTGATCGCGTTCATGCTGCGGCAACTGGATTGGCGTTACGCGGTCGTCACGCTGGTCACGATGGTGGCATACATCATCGTGACCATCTGGATCACCGAGTGGCGCACCGCAGGCGTGCGGGTGATGAACGAGGTCGAGAGCCTGGCCAACGCGCGGGCGATCGACAGCCTGCTCAATTACGAAACGGTGAAGTATTTCGGCAACGAGGAATTCGAGGCGCGCCGCTACGACGCCGACCTGCGCCGCTACGAAGACGCGGCGGTGAAGACCGAATCCTCGTTGGCGGTGCTGAACGGCGCCCAGGCGCTGGTGATCGCGATCGGCGTGACCTTGCTGATGGCGATGGCGGCACGCGGAGTCGTCGCCCACACGCTTTCCGTCGGCGACATCGTGATGGTCAACGGCTGGTTGCTGCAATTGGCGATTCCGCTGAACATGCTGGGCTTCACCTGGCGCCAGATCAAGCAGGGCGTGATCGACATGGAACACATGTTCGCGCTGCTCGACGAACACGCCGAGGTGCAGGACACGCCCGGCGCGAAGTCGCTGGTGACCCGCGGCGGCGAAGTCCGTTTCGAGCACGTGTCGTTCCGCTACAACCCCGATCGCGCGATCCTCGACGACATCGATTTCACAATTCCATCCGGCAAGACGCTGGCGGTGGTCGGTGAAACCGGCGCCGGCAAGTCCACCCTGTCGCGGCTGCTGTTCCGCTTCTACGACGTCAGCGGCGGGCGCATCTGCATCGACGCCCAGGACATCCGCGAAGTGACGCAGGAATCGCTGCGCGCGGCGATCGGAATCGTGCCGCAGGACACCGTGCTGTTCAACGACACCATCTACTACAACATCGCCTACGGCCGCACCGGCGCCGGTCGCGAGGAGATCGAAGCCGCCGCGCGCGCCGCGCACATCCATGACTTCGTGACGAGCCTGCCGCAGGGTTACGAAACCACGGTGGGCGAACGCGGCCTGAAACTCTCCGGTGGCGAGAAACAGCGCGTCGCGATCGCGCGCGCCTTGCTGAAAAACCCGGCGATCCTGGTGTTCGACGAAGCCACCAGCGCTCTGGATACCCGCACCGAAAAGGTGATCCAGGCTGAGTTGGCGGAGATCGCACGCGGACGCACCACCCTGATCGTCGCGCATCGGCTTTCCACGATCGTCGATGCCGACCGGATCCTGGTGCTGGATCGCGGTCGCATCGTCGAAAGCGGCACCCATACCGAACTGCTCGCGCTCGGTGGTCGTTATGCCGCGCTGTGGGCGCTGCAGGCGCGGCGTCCGGTGGAGCCACTCCCGGCCTGATTCGCGCGATCGTCCCTCGCGGTACATGATCGCTGCCATTGAATGAGAAAGTGACAGACCCGTCCGCGCTCCGCTCGCGATCCCATGATTGAACGCGAGCAGCCATCCATGGTGCGGGCGCCGGCCCGGGCATCCTTGACCGGGCGTTACTCGCGCCATCCTTGGCGCTCGCCCTCGGGCCGCCTTCGGCATTCGGGCGCGCTGCCGGCGCGCCTCGTCAGCCCTGACTTCTCACCAAAGCCGTAACCAATGTTTACCTCGCGGCACGCGTTTCGGCGCGTCTCGCTGCGTAAACTGGCACGCGCATTGCAACAACCGGCTCAGAGGCAACTCGCCCCGACACCGGCGATGTTCGTGTTGGATTCGGAGGACATGCCGACATGCAAGGTAACCAGGACATGACATTCGATTCGGAACAAGCGACTGCGATCGCACCCCGCACCACTGCCCTCGGTCTCGAAGCATGGCTCTCGGGCGTGCACGCCGACGACTCGCAGATCGGCGACATCCAGCCGAAGATCGCCGAATTGCCCGGCCCCGCCGTCGCCGAAACACGGGAGCCGGCCGACGTAGGCCCGGTCAACGCGGCCGAAGCGCTGGCTCTCGCGCTTGCGGAGGGCACCCTCTCCAGCCCACGCAAACTGGTCGGGCCGGACGGCGCGGAACTCGTGATCGATCCGGAAAAGAACGCCTATCACTTCGAAGCGACATCACTGAAGCCGCTTGCGGCCCTGCTGGAACAACCGGCTTCCGCGTGGACGCCTGTCTATTCCGAAGCGCTCAAGGCCGCGCGCACCGCCAATCCGGCGCAGCCGCTGGGCCGCTTGCGCTGGTACGCCGGACTGATCGCAACACCCGGCATCCTCGGCCGCAAGCTGAGCCGTTCCGAACGTTACAAACTGACGCGGTGGCCTGAAACCGAACGCGAATATCCGAAGCACTTCCGGCTCGCCAAGGAGATGGTGAAGGACTACGCCACCGTCGACGAAATCGTCGCGACCTTGGGCATGCCTTACGAAGAAGTGGTCGATTACTTCAACGCCAGTTTCGCCGATGGACGGTTGGAAGCACTGTCCAACCCGGAAGATGGCGAGACAGCTCCGCGCGGTTCACGTCGCGAGCGACTGATGGCACGACTCAACAAGCCGCTGTTCGTGCGCTGATCCACGTTGGACGGCAATTGATGAAGAAGCCGCGCGGAGCGACGCGCGGCTTCTTCATTTCACTGCACGTGGATGGTGATCCTCTTGGAGACGATCGGCGGGTCGAACGGCACGTGGTTGGCGTCGCCCAGTTCGAGTTGCAGCGTGTGCGTACCGGGCGGAAGATGCAGCACGGTTTCGGTCTGGCCGCCGCCGAAATGCTTGTGGCGTTCGTCGTTGGGAATCGGCTTGCCGGCAGCAGGCAAGGCCGCCACGTCGATCAGCAGGTGATGATGGCCCGTGTATTCCTTCTCGACGCCGGCCGGCGCGATGCCCATCCCGGACAGGCCAAACCGCACCTTGACGTCTCGCCCTACGGTGGCACCGTCGGCCGGGCCGATGATGTATGCGCGCGCGTCCGCGGGCGCCTTGTGCGGTAGTTGTGGGCTGGCCGCAACCGCAAACGCGGCGGCACCCGACAGGACAAGGCCGACCAAAAACCTGCGCATGACGTGACTCCTCTGGACGGCACCCGATCGTGACGCTTCAGGCACGCGGCTCCAGCCGCGTTGCCCGCAAACGCAGCGCGTTCGAGACCACCGACACCGATGACAGGCTCATCGCCAGCGCCGCGATCATCGGCGACAAAACGATCCCGAGTACCGGATACAGCACGCCGGCCGCGATCGGCACGCCGATGGCGTTGTAGACAAACGCAAAAAACAGGTTTTGGTGAATGTTGCGTACCGTCGCGCGCGACAACGCCCGCGCGCGCGCGATGCCGGAGAGATCACCGTGCACCAGCGTAACCGGCGCGCTTTCCAGCGCCACGTCGGCGCCCGCGCCCATGGCGATACCGATATGCGCCGACGCCAGCGCCGGCGCATCGTTGATGCCGTCGCCAGCCATCGCGACCGTGCGCCCTTCGCGTTTCAGTGCCTCCACTACGGCCGCTTTGTCGGCGGGCGAAACATCTGCGTGCACTTCGTCGATACCAAGTTTGCCGGCGACGGCCTGTGCGGTGGTCGCGTTGTCACCGGTCAGCATCACGATCCGCATGCCTTCCTCGCGCAGGGCGGCAAGTGCGGCAGGCGTATCGTCCTTGATGCGGTCCGCGATTGCCAACAATGCGACCGCGTCGCCATCGAGCACGAAAAACATCACCGTGGCGCCTTCGCTGCGCAACGTGTCGGCCCGGTCGCGGATGGCTGACTCCGCGTGCGCGCCGGTTTCACCCAGCAGTTTGGCATTGCCGACCGCCACCGCGTGGCTGTCCACGTTTCCGCTGACGCCGCGGCCGGCCAGTGCCTTGAAGCCCTCGACGCCGGGAATCGCGATGCCGCGCACTTCCGCCGCCGCGACGATGGCACGCGCCAGCGGGTGCTCGCTCGGGCGCTCCAACGCCGCCGCCAGCGCCAGAACCTGTCCTTCGCCTATTCCGCCGAAGGTTTCCACGGTGCGCAGCGAAGGCTTGCCTTCGGTGAGCGTGCCAGTCTTGTCGACCAGCAACACGTCGGCGTTGCGCAAGGTTTCGATGGCGGTGGCATCGCGGAACAACACTCCCAGGTTCGCGCCGCGCCCGCTCGCAACCATGATCGAGATCGGCGTCGCGAGGCCCAGCGCACACGGACGAGCGATGATCAACACGGACACGGCCGCGATCAACGCGTGCGCGGCTTTCGGTTCCGGGCCTGCCGCCGCCCATGCGATAAACGCCACCGCAGCCACCATAACCACCGTCGGTACGAACCATGCGGCCACGCGATCAGCCACGCGCTGCAGCGGCGCCTTGCTGCGTTGGGCCTGCGCGACCAGCGCGACGATTCGCGACAACATGCTGTCGGCGCCGACCTTTTCGGCGCGCATCGTCAGCGCGCCGTCCTGGTTGACCGTGCCGCCGGTGATTCGATCGCCCATGGTTTTCGCGAACGGCATCGATTCGCCGGTCAGCATCGATTCGTCGATGTGGCTCGTGCCGTCGATGACCATACCGTCCGCCGGAACCTTTTCGCCCGGGCGCACCCGCAACGTGTCGCCGGTCCGAACTTCGTCCAACGGCACGTCGGATTCGCTGCCATCCGTGGCGATACGGCGGGCAGTCTTCGGCGCCAGATCCAGCAATGCCCGCAGCGCGGAACCGGTGCGCCGGCGCGCGCGCAATTCCAGCCAGTCGCCCAATGTCACCAGGGTCACGATCACGGCGGCCGATTCGAAATACACCCCGACGCTGCCGTGCGCGTCGCGGAAACCGACCGGGAACAACCCGGGCAGCAGGAATGCGATCGCGCTGTACAACCACGCCACGCCGGTACCCAGCGCGATCAGCGTGTACATGTTGGGCGACCATGGTTTCAGCGATCGCCAGCCACGCACGAAAAACGATGCGCCGCCCCACAGCACAACGATGGTCGCCAGCACCGCTTCGATCCAGCCCGTGGTTTCGTTCAAGGGCGACGGCAAATGCCAGCCGAACAGGTGCGGCCCCATCGCAAGCAGGAACACCGGGACCGTCAGCGCGACCAGCGTCCAGAAGCGGCGCGTCAATCCGCGCAATTCGCCGCCGTCATTCTCTTCGGTGCCCGGCAACACGGGCTCAAGCACCATGCCACATTTGGGACAGTGGCCGGGGCCGATCTGCCGTACTTCCGGATGCATGGGACAGGTGTAGATCGCGCCGGCGGGCGGAGGCTCGGCATTTGTCCGGCCCCCGTCATGGCGTTCACCGGTGTCTTGCATGGCGCCGCTGGACGCTCCATGCGCGTGCCCGCGTGCGATCGCCGAAGCGGCGCAACAGGCGCCGACCGCGGCATTGCCGCCGCCGCAGGCGTGCGCGGCATTTTCATCAACGTGTGCATGGGTATGGGGTCGCGCTTTCATGAATCCTGCTCTCCGCCCAGCGCGCGCAGGATCGGGCAATGTTCGAGGGCGCCGTGGCCCGGACAGGCATCGATTAGTTGCTTGAGGCCGCGCTTCATGCGCTGGAGTTCGCGGATGCGTTGCTCGACTTCGCCGAGGCGCGCCTGGGCGCGTTGCTTCACGCTTTTCACCCCGCGTTCGCGGTCGGTGGAAAGGGCCAGCAGCTCGCGGATTTCTTCCAGCGTGAAACCGAGGTCCTTGGCACGTCGGATAAACCGCAGGCGCTCGACCACGTCGCCGCTGTAATCGCGGTAGCCCGAGGCACGCCGCTGCGGCTCGGGCAGCAAGCCCTCACGCTCGTAATAGCGGATGGTGTCGATGCCGACGCCGGCGCGATGGGCGACGGCACCGATGGTGATGTGCCGGGTGGATTGCCGGTTGACGGATATGTTCATGCGCACAGTGTAAACCCTTGACCATGGTCCAGAGTCAAGGGTTGCGACGAACGCAAACGCCACCCGGTCGCCCAAGGCAACCGGACGACGTTTGGCAAGCAGGAGTCAGTGCGTACTGGAAGCGGACGCCGGTGCGCCAGCGGTCGAGGCCGGTGCAGGCGACGACATGGCGCTTGCCGGAGCTGATTCATGCCCTTCCATGCCCGACGCATTCGCGGTCAGGGCCTGATACTCGGCCGCGCTCATCCTGGGCTGTTTCTGCAGGTACGCCACCATCGCCCATATCGTGTGGTCGTCATGGGTGGCGCCCCACGCCGGCATCGCGGTCATCTTCAGGCCGTGCTTGATGATCCAGAACGCCTCGGCGGGATCGGGCGCGAAACGGGTGAGGTTTGGCGGCTCGGGATACAGGCCGTCGCGCAGCTCGGAATGTCCCATGCCCGGCGCGAGATGGCAGCCCGTGCACATCTCGGCATAGTGCTCGGCGCCAAGCTTGATCAACGCGGGATCATCCAGCGGCGGCGGCTTGATGTCGGTCGCGCGGCGTTCAATCGTGTGCTCGCGCAGAAAACCGATCGCGTGCCGCGTAACGGACCAGTGCGGCACGTCCGCTCCCACCTGATACGCACCCGTGAAGGCAACGACGAAGTAGGCAATGATCGCAATGACGATCCAGAAAATCAGCGCACCGATGAATCGCATGTAAGCCTCCCGGAGAGCCGCGGCCGTGGCCGAGTGTTTTCGAATGCTACTCCAGAGCGTGAATCGGTGTCGTGAACCGCCAATCGCGATGATTCGCATATTCGGCGAGTCGCAATCGGCGCGACCCATCAGTCGAACGCGCGGCGCTTGCTGGCGGCAGTGGCGCGCCCGACTGGACTCGAACCAGCAACCGTCGGCTTAGAAGGCCGATGCTCTATCCGATTGAGCTACGGGCGCGTTGCCGGCGCATTCTCGCAAGAAACCATCCATGGTGCGATCGTCCAGGTGGTCGGGGCAGAGGGATTCGAACCCCCGACATCCAGCTCCCAAAGCTGGCGCTCTACCAGACTGAGCTATACCCCGATGCGGTACCTGCGCATGACCGCAGCGACAGGCGGACAATGGTACGGTCGCGCCATCACGTCGGTCAACGCGATCCTTCCATCGTTCCGGATTGCAGTCGGAAACGAAAAAGCCGACGGATGTTTGCCGTCGGCTTTCCTTCGATTGGCGCGCCCGGAGAGATTCGAACTCCCGACCACCAAGTTCGTAGCCTGGTACTCTATCCAGCTGAGCTACGGGCGCATTGGAACACAAAAGCGAGCCGCGAATTATCCGTTGTCGCAGCAAACACGTCAACGATTGAATGGCGGAGAGGGAGGGATTCGAACCCTCGATCAGGCTTTTGACCCGATACTCCCTTAGCAGGGGAGCCCCTTCGGCCTCTCGGGCACCTCTCCGAATCGTTTGAAGCGAGTTACGAGTCGTCATGCGCCGACCGTGGCCGCACGCACGGTTATCGACCAGCGAAACCGGTCGATCAGGATAAAGGCATAACCGCTTGCGGTAAAGCCGTCGGACGTTCCGGCATCAACCGTGGGTTGCTTCGTGCCGGGAGGATTCGTCGGACTCGGCCGGCGTGGCGCCCGCCGCCTCGTGTTCCTGCTTGATGCGCTGGTAGATCTCTTCGCGATGCACCGCGACATCCTTCGGCGCCGTAATGCCGATGCGCACCTGGTTGCCCTTGACACCCAACACCGTAACGGTTACCTGATCGCCGATCATCAGGGTTTCCCCAACCCGGCGGGTCAAAATCAACATGACAGAACTCCATTCACTCGGATCCATTGGACCCGAAAGCCGCGACGCGCGTTCCCCTCCGGATCGCGAATCGCGGCAAGACAGGACGATCGCGAACCGACGCAGATGCATCGCGACGTTCAGGTTCCTCCATTGCCCGCACTAGACCGGTGCAGGGGCGACCATACGCTCCGCGACTATATATGAACGCGCCGAGCCCGCGCAATGAAAACAGCGTGACTTCTGGCAGGGTCTGGCAGGGTATGGAGGCCTATTTCAGCGCCTGCGCAACCCAGCCCGCCAGGCCTTGCAACGCCCGATCCAATGCTGGTGAATCGATACCGCCCCCCTGCGCCATGTCGGGCCGGCCGCCGCCCTTGCCGTCGATCTGCTTGGCCACGTGCGCCACGATATCGCCAGCCTTGACCTTTGTAAGCGCGGCCCCGTGGACGCCGCACACCAGCGCGGCTTTGCCGTCGCCGCCCGACGCCAGCAACACCACGCAGTCACCGAGCTTCTGTTTCAGGGTATCGACCGCTTCGCGCAAGGCTTTTGAGTCCATGCCGTCCACGCGCGCGGCAACCAGCTTGATGCCGCCAAGGTCATTGGCATGCGCGGCCAGATCGCCGGTGGCGGAACTGGCGGCCTTGGCCTTCAACGCATCCAGTTCGCGCTCCAGTTTTTTCTGTTTGTCCAGCAGTTGACGTAGCTTGTCCGTCACATCGACCGGACTCGATGACAGCATGCCGGCCACGTTCGCGAGACGCTGTTCTTCGTCCGCCACATGCGCCATCGCGCCCGCGCCGGTCAGCGCCTCGATGCGGCGGACGCCGGCGGCGACGCCGGATTCCGAAACGATCTTGAACAAACCGATGTCGCCGGTGCGTGCAACGTGGGTGCCTCCGCACAGCTCGGTCGAGAAATCGCCCATCCGCAACACCCGCACCTCGTCGCCGTACTTTTCTCCGAACAAGGCCATCGCGCCGGTGGCAATCGCCTCGTCGTAGGCCATGTGGCGGATTTCGGCTGCGTCATTGCGACGGATCTGTTCGTTGACGCGATCCTCGACGCGGCGCAACTCATCAGGCTTCACCGGCTGAAAGTGCGAGAAATCGAAGCGCAGCCGATCCGGCGCCACCAGCGAACCCTTTTGCGTGACATGCTCGCCCAGCGTTTCGCGCAGCGCTGCGTGCAAGAGGTGCGTCGCCGAATGATTCAGTACCGTGGCCTGCCGGCGTGCCACATCGACGCGCGCGAACACCGTGTCTCCCATTCGCAACGGTGCGTCGCCTTTCCATTCGCCGAGGTGGCCGTGGAACTGCCCGCCGAACTTTTGCGTGTCGCTGACGAGGAAGCGACCCGATGCATGCTCCAGCGAACCAGTGTCGCCGACCTGTCCACCCGACTCCGCATAAAACGGCGTGCGATCCAGGATGATCGCGGCGGATTCGCCGGGCGCAAGTGCGTCTACGACGCGGCCGTCGCGAAGGATCGCCAGCACCTTGCAATCCCGGGCTTCCAGCGTTTCATAACCAAGAAATTGCGTCGGCGAAAGTTTGCTGGCGACTTCCGCCGGCAACTGCGCCTTGCTCTCGAACTTGCTGGCCGCGCGCGCGCGTTCGCGTTGCGCCTCCATCGCGCGTTCGAAACCTGCCATGTCCACCGTCAATCCGCGCTCACGCGCGATGTCGGCGGTCAGGTCCACCGGAAAACCATAGGTGTCGTAAAGGCGGAACGCGTCCTCACCCGGAATCGCCTCGCCTGACTTCGAAGCAACTTCGTCGAACAACTTCATACCGTTTTCCAGCGTCTCGCCGAAACGCTGTTCCTCGGCGTGCAACGCTTCTTCCACGAACTGCTGCTTCTTTGCCAACTCCGGATACGCCCCGCCCATCTCCACGACCAACGGCGCGACCATCTTCCAGAAAAAATCCCCGCGCACACCCAGCATCCAGCCATGCCGAAGGGCACGCCTGATGATCCGGCGCAACACGTAACCGCGGCCTTCATTGGACGGCAGCACGCCATCCACGATCAGGAAGGCGCAGGCACGGATGTGGTCGGCGATTACGCGCAGCGATTTGTTTCCACGGTCCGTGCAGCCAGTGAGTTTTTGCGCAGCCGCGATCAGTCGCTGGAACAAGTCGATTTCGTAGTTGGAATGCACGTGCTGCAAGACCGCCGCAAGGCGTTCCAGGCCCATGCCGGTATCCACGCATGGCGCCGGCAGCGGCGCCAACGTGCCGTCCTCGGCGCGGTCGAACTGCATGAAGACCAG
>Ga0157370_10009430_pt1 | contig 10431 bp, 11 predicted proteins | sample C35metaG_FD_113463 | JGI IMG/M metagenome (GOLD analysis project Ga0157370, IMG submission 113463) | Corn rhizosphere microbial communities from Kellogg Biological Station, Michigan, USA - C3-5 metaG | ecosystem: Host-associated > Plants > Roots > Rhizosphere > Soil | place: USA: Michigan... | reverse complement strand
GGTTCATCACATGCGTTTTGCGAAGGATACTCTTGAGATGAACCTTGACGGTCGCTTCGGTAATATTGAGGCGGTTGGCAATCCTCTTGTTGGAGTCTCCATCAACAAGACAGCGGAGGATTTCGAGTTCGCGCTCGGACAAATCCGACATCAGCGTTTGGCCATTCGATCTGATGCCTGTGCCACTGCTTGCCGACGACAGGTATAACGCCAGAGGCGAAGGGAAAAGCTTTTCACCTAGGAGAATGAGCTTGAGGGATTCCAGCAGGATATCGCCGCTGACGCTTTCAAGAATGATGCCGTCTGCGGCGGCGGAGAACGCAAGCGTGAGTTCGGAAGGATCGAAATTTCTCGATAGCAGTGCAACGCGTGCGTCCGGCAAATAACTTCGCAAGCTTGCGATGCGGATGCTCAGACTGTCCTTGATTTCCGAGATCTCGATCAGGACAGCATCGAAGCTGCGTCCGCCTCTGACGAGGCCCTCCAATGCCTCCAAATTGGTGGCATCCGACACTTGATACGCGGCGTCTCGCGCAAGAAGGCTGGCTAAGCCGGCGCGAAACAATGCATTGGAATGTACCACCGCGATGGCGGTGCCCTGGTTATTTGTAGACATTTTAGACCCCGAAGGTTCATTGCCTCTGTCCCCTGCTAATTTTTCGGCGCTGAAATTTTGTTTTGTTTTTGTGACTGCAAGTAGCGGGCGAGGAGATACGCATCCTCGCTCGTAATATCGATATCGGCCTTTGTTCCATGCTGACGCGGTAGCCATGTGCGAAGGTCGATATCCGTCCAAACCGCTTGTGTGTTCGCGACGTCCGTGATGGATGGTGCAATTCCCGTGTCGGGTTCATCAGGCAGAGAGTGGCAGGTAGCGCACTTCTCTTCCGCGACCTTGGCTCCCGGATCTTCGGTGCCCTGACCGCGAACATCGATCGCGAGCGCCATGAAGGCCGCTACCCCGATCGTGTATGCCCATCCCCCAGCCATAGTCTTGCCCTAGCTGCTGACTGCCTTCATCGCGTCGGCGAAGCCGGCGAGCGAGAAGGGAATGATTAGGATGCGATTGTCGAGCTGATAGGCGACGATGCCGTCGTGACCACGCCGGAATTCTCCCAAGGCGGTATCCGTGGATTTCTCGGCGACTCCCGCTTCGCAGTAGTCTTTTTTGCATCCGGTGACGCGAAGGCCTGCCTCCCAACCGCTGGAGAGACGCATCGCAACGGGGGTTCCCGTCTTTGCCGCTGCCGGAAGCCGGAATGCCATGCGGACGGGAGAATTCGAGGTAGCCCGGCCGATCAGGATCTGAACACCTGCGGCATCGAAATGCGCAACACACGTATTCTTTTGCGGGCAATCAACGCGCCAGTCCTGATAAGACTGCGTTGCCCCAGCTTCGCGTGGGGCGATGAGGATCGCTACGCATGCCGCACTAAGCGCGGCGAAACGAAGTGCGTCTGATGTCCACATCGGCGTAATCCCTTTTTGTGTTCATCTGAACCAACCGCATTTCGGAATAGTCACGGTTGCCGAGTGCGACTCAGACATCACTTTTTGGTGTCCGTAAATAATCCTTTGGGGTTATTTGAAATTATCTTACTTTAAAAGTATTGCTTCAGCATTCGCATACGACCTTGATTAGGATCAAGACTGCGCGCCAACTTTCATTGTTAAGTATCTAACAATGGGAGATTGTTTCGGGTTGAGATTATTCCTGCTTCGATCGGGCCTATCGCGCCTTGATCGTCACGTAGGTGCCCGGCGCGTCGCCCAGGACTTTCAACTTTCCATCGCCGGGCTTGCGCGCCTGGACTTTGGGACCGGATAATTTCGACAACCACGCGTCCCAATCCGGCCACCAGGAACCGGGTGTTTCCTTTGCATTCGACTGCCAATCTTCGACTTTTTCGGGGTAAGGCTTACCGGTCTTGCCGTCGGGTGTCATGCCGAACGCATCGTTCGTCCAGTACTGATACTTCTTCGCCGCTGGCGGATTGATCACGCCGGCGATATGGCCGCTGCCTGCGATGATGAAACGAATGGGACCGCCGAATAGCCTGGTGGATTTGTAGACCGAACGGAACGGCGCGATGTGATCGTCTTTCGCGCTTTGCAGATAGACGGGGATCTTCACCTTCGACAGATCCAGCTTCTGATTGCCCAGCACCATCTTGCCCTGCGACAGGCAGTTGTTCTTGTAGAATTGGCGCAGGTAGAAGAGATGCGTTTCTTCCGGCATACGCGTGGTGTCGGAATTCCAATAGAGCAGGTCGAACGGCGCGGGCTCCTTGCCGAGCAGATAGTTGCTCACCACGAAGGACCAGATGAGATCGTTGGCACGCAGCATATTGAAGGTCGTGGCCATCTTGCCGCCTTCCAGCACGCCGCCGGCCTCGTCCATCTGCTGCTTGAGTGCCTCCAACTGCTCGTCATCGATAAAAACCTGCAGATCGCCGGCTTCGCTGAAATCCGCTTGCGCGGCAAAGAACGTCGCGCTGTTCACGCGGTCGTCTTTTTCCGCGGCCATGTAGGCGAGGGTGGCCGACAGCAGCGTGCCGCCGATGCAATAGCCGATGCAGTTGACCTTCTTTTCGCCGGTGGCGGCCGTCACCGCATCCAGTCCGGCGAAGATGCCTTCGCGCATGTAGTCTTCGAAGGTCTTCTTCGCGAGCTTCTTGTCCGGATTTACCCAGGAGGCGACGAACACCGTGTGGCCCTGGGCGGCCGCCCAGCGGATGAAGGAATTTTCGGGCCGCAAATCGAGGATGTAGAACTTGTTGATCCAGGGCGGGAAGATCAGCAGCGGCGTTTTGTAAACCTGTTCGGTGGTCGGATCGAACTGCAGCAGCTCGATCAGGTCGTTGCGGAACACCACCTTGCCCGGCGCCGTCGCAATATTCTCGCCGATCTTGAACGTGTCCGCGGACTGGCGAATGGAAAGCTGTCCGCTTTTCGCGTCCAGATCCTCCAGAAGGTTGTTCAGGCCTTTGACGAGGTTTTCGCCATTCGATTGCAGCGTGGTGCGCAGAACTTCCGGATTGGTAAGCACGAAATTGGTGGGGGCGATCGCATCCGCGAATTGCTTGGTATAGAACTCGATGCGCTTTTTGGTTTTCGGATCGAGCTTCTCGTCGGCTTTGGCGACGGTTTCCTGCATCCAGTTCGCGGTCAGAAGATAGCTCTGCTTGATGAAGTCGAAGATCTGGTTTTCCTGCCAGTCCTTGTCGCGGAAGCGCTTGTCGTTGGACGCGGGTGAAACCACCGGCTCGACGTCGCCGCCCATCATGCGGCGCGCGGTGCGCTCCCACAGGCCCATATAGTCGCGCCAGAGTTGAAACTGCGCCTCCATGATCGCGCTCGGATCGGCGACCATGCCGCGCAACAATTCGGTGAACGCGCCGGTAATGTTCAGCGGGTCCATCGGCTCGCCGCTGCCCGCCTTGGACGCCTGGCGGCGCATGAAATCGGTCAGAAGCTGCTGGGACCGGACGCCGACCTGCACCATGTTGCGCGCAAACGCGCCGGGATCGCCGATTTTGTAGCCATCGGCGGCGTCCTGCGGTTTGGCGGAGGGCGATTGCAGGCCTTCTTTGGGCTTGGCCATTTTTAAGTCCCTGAACTTTGCCTTGATACCTTGGGGCGTCACGAAACGGCAAGGATAGCGCACCCGTTCCGCCCCACAGAATAATCGTGCCGGTCCTTGATTTTGTTCGCACTTTCGCTTGGAAGCGGGGGGGCGGGCTTGTATAGAGAATCGAGGGTATCCGCGCTGTTCCGAGTCCTCGGCACGCGTGGGTGGTTGGAGGTCTCATGGAATTCTCGGCTGGCGGTCTGACCGGAAAATTGATGCGACTTGGCGCGGTTGTCGCGATTGCGGCAACGCTCGGTGCCTGCTCCGTCATTCCATCCTGGATGGGCGGCGATTCCGGCTCTTCGTCGTCGTCCGACGTGGCCGACGCATCCGACACCGCTGCGCCGCCTGCGGACCAGTCCGCTGCGGACAGCACGACCGCTTCGACGACCAACGGCCAATTCCCCGATCTCGCCGACACGCCGGACCGCCCGGCGCCGGCTTCGACCTCCGATGAGCAAAAGAGAGTCGCGGACTCACTCGCCGCCGATCGCTCGCGCCAGAACTATAGCGCCGATGCGCTGCGCGCCGGAGCCGAAGCGCAAGCCGCTCCTCCGAGCGCCACGCCGCCGCCGGATGATGTGGCTGAGGTGGATACCGGCTCCAAGTCAGGTTCGTCTTCGGATGCCGACTCGAGTTCCAGCAGTGGCGACTCCGATAGCAGCAACGCGACGGCAGACGCCGGCAGCGCCGCTCCCGCCACGACAGACTCTGCTCCCGCTTCCGCGCCGACCACCGCTGTCGCAAGCGCGCAGACAGCGGCTCCGGCCGCGCCGTCCGGCGGCCTGCCGGCCGTCCCGGCCAGCTCGTCGATCAATGGCGCCCAATCCATCGCGATGAGCGATGCCGCGCTCGGCTTCCAGGCCTCCAAAGCGCCGCCGCTCGATGCTTCGGTCGCGCAGTTCGTTCCGATGCCGATCATGTCTCGCTACCAGCAAACGGCGTCGCTTGGCGGTGCTGCCGGTCTTTCCGGCAGCCCCTATGCGGGTGGTCCAGCTGTGCCTGCGGTGCCGGCACGTGCCATGGGTGGACCGGAACGGATGACCGGGGCTGTTGTCGCCAACTATGATGCGCTGCAGGGCGGCGCGGTTGCACCTGCCGTGGTCTATTCCAATGCGCAGGGCCTTCCGGCAGCCGCCGTGATCGCCTTTTCCGATGCGACCACCATTCTCAGCGCGGATGCGAAAGCACAGATTCGTGCGGCGGCGGAATCGTTCAATGCCCGCGGCGGCACGGGCTATATCCGCGTTGTGGGACATGCCTCGACAAGCTCGACGAAGGTTTCCGAAGCCCGGCGGCTTGAGCTGAATTTCGAGCGTTCGCAGGCGCGCGCGACATCGGTCATGCGCGAGTTGATCAAGGACGGCGTCGCGGCGAACAAGATCCTCATCGACGCGGTGGGCGATTCCCAGCCGGCCTACAATGCGGCCGCGCAGGGCGAGAACGGAAACCGCCGCGCGGAGATCTTCTTCCAGGGCTGACGCCACAAAGAAAGCGTGGGAACCAACGCGGCAGCGTGCCGACGCTGCTTGCGAGACCACCTAGAATCCGGCACTTAATCGCCTCATGGCATCAGCTATTCGCATTGCGCCTTCGATTCTGTCGGCGGATTTCTCGCGCCTTGGTGCGGAGATCGAGGTGATCGAAAAGGCCGGCGCGGATCTCATCCATGTGGATGTGATGGACGGCCATTTTGTGCCCAACATCACCATCGGGCCTGCCGTGGTGAAAGCCTTGAGGCCGCACGCCAAGAAGCCTTTCGACGTGCATCTGATGATTTCGCCCGTCGATCCTTATATCGAGGATTTCGTGAAGGCTGGGGCGGACGGCATCACCGTGCATCCCGAGGCGGGGCCGCATATTCACCGCACGCTGCAGCTGATCCGCAGTTTCGGGAAGAGGCCGGGCGTGGTTCTCAATCCGGGCACGCCGATCGATGCGATCGACAACGTGCTCGATCTTGTCGATCTGGTTCTCATCATGTCGGTCAACCCGGGGTTCGGCGGACAGAGCTTCATCACCAGCCAGCTCAAGAAAATTGAAGCGGCGGCAAATCGCATCGCCAAGTCCGGTCGCCACATCGATCTGGAGGTCGATGGCGGCATCACGCCGGAAACGGCGAAGATGGCGATCTCGGCAGGCGCCAATGTTCTCGTCGCCGGAACTTCTGTGTTCAAGGATGGACCGGAACGCTACGCGGCGAACATCGCTGCGCTGCGAGGTTGACGGGCGTGGCGGCGGCACACCGGCGACCAGTTCCTTTCAGCCTGCTTCCTGAAATCCTGCATGCCCTCTGGTACCGACTCCTGACACCGCTGCGCATCATGCGGCGGCGCAACTGGTTTTATCGCCGCCTGCTCAGGGGCAAGCTGCCCGACAGAGTGGTCTTCTATCCTTTCGACGCCTTGCCGCGCCGATTGGAGGATGCCAGCGCGATGTTGCAAGGGCGCTTCAGGTTTGCAGGCGAAAGTGTTGATACTTCAGGGAAATGCGTTTTTGACCTACCGGCGCCGTCAGCAGCCTGGAAGCGGTCGCTCAACGAGTTTGCCTGGCTGCCCGCTCTATCGTCCGCGGGCGGCGATGCGGCGCGCGATCTGGCCAAGGATCTGATCGCCCAATGGATCGCGCGCAACAGCCGCTACTCGGAGCCGGCGATGGAGCCGCAAACCATTGCCCGCCGTCTCGCGCACACCTTCGCCCACGGCAAATTCGTGCTCTCCAATTCGGACATGCTGTGGCGTTCCAAAATGTTTGTCAGCCTGCGCGAGCAGGCGAAGCTGCTGACGCGAATCGGCGTTGAAGCTCCGGACGGGCTTCCCAGGCTCGAAGCAGCCGCAGTGCAGGTACTCGCCGGAGCCTGCCTGGAAGACAGCCCCCGCAGGCTCGGCGTTGGCCTGCAACGGCTCGAAGAGGAGTTGGGGCGCCAAATCCTTCCCGATGGCGGCCACATCTCCCGCTCGCCGGAAACCTTGGCGCATGCCTATCGTCATCTGGTCATGGTCATCGATGCGTTGCAGGCGATCGACCAGGACGTGCCACAGCCGATCCGCAGCGCACACGACCGCATGGCGCCCATGCTGCGTTTCTTTCGTCATGGCGATGGCGCGCTTGCGCTGTTCAACGGCGGACGCGAGAGCGATGCGCGCATGGTGGCGGCGCTGCTGGCGCGCGATGAAGTACGCGGCCAGCCCTTCGCCCATGCGCCGCATTCCGGCTATCAGCGCATCGCCGCCGCGCGCACGCTGGCGATCATGGATTGCGGCAAGCCGCCCGAGGGCATACACGCCAATGGCGCGCATGCCGGTGCGCTGTCATTCGAGTTCAGTCACGGGCCGCATCGCGTCGTGGTCAATTGCGGTGCCGCCGGGTCGCGCAATCCGCGCTGGGACACGGCCCTGCGCGCGACGGCCGCCCATTCCACCGTGACGCTCAGTGACACCTCCTATGCCGGTGTGATCGGCGATGGCTACGCGCGCGATCTGATCGGCCCGCGTCTGGTGGCTGAGCCGTTCGCGGTGGAGACCAGCCGCCGCGAAACGCCGCAAGGCGCCATCGTGGAAGCGCGGCACGAAGGCTATGTCCATGATTTCGGTGTGGTGCATGAGCGCACGCTATCGCTTTCACCAAACGGACTCTCGCTCAGCGGGGTGGATCGGTTGGTGCCGAAGGGGGCCATGCGCCGGCCTCGGGAGGGCGTTCCATTCGCCGTCCGCTTCCACGTTCATCCAGATGTGCGCGTGTCGCCCAGCCAGGGCGGCGGCGTCCTGCTCAAGCTGCCCAATGGCGACGGATGGCGCTTCCGCTGCGGCGGGGCGCAGATATCCATAGACGAAAGTGTCTATCTGGGCGGCGATATCGTCCGCAAAGCCGAGCAACTCGTTCTGAGCGGCGCGATCCGCAACGAGCCGGTCGAGATCGGCTGGATGTTCGAGCAGATCAATCTGGCCTGAATAGGTGCCGCGAAACCACGCCGCGTTGCCAGCGCTGCGGCGGTTTGCTAAGCAAAAACAGCACTATATTCAGTGGTGGATTCGATGGTCCAGTTCAGGTTGCCCAAGGAAAGCCGCGTCAGCAAAGGCAAGGTTTGGCCGGCAACGACCACTGAAAACGGCAAGAAACCGAAGCGCACGAAGGATTTCCGGGTCTATCGCTTCAATCCCGACGTGGACGAGAATCCGCGCGTCGATACCTATCGCGTCGATCTCGACACTTGCGGGCCGATGGTTCTGGACGCGCTCATCAAGATAAAAAATGAAGTCGATCCCACGCTGACCTTCCGCCGTTCCTGCCGGGAAGGCGTGTGCGGGTCCTGCGCGATGAATATCGGTGGGCTGAACACACTGGCCTGCACCAAGGCGATCTCCGACGTTTCCGGTTCGGTGAGCATCTACCCGTTGCCGCACATGCCGGTGGTCAAAGATCTCGTTCCCGACATGAACGGTTTCTACGCGCAATACGCGTCGATCCAGCCCTATCTGCAAACAAAGACGCCGACGCCCGAGAAAGAGCACCTGCAATCGCCGCAGGAGCGCAGCAAGCTGGATGGCTTGTATGAGTGCATCCTCTGCGCCTGCTGCTCCACAGCGTGCCCGAGCTATTGGTGGAATCCGGAGCGCTACCTGGGTCCCGCCGCACTGCTGCAAGCCTATCGCTGGCTGGCCGACAGCCGCGACGAGAGCACCGGCGAACGCTTGGATAATCTGGAAGATCCGTTCCGGCTCTATCGCTGCCACACCATCATGAACTGCACCAATACCTGCCCGAAGGGCCTGAATCCGGCGGAAGCGATCGGCGAGATCAAGCAGATGATGGTGAAGCGCGGCGTGTGACGCGGTGCGGCACGGTTTCAGGGTATATCAGGGCGCCTTCGGCGCGGCCTTCACATCGACATTGTGATAGGACACGATTTTCCAGGCGCCGTCGTCTTTCACGAAAACCTGGAGAAGCTTGGTGAGCAGGGCGCCATTATGCGCTTGAAGCCCCGGCGCAAGCGCCTGAATTCCCGTTACCTCGGCGGAGGTGTCCACGATCGCCACATCCGGGCGTATAAACCGCATATGATCGATTGTCTGCCGCAGGCGTGTGCCGCGATAGATCGTGGAGAATATGCGCGCATGTTGCGCCTCGAAGCCGGCATGTCCGGCAAAAACCGCGCCGAAGATGTTCGTAAAGACACAGTCCTTCGAAATCGCGCGGGAGTAGGCGACGGCGTCGCCATTGTTCCATGCTGCATCTTCGGCGACGACGATCTTCTCGATGGCGGCGCGGTCCGCCTCGGTACCGTGCTCCATCTTACGCTCCTCGTGGGCAGGGAATGTATTTCTTATTCTACGCCGCGGAGACGCGTGCCGCCACAGCGGCGTTTATCCCGGCCTTCACCCGCAGCGCGCGCCAGGCAACGGCGCCGGCGGCCTGGGTGAGGCGGCCATTCGGATCTGCGCCGACGGCCTTGGCGATCATCTGCACCAGCTTGCGGACGTGGTGGCGGCGATAGAGCGTCAGCGACTTGGCGTAATAGGCACGGGCGTATTCCTCGCGCTTATAGGGCTCGCTGGGCGGAATGTTGGCGGCATAGAACGCATAGGCCAGCTCGTCGTCGTCGGACTCGTTCACACGGGTCAGCGCGATGATCAGTTTCTTCCAGAAGGGAAGGTCCGGCTCGTTCTGAATCTGAAGAGTTTCGTAGAAGAGCTTGTAATGCCTGAACTCATCGGCGGCGATGCGGCCCGCGACTTCCTTCAGCACCGGTTCTTCGGCAGCATCGCGAATGGCGCTGTAGAAGGATGACGTTCCCGACTCCACGACGCAGCGCGCCACCATCTCGCCGCGGCGGCTGCCGCGGATCGAGGCCGTATCATTTCCGACAAAGTGCGCGGCTTGATAGCCGGCGCGGAAGCGGGCGAAGGCGGCTTTGAATCGAAACTCGGATCGGCCATTTCGCACCAGCGGCCCAGGGCGAGACCGTGCTGCGTTTCCTCCACGCCCCAGCGGTCGATGTCGGCCAGAGTCTGCGCGCCGGAGTCCTTGAAGACGCGCTTCAGATAGATGACGTAGTCGGGAGCATTGTACTCGACCAACGAGGCCGCCTTCACCGCCTCCAGCAAGCCGGGATCGATTTTGGTGGCGTCGAACTTCGACCACTGGACATCGTCCAGTTTCCAGCCCGCCGAAAAAACAACACCGTCCGACATTGAAAGCCCTCTCGCCTCTGCGGTTATTCCACGCAGATTCAACGTACTTATACCAAACAGAGTTGCCGGTGGGGAACCTGTCAAAAGACCGCAAATCGCCGCTGTCGGCGATTTAAGCTCGGTATGAGCAGCGGATTATGCCTTTAGAATGCGGCGCGGATCAGGCGCAGGTCGTCCAGCGATTCCGAGATCCGGGCGCGCTCGGCGTCCGACTTCGCCGCGATGAGGTCTTCCTCGGTGTCCTTGATGCGCTGGTCGAGGACGGCGAGGTCGAACTCTTCCATCGGGATCGCTTCCTCGGCGAGAACGACGATCTTGCCCGGATTGATCTCAGTGAAGCCGCCGCGGATGAAGAAGCGGCGGTCCGTGCCGTCCTTCTGCACGTCGATCATGCCGGCGCGCAAAGTGGAGACGAGCGGCATGTGGCCGGCCATCACGCCCATATAGCCTTCCGCGCCGGGCACGGTGACCATGTCGGCTTCTTCGGTGAGAAGAAGCCGTTCGGGGGAGACCAGATCGAACGCGATTTTGTCAGCCATTGCATATAAGCGAATAGCGAATGGCGAATAGCGAATAGAAATTCACTCCGCTTGTTCGCATCCCTATTCG
>Ga0157370_10009429_pt1 | contig 10433 bp, 5 predicted proteins | sample C35metaG_FD_113463 | JGI IMG/M metagenome (GOLD analysis project Ga0157370, IMG submission 113463) | Corn rhizosphere microbial communities from Kellogg Biological Station, Michigan, USA - C3-5 metaG | ecosystem: Host-associated > Plants > Roots > Rhizosphere > Soil | place: USA: Michigan... | reverse complement strand
TTTTTTAGGAAAACGTTTATAGCATGAGGGGAGATTTAGAATACCTAAAGTTCATGCAAAATCTTTATAAATAGTAAAGCCCAACAATGTTGGGCTTTAAATTGCTCTGCGGAGAGCGAGGGAATCGAACATAACGCCAAACGAGTTGTTTATGAGTTAGTTACCTATGCTTTCCATGTTGGCGCCACGAATGACGCTATTTTAATCATATAACATACATCAGATTAGGCTTGAAGCCTGCTCAATCGTATATATCTTTAAGAAAAGAACTGCTTATCAATTAATTAGGTTAAAGATACTACTTTAAGATGAAACATTAGTAACCGTTTTTGAAATGGACAACTAACAAATAATTCAAAGACATGTCGAATGTCAATCTTCTCTTGTAATTGACCACTTTCCCATTTTGGCTAACATAAATTCAATGATCAAAATCACCGATCCCATTTACCGATGATTGTTTTGGAATCTATTTAGAACTGGATTGATCAGTGTCTTTGCCAGAGGTATGCTTAAAGGGCTATACCTATCCATTATTAAGTTCTTATAGGAGTTTAAACCAGGGTTGGTCAATTCCTATTTTCATCTTCTAATTTATCACGTCTAATATTTTTATTGTAGTGAATGATGCAGTTCTTAGCCCATTTTCGAACTTTTGGGAAAGGGTGTTCAACTAATTCTCTAGCCATCTCAATAACCTTTTGATAATAGTTTTCAGATGATCCAACCATGCCAAAGCTTCCTAAATTGGCAGCAATTTCATCAAGAAATTTTTCATCTTCACCAAACTCATTTATCATAGCGAGCGCAATGTCAGTCCATGTTTTTTCACCAAAAAGAGGCATCATATATGCGATCCGGCGTGCGCCTTTCGTCTTGTTTTTTTTGCACCATTCCAGTATCTCATTGGTGTCGCCTTTAAAGAGAACTCCAGAATGTCCATAAACACCATTTTTGACACCTAATAGGGTTTTTAGATTATAGTAGGAAATGCTATCTGACAGCAAACCCTCAGAAGCTTTTGACCAGAAGATATGGAAATATTGAGTACATAAGATCTCCGCGATTTCCCGTAATGAATCTTCGAAATATGGGAAATCTTCTCTGGCAGATGCATTTACAATTTGAGCTGAGACACGATCAGCTAGTTCCGAATCTGCGGTTGCCTCTAACAATTTTTTTAACGTTATATACCAACCGTATTCGTCATCACGGTGTGTAAAATCGAAGTCCTTTAAAATGTCGTATTTTAGCATCAATGACCGGGTAAAAACCTTGAAAGTCAACCATTTATTTTCGTCCTCATAGGTATACTGCATTATTAGGAGGAAAGCAGTCCAAACACCTTCTATTCCATAAGTGGCTATTTTTTCACAAAGTTCCAGAACATCCTTGCTGTCAAATTGGTCTAAGAACATTCCGTATTGAAAGCCTTGGAAATTACGTATGCTGACTTTATGGGCGTCTACCAAGTCAAATAAGTTAAATACTTCGGATTTGGAAGGGTTGATAAGCCTTATTATGTAGAATATATGCTTTACTGTGCCTTCATGAGTAAGCATGTCGGCTATCACTTTTCGCTGTACCTCAGCAGATAGCTGAGAAATAACGCCGGCTAAAAGCGCAGGGTTTTGATCCTTTTCAGGTATAAGCGTTAACTGAATAAGGATTTCCGGCAATAGGCTATCTATTTTCTCAGAACTTGCTAGTGATACACCAAAATTGAAAGTTTGACGCTGCTCCCCCTCCATCAGGATTTTTAAGTAAGGAATTAGCACAGTCGGTTCTTCAATAAAGTCAAGTGCATATTGTTTGGCTCTAGCTTGATTATCAGAGTCCCGGATATCTCCTTTGCGATATCCCCATTCTGGTGTTATGACAATTAATTTGAGTTTATTGCCAATGTCTACAGGCCGAAGCGTTTGTAAAAGTTCTTCGGCAATAATATTATCTGCTGCACTAAGCTTGTTCCAACTAATTGTTCTTTTTATATTATTTATTGCATCAAGCCACAGATTATCCTCCAACGCAAATATTTTCTCGATGCTACTTTTGATTACAGTCGCCTGACCATGTTCAAACATAGAATTTACTGAAGATGCTACAGCTGATTTCACTGAATGAAGTAGACGGTTGTCCTTTTGTGCCGCATCAGCAATAAGGTCCAAAAGGTCTTTCCAATAGGCAAAAATTTCATCCCAGGTTTCAGGTTGATATTCTTTTAACGGACTACTTAGTCCTTGGTTTTCTGCTCCTATTGTCCGGTGAAAACTATTAGATTTTAAGCCATGTTTTGCTGCAAAAACAGAAATCTCATTTATCTCGAAGATATTTTGGGTAAGCCCCCATCTAATTGCTTCAAGCCGCATATTCAAATCGGCCTCCGTTCCTGGAAGTTGGATATGGAATAATTGCATTAGTTGGCCGGTAGCGTTGTTTGCAAAATTCTCATTTTCTGCTGCAGCCAGTCTCATTAACATCCTCACGGCTTCAGTGAACGTTATTGCCCGGAAAGCTAACTTTTCTAATGCCCAAACGATATTTCTGCGACCGGGCCGAACCTGCTCCTTTAGTTCAGCTGTTGAGTACCCGTCATAAGTGTACGAAAGGGCTTCCGAGGTGGCGATAGGGTTCACTTCAACTACTGAGCGAAAGAGGCGTGAACCCAATTCAGTATTTAAAACTTCCGCTGTTGAAAAAGGGCCGCCAGGTCCCCATGCTTTTGAAACAATATTTTTAGCACGTTCACTTTGATCCATTGTACGCAATCTATCCATCATTGGCACTAAGAGTTCAGATTTTTTCAATTCTTCAAGAACTGTGTAAACAAAGTCAAATGATGTTTCCTCCCACCATTCGGCAGCAAGGGTAACAGCTATTGGCTCTGGTATTACCGAGTGATAATAGCCTCTCTTTTCTAGTAATGTTCTCTTGTCACGATACTTAGTACAGAACTTGTAGAAAGTTGCTCCATTTAGCGGTGTCTTTACTATGTGGGTATATATAAGCAGATTTTGAGCAGTAAGTTTTTCCTTTTCTCGTGGTGTAATAATATCTTCAATTTTATCATCGTAAAATCCGAACTGAGTAAACACTGAGCAGGCTTTAAAAAGCTCGTATTCTGCGGGGTCTATATTGCCTGGAAAAAGAAACTTATTTACAAAGTCCTTGGGAAGGGTATTCAGTACTAATTGCGTGCTATTGTTTTTAATAGCATCATCAATAAACGAGACCATTTCAGGGAAGCCTTCAGATATATCAACAAAATGCTTGATCTCACTTTCGCTTAATCCAGGAAAACAATTTGTAAACATCATTTGAACCGTTTCCCGTTGGCCTTTCCTGTCCAATACAATGTAGTTTTCCCTTATATCCTCATTGCTGTCATTTATCGTTATCATTTTTAGACCGGAGGATGCTTTAACTATTGGACTGTAGTTATTATGCCATTCGCCAGAACAATTATCTATGATGATTATTCCTTCAAGATGGCCATGATTCAGAATAAAGCTGGAAAGATCCGTGGGGGAAGCAGCTGCTAGATCAATATAAACAACGGAATCACTTAAAATCTTTGCAGCATTGCTATTTCCAGGATTAAAGCTTTCGAGTACAAAACGAGTTTTCCCGAGGCCTTTATGCCCGATCACTCTGGCTGATTTTTCATTCTCGAGAATATTGAAAAGCGTTTGGGAATATTGTTTTAAAGTAGGGGTTTCTTGGTAGTCGTACTTCTTTTCTACCCGGAAAATCCGATTCCAATCTTTCCATATACTAAATGGGGCAAGCCTATGAATTCCTTTAAAACTCTGCACCATAATTATGCTAGTAAGGTGTTCATTGCACCACCTGGCAATCTGATTTGCATCAAATATTCTGATTTTTACACTATTGGGATCTGCAACCCCGCACTCACTAAAAGCTTTTCTGATTGACTTCAATCGTGCATCAATAGAAACGGGAACCAGCTCATCGGTAGTGAACAGAATATATTCACCGCCTTTATCCAAACATTCTTTGACTTTTGGTTGTAACTCTTTTGGTCCTTTCTGCCCCCTTTTTCTGGGAATAATTACCTCTTTATAACAATCCTCTGGGCTCATTTTACTCGCCTTCGACTGGAACATGGTATTTGGCGTCTTGATCCATTGAGATGTAGACAGCCGTTTATCAGTTGTAGAGACATCAAGGGTTATTTTGGCATCCTCCCCACCATCTTTAACCGTAAGTGCCTTGGGTATAGATAGAGTATCTATTTCGGATGGAGTATAATTTTTTAAAGTCTCGGATGAGAGTAAAGTCTCTAAAAGATCTATCAATTGATCCGGTTTTAAACCTGTAATGTCATCGGGAGATAGCGCGTTAAGTTTCATATAGCCAATCGAAGTTTATTTGATAGTACCACTCTCGGTTCTACAGGAGTGCAAGAGGTAAATATAAGGGTAAATATATATTTTTGTAAATTTATGTGTTGGGATTAGTTCCACTTCCTCATACTCTTCCTAAATTTCCAAATGCTGTTAATAGTATCATTTTCTAAGAATTATTTGTTCCTCAATTCTTGCTATAAAACGTATTGCACAAATTGAATCCAGTCATAAAACCTTTCTTAAATAATGATATTTTTGCTCTTATAGCATTAATCAGGATGTTTTATTTTATTGAAATTATTGTTTACCCATGAGTTTACCTACACTTCAGGCAACCCTTGGCATTGGCTCCTCGAATCTTTGCCTCTATATCGAAGAAAAAATTGCTTTACGAGGCGAGTTTACAACAGTCATTGAACACACAGCCGGAGACATCCTTCCGATTGCGTTAAGCTTGCTGTCCATAGAACCTTATAATACCACCGATGAAGTGATCATTACACACGTTGGGATATTGAAGAAAGGAAACCGTGTGGCAACGGGACAGGTCAGGATAAAAGCGAACGAAATTATAGAATTACCACATACCCCACTGAAGGATCTGATTGCTTTGCTTCCTGTAAAATATCAAACAATAGGGCGCAGATATTTTGGTTACGAATACAGTAAAATACCTGAAAGAACGGGTCAGGAATTGTTCAAGGCAATACTGGAATTGTTCCCGGATCATGCCGCTGACTTTGAACGTCTTTCCCTAAAATTAAACAGGCAACCTATCCCCGGAACACACAGAAATGAAGACGCTGCGGCAGAAAGAGATGCTGTAGGGTTATGCCTGGACATTTTTGGAATTGACCGTTCTAAAGTGTTGCGAAGCTGGGAGAATTCATCTGGTAATAAATCCTTTGGTGAATCTTTCCTGAGCGGATTATCTGAATATTCGGCCTACGAAGACGACCTGATCAACCATGATTTGAGAAATCTGCCTGGCTGGGAATCCGTTAGTAATAATATCACAGGCATTGTTGAGTTCCAAAACAGCGACAATGAGCGTCTTACAATCATCAATGCGAATAGGAAGCCACTGGAGAAAGCGCTGGGTGTAGACCTGATCTACTTTCATCGGAAATATGAAGCATATACATTCGTGCAATACAAAATGATGGATCAGAAAGTAGAGGATGGGAACAAATGCTATTACAATCCAAACCAAAAATCTCAACACGAAGAGCAGGAAAGAATGCAACGTCTTTACGATATCCTTTTGAAAGAACAGCCCAGCGATTCCCTGAATGACTACAGGATCGGAAATTGCCCGATCTTTTTTAAAGTCTGTAAAAAATTGCAGCTAAAATACGATGATACCTCTATTGCACCAGGCGCATACATTCCTTTGAATCAATGGAAATTACTGCTTCAGGACGCTTCCACCAAAGGCCCGAAGGGGGGCTGCCAGATTGGGTATCACACATTAGGCAACAGATATGTTGGCACCTCCGTCTTCGTTGAACTTATGCAGCGTGGTTTTTTAGGAACACAATCTATTGCCTCAGAAAAAATTGGTTGGTTTATCCAGGCAGCTATTAAAGAAGGTCATTCGGTTATGTATGCGATCGATGAAAGAGATATTGTAAATGAATCAGATGATGATGCCCCATTTTAAGATCATTTTTCATCTATCTGAAAATAGCGTATCAATTTTGGATATGCGCCATAATTTATATTTGATTGAGAGCGTTAATTTAGGGGCGGGCTGTTATAGCTTTAGCCCCTTATCTTTTTTGAACATTTCTTAAAAGATATTAAATTATCCAACCGGTTGCAAAGAAAATCCCACACTGCATAAAGGTGATAGCGCATGAAAATACGTAGGTGTTCGATAGAATCGATTACCTAATAGGCTTCATGATGTACGATTTTTTCTTTAAGCGGTGCTAAAGAATCCTAGATACTTTTCAGTTGTGCTGACATAATTAAATCAATGTGCAAACCTACCAAAAGGGTATTGATTCAGAGAGACACATTCCCTGTTTGTGTAAAAAAGCAAAATTAATGTGCCTTTAAAATCGCTCTGAAAAAGAGCTAAATGGTTTCGTGTAAAATTCTGACATCCCATTTTAGGTAACAATTCCGTTGCTGTAAGTTTGGCATCAATCAAATTAACACTTTTTATAATCTAAAATGAACAAATTAATGCTTCACCCAGGCCGGTTTACGGTCTGTCTGCTCATGCTGTGCCTTTTCCTGGCCGCTGGTTGCAGAAAAGATCTACTACAGCCGAACGCCGGCATTCTAAAAAGCTCACTTTCTGTCGAAGAGGCTAAAAATTATTTCAACGCTAATATCAAAAAGGCAGTAAAGCCTGGCTTGCTGATGTCAACAGGTGGCGCATCTAATGACGTTACCCTGGCTGCTCTTTTAGCCGGAAAAGAACCTATTTGGAGCAAGGCCTATGAAAAGGCTATTTCAAAAGGAACAGCAGTCAAGATCCCGATTGATATGGGAAAAACTTATGCAGTAGTCAATAAAAAAACTAAGGCATTTGTTCCCCTAAGTTCTCTGAACTATCTTTTAATGTATAAAGATAGCCTTCAGAAAGTCCATACAGAATGGGTTTACCTGCTTCCCGATTCTGCCTATTTGTATGGAAGCAGAGGCCGCTTTACGGGAACAATATTAGTCCGTACCTGGGATGGGAAATTTCTAAAGAAATTTGATTACCCTGGTGTCAGTCAAACACCTGCACATAGTTATATCAAATCTAATACTTTAAGTTCACTTACGGGTAAGCCACAAAAGATCGCTACTGGGGAGATTGTTGTTCCTTTTTGTGTAAATGTTACTTATCAGGTAGAAAAAAGATGCAATTGTACTGCGGAAATGATGATTATTAATGGCGGTTGTGATTATTGCCCGTATTATTGTTTAGGATTGAGGAATGAAACGATATGTGTTTGGCCTACGCCAGAATGTGAACTGTGCGATGATCCTCCTGCAACTGGTGGTGGTGGACAAACACCAGGAGGCGAGCCGGGCCAAGGTGGTGGTGGCGGTGGTGGTAGCACAAACCCCAACGACTATCCTCCGAATTGCAACCCAGACCCCAATTATGTGATGCCATCTTATCCTGCTCCAGAAGGTACAGAATGGATATTGCCTTGTGGAGATGTACCCACGCCTGTTGAACCAGATGATACACCCGACTATGGCGCAGGGCGAGAGCCTCTAAATGATAACGACCAGGTTTATAGCCCGGAATTGGGCCGCACCATTACTTTCGGAGAAGTAAGAGTGGCTTTTGAAACCAATGAGCGCCTGACGGAGATAATGGAGCTGGAGCTGGAATTCAGCGAGCATGGTGACCCGTGGTTTCCTGGTAAATCGTCATTAGATGTATTGAATGAATATAGGGCACTAAGAATACTATACCCCAATAACAATCATACGCTATTAGCTGCTGAAGCTTATTGGAATGTAATGGGCGGCCGAGTACATTTCGCCCTTGATTTAGTTGGCATGGCCCCCGTTGTAGGCGAAGCTGCTGATATTCTTAATGGTGCCATATATTTTGTAGAGGGAGACCATTTAAACGCAGCATTGAGCGCGGGCTCAGCGCTGCCAGTTTGGGGATGGACTTCAACAGCTGGTAAATGGGTCAAAAATGCTTCAAAGGGTGTTACAAAACCCATATCTGCGGTAGCAGGTAAAGTTGCCTTCAAAGCCATAAAATCAGGTAAAGGGTATAGATTCGTTAAGGTTGCAGTTGGGGCATTTTCTCATTCAGCCATTACTGCCCTCAAAGCAGTAAAACCAGCAGACAACACGCTTACCAATTTAAGCAGATCACTCCTTGATGAAGCTGCGCATCGTATTTACCCCATCGCACAGTCTTTAAAAACTAAAGTTGATAATATTCTACAACATGCCGATATTGATGGCACCAAAACAGAAGCTATTTGTGATGAAATTTTTGAAACCGGTGGTTTTGTAAAACATGATGCAAAATTTGGAACTAATAACGGTCTTGATGGTGTTTATATTAAAAAAGATGCCAGTGGTAATGTGGAAGAAATCATAATCAATGAGGCTAAACAGGTTAATGCGGTAGGTGGCATCAAGTTAAATGCAGCAAATTTCAATACAGGGTTACCAGCCCAGATGAGTGATGCTTGGATCAGTAGCAGGATAACGCAAATGGTAAATAATGCAAGCACAGCAAGTCTGGGAAATATGCTGCAAACATTGTTTCAAAACAACCGGCATTTGTTTACAAAAACAGTAACAGGGGTTGACAAATCCACTGGGGAAATCATTATTGTTAAATTAGCACAATATTAAAAGTATTAAAATGCCTGATCATGTATCAATCGAAAGCTTATATCAAACTGACTCTTTAAGAGAAAAGGAAACAATCGAGCAAATAGAGGTAGGAAATAATATCGAAGGGCAAATTACAGGGCTATGGTATTGTAACCAAACTTTTTTCTTACATCATTTAAAATATGAAAAATATGACGACCTCAAGCTGGACGCTTACCGCTGCGCACGCCTGGATGAATTCTTAGTGACACATTTCGATTCACGGATATTGGATTACGGGATTAACCACATTACCTATGCCTTATTAAGTGATGACAAAGAGTTAATTAAGCGTTACGCAAATCTTGGACACAAGGTTTATATGTGGATGGTAGAGCGTGGACATAGCACGCCAATGTATTGTATTCAGCAGATTATGAAAAGTGATTGGGAGCAGGTTAAGTGGAGTTTGGAAATTATGAAAACGAAAAATGTAAAGATGGCTAAAGCGATTCAGCCGGATTTGAGATTTTTTGAAGGGATTCTTGAAAAAGATGAAAATAAAATGCGTGATGCGGTTATACAACTGCTCAAAAATCATAAAAAACGGAACGGACAAATGGGCATTGCCCAGGATTATATATCTGTTCCTGCTTTGACTTATGCCAAATTGGCCTGGCTACAGGGAATTGAAATTGAAATTGATCATCCTTTGGTTCCTAAGGAATTGCTTCCTATCCGACCTCTTGACAATTATGACGACAAGTATGATTTTTTAAAAGCTAATTGATAACCCAATTAATCAACAAATACGCCGGGCATATGTAAATATGTCCGGCGTTACTATAATTATGAATACTTTTTTAAAGACTCTAATAGCATTCACATTGCTCTTATCAACATCTCGTAGTTTCTCTCAGGATACCTATAAACTCACCTATCAATTTGGCGAGGGAAATATGATTGACTTAGCTGTTGGCGATAATTGTTACAAGCTAAATAGTCTGTTTGACTTTTTGATCAAAGCTAATAACGATAGTAACCATTATCGTTATTTCTCCAAGGAAGATTCAAGTGTTGTATTAAAATTAGCGCCAGATAGCTGCAGAGAATTTAACTTGTTCAAACAAGATGACCGACAGTCTTACTTTAAGATAGACACTATCTACCACGATGGGGATACTTTGATAAGTGACCTCCATTGCAAGAAGCTTGACCTCAACTACATTACTTCATTTGAAAATGAGCAGAAGGAAATTCTGCCTCATGATACTATCCAAATCACATTATATATTTCTCCTCAGATTAAAACTATCACGCCATTTACCTACAGATCTCCTAAACTAAACGGTCTAATCATCAAGTATATTGAAGTACATCCTGAATATTCGGTGTCGACCGGAAAACTTGAAAAAACATACGTAAAAAATGAAATTGAGGCCCTTGCTCAGAAAGTCAACAATCTTAATGACACTTTCTTTAAGATTCCGCGTCCTCTGGTGTATGTAAATGAGAAAGAATATTATGAGTTATTAGGCATAAGTACTCCCTTTTTCCCTGAACAATGATTAGGGATAAATATAATTTTTAATGGGCTATACCTTAAAATTGCCGGAGCGTCTGGCTGATTTTATTCCACTGACCAGATGAGATTACACTCCTCTGTAAATATGTTAACGCCAAGGCAAGCGCACTCAAGACCCAAAATATTTGTAAAACGGTGGAAGAAAAAAGAACCATCAAAATAGATTTCAATGGTTCTTT
>Ga0157370_10009428_pt1 | contig 10433 bp, 5 predicted proteins | sample C35metaG_FD_113463 | JGI IMG/M metagenome (GOLD analysis project Ga0157370, IMG submission 113463) | Corn rhizosphere microbial communities from Kellogg Biological Station, Michigan, USA - C3-5 metaG | ecosystem: Host-associated > Plants > Roots > Rhizosphere > Soil | place: USA: Michigan... | reverse complement strand
TCCGGCTCACCGAGTGCACCGACGACGTTTTTCACGGCTACCTGCCGGAGGCGCGACCGGGCCTTCTGTACGGCTACCGCGTGCACGGGCCGTATCGGCCCGAGCAGGGCCTGCGCTTCAACGCTCACAAGCTGCTGCTCGACCCGTATGCGCGCAGCATCGCCGGCACGCTGCGCTGGAGCGACGCGCTTTTCGGCTACAACATCGGCAACAAACGCGGTGACCTCTCGTTCGACCGGCGCGACAGCGCGAGCGCGATGCCGAAGAGCAAGGTCATCGAGCCGGCGTTCACCTGGGGCGACGACAAGCCGCCGGCGATTGCGTGGCACGACATGGTGATCTACGAGCTGCACGTGCGTGGCTTCACGATGCAGCACCCCGACGTTCCGCCGGCGTTGCGCGGCACTTACGCGGGGCTTGCAACCGCACCGGTCGTCGATTACCTGAAGCGGCTCGGCGTCACGACGGTCGAGCTGATGCCGGTGCATTACTTCATCGACGATCGGCGGCTCGTGCAAGAGGGATTGCGCAACTACTGGGGCTACAACACGATCGGCTATTTCGCGCCTGAAGCGCGGTATTCGGCGTCGGGCAAGGTCAACGAGTTCAAGACGATGGTGAAGACGCTGCATTCGGCGGGGCTCGAAGTGATCCTCGACGTCGTCTACAACCATACGGCCGAGGGGAACGAGCTCGGGCCGACGCTGTGCTTCCGCGGGATGGACAACGGCGCCTACTACCGGCTGCAGTCGGGCAATCCGCGCTTCTACATGGATTACACCGGCTGCGGCAACACGCTCAACATGCAGCACCCGCGCGTGCTGCAGCTGATCATGGATTCGCTGCGCTACTGGGTCACCGACATGCACGTCGACGGCTTCCGCTTCGATCTGGCGCCCGCCCTCGCGCGCGAGCTGCACGAGGTCGATCGCCTCGGCGCGTTCTTCGACATCCTGCGCCAGGATCCGGTGCTCTCCAGCGTCAAACTCATCGCCGAGCCGTGGGATCTCGGCGAGGGCGGCTACCAGGTCGGCAATTTTCCGACTGGCTGGGCCGAGTGGAACGACAAGTATCGCGACACGATGCGCGCGTACTGGCGTGGCGACGGCGGCGTCATCGGGGAGTTCGCGCGCCGTCTCACCGGCTCGTCGGACCTCTATGGGCGGAGCGGACGCGCGCCGCACGCGAGCATCAACTTCATCACCGCCCACGACGGCTTCACGCTGCACGATCTCGTGTCGTACAACCAGAAGCACAACGACGCGAACCTCGAAAGCAATCGCGACGGCAGCGACAACAACATCTCATGGAACTGCGGCGTCGAGGGACCGACCGACGAGCCGGCCATCCTCGCGCTTCGTGCAAGGCAATCCCGGAACATGCTCGGCTCGCTGCTCCTGTCGCAGGGCATTCCGATGCTGACCGCGGGCGACGAGATCGCGCGCACGCAGGGCGGCAACAACAACGCGTATTGCCAGGACAACCCGATCTCGTGGGTCGACTGGACGCCCGACGAGACGAAGACGCGGCTGCTTGCGTTCGTGCGCCGCGTCGTCGAGCTTCGCCGCGAGCATCCGGCGTTTCGCCGCCGGCACTTCTTCGAGGGCCGTTCGCTGACCGGCCGGGACGACAAGGACATCGCGTGGCTCAAGCCCGACGGCAGCGAGATGACCGAGCAGGAGTGGAACAACGATTTCGCCCGCAGCCTCGGCGTCTATCTCGCCGGCGACCGTCTCGGCGAAAGCGACGCGAGAGGGCACGTATTGAGCGACGACGATTTCCTCGTCCTCTTCAATGCGCACGACGGGCTCATTCCGTTCACGCTGCCTGCGTTCGACTCCTGGGGCTGGCTCGTGCTGTTCGACACCGCTCGCGACGAGGGTCTGTCGCCCGAAGGCACGTACCGCGGCGACAACGCGTATCCGGTCGAAGGCCGCTCGCTCGTGCTGCTGCAGAAGGTGTCGCCGTCGTGAGCAAGGTCCGACCGGCATGAGAAGTGCTCATCGAATGCCCTTCGGCGCTGAGTACCGCGACGGGTCGACGGCGTTTCGTTTGTGGGCACCCGCGGCGGCGAACGTCGAGCTCGTGCTAGGCGGCAACGATCGCGAGCGACGCGTCGCGATGACCCCGAACCGTGACGGCTGGTTCGCGCGCGACGTCGACGACGCCGGCGCCGGAACGCGATATCGCTTTCGCATCGATGGCGACATGGCGGTGCCCGATCCCGCGTCCCGCGCGAATCCCGATGGCGTACATGCGGCGAGCGCCGTCGTCGATCCTGTCGCCTATGCGTGGCACGACGGCGCATGGCGAGGCCGTCCCTGGCGCGACGCGGTCGTCTACGAGCTCCATGTCGGCGCGTTCACGCCGCAAGGCACGTTCGGCGCTGCTGTCGAGCGGCTCGACGATCTCGCGGATCTCGGCGTCAGCGCCATCGAGCTGATGCCGCTGGCCGCGTTTCCGGGCACACGCAACTGGGGTTACGACGGCGTGCTGCCGTTCGCGCCCGCCGCCAGTTACGGCACGCCCGACGATCTGAAGCGGCTGATCGACGCGGCGCACGCGCGCGGCCTGATGATGCTGCTCGACGTCGTCTACAACCACTTCGGTCCCGAAGGCAACTACCTTCACGTCTATGCGCCGCAGTTCTTCAACCCGGCGCATCGGACGCCCTGGGGAGCGGCGATCAACTTCGATGGCGAGCGAAGCGGCATCGTGCGCGACTTCTTCGTGCACAACGCGCTCTACTGGCTCGAGGAATTCCACTTCGACGGCCTGCGCCTCGATGCCGTGCATGCGATCGTCGACGACTCGCGCCCCGATTTCCTCACCGAGCTCAGCACACGCGTGCGCGAATACTTCGCCGGCCGCGACGTGCACCTCGTGCTCGAGAACGATCGCAACGAGGCGCGGTATCTGCGCCGCGACGCGACAGGACGACCGATTTTCGCCACGGCGCAGTGGAACGACGACGTTCATCACGCGCTGCACGTGATTGCGACCGGCGAACTCGACGGCTATTACGCCGACTACGAAGCGCAGCCGGTCGAGTGGATCGGTCGTGCGTTGGCAGAAGGCTTCGCGTACCAGGGCGACGTGTCGCCATTCAGAGGCGGCGTCGCGCGCGGTGAACCGAGCGCAGATTTGCCGCCGGTCGCGTTCGTCGCGTTCACGCAGAATCACGACCAGGCCGGCAATCGGGCGCACGGCGAGCGGTTGACGTCGCTCGCCGATGCCGCTCTATTGCGCGCGCTGACCGCGTGCGTGCTGCTGTCACCGCAGGTGCCGCTGCTCTTCATGGGCGAGGAATTCGCCGCGTCGACGCCGTTCCTGTTCTTCTGCGACTTCGGTCCCGATCTCGCCCAGGCCGTGACGCGCGGCCGCCGCGCGGAATTCGCGCGCTTCTCGCGCTTTGGCGATGCGCACGACATTCCCGATCCGAATGCCCACGCGACGTTCGAAGCAAGCAAGCTCGACTGGCGCGAGGCATCGTCATCGGACGGCGGAGCGTGGCGCGCGTTCTATCGCGACTGCCTTGCCCGGCGTCGCCGGCATGTCGTCCCGCTGCTTTCCAGGATCGAGCATGGCGGAACGTTCGACGTCGACGAGGCACTGCTGCGCGTCTGCTGGAGCACGAGCGACGGAACCCGCCTGCATCTCGTCGTCAATCTCGGGAGCGAGCCGCGCGATGCCGTTGCGTTGCCTTGCGGCGATCCCGTCTTCGTCAGCGAAGGCGTGGCATCGGCCGGCGCGGAGGCGAGCTTCCCGCGCTATGGCGTCGCGCTCATCCTCGAGCACGCATCGTGAGCGAAGCGTTGAGGCGGCTTGCCGCGGCGCACGGCATCGCGCTCGAGTATCGCGATGCGTGGGGAAACCTGCGCGGGACGCCGGATGGCGTGCTGCGCGCCGTTTTGGCCGCGATGCGCGTCGATGCAACGGGCGAGCAACAGATTGCCGGCGAGCTGACGCAACTGGTGCTCGCGCGTTGCCGCCAATGCCTGCCACCGATGACCGTGGTGCGCGCCGATGCGAAACCATGGCGTCTGCGCGTCCATCTGCCCGAAGCCGCGCAGCGACAGGCGCTCGAATGGCGCGTCGTTGCCGAGGATGGTGTCCCGCATCGCTGCCCGATCGCCGCCGATGACGTGCGGGCCGGCGAAGCGGCTGCCGGTTGCGTCGCGCTCGACCTTCCGCTCGATGCTCCGCTCGCGCACGGCTATCACGACATCGAGCTCCGCGCGGGCGCCGACTGCATCGGCCGCGGAACGGTCGCCGTCGCGCCGCGTGCCTGTTACCGGCCGCCGGCGTTGCAACCCGGCGGCCGTGCATGGGGCGTCGCTGTGCAGCTCTACGGCGTGCGCTCGCAGCGCAATTGGGGTATCGGCGATTTCACCGATCTCGCGACGATCGTCGAGCGGTGGGGCCGCGAAGGCGTCGACGTCATCGGTGTGAACCCGTTGCACGCGCTCTTTCCGCACAATCCGCTGCACACGAGCCCTTACAGCCCGTCGAGCCGGCTGTTCCAGAACGTGCTCTACCTCGACATCGAGGCGATCGCGGAATTCGCGCACTGTCGCGAGGCGCGAGAACGGGTCGCTGCACCCGCATTCCAGTCGTCGCTCGATGGGCTGCGCAAATCGCCGCTCGTCGATTACGCGGGCGTCGCGGAGCGGAAGATGCCGATCCTCGAGCTTCTCTACGCACAGGCGCGCGACGACGCGCGAACGCGGTCGACGACGCGCTGGGCGGCGTTCGATGCGTTCAAGACCGAGCGCGGCGAGCCGCTGCGCCGACAGGCGCTCTTCGACGCGATCCAGCAGCATTTCTTCGCCGCCGACGCGTCGATCTGGGGCTGGCCCGTCTGGCCGCAGGCGTATCGCGACCCGGCATCGCCCGCGATCGTGGCGTTCGCGAACGATCATGCGGAGCGCATCGATTTCTTCGCCTGGCTGCAATGGCAGGCCGAACTGCAGCGCGCGAACGTCGCCGAATGCGCACGCCGCGCAGGTCTTGCGGTCGGCCTCTACACCGATCTCGCGGTGTCGATCGATCGCGGCGGCGCCGAAGCGTGGGCAGGGCAGCATCTGTACGCGCTCGGCGCGGGCGTCGGCGCACCGCCCGACATCTTCAACCTCAAGGGCCAGGACTGGGGCCTTCCGCCGATGAGTCCGCAGTGCCTCCGCGAATCGGGATACGCGCAGTTCATCGCGACGCTCCGCGCGAACATGCGCAACGCCGGCGCGCTGCGCATCGACCACGTGATGGGACTGCTTCGTCTTTATTGGGTGCCGTCCGGTGCGACACCCGCCGACGGCGCCTACGTTCGCTATCCGCTCGACGATCTGCTGGGGCTGCTCGCGCTCGAAAGCGAGCGCCATCGCTGCCTCGTGATCGGCGAGGATCTCGGCACGGTGCCCGACGAGGTCCGCGTCGCACTCGCGCGAAACGACGTGCTTTCGTATCGCGTGCTGCTGTTCGAGCGCGACGCGGCCGGCGACTTCAACGCACCGGGGCAGTATCCGGAGGCCGCGCTCGCGACCGCGAGCACGCATGACCTGCCGACGCTCGCCGGCTGGTGGGAGGGTCACGACATCGCGCTTCGTGCCGCGCACGGCCATCTCGGCCCGCAGCCCGACCTCGCGGCGCCGATGGCCGAGCGCATTCGCGACCGCGGGCGGTTGCTCGCCGCGCTTGCGCGCGAGAACCTGCTGCCCGACGGGACGCCGCTCGATCCGCACGCGGTGCCGATCCTGACGCCGGCGCTTGCGTCGGTGCTGCAAGAGTTCCTCGCGCGGACGCGGTCGGCGCTCCTGATCGTGCAGCCCGAGGATCTCTTCGGCGTACGCGAGCAGGCGAATCTGCCCGGCACCGTCACCGAGCATCCGAACTGGCGACGCAAGCTCCCGGTGTCGCTCGAAGACGTCGACGCCGACGGCCGGCTCCGTACACTGGCGGCGCGCATCGCAGTCGAGCGATCGGCGCGTCGATGAACGAGCGGCGGAGGGCCGCCCCGAGCCGCTCGATTCGTCGCCGCCGGGGACAGCGAAGCGGCGTAGGCGCGAGCGTCGGGGAACGTTCCGCCCCGGCGCTTCCGCTGGCGGCCATCCCGCGCGCGACCTATCGCGTGCAGCTTTCCCGCGATTTCACGTTTGCCGACGTGACCGCGCGCGTGCCGTATTTCGCCGCGCTCGGCGTGAGCCACGTCTACTGCTCGCCGTACCTTCGTGCGCGCCCGGGCAGCATGCACGGCTACGACATCGTCGACCACGCGATGCTCAATCCAGACCTCGGCACGCGCGACGACTTCGACCGGATGGTCGACGCGCTCGCGCGGGAAGGCATGAGCCATCTCTGCGATGTCGTGCCGAATCACATGGCGGTGATGGGTGCCGACAACGCACGGCGGATGGACGTGCTCGCGAACGGAGAATCGGCGCAGCATGCCGCGTTCTTCGACATCGACTTCGCCCGCCACGACGCGCTTGCGGGCAAGGTGCTCGTGCCCGTGCTCGGCGATACGTACGGCAGCGTACTCGAGCGCGGCGAGCTCACGCTCGAACTCGATGCGGCGAGCGGAACGTTCGCCGTTCGCTACTTCGAGCATCGCTTCCCGCTCGATCCACGCTCCTGTGCGGAAATCCTGTTGCGCGCCTCGGCGGACGCGCGCCCGAGCGCGCGGCCAGGCGTCGCGAACGAGATCGACGCGATCGCCTATACGCTAAAGGCGCTGCCGTCGAGCGACGATCTCGCGCCGGCGCGCGTCGCGGCGCGGCGGAGCATTGCGGACGAGCTGGCGCGTCGCATTGCCGCGCTCGTCGCAACGAATGCGGACGCAGCGGCGGCGATCGAGCGCGGCGTCGCATCGTTCAATGGAACGCCCGGCGTTCCGGCAAGCTTCGACGCCCTGCATGCGCTGCTCGAGGCACAGGCGTTCCGGCTTGCGCACTGGCGGATCGCCTCCGATGAAATCAACTATCGCCGCTTCTTCGACATCAACGAGCTCGCGGCGCTGCGGATGGAGCACGCGCCGGCGTTCGAAGCGACGCACGCGTTCGTGCTCGCGCTCGCGGGCGAGGGCCGCATCGGCGGCCTGCGCATCGACCACCCGGACGGTCTCTACGATCCGGCACGCTATTTCGAAGCGGTCCAGCAACGTTATCGCGAGCAGGCGAAGCTGCACGGCCGCGACAGCGAAGGCATCTATCTCGTCATCGAGAAGATCGCCGCGCCGCACGAGCGCGTGCCGTCGACGTGGCCCGTGCATGGCACGACCGGCTACCGGTTCGCGAGCGTCGTCAACGGCCTCTTCGTCGACGCGAAGGCGAAGGCGCGCATCGATCGCGTCTGGCGCGCTTTCGTCGGCAACGAGGCGCAGACACTCGCGCAAGCCGCATATTCGGGCCGCCGCGCGATCATGGAAGGGCCGCTCGCGTCCGAGCTGCGCGTGCTGACGCTGCGTGCACTGCGCCTTGCGCGCGCCGACCGGCGCACGCGCGACTTCACGTTCAACGCGCTGCGCGAGGCGATCATGGAGATCGTCGCGCGCTTTCCGGTCTATCGGACGTACGTCGATGCGAACGGCGCGTCGGCGCAGGATCGCCGTTACATCGACTGGGCGGTCGCGCATGCCCGGGCGCACAGCCGGGTCAGCGATGCCAGCGTCTTCGAATTCCTGCACGGCGCACTGCTCGGCGCACCGGGCGCAACGCCGGCGACCGTGGACGCCTTGCGCGATTTCGCGATGCGCTTCCAGCAGTTCACCGCGCCGGTTACTGCGAAGGGCGTCGAGGATACCGCGCTCTACCGCTTCAACCGCCTCGTCTCGCTGAACGATGTCGGCAGCGATCCCGAGCAGTTCGGTTTCAGCGTGCACGCGTTCCACGCGGCCAGCAGCGACCGCGCGACGTCGTGGCCGCACACGATGCTCGCCACGTCGACGCACGACAACAAGCGCTCCGAGGACGTGCGCGCCCGGATCGACGTCATCTCCGAGAGGCCGGCCGCATGGCGAATGCTGCTTCGCCGATGGGGCCGGATGAACCGCAGCCGCAAAACGCTCGTCGACGATGTGCCCGCACCGTCGCGAAACGACGAATACCTGCTCTATCAGACGCTGGTCGGCACGTTTCCCGAACGGCCCGACGAAGCGGCGCTTGGGTACCGCGAGCGCATCCAGGCGTACATGCTGAAGGCGGTACGCGAGGCGAAGGTCCACACGAGCTGGCTCTCGCCGAACGCCGATTACGAAAACGCGCTTGCGCGCTTCGTCGCGGCGCTTCTCGACGACGCGCAACTGTTCGTGCCCGATCTGCGGCGCGAATGCGCGGCGTTCGCCTGGTTCGGCATGCTGAACAGCTTATCGATGACGTTGCTGAAGCTCGGCTCGCCCGGCGTGCCGGACATCTACCAGGGCAACGAGCTTCTCGATTTCTCGCTCGTCGATCCCGACAACCGGCGCCCGGTCGATTATGCGGTGCGGGAAGCGCATCTTGCGTCGCTCGATGCGATCGGCGCGGCGCCGGCGCGGAGCCGTGGCGCGCAAATTCGCGCGCTTTTCGACGCGCCGCTCGACGGTCGCGCGAAGCTCTTCGTCGTCGCTCGCGCGCTGTCGCTGCGCAAGCGATTGCCGGCGCTTTTCGCGTACGGCGATTATCGGCCGGTCGCTGCGCAGGGCACGCATGCCGAGCACGTCGTCGCGTTCGCGCGCAGCTTCGAGCGTGACACGATCGTAGTTGCCGCCGGGCGGCTCTTTTCGTCGCTTGGGCCCGCGACCGGCGCGTTGCCCGTTGCCGAGGCGTGGGGCGACACGGCGCTCGACGGCGCCTTCATCATGCACGGCGCGGCGATGACGAACATGCTGAGCGGCGACTCCTTCGAGGCCGGGCCCGCGCTGCCGCTCGCACGGCTGTTTGCCGACTTTCCGGGCGCGCTGCTGCATTTCGAAGCCAGGTGAAATGAAGCACGTCGCGCTGTGGCTGCTGCTGCTCGTGCCGATCGCGGCCGCCGTGCACTACCTGCTCGACGCGCGTCCGCTGTGGACGTTCGTGGCCGGCGTGGCCGCGATCGTTCCGCTCGCCGAATGGATACGGCGCGGAACCGAGCAGATCTCGCATCGCGCCGGCGCAGCAATTGGCGCCTTCTGAACGCGACATTCGGCAACACGGCCGAGCTCGTGCTCGCGATCTTCGTGCTGCTGACGGGACAGGCGGACGTCGTCAAGGCGCAGATCACCGGCTCGATCATCGGCAACGGCCTGCTCGGCTTCGGCCTCGCGATCACGATCGGCACCTGGGGAAAGCAGGAGCTCGGGTTCAAGCGCGATCGAGCAAGCCTGTTGTCGAGCCTGCTCATGCTCGTCGTCATCGCGCTGCTCGTGCCGGCGCTTTTCGACTACACCGAGCGCGGAATATTCGCGTCGACCGAGGTGACGTCGCTCGACGAGAAGCTGTCGCTTTGCGTCGCCGTCGTGCTGATCCTGGTCTACGCGGCCAACCTCGTCTACACGCTCGTCACCGACCGCGACGTGTTCGCGCCCGACGAGCCGCCCGAGCAAAAGGGCGACGTGTGGCCCCTTCGACGCTCGGTCGCCGTGCTCGTGGGCGCGACGATCGGCACCGCATGGATGGCGGAGCTCGTGTCGGGCGCGCTCGGCGCGACGGCGACGGCGATCGGCGTTTCGACATTCTTCCTTGGCGTGATCGTGCTCGCCATCATCGGCAATGTCGCCGAGTACGTCTCCTCGATCTATTTCGCGCGCCAGGGACGCCTCGCCCTCGTGGCCGCGATCACCGTCGGGTCGACGATCCAGGTGGCGCTGCTCGTCGCGCCAATCCTCGTGCTGGTTTCGCACGTCACCGGGCATCCGATGAATCTCGTGTTCGACAATCCGCTCGAGCTCATCGCGATCGCGAGCGTTGCGTTCGTCGTGAACGCGATCACGCGCGACGGGCAAGCGACGTGGTTCGAAGGCGTGTTGCTGATCGCCGTCTATGTGCTGCTCGCGTTCGCGTTTTTCTTCGCGACGCCGCCGGCTCCGGCGTGAGTGAACCCGCTCGCGGCGCCAGAGTCACACACGAGCGAACCTAGACGGAGGAATCATGGCGAACGCATCATCAGGCAAGTGCGCGCACGCGGCATGCCAGTGCACGGTCGACCCCGGCCAGACCTATTGCAGCCCGACATGCCAGCAACAAGCCCAGCAATCATCGAGCCGTCAGCAGAGCCAGCAAGGCTCGTCTTCAGGTGCGATGAAGTGCGGTTGCGGCCACACGGCGTGTCAGCACGGCTGATCGCGTGGCGACAGGCCGTCGCCGCGGCGCGCGGTCGGCGGCGCTGACGACTGCGCGTCACCGCCGCCGCGTCGGGCGTCAGCGTCCGACCTCGACGTACTCCCACGGCGACTTGCCGGCATGATGCAGCCGGAAGAAATGCTC
>Ga0157370_10009426_pt1 | contig 10434 bp, 7 predicted proteins | sample C35metaG_FD_113463 | JGI IMG/M metagenome (GOLD analysis project Ga0157370, IMG submission 113463) | Corn rhizosphere microbial communities from Kellogg Biological Station, Michigan, USA - C3-5 metaG | ecosystem: Host-associated > Plants > Roots > Rhizosphere > Soil | place: USA: Michigan... | reverse complement strand
TGTTCGACAACTGCAACAGCCTGCACACCAACGCCTACGACGAAGCCATCACCACGCCCACCGAGGAAAGCGTGCGCCGTGCGGTGGCGATCCAGCTGATCCTCAACACGGAACTCGGCCTCAACTTCAACGAGAACCCGTGGCAGGGCAGCTACGTCGTCGACACGCTGACCGACCTGGTCGAGGAAGCGGTGTACAAGGAGTTCGAAGCGATCAGCGAGCGCGGCGGCGTGCTCGGCGCGATGGACACCATGTACCAGCGCGGCAAGATCCAGGAAGAGTCGATGTATTACGAGCACAAGAAGCATGATGGGTCGTTGCCGTTGATTGGCGTGAACACGTTTTTGCCGAAGGATCATGGCGGGGAGATCGCCACTGAGATCGAGTTGATCCGGTCGACCGAAGAAGAGAAGGGCGCGCAGATTGCCAACGTCAAAGGCTATGGCGACGCCCGCAACGCACTCGCTCCGCAAAGCCTCAAGGCACTTCAAATCACCGCCCGCGACCGTCAGAACGTGTTCGGCCAACTGATGGAAGCGGTGAAGTACAACTCGCTCGGCCAGATCAGCCACGCCCTGTACGAGGTAGGCGGAGAGTATCGGCGCAATATGTAGCCCGGCTGGAGCATCCATAGCAGTAGAAAAAAGAGCGCTCTCTGGCGCTCTTTTTTTGGACCCACGCTTTTGATGGCCAATGACATGCGACCGCAGCTCGTCATGGGTGTCGCGTTGTTGCACTATGTCGGCTTGGAAAGTTCGCCCACGCGAACAGATCACAGGGGGAGTGATGTTTCGACGTATCGTCGTGTCTCTGGTTGCCCTGCTCGGTATCAGCATGGCTCAGGCAAAGACCATCAGTGACCTTGACGCAGCAGGTGCCTTGCTCGCCAAGCAGAGCGGGCAGCCGCTGCGGTCCTTTTCCACCCGCGACTTCGGTAGGTACAAGTTCCACAACGCGCGCTCCGTGCTGGTCGAACCAGCGATGGCAGGTGCACTGGTTGATCGACTACGCAAGCAACTGGCCCCTGGCTTGGTGGCCTTCGTTGGAACCGGGTCCAGCTTGGCCAATCCGCCGGTGCAAGGTACCGAAGTCATCGTCGGCAAGGGTGCCAGCCAGCTGGACATCGTCCGGATCGCCGCAAGCGACGCCATCAACTACGGTATGGGCACTGAAGACCTGATCAGAAAGCTCAAGCAGTGGGATGACGCCTATGGCATTGATATCTATATGGCGGACACGGACACCATCCAGTTGCGGCTCAAGCGGTTACCACCTGATCTGCCGGCTTTCGCCAAAGAGGTGTATGCCTTCTGCCCGGATATCGTGGATCAAGGCGTGGGGTCGGTGGAGGCGCTAGAACAAGCCATCCGCGAGTCGCGTGAGGTGTATTTGTGGTGGGACTGAGGTGAGGTGCGACGTGGGGCCGGGACGTTGGTCGACGATTTAAACGTCTCTAACCCCTTCTATCTGATGTATTACGAGCACAAGAAGCACGATGGCACGTTGCTGTTGATCGGCGTGAATTCCCTCCTGCCGAAGAATCATGGCGGGGAGATTGCTACCGAGATCGAGTTGATCCGGTCGACGGAGGAGGAGAAGGGGGCGCAGATTGCCAATGTGAAGTTGTATGGTGAGGCGCGGAATACGTTGGTGCCGGGGAGCTTGCGGGGGCTGCAGGATACGGCGCGGGAGCGGTGGAATGTGTTCGAGCGGTTGATGGAGGCGGTGAAGTACAACTCGTTGGGACAGATCAGTCATACGTTGTATGAGGTGGGGGAGTATCGGCGGAATATGTAATTTTGAGCATCCAAACGGAAGCCAAGTAGACGGCGGAGCCAAGGGGGCGTGCGTGACCAACGTGATTACCGACAACAGTCAACAAGCAATTGCTATAGATTTTCGCGATGAACTATTTCTGCCGCCTGATGCAGTTGAACGCACTCACGTGCTGGAGACAATTGAGCAGATCGCCTCGGAAAATGTTCCCGTAATATTCATTGAAGGTGAAAGTGGTTGCGGTGCAACCACTTTAATGACGCAATTTTGCCTCCATGTGCAAAAGCAATGTTTTCATCTCTTCGTTAAGCCAGCAAGTCGCTTTGCATATAGCCTTGACTATCTAAGATTGTTGCTGGCAGAGCAGTTCGCCTCCTATCTCGGGAGAGATCTTTCTACAGAGCACGCTGTTGACGAGGCGGATTATGAGGCGTTACTACTCGCGGTGCGAAAAAAAAGGGGAAAAGATCCCCTCTATTTTGTCATAGACGGTCTTCAACAAATTCCACAATCCGAAAAGTCGCACATTCAATCAATATTGACCGATGTCTTGCCAATGGGGACGCAAGGATCCCGGTTCTTTATCACAGGGAATCAGCATTACTTTGAGGCACTAGTGCCCAAGGTCAAAAGCAAATGCTATCAGGTTCAAAAGCTTTCGAGAGTTGAGTCACAGGCACTGCTTCACGGGATTCAAGTCAGCGATGCGCAGATGGACGGTCTCTTGACTCTTTGTAATGGTCTGCCCGGTAGGCTGGCATCTGTCAAACGAATGGTGAGAAACCAAAAAGACGCAAGTCTGCTACTAAACGCAAACCTGACCGAGTATCCGGATTTCATATCTGTCGAGCTAGAGACCATAACGAGACTCAGCGAGGTTCAAAAATTAGCAATTGCATTGGTGACATTCTCGAGATACCCACTAACCTTATCTTCAATACTTGAGCTCGCGGATGCTAATTCGGAAGACGCTCAAGTCATCGGCCAAACATGTAGCTTTGTTCGTCTCAATGATGATCCGCCCTACTGTGATTTCACTTCGGAGACATACAGAAGATACGCAGAGAGATTATTAGAATCATATAGAAATGATGCTATCAGCCTGCAAATAGAATCTCTCGCAAAAAACCCCAACAGCGCGGATGCAATTCAATTTCTCCCTTCATACTACCAGAGCCAGAACCAGCAACAGGCAATTCTCGACCTTCTGGACCCCGACCACTACTCTCGATTGCTTGATACAACTAAATCTATAGCTGCGCTTCGTTCGCGAGCGGCAATGGGCGCGCGAAGCGCCGCAGACTTGAATCAGGCTGTAGGGATATTCCAGTTTGCGCTACAAAAAAGCATATTTAGCAGCGTTGTTTCTGCGCGTGCATTTAAATCACAAGTTGCTGCGCTAGTAGCTCTCGGCCAACAAGATCGCGCCTTAGATGTTGCGACACAAGCTCCGACAACAGAGCTTCGGCTGCGTATGATGGCGGAATATGCTCGAAGCATGGTTGAGGCCGGACTGGGTCTCAACGACCAAGTAGCCGAAAGCATTCGGGAGCTCTCCGAGCGCGTAGATCCCGTGCAAATGGGTGATGAACTAGAATCTTTGGCAGAAAACGTAGCGTTTTTTGACATAGATCTGGCGATATCAATTTTAGACAAGGCTTCAGCGAGATCCGGCGACGACAAAGACCGTGATGGAGCGATCTTTAGGTTGACCCTGGCCACGTCAAATAGACCCGAAGTCACGTCAGCAATTGCCGCTCGAACTGGTGCGCAAATTACAAATGATCGGCAACGGTCCCTGATCGCATTTATAGCAAGCTATTTTGGCGGCGTGACGTTGAATCACGTTACGACTGTGGCCGAAAAGCTCGTGGCTGATCGAAGAATATTCTTTCTCCGTTGCGTCCTGTCGGGTCCCGAGCTGGGGAATTGTGCCATCGAGGTCATTGAATATGCGCTTGATCAGGTAGTTGGAAACGCAAGCTATCTACCAAAGGTCAGGGATTTATCGGACTTCGCAACGCCACTTGCCTATTTAAGCGCGAGCTCAGAAAGAGTTTCCGCCCTTGTTAAACGGTTTGAGGCGCAGTTGGGCCTTGCGGAGAGCTCGTCAGCGTCAGTTCATTTAATTGATTTGCGAGTGAAATTAGCCCTAGGAGTTGCGAATTTTGATCAAAGCTCGGCGAAAAATCGAATTGTCGAAACCTATTTTCATGTCCAAAAGATCGAATCGCCCGAGATCAAGGCACAGTGTCTAGCGATAGTGTTACGAGGCCTACGTCGGATAGATTTGGACGGCGAGATCGAGAAATCAGAGGGCTTGGGGGAAGTTCTGCACGCTGATTTACTAGAGTGCTTGGCGGAGCTACTGGCGAATACCGCAAGCCACTATGAAGTTGTTCGTGGCGCCTTGACAGTAATAGCCGAGTACGACGTTAGCGCCGCCATTCTTGCTGCGGACGGGCTTAATACGCAAATTGCACGGGACAAAGCGTACGCCTGTATCGCCGAGGCGATGATGGGTTCTCCGATTGACCAGTGCCCTTCAAGTTTGCTTGATACAATAATTGGAAAAATGTCCCGCAGTGCCCGCAAGGACGGCGCGCTTCTTTCAGTGATCCGCGCATGCAGCCGAAGTAAGTATAAGATTGATTGGGCGCCCGAACTGGTTCTTATAATACCTCGACTGGAGTCTCCGGGGGGCATGGCAGAGGCCGTCGTTCTATTGATGGAGGTCTATCGGTCGGCGGCAAATGCAATCCCCAGCGTGCTAGTACACTATTTGGACGAAGCTGAGGTCAAAATTTCGTCTTGGGTGTTTCGTGCAGAGATACTGTATAGAGCTTCGGCTGCCATCGCTAACTTTAATGCCCAGAGTTCTAGCGAGCTGTACGAGCGAGCCGAGTTAGTTAGAAGTGAGTTCGCGATGAATTCGGACTCGGCAGTCGAGACTGTAGGATTGTGTCTGTCGCTTTTGTTGCGATGTGCTCGAGTGTTGATTAAATTTGGGGTTTTTGAGCCTGCTTACGTCACTCGTTTCGCTAGGCTGTGCGATGCCCTGCCAGATATCTGTCTTCGTATTGCTTATTTTGCTCACCTTGCGACACTAGCTGCTTGTGAGAAGAAGCTGGATCTGGCAGGGAGTATTCTTCAAGTGCACTGCCACCCTCTCGTGTACGAAAATGCCCAGTGTGTTGAAACAGTGAGAGAGATGCAGCGATTGATTTTTGCGCCGTCATATCTCACCCGTGGAAAGATCGCGTTCCGGTGTTTGGATGGTTTGAGCTTTGAGGAAAGGAGTTATTCCATTCTTGCACTATGCGACACAATTATTCAGAGGGTTCCTGAAGGTGACGCCGGTGAGGGAGAGTTTGAAAGTGCCACGATAAACTTTGTCGATGCCGATAGCGTGATCGATCTCATCGCTGAGATTGAGTCAGATTTTATGCTCGCTTCTGCAATTCGCCACTTGGTTTCTGCGCTGTTGAGCAAGAGCAGCAGGAACATGGTTACGGTGCAGCAACGCGCTGCTATGAAGGTGGCGCTTATGGAGATTGCAAAGCGCCGATTGCCGCAGTCTGGTGGGATATCTCATGAAGGGTATCTGGTTGAGATCGAGGCTTACCTGGCTCGTTTATCTGAAAGCAGTCGTAACGTCTGGGAGGAGTTGAGCGAGCGCGCTTCTAATATTCCTAATCTTGCAGACCGAGTATTGGTGAAAATGGAAGTGGCTACATCAATGCCGTCGAAATTGCATTCTTTGGTAAGAGATACACTTTCAGAGTCCCGGCACGAGATCAATCGAATACCTTCCTCTTATGATAGATTTGGAAGGCTCGAGTTGTTCGTCGAGTCGACCAAGACCATTGATCCCGGTATGGCAAAGGCGGCTCTTCGGGACGCTCTGGAGTCTACTTTTGAGTTTGATAGTCAGCACGCCGCTGTACAGTCTCGTCGAAAACTTTTAGACCTCGCTGAGCAAGTTGATCCAAAGTCTTTAGACGATTTTGTAAATAGCATTGACGATGATCCTGCACGGGCTCAGGCTAAGAGAGAGCTCTTGCGTCAGGCTAAGGTTCAAAAGGTGAGGCGTAAAATATCGAGCGCGAAACATGAGGCGAGCGGATCGGATACTGATGTCGACATCTTGCCCTCAGCGGCTTGGAAAAATGTCGCTTCTTTGGTTTCCGGGCGGGCGGTTCCTCTTATTCCAGAGCTGCTGAGTTCGTACGTTGCTGCGTGTGGTGAATGGAATTTGTCTAGAGCTTTTCCTGTTCTTTCTTGGTACTTGGAGAATCTTTCGCGAAAAGTGATGCGTGCAGAGGATGTCTTGGCAAAGGTAGTTCCACTTTGGGAGGCGCTGCTGCTTTCGTCTGAGCTCGCGACTAACGTCATTGAGAAGACGGGGTCGCGTTCTACTCGCCTTTTGTTTAACGGCGCCGGTGTGGCGTCGGGAATGGTAGTAAGACGTGGCTCTGGTTCTCGTGATGCGATGGAATTTTTGGGTGAGTGGATGCGCGAAAATGATCCTCGCTGTTCAGGGGACATGATCCTTTGTGATCCATACTTCTCGCCAAGGGACGTCGATTTTCTTAGGCTTGTTTTGTCCGAGTGTCCGCAGCGTAAGTTGATCGTGCTTACTGGTCGCAAGGCGTTGGGCGCATTGAGAGAAGGCGCTTTTGAGGAGGCTTGGATGGCGGTGATGGACCAAGATCCTCCTGATGTTGAGATAATTGGGATAAGTGATCCAGGCGACGACAGATCACCAATCCATGACAGGTGGCTATTTTTGGGTGAAGCTGGACTTCGTATAGGGACGTCTGTTGGCGGGCTCGGATCTAGACTGAGTGAGATATCATTGGTTGAGCCAGCTCGGGTGCTGGAGCTGAGAAGGTTAATGAGTCAGTACGCTGCAAAGGCGCGAGAGGTTGCTGGGAAACGCGTAACCTATTTGAGCTTTTTTCTCTAAAAGAAGCAGTGGCGAAGTGCGCTTTTCGTTGGCTTTGCGTGATTCGTCTTGCAGGATAGAGGGGATGTCGGCACCCTTCCCACAAAGTTCCGCTGCACCGGTGACGGTGACACTAACGGCTGCGCAGCAGGGAGAAGATCGGCGGCGGCGCATACGGTGTGGCGGGAGCTGGCCAGCGCGGGCACACCCGGCCAGCTCCAAAAATGGCGTCCAAAAATGGTGTCAGGGACAATTTCCGACAGCGAAGCGGCCTCGGGGATGATGGTGAGGCGCGCTTCGCGCTGATCGTTGCGGGGAAGGCGCTGCGTGATCCTGTCGGAGATGGCCCAACTTCCACGCTTCGATCTTGCCGGTATTCCGCAGCACGTGGTGCAGCGGGGCAACAATGCCTGCCTTGTTTTCTGGACGACGAAGATCGCCAGCGCTACCTGCAGTGCCTGCGGCAGGCATTGCTGCGGTTCGGCTGCAGGCTGCATGCGTATGTGTTGATGAGTAACCATGTGCACTTGCTGTTTACGCCTGAAGAGGCGGGTGGGGTATCGCGGCTGATGCACACGTTCGCGCGCAATTACGTCGGCTCGTTCAATGGTCGGCACGGGCGTACAGGGACACTGTGGGAAGGCCGCTTCAAAGCTTGCCTGGTGGATTCGGGGCGCTACTTCCTGACCTGTAGTCGTTACATCGAACTCAATCCGGTTCGCGCCTGGATGGTGGCGCGGCCAGACCAGCACGCCTGGTCGAGCTACGGTGCCAACGCGGAGGGACGCCCAGATCCGCTGCTTGCTCCGCATCCCGAGTATCTGGGGCTTGGCACAGACCCGGCAAGTCGCGCCTCGGCATACCGGGCTTTGTTTGACGAGGCGTTGCCCGGCGATCTCGTCGAAGAGATACGTATCCACTTGCAGCAGCAGAAGGTGCTTGGGACGGATCGGTTTCGGTCGTGGGTTGAAGAGAGAACCGGTCGATTTGCTACCGTGCGGCCGGCAGGTCGTCCGCCGGCAGGTCCAAATTGTCCCTGACACCTTTTTGCCTTTTTGACACCTTTTTGCCCCGACCGGCTACAGCTTCGTCAGCTGCACAATCCGAAGATAGACCCCGTTCTGGGCATGGGCTTAATTGTCCCCATTCCAAGGTGTCCGTCAAAGCCGGGTCATCTCACTCCGTCCCGATTTCGGTTTCGGCGGTTTCGGGCATTGGCGTGCACCAGCGTATCGACTTTTTCCAATATTCTTCCGGTGTAGGCATCCACGAGGATATTGGGGACGCTCGGGGTCTGGCTGTTGCGTTCCCATACCTGGAAAAGCACCCGATAAGCGAGATGACCTGCGTGTTGCTGATCGAGGTATACGACCTCTTCCACGTGCTCATTCGCGAACGTAGCCAGTGGTTGCAGTTGCATCGACCACTCTTCTTGCGCCAGCTTCAGCGCCGCCTCCGGCGTGATCTTAGGGATCAGGGTCGGGATATCCTGACCAAGGTCGTCAACGACCGTTCCGCTGACATCCAGGACCTCGCCGCTTTCTCGTTCGATGATGGTGATCGGGTACTGGTATATCGGAATCCCGTGGAATGTCTGCTCGTAGCGATAGGTCCTCGTGCCATGCCATACCTCGCTACTCTTCTTGGAAATTGCGATGCCCCGATCCAGACGCAGCATCCGTGTGTGGAGTTCCGTCCTTGTAGCCTGGGAGCCTAGTTGATCCAGCGCTTGCTTCTGCGGCTGGATGAACTGGCGGCCATCTGTGAAACGCAGGTCCCGGATTTTTGCTGCCGATGCCTGTTGCAAGGGAATGAACATCATGAATGCGGCAGCAGCCGCGGCGACCGACTTGGTAATCTGCATTACGTATCCTTTCTTCATAGAGATGAAGAACATCCATGCGCGGCGCGGGCGCCGGGCCAAGCATATCCGCAGATAAGCAAAAGCGGGGTCGCCATTTTGCCGTTGGCACGCTTTGGGAAGGCAGCTGCGGCCATGTGGCGACCCCGCCGAGTATCGCTGGTCGAGCTACCAAGCCAATGCTAGTGGTGGCGTGGCCGATAAAAGAGGACGGGATAAAGGATGACGGAGGGAATTAAGCCTTCTCCGGCAGGCTGCGGCATCTCCTCGGCATATCCGGCACGAAAAAAAAGAGGCACGGAAGAAAAGGGTCACCATTTCGCCGCCGGGGCCAGTCATCCACGGCGGCGTGTGGATCGCTGGCAACTTCCAGAACCCCCAGCGCCTTCTTCGCGACCTGGTAGTCGGTTCGGGCCAGGTTGGCGTCTTTGTCGAATACACCCCGCTGCCAGAAGCGAAGTTCCCGACGCAGCTCGAACAGTCGTACGCGGTACTCGAATGGATCGCTGCGAACGGCAAAAAGCTCGGTGCCGACGGATCGCGCGTCACGGTGGTGGGCAACTCGGTGGGTGGAAACATGAGCGCAGCCCTCACCCTGATGGCAAAGGACCGCAAGGGCCCGAAGATCGGCTACCAGGTGCTGCTGATCCCGGCTACCGATGCGAGCGTCGATTCCGATTCGTACCGCCTGTTCGGCACGGACCGCTTCCTTTCGCGTGCCTTCATGAAGTACGGGTGGGATCTCTATGCCGCGGACGCAAAGACGCGGGACAACCCGTATGTTTCTCCGCTTCGCGCAACGATGGAAGAGCTCGAGGGGCTGCCACCGGCACTCGTGATCACCGCAGAGAACGATCCACTGCGTGATGAAGGTGAGGCCTACGCAAGGAAGCTCATGGAAGCGGGTGTCCCCGTAACGGCGGTTCGCTACGACGGGACGATCCACGACTTCGTCCTGCTGAACGCTCTGCGCCATGTGCCTTCGACGGAAGCTGCGCTTCGGCAGATCAGCGACGGGATTCGGGAACACAACGGCAAGTGACCAATTGGCGCGCGCTCCGAAACAGGCGCGCAATTACCGGTATCTCCGGCTTGGGGGAACGCCGCTTGCGATCATCGCATTGGTTTTCCCTGGCCTATGGCCAGAGCATCTGAGGAATGCGTTTCCCGTCAGCTGAGAGATGTTTGGCATCGGTGGGTTGAAGGCGATAGTCGCTCCTTTCCCTCGTTATTTTTCAGCTCAAAGGCTCCCGTCGCCAACTTCGATAGTCGACTTGCGTTTTGACAATCCCGAGCCCATTCCCCTCGGCCGAACGATGCTCAGTACCGCGCTGCGGTCAGCGGCGCGTCGGCCCACTGCCATGCGGCCGCCTGCCGCTTCGAGGTTTCGCGCGCGGCGTCGGCCTGCCCGAGTTTCTCCTGGGCCTGCGCCAGACCGAACAGCGACCAGCCGTTGAGCGGGTAGGTTTTCAGGTCTTGGTCGAACGCTTCCGCCGCGCCCTTGGCGTCGCCCGCCTCGAGCAGCGCGGCGCCCAGGTAGGGGCGCACTGGCAGCGGCCAGTCGGCCGGTTCGTTGTAGGCGAGCGCATCTTCGGCGGCAGCCGCTTCGCGCAAGGCGGCGATGGCCTGCGCGCGCTTGCCCTGCGTGCGCAGCAATTCCCCGTGCAGCAGGGCGTCGGCGACGCGCAGGACGTTGTCGGCTTGGTTGATGTCGAAGAAAGCCACCTTCGCCATGGCCGGGTCGATGGCGATCGCATGCAGGGCGTCGGCTTCGCGCGCGGCCTCGGCCAGTGCGCCCTTGCGCGCGTGCGCCATACCGCGGGCGAAGTGCCGGATCGCGGCCGGGTAG
>Ga0157370_10009423_pt1 | contig 10436 bp, 9 predicted proteins | sample C35metaG_FD_113463 | JGI IMG/M metagenome (GOLD analysis project Ga0157370, IMG submission 113463) | Corn rhizosphere microbial communities from Kellogg Biological Station, Michigan, USA - C3-5 metaG | ecosystem: Host-associated > Plants > Roots > Rhizosphere > Soil | place: USA: Michigan... | reverse complement strand
TTGCGAACGATGAGGCGCGACTACGGATTCACGCTGGTCGCGGTGGCGATCCTGGCGCTGGGCATTGGAGCGAACATCGCCGTGTTCAGTGTGGTGGATACGCTTTTGTTGCGGCCCCTGCCGTTTCACGATCCGCAGAAGCTGGTGTGGATTGCACCGGCGGATGCTGTTGGTCTGTCCTCCTCGACGTACTCTGCCGATGCCTATGACGACCTGTTGACGATGAATCGCTCGTACGAGGATGTGACCGGCTACTATGCCTTTTCGACCAGCGACAATATCAAGCTGACGGGCAGCGGAGAGCCGACGCCACTTACCGGTATCGGAGTGGTGGGGAACTTCTTTCATGTGCTCGGCGTGGAACCTGAGTTGGGCCGCTCCTTCACCAGGGATGAGTCGATAAAGGGGGGCCGCGACGTAGTGTTGCTGTCGCATGCTTACTGGAAGCGACAGTTCGGCGGGGACCGCGGAATTGTGGGCAGGTCGATCACTCTAAACGGAACGCCGACGACGGTGGTGGGAGTGCTGCCGGAGACGTTCGACTTCGGCGCAGCGTTTGCTCCGGGAACGAAGGTCGATGTCTTCGAGCCGATCATCCTCGACAACATTCGCAACGAAGGAAATACGCTGGCGCTGATCGGACGATTGAAGCCCGGCGTGACGCTCGCCCAGTCGCAGGATGAGGCGAAGACGCTGTTTCCAAAGTTCTATTGGAGCAAGAAATATGCGGATTCGGCGGGGAACTATACAGCGAGGCCGATCGAGTTGAAGCAATATGTCAGCGGGAAGCTGCGACGCTCTTTGATTACGCTGTGGTGCGCCGTGGGTGTGATTCTTCTGATCGTCTGTGTGAACCTGTCGAACCTGTTGCTGGCGCGAGCGGCGGCACGCAGCAAAGAGTTCGCGCTGCGCAGCGCTCTGGGCGCGGGCCGTGGGCGGCTGGTGCGGCAGCTACTGACCGAGAGTCTTGTTCTGGCCGGGATGGGTGCGGTGCTTGGCCTCGGCCTGGCATACGCGATCACGTCTTATATCGCGCACCAGGGATCGCTGGCCCTGCCCTTGTTGAACGAGGTGAAGGTGGACGGTACGGCGCTGCTGTGGACGCTAGGGATCAGCGTTGGCGCTGCCGTTTTATTTGGATTGCTGCCGGGATTGAAGATGTCGAGCGGCGATCTGCAGGAGTCGTTGAAGGACGCGGGGCAGGGGATGAGCGTCGGCAGGAGCCACGAGCGGCTGCGGTCGGCGCTGGTCATCTCCGAGGTCGCGCTGGCCTGCGTGCTGCTGGTGGGCGCAGGGCTGTTGCTGCGGAGTTTTCTGCGCGTGCTCGACGTCGATCTTGGCTTTCAGCCGTCGCATGCGGCAGCCATCAAGATGGACTATAACGACGGCGGAAGCACGGAGAAGAGGAACGCGATCTTTGAAGAGGCGATTCGGCGCGTCAGTGCGCTTCCGGGAGTGGAGGCGGCGGGCATCTCGGACAACCTGCCGCTCGAGCGCAATCGTGGCTGGGGAGGTCCTCAGGCCAAGGGAAAGACCTATCGAAAGGGTGAGGTTCCGGGCGCATTTGTCTATATCGTCTCGCCGGGATATGTGGAGGCGATGGGGATGCGTCTGCACGGACGCGACTTTACCTGGCAGGACAACATGAAGGGCGAAAGTACGGTGATCCTGAATGAGAAGGCGGCGAAGTTTGTTGCTCCGGGTGAGGACGCCGTGGGGAAGGTTGTGCTCATCAATGGTAAAGAGGTGCACGTCATTGGAGTGGTCGCGGATGTCCATGAGACCAATGTTGAAGGGACATCCGGCGAGCAGATGTATCTGCCGGCGATGCGCGACGAGTGGGGTCCGGAGGGAGCGGAGCTGGTCGTGCGGACGAAGCTGCCGCCGGCACAGTTGGCGGGAAGCGTTCTGCGGACGCTGCGGGAGCTGAACCCGAACCAGCCTGCGGTCGAGTTCAGGCCGATCCAGGGGATTGTTGACCGGGCCGTCTCGCCGCGACGTTTTTTTGTGATGCTGGTAGGAGCGTTCGCGGGCCTGGGATTGCTTCTGGCTTCCCTGGGAATCTACGGGGTGATCTCCTACTCGGTGACGCGGCGGACGCAGGAGATTGGGATTCGCATGGCGCTGGGCGCGTCGGCGGGGAGGGTGCAGATGGGTGTGCTCTCGAAGACGCTGAAGCTGGCCGTGATGGGGATCGCGGTAGGAATGGTCGCGTCCATACTCGTGGCGAATCTGATCTCGTCGCTGCTGTTTGGAACGACTCCTACAGACCCTATTACCTTTGTGGTGATGATGGTCCTGCTGGGGGGTGTGGCTGCGCTGGCGGGATATCTGCCCGCGCGGAGGGCTTCGCGGATCAATCCCATGGTTGCGCTGCGGAATAACTGATCGTTATGCGGAGACAGCCCGCGATGGATTGCGGGCTGCTTCCGGGTTGTGAGAACGTTTCAGGCGGCTGCCTGAAGGTTGACGTGTCCGGCGATCTGGGTGAGGAGCTCGTCGGCCGCTTCTTCTTCCTGGAGGATGGATTCGAGCACAGCCACATCGTCGCGCTGGCCGAGGATGCCGGCCCATGTGCGAAGAGTGCCGTAGACAGCCATCTCATGATGCTCGACCTCCTGGCCGGAGGCTATGAGCGAGATGTCGCGGATGCTGTCATCCTTGGCGTCCTTGATGCTGTCTTCGGCTGACGTGACGAGGCTGGAGATGACTTTACAGGTGGCTGTACTGGCTTCTCCAGTGGCCTTGCGCAGAAGCGCCTGAATTTTGGTGACGTGGCCTTTGGTCTGTTCAAGGTGGTCGCGGAAGGCGGTGGCGAGTTCGGTATCGGTTGATTTTTCGATCATGGTCGGAAGGGCTTTGACGATCTTCTCCTCCATGCCGAGGGCCTTCTGGAGGTGATCTGTATAGAGCGTGCGTAGATCTTCGATGTTTGCTGAAAAGAATTTCATGGGTGTATCTCCTTCAATGTTTGAGGGCGCAGTTTTGCGTTGACTGCGCGCGGATTGATGTGATGACTTGCTCGTGCCTGGATGAGCTCGGCGAGACGTGCATTTGCCGGAAGAACTCACGGTCGTGCTTCGTTCTAGGGTTAGGATGCGAGGTTTGGATGCCGGGTGGTTTGCGGTGTGTTTCGGTTAAATCGGCGAAAAAATGCGGTCTGCGCTGCAAGATGCGCAAGAGAAGAAGAGGGCCTTCCGGGGGTATACTTACTCGATAACACCGGTACGAATTGGGGAAAATAATGAGCACTCATGAAAACGGGAATGGCGCGAACGGCAATGGATACAAGGTGCCGACGGGGCGAGCGGAGTGGATTGTAAAGCGCAAGGCCGAGGCCGAGCGTACGGGCGACACGAACATGTCGCAGATGCACTTTGCGCGCAAGGGCCTCATTACAGAAGAGATGGCCTACGTCGCCCAGCGGGAGAAGATTGCGGCGGAGCTGGTGCGGTCTGAAGTTGCGAAGGGGACGATGATTATTCCGGCCAACATCAACCATGTTGAGCTGGAGCCGATGGCGATTGGAGTGGAATCGCTGTGCAAGATCAATGCGAATATCGGCAACTCGGCGCTGGTGTCGAATGTGGATGAGGAGCTGCGCAAGCTGCATACCGCCGTGCATTTTGGCGCGGATACGGTGATGGACCTTTCGACGGGCGGCGATATTCCGATGATTCGCGAGCAGATTCTGCGCCATAGCCCGGTGCCGATTGGCACAGTTCCCCTATATGAGGCGCTGAGCCGGGTGAAGAAGCTGGAAGACCTGAATATCGATCTCTATCTCGAAGTAATTGAGGAGCAGGCGCAGCAGGGGGTGGACTACTTTACGATCCATGCCGGTGTGCTGATTCAGTATGTTCCTCTGGTGGCCAAGCGCATTACCGGAATTGTGAGCCGCGGCGGCGCGATTCTGGCGCAGTGGATGACGAGCAACCACAAGCAGAACTTCCTGTATGAAAACTTCGATCGGATTACGAAGATCATGGCGAAGTATGACGTGAGCTACTCGCTGGGCGATGGGCTGCGGCCGGGCTGCGTGGCCGACGCCAGCGACGAGGCACAGTTTGCCGAGTTGAAGACGCTGGGCGAGCTGACGCGGCAGGCATGGAAGAGCGATGTGCAGGTGATGATCGAAGGCCCGGGACATGTGCCACTGGACAAGATCAAGGAGCAGGTAGACAAGGAAGTGGAGCTTTGCGACGGCGCTCCGTTCTACGTGCTGGGGCCGCTGGTGACCGATATCGCTCCGGGATATGACCACATTACCTCGGCGATTGGCGCGGCGATGATTGGCTGGCATGGCGCGGCGATGCTCTGCTATGTCACTCCGAAGGAGCACTTGGGACTGCCGAACGAGAAGGACGTGAAGGACGGCATCATCGCTTACAAGATCGCTGCTCATGCGGCAGATATCGCACGCCACCGTCCGGGAGCACGTGACCGCGATGATGCAATCTCTCATGCCCGCTACACCTTCGATTGGGACAAGCAGTTTGCGTTGTCGCTCGACCCGGATACGGCTCGTGGAATGCACGATGAGACGCTGCCGGATGACTACTACAAGGAAGCGGCTTTCTGCTCGATGTGCGGGCCCAAGTTTTGCTCGATGAACTGGTCAAGCAAGGTGGATGAGTTCAATGCGAAGGAGCATGGCTTGAAGAAGCCCGACCTGACGCAGATCGTCACCGAGCAGATGGCACTGCGCAGCTAGAGTTTTCGAAGCAGGATTTGAGAAAGGCCCAGCAGCGATGCTGGGCTTTTCCTTTCTGCTGCCGAAGTATGCATGAATATGATAGCTTGATTAGTTTTAGTTATGATTTCGAGGTGCCCCGATGTTTGGACTGACCGAGGAACAGGAGCAGTTGCGAAAAGAAGTGCGGGCGTTTGCGGAGCGGGAGATTGCGCCGCATGTCTCGGAGTGGGATGAGAAGAGTCTGTTTCCTGCCGAGGTGGTGAAGAAGCTGGGGCCGATGGGATTGATGGGGGTTATCTTTCCCGAAGCGCTGGGTGGCGCGGGGATGGGCTATGTGGAGTATGTGTTGGCGGTAGAGGAGCTGTCGCGGGTAGACGGCAGCGTGGGGATTATCGTGGCTTCGCATAACTCGCTTTGCACGAACCACATTATGCTGGCGGGCAACGACGAGCAACGGCAGCGGTGGGTCACGAAGCTGGCGAGTGGAGAGTGGCTGGGAGCGTGGGGCTTGACCGAACCGGGGTCGGGGTCGGATGCGGCGGCGGCGCGGACGACGGCAGTGAAGCGTGGCGACAAATGGGTACTGAATGGGAACAAGACATTCATCACGAATGGCGGCCATGCCGACTGCGCTGTGGTGCTGGCGGTGACCGATCGTGAGCAGGGGACGCGGGGAATCTCGGCGTTTGTGGTCGAGAAGGGAACGAAGGGTTTTCGCGCGGGGAAGAAGGAGAACAAGCTGGGGTTGCGCGCGAGCGATACCTCCGAGTTGATCTTTGAGGAGTGTGAGATTCCGGCGGAGAACCTCATCGGCAAGCTGGGCGAGGGCTTCAAGGACGCCATGCGGGTGCTCGATGGCGGGAGGATTTCGATTGCCGCCTTGAGCCTGGGAATAGCGCGGGGGGCGCTCGATGCGGCGATGAGGTATGCGCAGCAGCGGCGACAGTTTGGCAAGGCGATCAGCGAGTTTCAGGCGATCCAGTTCAAGCTGGCGGACATGGCGACTCAGCTTGATGCCGCGTGGCTGCTGACGATGCGTGCGGCGCAGATGAAGGACAAAGGGCTGCGGGTGACGCGGGAGTCGGCAATGGCGAAGCTGTTTGCCAGCGAGGCGGCATGCCGGATCTGCGAGGAGGGCGTGCAGATTCACGGAGGCTATGGGTTCATCAAGGACTATCCGGCGGAGAAGTTCTACCGGGACGTAAAGCTATGCACGATTGGCGAAGGGACGAGCGAGATCCAGCGGATGGTGATTGCGCGGGAGTTGCTTGGGACAGCTCCCAGCCGAGGGTGAGGCCCGGCTGTCGGTCAAGGACGACCCTATTTAGTTTAGTGTTGGAATAGTTTAGCGACTAAATAGTTTAGTGCTGAACTAATTTCAAGAGAACAATGGCTTCATTGTGCTCCTCGTCCTTCGCTCCGTAGAGGATGGTGGCTGGCCCTTTGGCGACCTCTTTTTTCAGGAGCGCTACCTGCTCGGAGTTGTTTTTGAGTTCGGCCTTGTAGCGGGTTTGAAACTCTGCCCATTTGGCGGGGTCGTGTGCGAACCATTTTCTTAGTTCGGTGCTGGGGGCGATCTCCTTGAGCCAGAGATCGACCTTCGCTTTTTCTTTGGTGAGGCCGCGCGGCCAGAGGCGGTCGACGAGGATGCGGGTTCCGTCTTCTTTGGAGGGAGTCTCGTAGACTCGTTTGAGCTTGATCATCGCTTTCTTATCTCTATCTCCATAGCTTCCTGTTTAATATCCGGAGAACTCTTCGGCGCGGATGTCGGCTTCTTTTACCCCTGCGTCTTTGAGAAGTTTCTGCATGGCGGCGACCATCGTGGGCGGGCCGGTGAGGTAGTAAATGGCGTGGCTGAGATCGGGGAGATGCTTTTTTAGCATCGCTTCGTCGATGTAGCCGGTCTCTCCGTTCCACGGCTTGGAGGATCTCTCTACCTCAGTCATGGTGGCGATGAGGGTGAAGTTGGGGTTCGATCTTTGGGCCGCGGTCAGTTCGTCGAGGAAGGCGGCGTCGTTGGGGGTTCGGTTGGAGTAGAAGGCGAAGAGCGGGTGGGCCAGCTTGTCGTGCGTGGCCTGCAGGATGATGCTGCGGACGGGGGTGATGCCGATGCCTCCGGTGAGGAAGACGGCGGGGATGCTGGTGTCTTGGTGGAGGGTGAGTTCACCCCAGGGGGCTTCGAGGTCAAGCTCGGTTCCGAGGTCGATGAGCTTCAGGGAGCGTTTGAAGGCGGTGTCGCGCATGCGCGTGGTGATGATGAGGTCGTCTTCAAAGGGCGCGCAGGCGAGCGAAAAGCTACGAGTGTTGCCCTCGACGTCGGTCTGGGGCGGGTTAGTGAGGGTGAAATCGCCGCATTGGCCGGGCTCGAAGATGAACCCCACTGGCTTCTCGAAGTGAAAGGCCATGGTTCCTGAGGCTACTTCGTTACGGGACTTCAATTTGATCTTGTAGGCTGCCACATGATTCCTCTCTTCTTGCGATGGATTAGAACAGTGTCCCCGATGGTGTATAGTCGCCTCCGACCCGCAGACCCTCCCGCTGCGTAGAAGGCTGACAACAAAAAGAAAGATAAAACTCTACCCCAATGGGGTTCTGCGCTAGGTGCCGTAGCCTCGGTGCTTCATGGCTGCGAGCTCCTCGTCACTGGGCCACGAGATGGTCAACAGAAAGGCCGAGTCTTCGGCGGCTTCGACGTCGTGACGAATGGAGGCGGCCAGGGTGAAGAGGCTGCCGGTGCCGAGATCGTGGGGGTGGCCGTTGACGTTGAGGTGTATTCGGCCCTTCAGTACCTGGACGGAGATGGTGCCGTCGGCGTGGTGCTCCTTCATCTTCGCGCCCTTTTCCATGGTGATGAGGACGATCCGGAAGTCGTGTTTTTTGAAGAGGGTCTTGGCGTAGTGGCCGGAGGGCCAGGGCTTTTTCTGCTCGGAGGCGGCGATCTCCTTGAGCAGGTCGAACTGGGCCTGCTTGTCGATCATGGTGCCGTCTTGCTGGGAGGTGGTCATTGTTCCTCCTTGGGTGCTAATGGTTTAGATGCTGGAACGCCGAGGAGTGGCTAAGGTGGCTCGGTTGAAGCTCGTAGAAGTATAAAGCGGGGCTTCGGCCCTTGGCGAGTGCGAGGAGTTAACGCGTTACTCCAACTAGAAGCTGTACCCGACGCCGAAGGAGAGGACGGGGATAAACGAGGCGTAGCTCAGATTATTGTTGTTGCGGCGGATGAAGGCGGCGAGGTCGCGTTGAAAACCGGCATCGTCCTGGACGGGCTGGCAGCCGAGCGGCTGGGGTAGCAAAGGGTCGCAGGCGCTGCCGCTGAAGTCGACCTTCAACGTGGGCTGGCCCACGTAGAAGAAGCCTGCCTCGACGGGAAAGCTGAAGTGCTTTCCGCTGCGGGGAACGATGTTGCCATAGCCGATGGTCAGGCCGGGTGAGGTCTTCCAGACGCCGATGGAGGCGCTGCCGTGCAGGGGATCGGCCTGGCTGCTGACATAGTCTCCGCTATCGAGCGAGATGGTCTGGCCGGGGGGCACGATCACCGTGGCGCGCACGTCGGTCTGGTCCACAAAGACGACCATGGGGCTGACGTGGAAGCCGTTGTGGAAGGGAAACCAGTCGAGCAAGGCACGGCCGCCTCCGAGACGCAGCCTCGCATCGATATTGGCACCCTCTTCCTGGAAGGAACTGGAGTATTTGAAGAACCGGCCTCCCAGCCGCACGTTGAAGTGAGGTGCGACGGCGAGGGCGACATCGCCGCCGATACCGTTGATGCCTACCTGCGCGGCGACACCGATGCGACGGGAAGAACGGGTGGGAACGGCTCCGGATGGAAGGGATGCGGCAAGAACCTTCGGTTCCGAGGGCCCATCGGCGTCCACACTGGAACTGACGCTGGCCGCTGAGGACAGAAACTGCCGGGAGGAGGGGAGATGGAGCACTGGGGCCGTTTGTGCGGGGGCCGAGAGGACGAAGAGAGGGAGGAACGACAGGACTACACCGAGGGGGAGTTTCATGCGACTCTATTTCTCCTGAAAGCGGTGGCTGCGGGCCGGAACCGGTCCCGCGACCGGGTGTGGAACGGAAAGGGCGAAATTCAGGGGTCTCTCCACTGCGCCGGGTGATAAAGCCGCGCGCCTTTGGTCGAGATGGCGTGATTTCATGGTTTTTAGACAGGTTCTAAAGGTAAAAACAAATTCTCCACATCGTTTAGAAGCTGGAGTATGCTTTCCCAACCATTTGTAACCCTCCCGGCAATACCGGGAATTTGCGGAGGAACATCCATGATTCATCTGCTGTGGACGGCAATCATTGGTCTGGTTGTAGGCGCGCTCGCCAAGCTCATCATTCCGGGCAAAGAGCCGGGCGGAATTTTCATCACGATGCTCATTGGTATCGCGGGCGCTTTTCTGGGGACATGGATTGGCCGCGCCATCGGCCACTATCAGCCGGACCAGTCCGCGGGCTTTCTGATGTCGCTGGTCGGCGCCCTCATTCTGCTGGGCATCTACCATTTGATCAAACGCAGCCGTCCGGCCTGACGGAACGAGCAAAGGATGTTTCATCGTCTCGGAGAGCATCGTGGAACATCCTTTATCGCGTTTCGAGGCTGTGGAGCGCGCCGATGTTGCTGCTGAAGGCCCTGGCAGCGACAGCGAAGTCCCTTGCCGACATGGGGAACCCGAGAAAATTGCCCTGCGCCTCGTCGCATTTTCTGCGGAGCAGGAAGCGTAGCTGCTCATCGGTTTCGACGCCTTCGGCGACGACCTTGATGTTCAATCCGTGCGACATGGCAATGATGGTCCTCACCACCGCCGCGGCGTTGACATCGGTCTCGGCCTGACGGACGAAGCTCTGATCGATCTTCAGCCGGTCTACCTGGTATTGCAGAAGGTAGGAGAAGCTGCAAAACCCGGTGCCGAAGTCGTCAATCGAGATGCGGGCGCCGAGCTCGCGGATCTTTTGCAGCTTGTCGAGATTGTCGTGGGAGTTGACCATGAGAATCCCCTCGGTGATTTCAATCTCGAGGTGGGAGGCGGCCAATCCGCTCTTGGCGAGGCAATGTTCGATCACCTGAACGAGATTCTTCTGCTGAAACTGCCGGGGCGAGAGGTTGACCGAGACGGTCAGGTCCATCCCCAGTTCGTCCTGCAGGGCCTTGCCCTCGCAGCATGACCTCATAAACGCCCACTCGCCGATGGGCACGATCAGTCCCGTCTCTTCGGCCAGCGGGATGAACTGCACGGGAGGAATCTTGCCCATGCGCGGATGGGTCCATCGCAGCAGGGCCTCCATGCCGGTGATGGCGCCGGTGGTAAGGGAGACCTGGGGCTGATAGTGCAGCTCCATCTCATTGTTCGCAATCGCGTGGCGCAGCGCGTGCTCCATCATGAGCCGGTCGGTGGTCTCCTTCAGCATGTCTTCGCTGAAGATCTGGTGCTGATTGCGGCCACTTTCTTTTGCCACATACATGGCCGCATCGGCGCGTTTGAAGAGATGTTTTACATCGGTGGCGAAGTCGGGATAGATACAGACGCCGACGCTGGTCGTGACCTTGACCAGATGCTCCTCGACTGAGATCTCGGGGGCGAGCTTGAGCACGAGGTTGGCGGCGCACTGGTCGACGTCGGCGACGCTGGTGATGTCGGGCATGACGACGACGAACTCGTCGCCGCCGGCGCGGGCGACGATGTCGGTGCTGCGGACAGCCCGCCGGAGACGGTTGGCGGCCTCCACGTGAATCTGGTCT
>Ga0157370_10009421_pt1 | contig 10437 bp, 8 predicted proteins | sample C35metaG_FD_113463 | JGI IMG/M metagenome (GOLD analysis project Ga0157370, IMG submission 113463) | Corn rhizosphere microbial communities from Kellogg Biological Station, Michigan, USA - C3-5 metaG | ecosystem: Host-associated > Plants > Roots > Rhizosphere > Soil | place: USA: Michigan... | reverse complement strand
CCGTAGATGCGGTTGCCCATCAACGGCCGCATGTCTTCGGGAATGGCGCCGTCGTGCTCGATGGTCAGGTAGGAAATGCAGCGCCGCGCATCCAGCCGCTGCGGGCCGATGATGGCCTGGGTGGGGCATACGTCGATGCAGCGCGTGCAGGTCCCGCAGTGCGCCGTGGCCGGCGTGTCCACCGGCAGCGGCAGGTCGATGTAGATCTCGCCGAGGAAGAACCAGGAGCCGCCCTGCTTGTCGATCAGGCAGGTGTGCTTGCCGATCCAGCCCAGCCCGGCATTGCGCGCCAGGGCGCGTTCCAGCACCGGCGCCGAATCGACGAACACCCGGTAGCCGAACGCGCCGATCTCGGCGGCGATCGCATCGGCGAACTTCTGCAGGCGGTTGCGCATCAGCTTGTGGTAATCGCGGCCCAGCGCGTACCGCGCCACGTAGGCACGGTCGCCATCGTGCAGGGTGTCCCACGCCTGTGCGTCGTCCTTGTGGCCGTAGTCCATGCCCACCGAGATCACCCGCACGGTGCCGGGCAGCAGCTCGGCCGGGCGCGCGCGCATCGTGCCGTGCCGGGCCATCCAGTCCATGGTGCCGTACAGGCCCTTGCCCAGCCAGTCGGCCAGGTGCGCTTCGTCCTCGCCCAGTTCGATGCCGGACACGCCGCAGCGCTGGAAGCCATGCGCACGCGCGATCTCGCGCACGCGCTCGGTGGCGCGGGCCAGGTTGACGGGGGCGGGGAGGGGCACAGCAGACATGGGGGGAAGTATAGAATCCCGGCATGCCCAAGCTTGCTGAACTGTTCGATATACCTGCCGCGCGCCAGATCGATGCGCGTGCCAGCGCTCTGCTCGGCGATGGCGGTGCCGCGCTGATGGACCAGGCCGGGCAGGCCGCCTGGCAGTGCCTGCTGGAACAATGGCCGCAGGCCCAGCGCCTGTGCGTGGTGGTGGGGCCCGGCAACAACGGCGGCGATGGCTATGTGCTGGCCCGGTTGGCCCGGCAGGCCGGGCGCGCGGTCCATGTGCTGCGCCTGGCCACCGATGACGCGGGCACCGCGTTGGCCCGTGCGGCCCAGCAGGCCTGGCAGGACGACGGCGGGCAGGTGGCCGTGTTTGACGGTGCATTGCCCCCGGCCGATGTCGTGGTGGATGCGCTGTACGGGCTGGGCCTGAACCGCGCGCCGGACGGCGAGGCAGCGGCGCTGATCGAGGCCATCAACCAGGCCGGCGTGCCGGTCCTGGCGCTGGACGTACCCAGCGGCGTGGACGCCAACACCGGCGCGGTGCCAGGCAGTGCGGTGCGCGCCCGCGTGACCCTGCAGTTCATCGTCTGCCACCAGGGCCTGTACACCGGCGCGGCGCTGGAACACGTGGGTGCGCGGCGGCTGGCACCGTTGCAGCTGCCCGACGGCGCGGACGCGCAGGTGACCGCCAGCGCCGTGCCATGGCAGGCGCCCCGGCTGGCCGGGCAACTCCCGGCGCGGCGTGCCAATACCCACAAGGGCGAATCGGGCCACGTGCTGTGCGTGGGCGGCAATCGCGGCAGTGGCGGCGCGGTGATGCTGGCCGGCGAGGCAGCGCTGCGTGCCGGCGCGGGGCTGGTCAGCATTGCCACCCAGGCGCTGCACGTGGCTCCGCTGCTGGCGCGCCTGCCCGAGGCCATGGCGCACGCGGTAGAAGACGCGCAGGACCTGCAGGCCCTGCTGGCGCGGGCCGGCGTGATCGCGATCGGGCCGGGCCTGGGCCAGGACGACTGGGCGCGCGAGCTGTGGCGGCAGGTGCTGGGCAGTGGCAGGCCGCTGGTGGTCGACGCCGATGCGCTGAACCTGCTCGCGGCCGCGCCACAGCCGCTGCACGACGCCATCCTGACACCGCACCCGGGCGAGGCGGCGCGCCTGCTCGCGGTGGACACTGCCACGATCCAGGCCGACCGTTTTGCGGCCGCCCAGGCCCTGTCCGAGCGCTTCCACGCCGTGGTGGTGCTCAAGGGCGCCGGCAGCATCATTGCCGCCCCCGGCCAACTGCCACGGGTGATCGCGGCGGGCAACCCGGGCATGGCCGTGGGTGGCATGGGCGACCTGCTGACCGGCATCATCGCCGCGTTGCGCGCACAGGGGCTGGACGCCTTCGATGCGGCCGCCAGTGGTGCACTGCTGCATGGGCTGGCCGGCGACGCCGCCGCCAGCGACGGCCAGCGTGGCCTGCTCCCCACCGACCTGCTGGTGCCGCTGCGCCGGCTGGTGAATCCGGAACCTCGACCCGCATGATCACGTTTTTCCTCGCCCAGACCGACGACACCGACCTGCTTGGGCAGTGGCTGGCCGCGACCCGTCCGCCCCAGGCGGTGATGCAGCTGCAGGGCGACCTCGGCGCGGGCAAGTCGACGCTGGCGCGTGCGCTGCTGCGCGCGCTGGGCGTACAGGGGGCGATCCGCAGTCCCACCTACACGCTGGTGGAGCGCTATCCGCTGGCCGACGGTCACGAAGCCTGGCACCTGGATCTGTACCGCATCGGCCAGGCCGATGAGCTTGATTTCCTGGGGCTGGACGAGGGCAGCGCCTCGCTGTGGCTGATCGAATGGCCCGAGCGCGGCGCGGGCGCGCTGCCCCCCACCGACCTGATCGTGGCACTGGAGATCGAGGGGCAGGGACGTCGGGTGCGTCTCAATGCGACCAGCGACGCGGGTCGCGAATGGCTCGGCCGGTTGCCACAAGGGGGCGACTTGCAGGCCCTTTCTGTCGGCTGACACTAGGAAACACCGGCAGGTTACGGATTATTAAGGGAAAAGGAGTTGCATTTCATTCAGGGCGGTGATTGAATCCTGACCTATGCCAATGGGGAAACCACTCACCGCCATCTGTGCCGCCGTCGGACTCTGTCTGGCGAGCGCCCTGGCGTGGGCCGGCGAAGTGCGCCAGGTGGGTCTGGAGACCGGTGCCACCGGCACGCGCGCGGAAATCGCGCTGTCCGGCAGCGGTGGCTACAAGACCCTGACCCTGGCCGGCCCGAACCGCCTGGTGGTGGATTTCCCGGACTCCAGCGCGGTACGCAATCTCAAGCTGCCTGTGCCCAAGGGCGTGGTCACGGCCGTGCGCACTGGTCAGCCGGTGCCCGGTACGTTCCGGGTGGTGTTCGACCTGGCCGAATCGGTCGCGCCGTTCCGGCCGCAGATGATCAAGCAGGGCGACGAGTCGCGTCTGGTGATCGAATGGCCGGGCGATGCGCCGTCCAGTGTGGCCAGCACGCCTGTACCCGCACAGGCCCCGGCGCCCGCACCTGCCCCGGCAGGGACGGTCGCGGGCGCCACACCGCCGGTGCAGACGGCCGCCAACGCAGCCCAGGCGCGCAGCGATGCAGCGCGTGCCACCGCACTGCTGACCGCCTCGGTGCGCCAGCAGGCCAGCGCCACGGCCGCCACGCCGGTGCCGACGCCGGCGCCGCCGGCTGCTGCCGCGGTGAACGTGGCGGCCGCCGGCAATGCCAATGCGGCCAGCAACTCGGCCACCCCGGCGGCGATCCTGGCTGGCCAGGCCACTGCCGCGGTGGTGCCTGCGCCGACGCCGGTCGTTGTGCCTGCCGAGCCGCCGCGCCCGGTGATGCCCAGCGAAATCTCGCGGATCAAGATGCGACCGGGCATGCGCCAGCTGGTGGTGGCGATCGATCCCGGCCATGGTGGCCAGGATCCCGGTGCGGTGGGCCCCACCGGCAAGCGGGAAAAGGACATCACCCTGGCAGTGGCGCGTGAACTGGCGCGCCAGGTCAATGCCACGCCCGGCCTGAAAGCCTTCCTGACCCGCGACACCGACGTGTTCATTCCGCTGCCGATGCGCGCGCAGAAGGCCCGTTCGGCCAAGGCCGACATCTTCATTTCGATCCATGCCGACGCGGCTGAAAACCGTGCCGCCACGGGGTCGTCGGTGTACGTGCTGTCGACCAAGGGCGCCTCGTCGCAGCGTGCACGCTGGCTGGCCGACAAGGAAAACGCCGCCGATCTGGTCGGTGGCGTGCGCCTGCAGCAGACCGAGGGCACCTTGGCCAACGTGCTGCTGGACCTGGCCCAGAGCGGGTACATGAAGGCATCCGAAGATGCCGCCGGCCATGTGCTGGGCGGGCTCAAGCGGATCGGCAAGAACCACAAGCCCAACATCGAACGCGCCAACTTCGCGGTGCTGCGCACCTCGGACATGCCGGCGATGCTGGTCGAAACCGCCTTCATCTCCAACCCGGATGAAGAGCGTCGCCTGATCGACCCGGCCTACCAGCGCCAGATCGCCGGTGCGGTGCTCGATGGCGTGCACACCTTCTTCAGCCGCCAACCGCCGCCGGGCACGCTCTACGCCGCCCGCGCCGAAGCCGAGATCCAGGCCGCCAGCACGGTAGCCGGCGGCAGCAAATAATCCGCAACGCGGATTATCTGCGGGTAGAGCCGACCGTTGGTCGGCTGGCCCCACACGTAACCATCCGGATGAACCGGGTAGAGCCGACCGTTGGTCGGCTATCGCGCGAAGCGCGCCCGCATCCGGTTTCGCGCCGGTGTTGTCCCGTCGCAGAGCAGCCGACCAACGGTCGGCTCTACCGGGTCCGGGTCCGGTCCGGGGCGACGATTCCCGCCACGTAGAGCCGACCGTTGGTCGGCTATCGCGCGAAGCGCGCCCGCGTCTGGTTTCGCCCCGGTGTTGTCCCGTCGCAGAGCAGCCGACCAACGGTCGGCTCTACCGGGTATGGGTCCGGTCCGGGGCGATGATCCCGCCACGTAGAGCCGACCGTTGGTCGGCTATCGCGCGAAGCGCGCCCGCGTCCGGTTCCGCGCCGGTGTTGTCCCGTCGCAGAGCAGCCGACCAACGGTCGGCTCTACCGGCCTACGCTATCATCTGTCGATGACGTACAGCCCCCGATTCCCCCTCGCTTCCGCCGTCGCCTGTTCCCGCTGCGGGAGCGACGCATGAGCATCCGCCAGCTGCCCGAGATCCTGATCAACCAGATCGCCGCCGGCGAGGTGGTGGAGCGCCCGGCGTCGGTGGTCAAGGAACTGGTCGAAAATGCACTGGACGCCGGTGCCACCCGCGTGGACATCGACCTGGAAGAAGGCGGCGTGCGCCTGATTCGGATCCGTGACGATGGCGGCGGCATCGCGCCGGAGGAACTGCCGCTGGCGGTGTCCCGCCACGCCACCAGCAAGATCGCCAGCCTGGACGACCTCGAAGCGGTGGCCACGCTCGGCTTCCGTGGCGAAGCGCTGCCTTCGATCGCTTCGGTCAGCCGCTTCACCCTGGCCTCGCGCCGTCCTGGCGATGCGCACGGTTCGGCACTGCAGATCGAAGGCGGCAAGCTCGGCGAGGTCACCCCGCGCGCGCATGCGCCGGGCACCACGGTGGAAGTGCGCGAGCTGTTCTACAACGTGCCGGCGCGGCGCAAGTTCCTGCGCGCCGAACGCACCGAGCTGGGCCATATCGAAGAGTGGCTGCGGTCGCTGGCGCTGGCCCGCCCGGACGTGGAACTGCGGGTGTCGCACAACGGCAAGCCCTCGCGCCGCTATAAGCCCGGCGATCTGTATTCCGATACGCGCCTGGGCGAAACCCTGGGCGAGGATTTCGCCACGCAGGCACTGCGCGTGGACCACAGCGGGGCAGGCCTGCGGCTGCATGGCTGGATCGCGCAGCCGCACTATTCGCGTGCCAGCACCGACCAGCAATACCTCTACGTCAATGGCCGTTCGGTACGTGACCGCAGCGTGGCCCACGCAGTGAAGATGGCCTATGGCGATGTGCTGTTCCACGGCCGCCAGCCGGCCTACGTGCTGTTCCTGGAACTGGACCCGACCCGGGTCGACGTCAACGTGCACCCGGCCAAGCACGAGGTGCGTTTCCGCGACTCGCGCCTGATCCATGACTTCGTCTACCGCACGCTGAAGGAAGCGCTGGCCGAAACGCGCGCCGGCATGACCGCCACCGCAGGTGCCGCCGATGCGGACGCGTTGCCCGGCACTGCGCCGGGCAGTGCGGCCGGTTACGGCACGCCCGGCGGCGGCTACGCGCTGGGTGGCGGCGGGGGTGGCAGCATGGCCGGCCAGTGGCGGCCACAGCAGTCACCGCTGGGCCTGCAGGTGGCCGATGCACCGTCGGCCTATGCCGCGCTGTACGCCACGCCTGCCGGTGGCGTGTCCGCTGCGCTGCCGCCGATGCCCAGCTACAACGGCCTGCCCGCCACCGCGGCCGACAGTGGCGTGCCGCCGCTGGGCTACGCCGTGGCGCAGTTGCACGGCATCTACATCCTGGCCGAGAACGCCGAAGGCCTGATCGTGGTCGACATGCACGCCGCGCACGAGCGCATCGGCTACGAGCGGCTGAAGACCGCGCACGATGGCATGGGCCTGCACGCGCAGCCGCTGCTGGTGCCGATCACCCTGGCAGTGGGCGAACGTGATGCCGACACCGCCGAGCGCGAAGCCGACACGCTGGTGGCACTGGGCTTTGAGATCACCCGCTCCGGTCCAGGGTCGTTGCACGTGCGCAGCATTCCCGCGCTGCTGGCCAACGCCGAACCGGAAGGCCTGCTGCGTGACGTGCTCACCGACCTGCGCGAGCACGGTCAAAGCCGCCGCATCGCCAGCGCCCGCGACGAACTGCTGTCCACGATGGCCTGCCACGGCGCCGTGCGCGCCAACCGGCGCCTGACCGTGCCGGAAATGAACGCGCTGTTGCGCGACATGGAAATCACCGAACGCTCGGGTCAGTGCAATCACGGCCGACCGACATGGGCGCGTTTTTCACTGGCGGAAATCGACCGCTGGTTCCTGCGCGGACGTTGAAGGGGACAATCATGCGAAGGTGGGGAAGGGCGCTGGGCGCGATCATGCTGGCGGTGGGGCTGGCCGCGTGCGGCGACAAAGACGCGGCACCCACGGTGGCTGCCGCGGAGGATCCGGCATTCGCCGCCGAACAGCAGCAGTGGCGCCAGAAGCGCTACGAAGAACTGCACGCCGCCGACGGCTGGACCAGCCTGGTGGGCCTGCATTGGCTGGAGTACAAGGCGCACTACATCGGCAGCGGGCCGGGCAGTGGCATCCGCCTGGCGGTCGGGCCGGCCAAGTTGGGCATGGTGGCGCGCGACGGCGACACGGTATGGTTCACGCCCGAGCGTGGCGCTGCCCTGCGCGTGGGCGACACGCCGCTTACCGGTCGCATCCGCTTTGCCAGTGACCGCGACGCCGCCCCGACGTTGATATCCTTCGACGACGGCAAGGGCCAGTTGAGCCTGATCCATCGCGGCGAGCGCTACGCGCTGCGGGTGAAACATGCCGACGCGGCCAGCCGCGCCAATTTCACCGGGCTGCAGTACTGGCCGGGCGGTCCGTCGTGGCGGGTGAACGCGCGCTTCGTGCCGCACGCGCCGGGCAAAACCCTGCCCATCGTGGACATCACCGGGCTGACCACGCAGATGCCCAATGCCGGCGCACTGGAGTTCGAGCGCGACGGCCGCACCTGGCGGCTGGAAGCGCTGGGCGAACCCGGGCGCGAGCTGTTCGTGATCTTCGCCGACCGCACCAGCGGGCACGGCAGCTACCCGGCCGGACGCTATCTGGACGTGCCTGCACCGGATGCGAACGGCCAGGTACAGGTGGATTTCAACCACGCCTACAATCCTCCGTGCGCGTTCACCCCGTTTGCAACGTGCCCCTTGGCGCCACAGGAAAACCGCCTGGACCTGCGCATTGACGCGGGCGAGCAGGCCTACCATGCCCCTGAAGGAGAGGCCTGAACCATGTCGATGTTGTCGCGAATGCTGTCCCCGGTGTTGATGATCAGCCTGCTGTTGGGCAGTGGCGTGGTGCAGGCGCGCGGTGACGCCCCGGCGGCCAAGGCCACGCCGCCGGTGCCGCTGTTGTGGAAGGTGACCGGCCCCGGCGACAGCCGGCTGTACCTGCTGGGTTCGTTCCACCTGCTGCGTGCGCAGGACTATCCGCTGGCGGCCGATGTGGACCAGGCCTTCGCGGCGTCCAAGCGGGTGGTGTTCGAGCTGTCGCCGCAGGACATGCAGTCGCCGCAGCTGACCCAGAAGATGCTGCAGGCGGCGGTGCGCACCGACGGTACCGAGCTCAAGCGTGACCTGGACCCGGCGACGTGGAGCAAGCTGCAGGCCTACGCCACTGCGAACAATCTGCCTTTGGCGCAGCTGCAGGGCATGAAGCCCTGGTTCGTGGGGCTGACCATCACGCTGGGGCAGTTCACCAAGATGGGCCTGGACCCGAACCTCGGGCTGGATCGGCACTTCATGCAGCGCGCCGCGACGGCCGGCAAGCCGACCTCCGGCCTGGAGGACATCGACACTCAGGTCGGGGTGCTGTCGGGAATGTCGGCGGCAGAGCAGCAGCAGATGGTGGCCGAGGCGCTGGACCAGGCCGACAAGGCCGACGCGGAAGGGCGCAAGCTGCACGACGCGTGGCGCCGCGGCGATGACAAGCTGCTGTGGACCTCGATGGCCGCGCAGATGCGTGGTCAGTACCCGCAGCTGTACAAGCGCATCAATACCGATCGCAATGACGCCTGGGTGCCGAAGCTGCAGCAGTACCTTCAGGCCGGGCAGGGCGGCACGCTGGTGGTGGTGGGCACGCTGCACCTGCTGGGCGACGATGGCGTGGTGGACAAGCTCAAGGCCAAGGGCTTCACGGTCGAGCGCGTGTGCACCGGGTGTGCCAAGCCGAAGCGCTGATCGCGCGCGGCGGATACGAAAAAGGCGCGGCCGTGGGGCTGCGCCTTTTTCATTGCCCCGAGCCGGGCGTTGCCTCAGCGGCGGGTCTTGCCTGCGCCGGGGGCCGGGCTGTCCGGCTTGCCGGTGCCGGTGGAGGTGCCACCGGGGCGCGGGCCGAAGCCGGGGCCCATGTTGCGCTGGAAGTCCTGCCAGAGCTCCAGGTTGCGCTCGGTCAGCTGGTTCATCATGGCCCACGGGGTCTGGCCGAGCAGATTGCCCATCTGCTGGCGGAACTGCTGCTGCTGGTCCAGGAAGACCTGCATGCTGCGCTCCAGGTAGTTGCCCATGAAGCCCTGCAGGGAGTCGCCGTAGAAGCGGATCAGCTGGCTGAGCAGCTGGGTGGACAGCATCGGCTCACCGTCCTGTTCCTGGTCGGCGATGATCTGCAGCAGCACTGAACGTGTCAGGTCGTCGCCGCTCTTGGCATCGCGCACTTCGAAATCTTCGCCGTCGAGGATGAGCTGGCGCACGTCTTCGATGGTGATGTAACTGGAAATTTCGGTGTCGTAGAGCCGGCGGTTCGGGTATTTCTTGATAATGCGGTTCGCAGCCATGAAGCGGTCACTCATCACAGTAGGCGGGCAGCATGGCGCAGTGCAGCAGCACATGCAACCGCCAGAAGGCCCATGCGGCGGGGTATAGGGCCGGTTTTATGTTGCGCAGCATGGATTTGCGCGGAGTGCAGCATTTGCAAATGGGTAAATGTGTGAAGGCGTAAAAAAGTCCTGCAAACGTTTTCTTGAAGAAACCCCGGTAGGGCCGACCGTTGGTCGGCTGCCTTTGATCGCCTACCTTTCTGGATGGATTGCGTGGAGCCGACCAACGGTCGGCTCTACCGGGACTGTGTGCAGCCGACCAACGGTTGGCTTTACCGGGATCGCGTGCAGCCGACCAACGGTCGGCTCTACCGGGACTGTGTGCAGCCGACCAACGGTCGGCTCTACCGGGATTGCGTGCAGCCGACCGACGGTCGGTTCTACCGGGATTGCGTGGAGCCGACCAACGGTCGGCTCTACCAGCCCATGTGGTGGCCGCCGTTGATGTCCAGGTTGGACCCGGTGATCCACGAGGCTTCTTCGTTGACCAGGAAGGCGACCGCGTAGGCGATTTCCTCGGGCTTGCCGAGGCGGCCGGTAGGGATGTCGGCGATGATTTTGGCGCGCACTTCGTCGGGCACGGCCATCACCATGTCGGTGGCCACGTAGCCCGGCGAAATCGTATTGACGGTAATCCCGAAGCCGGCGTTCTCGCGGGCCAGGGAGATGGTGAAACCGTGCATGCCGGCCTTGGCGGCGGCGTAGTTGGCCTGGCCGTACTGCCCCTTCAAGCCGTTGATCGAGCTGATCTGGATGACTCGGCCCCAGCCACGGCGGCGCATGCCTTCGATCACCGGGCGGGTCACGTTGAACACCGAGTTGAGGTTGGTGTTGATGACGTCGTGCCACTGGTCCGCGCGCATGCGATGGAAGGTGGTGTCACGGGTGATGCCGGCGTTGTTGACCAGGATCTCGATCGGGCCCAGTGCCGCTTCCACCGCATGGACCATGGCCTCGGCAGTATCCGGGTCGGCGACGTCGCCGGGAAAGATCGCCACGTCGCGGCCGCGCGCCAGCATCATCTCGCGCCATGCCAGGGCTTTGGCGTGGTCACGGTAATTGGTGGCGACCCGATGGCCCTGGTCGGCCAGGCGTTG
>Ga0157370_10009420_pt1 | contig 10439 bp, 6 predicted proteins | sample C35metaG_FD_113463 | JGI IMG/M metagenome (GOLD analysis project Ga0157370, IMG submission 113463) | Corn rhizosphere microbial communities from Kellogg Biological Station, Michigan, USA - C3-5 metaG | ecosystem: Host-associated > Plants > Roots > Rhizosphere > Soil | place: USA: Michigan... | reverse complement strand
TTTGCCGGCGTCGCGCTGCTGCTCTCGGCACTCGGCATCTACGGCGTCATCTCGTACGCGGCGACGCAACGCATGCGCGAATTCGGCATTCGCGTGGCGCTCGGCGCGACGTCGCACGACGTGTCGCGCCTCGTCGTCCGGCGCGGCCTCTCGCTCACGATCGCCGGCATCGCGAGCGGCATCGTCGTCGCGTTGCTCGCGACGCGGGCGTTGCAAGGACTCTTATTCGACGTCGAGGCATTGGACGTGGCCACGTTCGTGTCGGTGAGCGTGTTGCTCGCCGTCGTCGCGACGCTGGCGTCGTGGCTGCCGGCCCGGCGGGCGGCGCGGGTCGATCCGGTCATCGCCATGCGCGCCGAGTAGGCGATGCTCGGACCGCAGGCGAAATAGGGTCAGACTCCATTTCGCTCGTCGAAATGGAGTCTGACCCTATTTGATACGGCATCGACTGCACTTCGGTGGTCGTCAGAACCCGTAGTAGAACTGCCCCTTGAAATCCGGATTGAGCACCATCTCGCGAAGACCGCCGGGCAGCAGCCGAACTTGTCCCGGCGTCAGCAGCTCCTTGAGAAACGAGCGTTCCTTGTAGATGATCTCCCACATGCCGGTGCCTGCGTCGCGCACGCGGAGCGCCGCCTCCTTCGCGCTGAAGTCCGGCGGCAAGGCGGCCAGGTAATTGGCGAGCGCGCCGTACACACTGTCGGCGCGCGCGCGAAGATACGTCTGTCGCTCCTGCACCTTTTCCGTTTGCTCGCGCGACAAGGCGAGCGAGTCCGCGTAGCGCAGCATGAGGCGATAGATGTCAGAGAAGCCGCCCGTGCCGGTGAAGTTCATATACCGGTTCTTGATCGTGTCCGCCGACGCGCGCGTACCGGCAAGCGGTGGCTTGATGCGCATGCGGAGAATCACATCCTGCTCATTTCGATCCGGACCGAGCTCCATGCTCAGGTCGAGCGTCAGCCGGAACGGCGTCCGAAAGGTCGTCGTCGAAGGACGTGTGTCGCCGAAGCGTGGGTTCACCTGGTACGCGTACCGCTGCGCTTGCGGGTCGAAGCCCCGCACCTGATACAGCGTTCCATCGATGAGCGGGGTCGATCCCCACCCATGCAGGTGGCTCGAGCCGTGCAGCATCTGGTCGACTGCCCCCAACGGATTGGCGAGATTGAGCGAGATCGTCATCCGGTCGCTCATGTGCGGCAGACGCGACGCAAAGACGTTCGCGTTCATCGTCGCCGTCCATGGACCCACGCAACTATTGCGGCCGGCGAGTCGATCGAGCTGCTTCTCGAGACAATTCCGGGCCGAGCTCGATCCGTTGGCGATCAGGCTGTTCAATCCCGTCCGGAGCTGCGCCACGTTTGGATCCGCCGCCGTGTCGACGCCGCGCGGATCGAAAATGAATGCGCGGTCGCCACCGATACCGTCGCCGTTGATGTCGCCGCCGACCGCCGGCGTGAAGCGCAGACCGGACGAGATGCGCGTGAACGTGGTCAGGGCGACGCGGCCCTTGAAGAAGGCGCGCGCGGCCTGAATCGAGAATTGATGCTTCGGCGCGAATGCGACCGGCGCCCACTCGATCGCTCGCGGATCGAGCGCCGCGCTCTGATCGAATCCTCGCGCCTGCGCGCGCGCGTCGAGGTACGTGTAGCCGAGGGTGACGAAGCCAAGGCGAAACGGGAGATTCGGAATCATGTACGCAGTGATCTGACGCGCATCACCGTGCAAGTCGGACACGCGATCCAATACGCGGCCAAACTGTGCCGCGCGCCGCGATTCCACCGCCGACACCGCCCCGGTGGACGGCACGATGCTGTTTGGCGTGACGAACACCGGGCGTCCGCCCTCGCTCGCCAGCGAAAACCTCGGCGCACCGGCGAAGTTCACGTCGACGACGCTTGGTTGATTCACGTTGCGCGTGTAGAAGCCATCGATCGCGAGATAGTTGCCCCAGATCGTATTCGTCCACCCGAGCGTGGCGCGCCAGGACCGCGACGGCGTATACGACCGATCGATCAGCGTCACGTTCGGCGCGGTGTCGGCAAGCGCCGTCGCGCCCGTGGCGCAGTTCCTCGGAATCGCCGATGGGTCGTCGAGATATGCCTGCCAATCTGGAACCGGCGCCGCTGATCCCGTGCAGACGACGCGTTCGCTGCTTCCCGGCAATCCTGTTGCGCCGATGGCGTCGGCCAGCAGGTCGCTCCGCAGATTGTTGCGGAACTCGCCCACGCCGCCGCGGATCTGCGGACCGCCGCGGTACACCCTCGAGAACTGCGAGACGTTGATGCTCAAGGAGGGGGGCGTCTTGTAATACCAGTTGAAGCCGAATCGAGGACTCACCGCAATCGAATTCGGCGCGAGATCGTTGCGAAGGCCGAACGCACGCTCGAGGTCCGGATTACGCGCCGGCACGCCGGTGAAGACGTTCATGTCCAATCGTGGGCCGCCGGTGAGCACGAGCTTGCGCGTGCTCCACGTGGCGCCCATGGCCAGCGCGCCCATCCACTCGCCGCCGGCGCGGTCCGGCGTATCGAGCGTCCTCGAAAAGCTGCTCGGCCTGTTGTTCGCCACGTCACCGAGCGATGCAAAGTTGAAGTTGCCAAACCGATTCGCCGCGATCGACTGATCGTAGCGCTCATAGCGCGACTGGACAAAGATCGTCGCCGGCAGGCTCTCGCGGTCGCGCAGCAGCAGGTTCGTTCGGTTGTTCAGCTCGAACGACGCTTGCCGCGTATCGTTCGCGAACGACCCGTTCCCGCCGAACGAGAGGGTACCGAATGTCGGCGCGCCGTCCGTGAGCGACGACGCGATCAGCACGCTGCCGCCCGGCAAGTCGAAGTACGGCGTTCCTTTGGTCTCGTTGACAGAGACATTGGCCGAGGTCTCGTTGACGTAGCTCCCGTACACGCCGAAGTACCGCGAATAGAGCCCTTGGATGTAGGCGTTGTCGCGCGATGTACGGCCCGCGGTCGCCGGCGCCGTGATCGGTGAAAGCGATTGGCCGAATGTCTGCGAGTACGTTCCCCCCGTGACGACGTTCCACTGCGGCGGCGGCGTGGCACCTGGTCCGGGGTTGGGAAGCGCGCGATCGAATCGGGCGGCGAACGTTCCCGAGGCGGTTGTACGTTGGTCAGGAATGCCGCCGCGCGTGAGCGGGACCTGCTGCTGCCGCAAGATCTGGAGCAGCCGAAACGCCGAGTCGGGCGCGATCGCCGCGTGCGCGAGCGCCTCGGCGTCGAGATCGAGCAGCGACGAGACCGGCGCGCGGTTGAGGGATCCCTGATAGCCGGCGTCGTAAAAGTACTTGTCGAGCTGGAACGCGCCTGAATTGCTGCCGCCGAGCTGGAGGTTGGTGAACCGCTGCCCAAAGCGCTCCGCCACCGGATCAGTGACCTCGAGCGCCGGCGCGTCGAGCGTGACGCGACAGCGGCGCGAAAAAATATTGGTGCCCGGCGTGATCGTCGTGCTCGAGAAGGCGCCGCTGAAGCCACCGCGCGTCGGATCCCATGGCGAGGTCGCGAAACTGGTCGTCGTCGCGAGGTCCCGGGGGAGCGCATCGCCGCTGAATTGCATGCCATTGAGCGTCCTCATATTAGCATCAGGCCCGAGCCCGAACGCCGAGTAGCCGCCGGCGGTCGGCGTGAGCCCGGGGATCAATGCCGCCATCGCATCGATGTTCCCCTGCTGGTCGGGAGAGAGCGCGTTCGTGACGCCGTCCACGATCTTATTCGTTCCATCGACCGCCGGCGTCGTGGCGTCGTTGCTGCCGCGCCGAGGCCGTGGATGCCGCGCCTGGATGCGAGTCGTCGCCAAGGTTTGAATGATCTGCGCGAGCCTGACGTTGACGGTCGCCACCGAATCCGGCGGCGCGATGTTCACGCGCTGCCGGAACGGGCGCCAGCCGATGAGGTTGACGCTCAACACGTATTCGCCGGTCGGGTTGGCGATGACGACGCGATAGCCGCCGGTCGAATCGGTCCGCGTGGAGAGCACTTCGGCCGTGGGCGCGACGGTGACGACGACGTTGGCGCCGACGACCGGGGCCGTGGTGCTGTCGGCCGTGACGCGGCCGCGAATGGTTTGCGGACGCGTCTGTGCCCAGCTCGCGTGCCCACACAGCATCAAGGCTGCCGCGATCCAAACGAGTTGCCGCACGATGGGCACCGAGTCCCGGTCACGTCGCATCCTTGCAATCCCCTGCGCTCACGGAGTCCGACTACTGCTTATTCCGTAGATAGTACGACGAAGGACGCCGGCTGTCAACCAATCGGCGTCAGCCCCGCTGCCGAGCCTCGTGGAAGCGGCGCGCGAGCTGCTGCGCAGTGGAAGTCTGCGGACCATTCAGCGGGCGCATGCGGCAACCGGTCCAGCGTTAGACGAGATCTCACGCATCGTGCATCAGGCTGCGCTCACGCAATCCCGGCACTTGATTCTCCTGACGGGTGTCCCCGGGGCGGGCAAGACGCACGGATTTCATCCGACAGAGCGGTAGCTGGTCGAACGCCGGCGCCCGCGGCTACACGCGTGGAAGCAACGTGAAGAATCCATTTCAACTCCGGCTGAATGCGTATCGCGTCTTGCTCACGCGCGGGCGCGACGCGACGGTCGTGTTCGTGCCGTTGCTCGCGGCCCTCGACGAGACGTACGACTATTTGGTGGCGTCAGGGTTTCATCGCCTTGGGAAGCCCGGTGGTGCGATGATGGGCGGCCTCGACGTGTATTAGTAGTTTTATTTCGGTACGCGCCATGCAGATGGACCTGGTCGCCGACGATGCCGATTCGTCGACCGTCGCCCTCCGAGGCAACGCATCCGCAAACAGACACTCGAAAGAGGTTGGCCCCCATGTTCAAGCATGCGAAGCCGTTCTCCGGGTTTTCAGTAAACGATCTCGCGAAGGCAAAGGAGTTCTATCGCGACAAGCTCGGCCTCGAGGTCGTCGATGCATCCATGGGCCAACTCGAGCTTCACATCGACGGCGACACGAAGGTATTCGTATATGAGAAGCCGAACCACGCCCCGGCCTCATTCACGATCCTGAACTTTCCGGTCGACGACGTCGACAGTGCCGTCGACGAGCTCAGGGATCGCGGTGTGCGCTTCGAGGTGTACAAGGACGGCGATCTCAAGACGGACGAGAAGGGCGTTCACCGGACCGGAGGCCCGAAGGTGGCGTGGTTCAAGGACCCGGCCGGCAACTTCCTGTCGGTTCTCGAAGACACGCGGATGTAGGCGCGAGTCAGGCAGGCGCCAACGGCTGGTGTCGACAACGGCGGACGTACGGTCAGCCGTTGTCGACGGTATACGCCGTACACAGAGGGAAGACCGGCGACAACTCCAACTCGGTCACAAACCCGCCCTGATTGTCGGCGTACGAAAGTCGATTGTCGGACCGCCGGGCGGCGTTGTCGCTGCAGGAATCGCCATGGTCGACGCTTTGGTCGCGTGTGTCGACATCCTTTTCGGCTCGGACAGTCGTTGGCTCGAGGTTGGCGCGCCGCAATTCGCAAATGCTCATGCGATGGTCGGCGTGTATTAAGGCGCGAATTGGACTCTGACCCCGATTTGCCGGGCGCCAATCGCGAATGTCGACAGTCGAGTGACCGATCGTGGCGGATTTGAACCATTCGTCGGCGTACGGAATCGCTGATTTGATGTTGTTGCCAGCTTTCATCATTGACACCAGCCGCTCGCCGGCGAAAACGTCCTTCGGCGCCGCCCGAGCCTAAGCGTCAGGTCTATCTTGTACGGGCTGACGTCAAGTCTCACACCGGGCAGAGCAGTCCACGCCTTCGCCCAAGCTTGCGCCAATCACACAGGACACGAGGAACCGTCCGCGGCCCTTTCGGAACCAGCGTTGGCTCGCGATGTTAGATGCTGACCTTGACCTTCGCGACCCAGGTCGTCCGATGCGTGAGAGACTCGAAGCCGAGCTGTCCGACCGGTACGTGATCGGGCGTGAGCTCGGGCAGGGCGGAATGGCCTCCGTCTGGCTCGCCCACGATCGGCGTCACGACCGCCCCGTGGCAATCAAGGTGCTGCACGCCGAGTTGGCGAGCGCCATCGGCGTGGACCGCTTCGTTCGCGAGATCAGGCTGACGGGGCGCCTCGAGCATCCAAACATTGTCTCGATCCTCGATTCGGGAATTCTACCCACCACCGCCGACCCGCCGCTTCCATGGTACGCGATGGCGTACATCCCGGGCGAATCGCTTCGCGCTCGTCTCGCGCGAGAAACGCAGCTCCCGATCGGCGAAGCGGTGCATATCGCGCGCACTGTCGCGGGCGCGCTCGTCGTCGCGCATCGGAAGGGTATCGTGCATCGCGACATCAAGCCCGAGAACATCATCCTCGGGAAGGACGATGTTTACGTCGTCGACTTCGGTATCGCGAAAGCCCTGCTCGACACCGGCGACGAACGGCTGACGAGCACCGGCCTGACGGTTGGTACGCCGGCGTACATGAGTCCCGAGCAGTCGACGGCGGCGCCGGTCGACGCACGGACGGATCAGTACAGCCTCGCCGCCGTGCTCTACGAGATGCTCGTTGGAGAGCCGCCGATCACGGGTCCGAACACGCAGACGATGATCGCGCGGCGACTATCCGCGCCGGTCCGACCTATCAGGCCAGTTCGGCCCACGGTCCCCAATTCCATAGAGGCAGCGGTGCTTCGCGCGTTGGAGCGCGTGCCGGCCGATCGCTTCCGTGACGTCGCTGCGTTCTCTGCGGCGCTCGACCACACGAGCACCTCGAACGAAACGCCGCGTGCCTTCCTCGCGCCCCGACCGCGGCTCGTGGTGAGCACGATCGCAGCGTTCCTCGCGATTGCGGCGGTTGCCGCGTGGATGACGCAACGTCGTGCTCAATCGACCGGACGCACAGGCGACCCACAGGTCGTTGCACTCTATCAACGAGGCACGCGCGCGTATGACCGACGAACCTCTGCAGGAGCGATGGACGCGATCGGCTCATTCAGTGCCGCGGTGGCGCGCGACTCCACGTATGCGCGCGGATGGGTTGGCCTCGCGAAGACGTATGTGCGCGTGTACGAGCGCCGCTTCGATGTGCTCGGCATCGCTCCGGACAGCGCCCTCAGACTCGCCGTCATGGCGGCGGATCGAGCGGTCAGCGTCGACAGCGCCGATGCGCAGTCGTGGGTCGCACAGGCCATCGCGCGTCGCAACATCGATCCGACCGACGTGGCACCGGCGATCCGCGCGGCGCGGCGAGCGATCGCGCTCGACTCGACCGATGGACCGGCGTGGCACTTCCTCGCCGTGAGTCTCGCCGAATCGGGAAACATGGACGCGGCGTTGGCGACGTGGCGGGAATGCGTCCGGCGCGCGCCGACATACACGCAAGGTCTCGCCTTCCTCGCCCTTGGTCACTGGTGGCGCAAGCAGTTCGACAGCGCGGTGGTCTGGGCGGACAGCGTCGTCGCCGTCGACCCGAGTTATGGTTTCGGTCGCATTACCCTCGGCGGCATTCTGAGCGACCTTGGCGATCAGATGCGTGCCATCGCCGCCCTCGAAGCGGCTCGGCGATTGAGCACAGACATCGAGATTCCAAACGCCCTCGCGGGCCGCGCCGCCGCCGAGGCGCGCGCCGGCCATCTCGCCGCGGCCCGCGCGATCGCGCGGCAAGCAGACTCGCTCGCGTCACGCTATTCACCGACGCCGCTACACACCGCGATCTCCCTCGGCTCGGCGTACGCGCAGCTGGGCGACGTCGACCGTGCGATGTCCTGGCTGACGCGATATCCCGTGCGGGCGGATTTGCACTTTCAGCTGCACCTTCGCTGCGAGCCGCCACTCGCAGTGTTGGGCAGGGAGCCCCGCTATCGGGCGTTGCTTACTCCGGGGACGCGCCTTGGCGCGTGCTGATGGTCCGCCGATGTTCCGGAGTCACTTGCTGAGCACGTGGCTCGTCGTGCGCCCCTGACTCACTCCGCCCGTAGGGCGTCCAGGGGATCGATGCGCGACGCGCGCCAGGCAGGCACGGCGCTCGCAACGCCCGCGACGGCGAGCAGCGTGCACGTCACGACCGATATTGTGAGCGGATCCGCCGGGCCAACGCCGAACAAAAAGCCGGCGAGGGCTCGCGCGACGCCCGCGAACGCGGCCAGTCCCGCGACGACGCCGATCAGTGCGAGCAGCATCCCTTCGCGCAGCACCAGTCCGAGCACACCGAGCGGCGCGGCGCCGAGTGCCAGCCTGAGCCCCAACTCCCTGGTGCGCAGCGAGACGACGTAGGCGATCACGCCGTACAGCCCGATCGCTCCGAGGATCAACGTGATCACGGCGGCCGCGGCGAGCGTCAGCAGCACGAAGCGCGTGCGCGCGGTGGCACGGGTCAGCGCCGTGGTGAGCGGCTCGAGATCGTATACCGGCACGCTCGCGTCCATCGCGCGAATCTCACGCCGCACCGACGCGGACAGCGCGGCCGGGTCGCCGCGGGTGCGCAGCACGAAGCTCGCGACGGGCGGTGTGAACGGAGCGATCGAGTCTGGCATCGACGGATCCGCGATGCTGAGCGGCAGATACGTCTGACCGATTGCCGCGGCCTCGAGCGACGTATCGCGCACGCTCTCGACGACGCCGATGATGGACGACCAGCGGTCGGCGAGCACCCGCACCCGTTGCCCGATCGCCGCGTGGCCGGTGGGATCGTGCCAGTATTTCTCCACAAAGGCGCGGCTCACGATCACGTTGTTCGCGTCGGTCGGATCAGACGCGCCGGTGAAGAACCGGCCGGCAAGCAGGGCGATGTGCATCGCACGGAAATAGCCCGCGCTCGCCATGGTGAATGGGTACACCGACGGCAGCGTGTTCGGCGGCGGCGGCGCGTGCTCCACGAACACCGGCGCCAACGCCTCGGGGCCCGAAAGCGGCAAATGCGACACGACGCCGGCGTCCGCCACGCCGGGAATCGCCGAGAGGCGCCTTAAAGCTTCGTCATAAAAGCGACTCACATCGGTCGCGTGCGCGTACTGCGCGCGCGGCAGCGAGACGGTGAACGCGACCGTTCCCTCGGGATCGAATCCGGGGCGCACCTCGTTCAGGTGTCGCACCGTGCGCACGAGGAGCCCGGAGCCCCCGAGCAGTACGACCGCGAGCGCCACTTGGATGACGATCAATGCGCGCTGCGCGCGGTGTCGCGCCCGACCGCCGGTCGCCGAGCGGCCTCCTTCGCGGAGCAACGCGCTGAGCCGGGCTGACTCGAAGCGAATCGCCGGCAGCGCGCCGCACGCAAACGTCACGATCACGGACACGAGCACCGTGAACGCGGTCGTCACGACATCGACGTGCACCGATGACAGCCGCGGGAAATTCGACGGCCCGTAGCGCACCAGCGTCGATGTCGCGCCGATCGCGAACGCGATGCCGAGCACCGCGCCGGCGGCCGCGAGCATTCCCGCCTCGCCGAAGAACCGTCCGATCAACCGGCCGCGGTTCGCGCCGAGCGCCGACCGCACCGCCAGCTCGTGCGCACGGCCCTGCGCGCGCACGAGGAGCAGGTTCGCGACGTTGGCGCATGTCACGACGAGCAACAGCCCGACGGTGCCCACCACGACCCACAACGCGCGCGCGAAATCGCCGACCACCGCTTCGCGCATGGGCCGTACGACCGCGGCGGCCTTGGACTGTGCGAGCAATTGTGTGGTCGGGAGCGTCGGAAAGAGATCCGGAAAGGATTCCGGCAATCTCGGTAGCAGCTCGTTGAGCTCTGCCTGCGCGGCTTCGGGCGTCGCGCCAGGGGCGAGCCGGGCGATGCCGCCGAGGCTGAAGCTGCCTGCGTGCGGCGTCAGCGAGTCGAGCTGCAGCGGCCGCCAGAGCTGCGTGGTGGAGACGGGCGAGTGGAATCCGGGCGGCATCACGCCAATGATGCGGTAGGTCTCGCCGTTGATCCGAGCGTTGCGGTCGAGAATGTTCTCGTCCATACCGTATCGGCGGCGCCACAAGTCGTCGCTGATCAACGCAACGCGCGTGTTCGGCCGCTCATCTGCCGAGACGAAGCCGCGCCCGCGCGCCGGCGACACGCCGAGCGTGGTCATCATGTTCGCCGAGACGTCCGCGGCGCTGACGCGCTCCGCCTCGGTGCTTCCGTTCGCGTCGGCGAGATTGAGCGACAGCGACGAGTACGCCGCGACCGAGGCGAGCTTGCGGCTGTTGTGCCGGTAATGATAGAAGGTGCCGAGCGACAGGCCCGCATCGGGAATGCCGATGCCGATCAGCGAATGCCGAAGCACGACGAGGCGATCGGCATTCCTGTACGGCAGCGGCCGAAGCAGCACGGCGTTCACGACGCTGAAGGCCGCGGCGGTGGCACCAATGCCCAAGCCGAGCGTGAGCACCGCGGCCGCGGTGAAGAGCGGCGAGCGAGCGAGTGAGCGGACGACTTGCCTGAACGCGGTCATCACGAGATGCTCCGGGCGCAGTGTGCA
>Ga0157370_10009418_pt1 | contig 10441 bp, 5 predicted proteins | sample C35metaG_FD_113463 | JGI IMG/M metagenome (GOLD analysis project Ga0157370, IMG submission 113463) | Corn rhizosphere microbial communities from Kellogg Biological Station, Michigan, USA - C3-5 metaG | ecosystem: Host-associated > Plants > Roots > Rhizosphere > Soil | place: USA: Michigan... | reverse complement strand
CGGATCTATTAGCCTAAGCATTAAAGAAAGCAGGCAGGAGGTACAGATTGAAGTGCGCGATAATGGCATCGGGATTCCGGAAAGCAGTACCAGTAAGCTTTTTAGCGATTTTTTCCAGGTAAATAGTCCGGGTTTTGTGCACATTGGTTCAGGTATTGGCCTGGCCCTTTCTAAAAGCATTGTAACCGCCCATAACGGTGAGCTTTTAATGGCCAGTGTTCCCGAAACCGAGGCACAGGCGGGCGATACCTGCTTTACGGTAATTTTGAAAAAAGACGGTAGCTGGGTAGAGCAGCTGGAGCCTTTTGAACCGGCTGCCGACGGACAGGAAAGCAGCGCCTATGTAGTGCCTATGCCGGTGCCCGATGTTGCTGTGGGTAACCTGAGTCCGAAACAGACTTTTAAGGAAACGGTTTTACTGGTGGAAGATAATCCTGAAATCAGACAGTTGCTGCGCAATACTGTTGGCCAGAACTACCAGATTTTAGAAGCCGAAAACGGACAGGTAGGCTGGGAGATGGCCAGTGAGCAGTTGCCGGATCTGGTGATCTGCGATGTAATGATGCCGGTAATGAACGGACTGGATTTATGCCGCAAGCTTAAAACCGACGAGCGTACGGCACATATCCCGGTGATTTTGTTAACCGCCCGGGTTTCGCAATCGCAGCAGGTAGATGGGCTCGAAACCGGAGCCGACAGCTACATTACCAAACCTTTCAGTATCGAACTGATGTTGCTGAATGTGCGCAATTTGCTGCAATCGCGGGCTAACATGCGCCGCAAGTTTGGCGAGCAGGCTAACCTGAACCCGCAGGATGTAACGATTAATACGGTTGATCATAAGTTTATGCTGAAGATTACCAAATGCATTGAAGAGCGCTTAAGCGATCAGCATTTTGGTGTGCAGGAACTGGCCCGCGAAATTGGGATGAGCCAGCCGGTGCTGTATAAGAAAATCAGGGCGATTACCGATTTATCGGTTAACGATTTTGTGAAATCAATCCGCTTAAAAAAGGCCGCAGTTTTATTGGAAGGGAGGGTTTACAATGTTTCCGAAGTAGCGCATTTGGTAGGCTTTAATGATCCGAAGTATTTTAGCCGCGAGTACAAGAAACAGTTTGGTTATACGCCAAAGGTTTATTTGAGTAATCAGAAGGGGAAGGAATAGGATAGCTAACTTTACTTAATCTGTCATTCCCTGCCCGTTTGTCAATGCTGAGCGTAGCAGCTCTCTAAAAGATCTCTTCACATTTTTCACCACCTAAGACACCTAAGTGTATCTTAGCTACACGTATCCCCTCTTTAACGCTTACCTTCGTTTTAACAAAATAGGCTGCTCCCTTGTCGAGAACAGCCTACTTTACTGCAATTTTATCCACGATCCCTTAGCTGATCGTTACGGATCGCTTTTAATTGATCGTACTGGATTTCATTATCCGGATTTTGTTGTTTCCCTGATCGGCGATGAGGAAACTACCAGCATGTGCATTGTATTTTATAGCCCAGGGTAGGTTAAATCTGGCACTGGCAGATGGGCCATCAACATTTCCTGCAGTACCTGTAACTGCATTAACACCTGTTATACTATCATCTGTGCCTGATCCGGCTAATAAACCAAATGTCGAATTTGTAGTTACTTCGCTGGTTACTCTTGCTATAGAATGTGCTTTCTCACTACAAACAAAAATTACTCCAGCAGGACTAATAAATATTCCGGAAGGGTCATTAAAATTGGTGGTTTTTGTTTGTTTTAATACGGTTCTTGCACCTGATGAAACCGTAACCCTGAAGAGATAACTTTCAGTAGATCCAAAGGTATTTCCGAAAGAACCTAAGTAAATTGATGTTTTGTTAGGATTCAGGGCAATTGCGTTTGGTGCATATATCGTTGTTGTACCAAGTGTGCTAACGGCATTGGTACTTAGTACTATTTTACGAATCCTACCGGCCGATGTGCTGGCCGATAAATCTGAGAGGTATAATGCACCACCTGCCTCATCCAAATCAATCCCGCTAGGATTAGTAAATGTAGCCGCTGTTCCAACGGCATCTGCAGTACCCGCTGTCCCGCTACCTGCTATGGTAGTTACAGTAGCTACCATATTGGTTGGATTAATGGTTATTTTTCTTACTTTATTGCCTGAATATTCGGTTACATACAATTCTGTTCCGGCCTGGTTAATTACCATACCTTTTGGTTTGTTAAATGTTGCCGCTGTTCCGGTCCCGTCAACACTACTTGCTGTACCACTTCCGGCTAAAGCGGTAGTATTGCCGTTTCTGCTTACCCGTATAATGCGGTTGTTGTTTTGATCGCAAATGTAAATGTTGCCGCGCTTATCGTTGGCTACATCAGTTGGGGCATTTAAAGTAATCCCGTTATTCAAGGTAAGCGAGCTCACCATCAAAGTTGTAAGTACCGGCTCCGGGTAGGCGGCGGTTTTAACTGTTAATGGTAAACTAACCTGTTTCGCTGCCGAACCGGTGTTTGTTACGGTAACAGATTTGGAAGTGAAGTAAGTATCATTAAGTACTTCAAATTTCATTTCACCAGAGAAACGTACACGAACATTCAATTTTCCATTCTCGTCGGTAACTGCAGTAGTATCTAATTTAAATGCTGTTTCGCCAGTAATTTTTGAGCTTACACTAACGGTTACTCCTGGTAAAATCTGATTATTTGCCTGGTCATAAACTGAAACATCAACAGGGGCTTTAGGTACAAGTTTTTTTGATTGTAATATTACTTTTCTGTTTTGCACATAGGCCATGCGCGTAATGGCAGAATCGGGATAAAAGAATGCCGGATCGGTGGTTTTAATTTTGACTTCACCTTCAAAAGGGACATTCAAAATTAATTTTCCGTTGCTGCCCGTTGTACCAGCTAGTCCAATATCTTTAAAATCACTTTCGCCAGTTAATTTTTGGAGTACTACGATATCAATACCGGGTAGCAAGGCACTATTGTCTTTATCTAATACAGTTACCTCTAAAGGTACAGTTTTAGGTTTAAGCCTTGCTGTTAAATTAACGGTCTCCCCTCTTACATTCTTTAGCGTTGCTTTTACTGTATCGGGGAAATATTTCATGGTATCGCCTACTATTACCCTTACCGCGTTTGGATAGGGCAATGATACCACTAGCTGCCCGTTGGTTCCGGCATGCTCCAGGCCACCTGTAGAGGTGTAAATATCAGCCCCTGGAGCTTTAGTGTCTATTAGAAGTGGAAAATCGGCAACACCAGTATTAGCCTCATCCTTAACCGCTATATTCAAAGGGGACATACCATACTTAGGTGTAGTATGTAAAACCACGCTTGCGGCACTGTTAAAATAAAGCGTCTGCTCGCCTTTGTGATAATAGGTGGTGTCTACTTCAACTTTTATATTATTAGGGTAGGGTAATTTGGTACTTATCTGGCCATTTTTATCCGTCCGGATGGTATCTACCTGCGTATAAATCCCCGATGCCTCTGTTTGGCGACTAATAATAACTTTAACTCCTGCCACTGGCAACTGGTCATCATCATTAATAACTTTAACAGCTAAAGTTTCCTTTTGGGTAGTGGTATCGTTAAAAGCTTCGTTTGCAAATTTTTTGCAGGCAGCCAAGCATAAGGCAATACCCAGGATTATAATAAAGTATTTGTGTTTCATCTGTATAATCTTTTAGTGATGGTGAACCGGTTTACCTAAAGAAAAGGACGGTTCACCACTTAATTTTTGATTTGAAATCTATTTCTAATCGTTGTTCGCTTAGTTTATTTATAAAACTCTACTTCATACAGTTTGAGCCACGATTTTCCGTTTAGTTTCCAGGCATCATCTACATTTACCCCAAACCAGTAAATAATCTGCGAGGCGATATCTGAATTGGATACGGCCATGATGATATTGCCTGATGGAGCTGTAGCATTACAAACCTTCCTTTCAAACGAATTCCATAAACCACCTTTTCCTGCTATGGTTAGGTCTTTTCCTACAGCTGTTGGTGCCTGGTTAAGCATTTTGTCGCCATCTACCTGCTTGCACGGCCAATAGCCAATTAAATTGGGGTTAGATAGGGTAACATTGTTACTGCAGGTAAAATCACTAATTTCGGTATCGGAAAGTGCTTTGTTGTAAATGGCAATGTCGTTTACAGCAAAAGATCCCGAAGCTACCGCTGCACTTGTGGAAATACTTAAATTGCCCAGAAACAAATCGTTCGCACCGCTGCCGATGGTTCTGCCGGAGATATCAACTGCATCGCCAGCCACACCATCTACATACAATACAGCCATTCTTTTACCAGCATTGGTATAAATCTTTAAAGTAAGCGCATACCATTTGTTTAAATCGAAATTGGCGGGGGCATAGATGAAGAAAAAGCTGGAAGTGTTATAACCCATTGTTACCCTGAATTTCCGGGTGCCATCGGCATTAACCTGTACCATGAAGTTCCAGCCGTTTACGGTACCATACGAAGCATTTGATTTGGAGAGCAGTACAAAATTCTGTCCGTTTGATGAAGAACTGGATTTAACGAAGGCCTTGAACTGGAAGGTTTTATCGCCTGATGCACCTATTTCATAAATGCCTGAATTTGCTGCTGCTAATGTCGCTTTTGCATCGGTAACGGTTTTTGCCGCCGGAAATAAAAAGCCATCGGTTAAAGGCACATTATCAATTTCTACTTTCTTAAAAGCGGGGTTATAATAAATGTTAAACGAGTTGCGCTCGCGTTCGGTTTGGCTGGTAAAGCCTTTGTTATACCCCCCATGGTTAGAAGTAATAACCACCAGCCACTCTTCATTGTTATAGGTTTTACGGGCTTTAACAGCTTCGAGCAGTTTACCTATGTAGGTATCTACCTGTGTTACGGCAGTTTTGTACTCAGGTACATCGGCTGAGTAGCCGTATTTCAATCCAGCCTGGTTTACCTGGTTAAAATTTACCACCACTAAATCGGCTTTGCTAATGCCAATTTTCTTTACGGCGGTATCGGCTGCGGCAGCATCGTTGTTTACGGCAATGGGCTCGTCGGCATACAGCAGCAAACGATCAACCAGGGTTTTCCAGGGTGAAATGGCTACCGAATAACGCATTTTTGGGGTGGCTTGCAGGCGCTCAATAAACGAAGGATACTCTACCAGGGGATCGTGCTCACTGGCGCTTTCCGGAACGATAAAGGTACTGTCTTGTATTTTGTGGATAGTAGCAATACCTGTCATGATGTTTTTCCAGGTACCGGCATCGCTCACAGGAGCATCGCTCCTGCTCTGCCACGAATACTTACTGTTTGGCAGTATGGAACTGATAACAGGGGGCATAATTTTTTTCATGTCTTCGCCGGTTGCACCATCGATACCGATCAGTAAAACCTTTCTTTTCTTTACCGAAACAATTTCCTGTTTTTCGAAAACTGCCGGTGGATCGTAATATTTTTTACAACCAAAAATAACGGCACACAGCAGTAGTATGGCCAGCGTGCTGTATTTTTTTAAACTAAACTGATAATTCTTCATTGTTGGTTTATTTTATGTTTTTTGGATGAACTAACTTGGATCTGACAACCAAACGGCTTCGGTTAACAAAGGGTATTTGGCTGAAATTTTGGTTTTGGAAACGATACTTACCGTAATGCCCCACTTGGTTAAAAAGGGCTCCATGTCGGTTTTGGTAAACTCGGATAAACGTTCGTAAAAGAAATCGATCTTGTCCTGGTTGCTGGATGAGGTAAACCGGGCATGCCGTGCTTCGGTGGTTAAGTAGGTAATAAACTCAAAACCATAGCGCTCCATTAACTGGATAAACATGCCCAATTTGGCATCTTCTGATGCATTGGCGTAAGATTTGGTACCTGTAGGTGTAACAAAAGCCAGCGCTGCAGTCATTAAGCGCTTATAGTTGCTGTGTTTGTAGCCATGGTATTTGGTTACTTTGAGCGAGAAAATGTTGTTCGATACTTCTCCATTGCCATCAAAGTTCCAGGTATTGTTCATTTGCATGTTGTGGCCTAGCTCGTGGTAAGTACCCCAGTTTTGGCCAATAACGCCACTCAGGGTTACCGCCTGCTGAAAATAGTTATCGTTGGCCATGGCTACTACAGGGTAGCCGCTATGTTGTGCACCTACTGATGGCTGTATATCGTGTACAATGCGCCATGGTAACATCGGGTTTAAATCGCGGCCATCGGCTGCATTTTCTGATAAGCCATACCATTCCCAGTAGCAGTGCAGAATCTGCTCATCCCAGGTTTGCATTAAAGCGGTTGGGCTGGCAATCGGAAATTTGGCTAAACGCGATATAGGTAAAGTAAAGATGATCCGCTTGCCACGCAGCTCGAAAAAGGGTACGGTTGTTTTGGCAATCATGGCTTTCCATTCTTCGTCGGTGGTTTGGCCCAGTACAAAATCGGGCGATTTAACCGTTCCGGAAAAAGTGAATTCTACCTTGCGGCCCAGTGCCCTTGGCGGGATAATGTAAACCTGACCGCCGTAAAGGTTGCGGATGAGATTTTTGCCTGGTGCCAGGGTATGGCGACTGTAAATAACCGGTGCCCTGAGTTTGGTGGCCAGGCTGGTCAGGTCATCGTCCCAGGCGCCAATCTGGGCGGTCATGCCGTACTCGTTGGCCGGTACATTAACCTCAATAAGCTCGCCGGCGGGTGCATACATGCCCGTACTGAACCAGCCTTGCGGCGGTACTGAAATTCTTAAATTGGCATTGTTGGCGTACACAAAATCGAAATCGAGTGTTACTTTGCTGTTTTTAAGCCGTGGTTCGGTAATGGATACCAAACCTGGGAAAACCCTGGCCAGGTTAAACTGTGAGCGGTCTACCTTGTACCTGGAGGTATCGAGTTCCTGGTTGCCAAAGGTATCTACTACCTCGGTTTTGCTGTAGCCATCTTCGAAAGCGTAGCCGTAATCTTTTTTACAGGCCTGTGTAAGCAGCAAAAGTGCAGCACAAGCAGAAGTTAAAACTTTTATATGTTTACTTTTCATGGCCTCGGTTATTTTAAAATATTGTTGTAAATAGGTGTCCAGACTTTACCATCGAGGTTAAAGCCTGTTGCATTGATGTTTAGCCAACCCAGAATAAACCTTGGTACATCAATACCTCTAGGAACTTTTTGATATAGTTCGGGGGTTGGTTTAATGCAAAATTTACTGTCGTAATCTTCGAAGCTGAGCCACTGGGTACTCTTCTGTAAAACAAAATCGGTTTTCGATTTGCTGCTATCTTTAATCAATGTACCGGCACCATTGAGTGAAGGCCAATAACCAATTAGATTATTGTAGTTTGGATGGCGGGCATCTAAATCTACCTGACAGGCAAAATCTTTAATGATGGCATCGGGAACAGCCACATTAAAAATCCGGATATCGGTTATAAATTGGGTTGCGCTATTGCCGAAACCAGAACGGTAGCCTGCCACTAAAGGTTCGCTGTTGTTCGCATTTCTACCGGTTATTACTATTGGTGAGCCTATCGGATCGCCATCCTGATAGATTTGAACGTACCTTACTGTACCCACGAAATAGACCTTAAACCCAATGTTGTACCAGATGTTAGTTTCCATCGCCCTGGTTGTAGGGGTAGATATTGTTGAGGAAGCGAGGCCTCCCAATCGCCATGTCCCGTTCGATCCGTTGTGGATGATCCACCAGCCGGTAGTAGCGTTGGCTGGGCTCGATGTTTTAAAGAAAATGGGGGCATTCTGTGTGCCGAAGGCCTGCACTTTTAACTTAAATTCTACCGTATATTCGCCAGTGGTGCCAAAATTGTAGATGTTCGATTTGGCAGCGTCGGTGCTGGCCAGGGTATCGCCATTCAGTTTGGCATAAGTTCCATAATAAGGAAGGGAATTTAGGTTATTTGGTTTATTGTAAATGGTCGATTTAAAGTTGGGATTATACAAAATCACAAAGCTGTTTAACAAAGGCTTACTGTATAGGGTTTGATCCATTAAAGCCGGGATTACCGGATAGTTCCCTCCCTTATTTGAGGCAATTACGATGAGCCAGTTTTCCTTGTTAAAGTTGGGGCGGGCTTTAATGGCGGTATTTAACTCGCCAATATAATTATCGATATTGCTGATCGCTGCGGCATATTCGGGCACGCTGGCATCGTAACCATATTGCGCACCGGCTTTATCTACGCCCTGAAACTCGGTTAGTACTACGGAAGCATCATTATTGGCCAGCTCGGTTAAAGTAGCCGTTTTTACCGCCTCATCGGTAGTAAAAGTGCTGTTTACATCGGCATTGCTAATGAGCTTACTGCTTAAGCTTTGCGAAATGCTAAATGCAGCAGTTCTTAACGCGGTGTTATCTTTAACACGTTTAAAAAACATGGGGTAATCAGCCAGTTTGTTGTTTGCAAAATCTTCGCTCAATACTTTATGTTTAGTTTTGTCGTAGCCTGTAAGCATATCGGCCCATGAAGTGGCATTTAAACCATTTTCGTCTGATACGGAATTGATGGTAAAAATGCCATTTTTGATCATGCGCGAGAGGTTAGGCGTAGGCGATTTGAAAATAGATTCGCCACGGGCACCATCAACAATTACGTACAATACTTTTTGCTTTTGGTCTTCGGGAATGCCGCCTCCTGTATGCTCAGAAAAATCTTTTTTATCGGCAAGCTCTTTATTGCAGGAAACAACAGCAACCATGGCAACGATCAAAAGGGCTGCCAGTGGGTAGCTAAACGCCTGCTTTTTTATTCTATTTTTCATTGTATCTGATTTAGTTAAGAACATGATTTTAGGGTTTAAGGGAGATACGGACTGCTCCTGATACCTGCTGGTTATCGAAAAGGGAAATTGTACCTGCAATAAGGGCGGTAGGGTTGCCAAAAATGTCAGTGCTTTCGTACACATCGCTTACAATGCCCTGGAATTTGCCCGTATTGTTGTATCCGGCAGCCAGGCTTCCATTTGGGTTTAATACCATAAAGCCCTGGCGGATAATGCCATCATACTTTTTAAACGAACCGAATACGAGTATTTTGCCATTTTTTAACTGGAAGGCTTTACTGATACTGCCCCCTTCGATGGTTTTAAGTGCCAGGCTTTTATCCACCGTACCATCGGTATTTAACATCACCAGGCCTTTGGTGGCAAAGCCATTGTAATTGCTAAATGCACCCGCTACTAAATATTTACCCGAGGTAGCACTGTAAGTAATGGCGGTTATGGCATCGTCGGCACCGGTACCCGAAGGGTAAGTAGCATCTACCAAACCGTTGGTGCCTATCCGGGTAATCCGGTTGCTGTTTAAACCCTGGTAGGTGGTAAATGAACCCACCAGGATAATTTTACCATCGCTCTGCATTAATGCATCGCTAATGGGCCCATTGCCTGCAACATATGGCAGATTGGTTGCCACATTGAAATTATAGCTCGAGTCCATCTTACCGTTCATGTTCATTTTTAACAAGTTGTTGAGTTTGGTATAGCCCACCACTTTATTGTCGCGGGTAGAACGCTCGTAGAAAAACTCGGCGTAATTATTAAAACTACCCACTACGTAAATGCTGTTGTTATAATTAAAAACCTTATTTACAAAGCCCAATACCCCACCGTTAAAAGTGGCTACCGTATCATAAGAGTGATCGGAAGTTTTGCCTACCACTTCTACAAATGATGAATCTAAAGATCCGTTGGTGTTTAAACGGGTTATGCTATTCATACCTGTTCGATTGTTGTAGTTGGTTAAGGTACCACCCACCATGAACTGGCCGTTAGCTAGCCTCAGAATAGAAGATATGGCTCCGTTGGCGCCTTTACCGGTAGAAAATCCCGATGTAATGAAGCCGTTCGAATTAGTTAATACAATGTTGTTAATTGGTTTTTTAGTAGTAGCAGCGGCCATATAATTGACGAAGGAACCTACCATAACCAGGTTGCCGTTGGGTAATGGTAAAACCTGTCTGATGCTGGCAAAACTGGTATTGGCTGCAAAAGTGGCATCTACTTCTACTTTGCCTTCTACGCGGTAAGCCGGGCCAAAATAAATCTGGTCACCTACAATCAGGGTGGTTCCGCCGGTACTTGCTCCTACCGGAAAAAGTACGGTAATGGTTTTATCGGTTACTTTGGTAATGCTGGCTTCGGTATCGTTAATGTAAAACTTTACCTGATCTTTAAAAGGCATGAGACCGGTTACCTCGAAGGTAATCTGCGTAGCGCCGTTTACCTGCTCTGTATCCGATACTTCGGAAGTGAATTTAATACCCAGGGCAACCTTACCGCCTGCATAGGGATCTTCGCTTATTGGGTTTTCCTTTTTACACGAAGCGAAGGAAAGGGCCAGCAGGAGCAGGCAGGCCAGGCCCATATTTTTACCTGAGATTTGTCTGTTTCTTAACATAATGCTGTTTTTATTGATTCCCAATTCCATTTTCTATCGCAATTGAGTTAAAATAGGTGCTGTTAAAGCCAAAAGAGTGCT
>Ga0157370_10009417_pt1 | contig 10442 bp, 8 predicted proteins | sample C35metaG_FD_113463 | JGI IMG/M metagenome (GOLD analysis project Ga0157370, IMG submission 113463) | Corn rhizosphere microbial communities from Kellogg Biological Station, Michigan, USA - C3-5 metaG | ecosystem: Host-associated > Plants > Roots > Rhizosphere > Soil | place: USA: Michigan... | reverse complement strand
TATAGCTTTAGCTTTTCGGTTCCGGTAAAGAAGAATAAAGGGTTTAAAACCTCGGCTATAACTATGGGGATGGCTAAAACAATAAAAGTATAATATTTAATGTTTAGCCATTGCATTCCGATAACTGTTAATATAAACAGGATAAAAATGAGGACTCTCATCCAGAACGTTACATAAAAAACATTTCGGAGCTCGTAAGGATTTTTTATATTTATCGCGACGTCTCTTATTCCTGATTGATTGGTACCATAATTGATAGCGATACCGGCGAGCCCTGAAAAGGTATTGGCAAGCATAACAAACCCAAAGGCTTCAATTCCTATAATATGCGTAATTATAGGATAGATCAGCATCAGTAACAAGGCGTTGGAAAGCTGTATGCTACTTAGGTTGATGAAGTTAGATAAAATGTTGGTTTGTTTAAGGCGCTTGTAAGAACCTATAAAGTATTGCTTCAAGTTTTTTATAATAGATGACGGACAAATTTAGGATATTATCAGCAATAATTAATCCATATATTTTGCCTAATTAAAACGCCTCATTTGTGGATTTAATCCATATTTTTGGCCAAATAAAATTAAAATAGAACAAAATTCAGATAAATGATAGATAAGTACGGTACTTACTACAAAGCCATAAGTATATTATTAGATCTTTTTCTGGTTAACCTGTCCGTCTTTATTGGATATTCAATAACACACCATACTTTAGGGTATACCGGTGTTGATCCGAGCCTGCTTCATATTTTGCTGATTAACTTTGTTTGGTTTAATGTAACCCAGATCACCCGTTTGTACAATGACATTTTCGTTAAAGATGCCATCCCGACTATAAGGCAAACTTTAGGATCATTATTGCTTTTCATAGTGGTTATTTCAATTTTATTATTTGCAATAAAAGACTTTAGTATTTCCGGGAAGCTGATGGGAATTGCATTGCTGGTATTTATTCCATTACTACTTTTTGTTAAAATAGGGTTCCTTTTGCTTCGCCGTTCGCGCAGAACGAAAATGATCAACTATAAAAAGGTGGTTATCGTAGGAGCGGGGCCATTGGGTGTTGACCTGAGAAAGTATATGGAGAAGAATACGCATCTGGGATACAGGGTGGTTGGTTTTTTTGATGACAATCCGGCGCTTAAGAGCAACGACGTAAATATTCTTGGAAGTGTGGAAGAATGTATTGATTATGTGCGAGAAAGCAGTATCAGGGAAGTTTATTGTGCCTTGCCTGATCGAGCTATAGGTAAAATCAATCAGTTGATGCGCAGGGCGGATAAGGAAATGATCCGTTTTAAACTGGTACCTGATGTAAAGGACTATTTTAAGAAGAACGTGATGGTTCAGTTGTATGGGCATTTGCCGGTTCTTAGTCCGCGAACAGAGCCTTTAGAGATCATGATCAACCAGGTTGTTAAGAGGATTTTTGATATTGTTTTTTCGTTGCTGGTTGTAATTTTTGTGATGAGCTGGTTAGTGCCTTTAATGGCTATTTTAATTAAGATGGAGTCTAAAGGGCCTGTTTTTTTTAAGCAGTTAAGGTCAGGGAAGCATAATGAGCCTTTTTATTGCTGGAAATTCAGGAGTATGTATGTGAATGGTGATTCTGACATTAAACAGGCAAGTAAGGAAGATAGCAGGATTACAAAGATCGGGGCTTTTATGCGAAGGAATAGCATTGATGAGATGCCGCAGTTTTTTAATGTATTGATGGGTGATATGTCGGTAGTAGGCCCAAGGCCACATATGTTACAGCATACGGCAGAATATTCGGCGCTGATAGATCAATTTATGGTGCGTCATTTCTTATTACCTGGGATAACAGGCTGGGCCCAGGTAAATGGATTGCGGGGTGAAACCAGAGAGGATGGTTCTATGGAGGAACGCGTTGATGCAGATATCTGGTACCTGGAGAATTGGTCGCTCCTGTTGGACCTAAAGATTACTTTCTTAACCATATGGCAAATCCTTGTTGGGAATAAAAACGCCTGGTAAATCTGTTTTATATTAAATCTTTGTTTTTAAGCAATCCGCTTTCTACTAATCTTGCGAAATATTTGCTTGCAGGCACTTTCTTTAGTCCTTCTAAATGTCTCACATGGTGGATATCTGTACCGATAAAATCAATCATGTCCTTTTCGATTAACTTTTCAGCAATTGCTTTGATGTGTTTGCCATAGTGTTCAGTTAGGGATAATGCATTCACTTGCAATTCTACGCCCATTTCTTTAATTCGTTTGTAATAATCGAATTGTTTGTGAAAGAACAAATATCTTTCGGGGTGGGCCAGTACCACCTGATAGCCTTTAATACCGAGATCAAAAAAAACCTCTTCCAGATCGTGCGGTCTTGATATCTGACTAAACTCCACTAATATTCTGTTGCCATGCAACGGCATTATACCACCCTCATTTAATTGATTCTGAAACTGTTCATCAAGGTAGTACTCTGATGAAAGGTTTAATGTAATTCCATCAGGTAATTTTCCATCCAATTTTGAATGTCCAGCTTTTAAGGTTTCGCTTGTGTTGGGGTGTATGTCTTGTAAAGTATGCGGTGTAGTGATCAGGTGATGAAAACCTAATTCTTTTAATCCGGAAATTAATTGAACGCTATCTTCTGGATCTTTGGCGCCATCATCTACTCCTGGAATCAGATGTGAATGCATATCAATGCCTATTGAACTAAAATCGGTGTACTTGGATTTGCTGGAACGATTGAAAAAAAACATGTTCTTTTTTTAGAATAATTAATGGAATACGAAGCTAAGTATAAAATTTAAGACTTTATGGTATGGAATTTGTGAATGGGGGTTTGAATTGTAAACAAGGATAATTTGTATAGTGTTGTACTCTGATTTAATGATTATTTATCATACAGGAGTAAATGTTATGTATTACCTTTGGGAAATTTAATAAATGTGCTATACAAGCCTATGAGAAAATTCTTCTATTTAATTGTTGCGGTGCTATTTATGAGCTCATGCGGTGTGAAGTATAAAACTGTTCCATATTTTACCGATCTGCCAGCAGATTCAACTCTTCAGGAACAGATTCGAAACCAAACGATTTTAAAAATTCAAAAGAATGATATCTTAGCACTTACAGTGAATAGTTTAAACCCTGAAGCATCGGCCATATTTAATATGGGAACTACAAGTTCGATTCAAGGTAGTACAACAGCAAACGTTAATCCAGCCAATACCGCAAACGGTTTTATGGTGGATGAAAAAGGAATGATCCAATTACCGTTAGTTGGTTCTGTTAAAATCGAAGGGTTAACTACTACAGAAGCTCGGGAATTGATTCAAAGTAAGTTGATAAACTATCTAAAAGAGCCTGTGGTAAGTCTAAGGCTGATTAATTTTCGTGTGTCTGTTCTAGGAGATGTGGCGAGACCTGGAGTTTATCCTGTAAATAACGAGAGAGTTAATGTTTCAGAAGCCTTGAGTATGGCGGGTGATTTAAGTATCACCGCTGTTCGTAACAATGTATTATTGGTAAGAGAAACGGATGGCAAAAGACAATATATTCGTTTAAATATGCAAAGTAAAGAATTGTTTAATTCACCTTATTATTACCTACAAAATAATGATGTATTATATATTCAGCCTGGTAGTGCTAAATATGCAAGTGTGGATTCTAGCTATAGAAATGTAAGCATTGTGCTTTCTGCCCTGTCTGTAATTGCATTAATTATTTCGCGTTTCTAATTTTAATTTTATAGATGACCAATACTGAAGAACATATCTCGGATTTTGTACAAGACGAAGGAGATCAGCCTGTCAATATTAAAGAGCTTTTAACTAAATACCTTTTTCATTGGCCTGTATTTATTTTAGGTATTTTGATTTGTTTAATCGCTGCCTATTTTTATTTGCGTTATACTCAAGAGGTGTATGCCGTCAATAGTACATTATTGATTAAGGATGAAAAGAAAGGGGCTGCAATAGGTGGGGCTGGAGATTTACTAAATGATTTAGATTTGTTTAGTTCCTCAAAAGTGGTGGATAACGAAATTGAAATATTGAAGTCCAAGACCTTAATGCGTAAGGTAGTGGATCGTTTGAATTTAATGATTACATACAAGGCAGAAGGCCGCGTAATTAATTCTGATATTTATTTAGCTAAGCCGATAAATGTAGGAGTTGTTCAAATTGCTAATTCATTCTATGGTAAAACTTTGTCTTTAAGTTTTCCTTCTAAAAATAGGTACATTTTAGAAGATAATGAAACAGGGAGAAAAATAAGCGGATCTCTTAACGAATTACAGAGGAATTTTTTTGGAGTGTATAAAATTGTGCCTACCCAGAATTTTAAAGACTGGGGTGAGAAAAAAATGTATATTACTATTAATGATCCTCAATCTATAGTAGATGCTAATTTAAGTCAGTTAAGCGTTAGTTTATCAAGTAAACAATCAACAGTTTTAAATCTGAATTTCAATACGACGGTTCCTCAGAGAGGGATTGATATTTTAAATACCTTGATTCAAGTTTACAATGAGGCAGGCTTAACAGATAAAAACAGGACGATCCAGAGCACTATTGAATTTATCGATCAAAGATTAAAGCTTATAAGTGGAGAGCTAACAGAAGTTGAGAAGGATGTAGAAGGATTCAAGAGTAACCTCGGATTAACAGATATTAGTAGTGAAGCTAGCCTGTATTTAGAGAACGTTAAAGCCAATGATGCTAAGTTAAGTGAGGTCGATTTACAGATTAGTGTTATCAAGGATATTCAACGCTATGTGAATTCGAATTCTACGCAGGAAAAATTACCAAGTATATTGGGGATTAATGATCCTGTGCTACTAAGTCAAATAACAAAACTGAGTGAGTTGCAGTTGCAAAAGGATCAATTATTGGCCACAACGGCTATTGATAATCCTCTAGTAACTCCCTTAACGAAACAAATTGAAACTACGCGTGCGGGTATTAAAGCTAATATTGAGAATATCTATGCATCTCTCCAAAATACTAAAAAAGGATTAGAAGGGACTAGTTCTCAATTTCAGGGGTCTATTAAAAAGCTTCCTGGCCAAGAAAGGCAGTTAATTAGTATTAAAAGACAGCAAAGTATCAAGGAGACTTTATATCTTTATTTGTTACAAAAAAAGGAAGAAGCCGCACTTTCATATGCCTCTGCAGTTGCAGATAGTCGGATAGTTGACCCTGCATTTTATTCAAAGGTTCCTGTGAAGCCAAAAGGAGCATTGGTTTATCTTCTAAGTCTAGTGTTAGGAATAGGGCTACCTATCTTCTATATATATCTTAAAGGCTTGTTGAATAATCGGGTGGAAAATTCAGCTGATATTGCGAAATTAACAAATGCACCAATACTTGGGGAGATTTTTTACGATGAAAGTTCGGAACCAATTGTTGTTCATGTGCATAGCCGGAGGGCAATTGCAGAACAGTTTCGAGCTATTCGAACTAATATGCAATTTTTGCAGGGTAAGCCTACCTCAAATAAGGGGAGGGTTATTCTATTAACGTCAAGTATGTCCGGAGAAGGGAAAAGTTTTGTCTCGACCAATATTGCTGCTGCTTTAGCAATTAGCGGTAAAAAGACAGTATTATTGGAGTTGGATTTACGAAAGCCTAAAGTAAGTAAATATTTAAATCTAAGTAATAAGTTAGGCCTTAGTAATTATTTAATAGGGAAAACAGATATTAATGATATCATCCAAGCCTCCGGTGTACATCCAAATCTGTCAATTATTGGCTCGGGACCTATTCCTCCGAACCCTTCAGAGTTGTTGATTCAGTCAGAATTAGAAGTATTGTTAGAATATTTGAAAAATAATTTTGATGAAGTATTTATTGATACTCCTCCAGTTGGACTTGTAACAGATGCACAAATTTTAGCAAGGCTTGCTGATGCAACTATGTATTTAGTACGTCAAGATGTGACTTATAAGGAGCAAATCAAAAATTTGAATGAATTATATCGAAATAAGAAGTTCCCAAAACTTAATGTAATTCTTAATGGGATCAAATTGGGTGGTAGTTATGGCTATGGCTATGGCTATGGCTATGGCTATGGCTATTATTCGGATGATGTTAAGCAAACAAAAATAACCCTTGGAGGTGTTCTGAATAATATTTTTAAACGATTTTAATAATCAATTGTAACTAAAGAATTGCTTTATATTTAAGACATAATGAAAACAGTAGAAAATACAAAAATTGCTATTATTGGTTTAGGGTATGTAGGGTTGCCTCTAGCAATAGAGTTTGGAAAAAAATATAATGTATTGGGTTTTGACATTAATCAAGACAGAGTACAAGAATTATGTGTCGGAAAAGACCGAACTCAAGAGGCGAATTTACAAGATCTGACGGATGTGATAGATTTAAGAAATGATAAAAAGAGTAAAATAGGTTTAGGGTTTTCTTCTAATAAGCAGGATCTGAAGAATTATAATGTTTTTATAGTTACAGTACCTACACCTATTGATCAATTTAAATCTCCCGATTTAACACCTTTAATCAAGGCATCTGAAATGTTGGGATCAATTTTGAAATCTGGTGATATAGTGATTTATGAATCCACTGTTTATCCAGGATGTACAGAAGAAGATTGTGTGCCAGTACTAGAAAAGCATTCAGGATTAAAGTTTAACAAAGATTTCTTCGCGGGTTACTCACCGGAAAGAATAAATCCAGGGGATAAAATAAATACACTAACAAAGATTAAAAAAGTAACATCTGGGTCTACACCAGAAATTGCCAATCGCGTGGATAATTTATATAGTTCAATTATTACGGCAGGAACTCATAAAGCTCCAAGTATAAAAGTAGCAGAAGCTTCGAAGGCAATTGAAAACGCGCAACGAGATGTAAACATTTCATTTGTTAATGAATTGTCCTTGATTTTTGATAGAATAGGAATTGATACTAATGATGTTATTGAAGCTGCTGGAACTAAATGGAATTTTCTGAAATATCAACCAGGATTAGTAGGTGGACACTGTATAGGAGTTGATCCTTATTATTTGGCTCACAAGGCCCAATCGTTAGGATATCATCCCCAAGTGATTTTATCAGGTCGTCGCGTTAATGATAATATGGGGCCTTTTGTTGCAGATAAAGTTGTTAAGCTTATGATTCAAAAGGATCACAAGATTAAAGGATCAAGAGCTTTGATCATGGGAGTAACATTTAAAGAAAACTGCCCTGATGTTAGAAACACACGAGTGGTTGATATATATCATGAACTAATCCAGTTTGGATTAGAGGTAGATATTTTTGATCCGTGGGCTGATGCGGCAGAAGTGAAACATGAATACAATGTCGATATATTAAATAAGCTAGATGAGACAATGGTTTACGATGCTGTTATCGTTGCTGTTGCGCATAATGAGTTCTTGAAGTTTGATTATAAAAAGATTAAGCGTAACAATGGGGTTATCTTTGATACCAAGGCTTGCCTGGATAGATCTTTAGTTGATGGACGTTTATAAATACGATACAGTCGTTATTGGATCTGGGCTTGTTGGATTGTCTGTTGCTTACAATCTGAAACTAAAAAATCCTGATCGAAAAATTCTTATCATCGAAAAAGAAAAGGGCGTTGCAGTACATCAGTCTGGAAATAATAGCGGTGTTATCCATAGTGGAATATATTATAAACCAGGCAGTTTAAAGGCGCAAAACTGTATTTCTGGATATCATTCATTGCTTGAATTTGCGAAGCAATATAATATACCATATGATATATGTGGTAAGATTATCGTTGCAACTGATGCCAGTGAATTAAGTGGACTTAATAACATTTACCAAAGAGGAATTGAAAATGGACTTGATGGTATTAGAAAACTGGCATCAGCTGAAATAAAAGATTTTGAACCGCACTGTGCAGGTATTGCAGGTATTCATGTTCCACAAACTGGAATAATTGATTATCCCAGGATGGCTGAAGTATTATTGGAGCTTTTTAAGAACCAGTTTGGTGGAGATGCTAATTTCAATGAAGAGGTAATTGCTATTAAGAAGGAAGGCGATTCTATTAGAGTAGAAACGGATAAACATTCATATACTTCACAAAATCTTGTTAGTTGTGCAGGCTTGTTCTCGGATCGAATAGCTAGCTTAACTGAACAATCAAATGATTTACGTATCATCCCATTTAGGGGTGAATACTATAAGTTACGCCCTGAAAAAGAAGGTTTAATTAAGAACCTTGTTTATCCAGTTCCAGATCCTAAATTCCCTTTTCTTGGCGTACATTTTACACGTATGATAGGAGGTGGCGTAGAAGCAGGTCCAAATGCAGTTCTGGCCTTTAAAAGAGAAGGATATAAATTTAAGGACTTTAGCTTGCGTGATGTTGGCGAAACTTTTGCCTGGCCTGGATTTTGGAAGATTGCCGCTAAATACGGAAAAATAGGGATGGGCGAGATTCATCGCTCTTTATCTAAAGCTGCCTTTACAACCGCACTTCAGAAACTACTCCCAGAAATTACTGAGAATGATCTTGTTCCTGGAGGGGCCGGGGTTAGGGCCCAAGCCTGCGATAGATCGGGTAATTTGATAGATGACTTTAATATTTTGGAGTCAAAAAATATCATCCATGTACGTAATGCCCCTTCGCCGGCGGCAACATCTTGTTTGTCAATTGGAAAATTAATTAGTGAAAAAATATAAATAGATATCTATGAAAGATGCCATTCAAATGGTTGATTTAAAAAGTCAATATTTAAAAATTAAGCCTGAAATTGACAAGGCTTTATTGGATGCAGTGGAGGAAGTTGCTTATATAAATGGGCCTCAGGTAAAGAAATTTGTTAGTAGTCTTCAGAAGTTCAATAATGTAACATCCGCTGTCACATGTGCCAATGGTACTGATGCTTTGCAAATTGCAATGATGGGTTTAGATTTTAAACCGGGTGATGAGATAATTGTTCCTGCATTTACCTATATAGCTACCGTTGAAGTAATAGCATTATTAGGCTTAGTACCGAAATTTATTGATGTAAAGGAAGATACATTTGAATTAGATCACACTAAGCTGGAAGATATTATTTCTGATAAAACGGTTGGAATAATTCCAGTACACCTATTTGGCCAATGTTCTAATATGGAGGCTATTATTGCAATTGCCAAGAAACATAATATTGCGATAATTGAAGATACAGCGCAAGCAATGGGGGCTGAATACATTTATAAGGATGGTTCAAAAGCTTTTGCAGGGACTTTAGGTGACATTGGAACCACTTCTTTCTTCCCATCTAAAAACCTTGGTTGTTTTGGAGACGGGGGTGCATTACTAACTCAAAATGCAGAATTAGGTGAGAAAATTAATATGATAGCTAATCATGGTCAACGGAAAAAATATCATCATGAAACAATTGGTGTAAATTCAAGACTAGACACTATACAAGCAGCTATACTTGATGTTAAACTTGGATATCTTAACGATTATAGTGCAGCCAGACAAAAAGTAGCAGCACAATATGATAATGCATTCAGTTCTCTTACGGGTTTAATTATTCCAGCGCGGGCTAAATATTCTACGCATGTATTTAATCAATATACATGTAGAATTGAAAAAGGAAGAAGAGATGAATTCAAATCATATTTGCAAGAAAAAGGAATTCCTAGCATGGTTTACTACCCAATTCCTGTGCATCTGCAGCAAGCATATAAAGTTTATGGATATCAAGAGGGTGATTTTCCTATAGCTGAAAGATTGTGTAAGGAAGTTATCTCATTACCTATTCATACTGAAATGAAAGATGAAGTGCAGGATTACATTATAGAAAATGTTGTAAATTTTTTTAAATAAAATGGAGGACAAATTTTTTGTGCACGAAACTGCGATTGTTGATCAAGGAGCTGATGTTGGTGATGGGGTTAAGATTTGGCATTTCTCTCACATAATGTCTAATTGTGTAATAGGAGATAAATGTAATATAGGTCAAAATGTTGTTATTTCACCGGGAGTGAAATTAGGGAAAAATGTAAAGATACAAAATAACGTTTCTATATATGAAGGCGTAACTTGTGATGATGATGTATTCTTGGGGCCTTCAATGGTATTCACCAACGTTACAAATCCTAGAAGTGCAGTGAATAGACGTGGACAATATTCTAAAACTCATGTGGGTAGAGGCGCTTCTATTGGGGCTAATGCAACCATTGTATGTGGCCATGATATAGGTAATTATGCTTTTATTGGTGCAGGGGCTGTGGTAACTAAGACTGTTCCCGCTTATGCATTGGTGGTAGGCAACCCTGCTAAACAATTGGGATGGGTAAGTGAATACGGGCATAGACTTAACTTCAATCAAGCGGGATTGGCAGTATGCGAAGAAAGTCAACAAGAATATAAATTAGAAAACAATATAGTAAGCAGAATTAAGTAGATGGCAACACATGAAAAAATTAAGTTCGCTGTAATAGGATGCGGACACATTGGTAAAAGACATGCGGAAATG
>Ga0157370_10009416_pt1 | contig 10442 bp, 9 predicted proteins | sample C35metaG_FD_113463 | JGI IMG/M metagenome (GOLD analysis project Ga0157370, IMG submission 113463) | Corn rhizosphere microbial communities from Kellogg Biological Station, Michigan, USA - C3-5 metaG | ecosystem: Host-associated > Plants > Roots > Rhizosphere > Soil | place: USA: Michigan... | reverse complement strand
CGGACATCATCACCATCACCGAGGTTTTGGGCAACGGCGGATCGTCCGCCAGGGGATCAGCCAAGCCCTCCGACTCCCCCTCGACAGGGTCACCCGCCGGGTCGGCCAAAGGTCGCAAACCCAAGATCGTCCTCACCTGGGCCCCTCACGTAAAAGCCCTGCCACAGGCCGTCGCCAATAGCTTCTCCCAATGGGTCAACGCCTGGGGGCAAGCAAACTTCGTTATAACGCATCCCGAAGATTACGAGCTTGACCCGCAGTTCACCAAAGGCGCTACCATCACCCATAACCAGGACGAAGCATTGAAAGATGCCGACTTCGTCTATGTCAAGAACTGGAGCACCTTCAACGACTATGGCAAGATCTACTGCAATGACCCCGAATGGATGCTGACACAGGACAAGCTGAAGCAGACCAACAATGCCAAAGTCATGCACTGCCTGCCCGTACGCAGGAACGTAGAGCTCAGCGACGAGATCCTGGACAGCCCCTCCAGCATCGTGACACAGGAGGCGTCCAACAGAGTATGGGCCGCGCAGGCCGTACTGGCAGAATTGCTAAAACGATAGACATGCAACTTTCCATTATAAAAATAGGCGGCAACATCATCGACGACGAAGCCAAGCTCGAGCTTTTCCTGGATGCATTCGCGGCCGTGAAGGGTAAGAAGATCCTCGTTCACGGCGGAGGCAAGCTGGCTACCAAGGTCGCCACCGGCCTTGGCGTACAGCAACAGATGATCGACGGCCGCCGCATCACCGACGCCGAAACCCTGAAGATCGTTACCATGGTCTATGCCGGCACCATCAACAAAAACATCGTAGCCCGGCTGCAGGCCAAGGGCTGCAATGCGATGGGACTCACCGGCGCGGACGGAAATGCAATCCTGGCTCACAAGCGCGTACATCCGGCCATCGATTACGGTTATGTAGGAGACGTGGATGCAGTAGACTCAAGCTTACTTACCAGCCTGCTCATGCTGGACAAGACCCTTGTCTTCGCACCCATTACCCACGACGGTAAAGGCCAGCTATTAAATACGAACGCCGACACCATCGCCCAGGAGATAGCCCGCGCACTTTGCAGAACTTTCGATACCAGCCTCGTCTATTCTTTTGAAAAGAGCGGTGTGCTCCTCGATGCCGACGACGACAGCTCCGTCATAGGACGCATCGACCCCGCTTATTATCAGGAGCTGAAGCAGAAGCAGGTTATCTTTGCCGGCATGATCCCCAAACTGGACAATGCCTTTGCCGCCCTCAGCAGCGGCGTAGGAAAAGTTATTATCGGGCGGGCCGAACAGCTCTCCCAGCTACTCACCGGTGCATCCGGAACAACCATCGTACATGCGTGATCCAGATATCCATATATTACAGGCAGAGGCCATCAACCTGTTGCGACAGCTGATAGCCACACCCTCTTTTAGCAAGGCGGAAGGCGAGACCGCTGCCCTCCTGGAACAATTTCTCCGCACCAAAGAGATCCCCGCGGACAGGCTGCAGAACAATGTCTGGGCAAAGAATAAACACTTCGACCCCACCAAGCCTACCCTGCTCTTGAATTCCCATCACGACACCGTCAAGCCCAATAAAGCCTATACCCTCGACCCCTTCTCACCCATCGAGAAGGACGGGAAGCTCTACGGACTTGGCAGCAACGATGCCGGAGCATCGCTCGTATCCCTGATCGCCACCTTTATCTGGTACTACGAACAAAAAGATCTCACCCATAATATCATACTGGCTCTCTCCGCGGAAGAAGAAATATCCGGGCACAACGGCATCGAGCTCCTCATCCCGCATATGGGACACATCGACTGGGGGGTGGTGGGCGAGCCCACGCAGATGCAGCTGGCCGTAGCCGAAAAAGGACTGCTCGTGCTGGATTGTACTGTTCATGGCAAGGCCGGGCATGCCGCCCGCAACGAAGGCGAAAATGCCATCTACAAGGCCCTTCCCGACATCGAATGGTTCCGGACTTATCAGTTTCCGAAGGTCTCCGACCTTCTCGGACCGGTAAAGACCACCGTCACCGTCATCGACACCGACAACAAAGCCCATAACGTCGTACCTTCCGTCTGTCACTTCGTAGTGGATGTACGCGTAAATGAGCTCTATACCTTTGAAGAGATCCTGGACGTTATACGCCGGCATGTATCCTGCGATGTACAGCCCCGCAGCCTGCGCATGCGTTCATCTTCCATTTCTGTCCAGCACCCCGTAGTACTGTCCGGCATCAGCGCAGGCAGAAAATGCTATGGCAGCCCAACGACCTCCGACAAGGCATTGATGCCCTTCCCTACATTGAAGACAGGTCCCGGCGACAGCGCCCGAAGCCATACCGCAGATGAATACATTCTGCTGGACGAGATCAGGGATGGAATAACATCGTATATTGAACTTTTACGCCCCATTTTGATGGGCAGCTAAGCAACTAAAAATAGCCCCATCCCGGGCCCACCGGGACGGCGGGCTCCAAAAATTGAACGTATGAGCAAACTCTGGAGCAAACAAAATACCAGTACATCCGCACAGGTCGAGACCTTTACCGTAGGCCGCGACAAGGAATTTGACGTGCTGCTTGCCGAATACGACGTACTCGGCTCCCTGGCCCATACGCAAATGCTGGAGAGCGTCGGACTCCTCAGTAAGGAAGACAGAGAGTTGATCCATCGGGAATTGAACAATATTCTCACTGTCATCAGAGAGGGTGGCTTCGTCATAGAAAAGGACATCGAGGACGTTCACTCGCAGGTGGAATACATGCTGACCCAGCGTATTGGCGAGGCGGGCAAAAAGATCCACAGAGGGCGCAGCCGCAACGACCAGGTAGCCGTGGATATCAAGCTCTACCTCCGGGGGCAGGTACTGCACCTAAAGGATGAAACCAAACAGCTGTTCGATCTGCTGATCCAGCTCAGCGAGCAGTACAAGGATAAGCTCCTCCCCGGCTATACACACCTGCAGATAGCCATGCCCTCCTCTTTCGGGCTTTGGTTTGGCGCCTATGCGGAAAGCCTTATCGACGACCTGGAGCTGCTGGCCGCAGCTTATCATATTGTCAATAAAAATCCCCTGGGCAGCGGCGCCGGCTATGGTTCCTCCTTCCCCCTGGACAGAGAGATGACTACCCGCCTGCTGGGGTTTGCATCTCCCAACTATAACTCCGTGTACGCCCAAATGACTCGCGGGCGGGCGGAAAAGGTAGTTGCCACCGGCCTTGCGTCCATTGCCGCGACGCTTAGCCGGCTCGCCATGGACTGTTGTCTGTATATCAATCAAAACTTTGGATTTATCTCTTTCCCTAACGAACTCACCACCGGCAGCAGCATCATGCCCCATAAAAAGAACCCCGACGTGTTCGAGCTGATAAGAGCCAAATGCAATAGGATCCAGGCCACTCCCAACGAGCTGACCCTCCTCATCAGCAACCTCCCTTCCGGCTATCACCGCGACCTGCAGCTGACAAAGGAAATTCTCTTCCCCGCCATCGAAGAAGGCAAAGCCTGTCTGCAGATGACAAGATTGATGCTCTCGAACATTCAGATAAAGGATAATATCCTGGACGACGGGAAATACAAATACCTCTTTAGCGTGGAAGCCGTCAACGAGCTGGTAAATAAAGGTGTTCCTTTCCGTGAAGCCTATCGCCAAATAGGAGATCAGATTGAAAAGGGACAGTTCCATTTTGACCACTCGCAGGGACTCCATCATACGCATGGCGGCAGCATCGGGAATTTGTCCAACGACAAGATCGCGGCGGAAATGGAAAAAGTGTTGCAGAAGTTCAGCTAAGACTAAAGTCTTGCCTTCGGCCAACGGCCCACGGGCCATCCAGGGGTGTTTGTCCATCCAGTTTAGAATCCTTAAATTGTATAGACAAGCTACTGCACCATGAAGATATTCCATTTATCAGCCATCCTCCTCAGTTGCTGCCTCGCCAAAGCCGCCGGTCCTGGCCACGGTTCATCGCCCTCATCGACCACCGCCGTACCACCCGCCTCACATCAGGAGTCCCGTCCCACTTCCCATCGGCACCCCGGCTCCGACACCACACTAAAGACAAACGCCATCGCCGACCTCGATACCCATTACGACGAATATAAAAAGATAGCCCTTCAGATCTGGGATTATGCCGAAGTAGGATACAAGGAAGTCAAAAGCTCCGCCCTTCTCCAGAAGACGCTTACCCAGGCCGGCTTTAAGGTACAGGCCGGCGTCGCCGATATACCCACCGCCTTTGTAGCCACGTATGGGTCTGGCAGCCCTGTCATCGGCATACTGGCGGAATACGATGCCCTTCCCGGACTCGCTCAGCAGGCCCTGCCCGAGAAAACCCCCATCGAAGGCAGGAATGCAGGACATGGCTGCGGACACCACCTGTTCGGTACCGCCAGCGTGGCCGCAGGCATCGAGATTAAAAAGCTCATGGGGTTGAAGAAGCTATCCGGCACCATCCGCGTATATGGATGCCCGGCAGAAGAGGGTGGCTCGGGTAAAGTATATATGGTAAGGGCCGGATTGTTCAATGACGTGGATGCCGTTATCCACTGGCACCCCGGCGCCTCCAATGCTGTAACGCTCACGAGCGCCCTGGCCAACAAGTCCGCCAAATTCCGCTTCCATGGACTTGCAGCACATGCGGCAGCCGCCCCCGACAAAGGCCGGTCCGCCCTGGATGGGGTTGAATCCATGGATTATATGGTCAACATGATGCGCGAACATATTCCTCAGGAGACACGTATCCATTATGTGATCACCAATGGCGGCAAGGCGCCCAATGTAGTGCCCGACTTTGCCGAAGTATATTACTACGTCCGTCACCCTAAAAAGGAGGAGGTCGTGCGGATCTTCGACTGGGTCGTCAAGGCTGCCAATGGCGCTGCAATGGGCACCGGCACCACCGTGGATTATGAGATCATTGGCGGCACACACGATCTTCTGCTCAACAGGACGCTGGCAGAGGACATGCAGCAAAACCTGCTTCGCATAGGCGGCGTCAGCTATACACCTGCCGAGGTCGGGTTCGCCAAAAAGTTACAGTCCTCTTTTACCTTTAAAGTACCCGATATCACCACCGCAGCTACGGTCAGACCTTTGAAAGAAGACGACGATGGTGGAGTGGGCGGATCCACCGACGTGGGTGATGTGAGCTATGTTGTCCCGACAGTAGGCATGTCCGCCGCTACCTGGGTTCCCGGGACACCCGCCCACAGCTGGCAGGCTACCGCTTGCGGTGGAACGGACATCGGGACAAAAGGTATGATGGTCGCCGCCAAGACCATGGCCCTAACAGCCATCGACCTGTTCACAAACCCCGAACTGATCCTGCAGGCCAAAGAGGAGTTCAAAAAGGATAAGGGCGACTATCAATACAAGGCGCTCCTTGGCGATCGCCGGCCGGCTTTGAACTACAGAGACTAACACGTTCTGCACCCTCACTGATAGCATCAGCCCTGTAAAATTCCCGATGCACCTTAAATCGTCAAATATGAACGTTGGTAAAAAAGCAGCCGCCGCAATTATTTTATTGATCGTCGTGCTGGCAGGATGGATACTCATCAGGACGTTTAACGCAAAGGCCTGGCCTAAACACAAAGCGTCCGCCCTGGCTGCACTACCACCGGCCGCACTGACACATCTCAGCACCGCCATCAGCATCCCCACTGTCTCGCCCCAGGACCCTTCCCGCATCGACAGCGCCACCTTTTTGAAATACCGTTCATTCTTGGAGAGCGCCTATCCCATGATCCATCAGCGGCTCAGCCGTGACATAGTGGCCGACTTCAGCTATGTGTATACGTGGAAAGGCGCCGACAGCTCGCTGGCGCCTCTGATACTCATGGCCCATTATGACGTCGTACCCGTAGAACCTTCCGCTCTCAGCTTATGGACAGCCAAACCCTTTGGCGGAGAGATAAAGGGCGATACCATTTTCGGAAGAGGCTCCGTGGATGATAAATGCAGCATGATCGCCATCATGGAGACGGTGGAGTCGCTGCTGCGGCGAAATTTTACCCCACGCCGCACCGTCCTGCTTTGCTTTGGTCATAACGAGGAATCCACCGGCCAGGGCGCCATCGCCATCGTTCACCTCCTCCAGCAAAGGAATATACGGGCTGAGATGGTAGTGGATGAAGGAGGAGAGCTCACCCGTGAGAAATTGGGGGACCTGCAACGCCCTGTGGCGCTCATCGGCATCGGTGAAAAAGGATATGCCACCTTCGAGCTGCTCGTAGAGAAGACTGGCGGCCACTCTTCCCGCCCTGACAAGGAGACAGCCATCGATATTTTGTCCCGGGCTTTATATAAACTGCGGGGGGAACAGACGCCACGCCGTATCCTCGATCCCACACGCGAGTTCCTCACCCGCATCAGCGGCTCGTCCAGCGACTTCCCGCGAAAGATGGCATTGAACAACCTGTGGCTGTTCGAAGGCTATGTGCTGTACAAAATGGGAGAAGACAAGGACGGTCGCGCCATGATCAGCACTACCATTGTCCCCACCATCCTGGAGAGCGGCGTACGGGAAAACGTGATCCCTTCCCAGGCCAGGGCCATCGTCAATTCGCGGATACTCCCCGGCGAGAGCATCAAAGAAATACAGGAATTCATCCGAAAAGCCGTTGACGACCCCAGGGTAAAGATCAGGATCACCGGCGATTTCTCCACCGAACCTTCCCCCATGACCGACTACCATTCCCATGTGTTCAAAAAGGTTGCCGATGCTGCCAGCGACGTTGAAGACGATGTTATCCCCGTCCCCTATGTTATGGTGGGCGCCACCGACTCCAGGAACTACAGGGCCATCAGCAATGGCGTCGTCAATTTCTGTCCCATCACAGATGGCAAAGGCTATCATGGCATCGACGAGCGCCTGCCCATCAAAGACTTCCAGCGGGCAATACAATTCTATACTTTATTGATCCAATAATCGTTATTCGCCTGTATGAAACGCATCGTATCTCTCAGCCTTATCTGTTCTTTTCTGTTGTACGCCGGCGCTGCCCTGTCGCAGACATCCATCAATTCCGGCATCCTGTTTAAGGTGGTCGATGCCCGGCAATGGCGCGGTGCGAAATTCAAGGTCCAGGCCGCCGTCCGGGCTCGCACACTTGAACCATCTGCCTACGCCTGTATCTGGGTACGTGTGGATGATGAGGATAAAATGCTCGCCTTCTACGACAACATGCGCAACCATCCCATCCGCACGGATGAATGGACCGTCTACACCTCTCCCGAAGTAAAGCTTGGACCTCGCGCCAAAACGATCTTATTTGGTGGGGGCACCAGGAGCAAAGGGTTCTATGGTTTCGACGATTTTCATTTCTATCTGCAAAAGGACGGCGGCGCCTGGGAGGAAGTATCATTGCCCGCCATGGATTTCGAAGAGGACACCGCCACCATCAATAAGTCCTGGTACCGCGACAAATTGTCCTCGGTGCAATGGTCCATGCGGGATGACTCCGCCTGGAAGGGAAAACATTGCATGTTTGCAGACGGCTCGCATTCCTACGAGCTGGACAATAACGATACGGCAGGAAAATATGCCGACGTGAATGGCATCCGCATTTACTATGAAGAGTACGGACACGGCGAGCCACTGCTGCTACTGCACGGCAATCGGGGGTCGATCAATGATTTTAAAAAACAAATTCCAGCGCTGTCCCGCCAATTCCACGTCATCGCTGTTGATACAAGAGGTCAGGGTCACAGCACGGAAGACGGAAAGACCTATACGTATGACCTCTTTGCGGAAGACATGAACGCCCTGCTGGGTCGCCTGCATCTCGAAAAAGTCAACATCCTTGGCTGGAGCGATGGCGGCAACACCGGCCTGATCATGGCCATGAAATATCCGGATAAGGTGGGCAGGCTGGCTGTAATGGGCGCTAATGTCTTCATCGACGGTACCGTGGTCGACAAGTCCATCTTTCGGATCTTGCAGCAGGAAAAAAAAGAATACAAGGGCGACACCAGCCGCCGTTCAGCCAATGCCTTGCGCCTCATCCACCTCTGCGAGATAGAGCCCAGACACACCTTTGAAGAATTACAGACCATTCGCTGCCCTGTCCTGGTCATGGCCGGTGAAAAGGATGTTATCAAGGAAGAACATACCCGCCAGATAGCCGGTCACATTGCCGGCAGCCAGCTAAAGATCTTCACCGGCGGCACCCATCAGTTCCCCGACGACGACCCGGCTACGTTCTGTTCGACAGTAATCCAATTCTTTACCGGCGCCGCAAAATCTACCGACCTCAAATCCCCATGACAGCTCCGCTCCATACCGCCCGCACCACCCTCACTCTTCTCACAGAAGCCGATCTTCCCGCCATGGAAGCGCTCGCCCGCGAGCCCGATACCTTCAAATACATAAAGAAGCTGCGGGTCATGAACCCCGAACAATACACCCGATTTCTTCATACCAAGCTGGAACAGATACACACCGGCGTGGGCTACCACTGGGCGGTCTGGCTGAAGGACAACCTCGCCGACCCCGTCAAAGTCTCTTCCGATTCCTCGGTCATAGGACCCAATAACAATCCAACCGACCCAGCCAAAGTCTCCGCCCCGTTTAAAGCTTCTCCCGAAGTTCCCGGTTCCCCCAGCCATTTCATCGGCGCCGTCAACCTCAATCCCATCAAAGGCATCAGCGCGTCCCCTAACGGTCCAGTCCGGTTGCAGATAGGCTGCCAGCTGAAAAGAGATTACTGGGGCCAGGGCTTCGCATCCGAACTCACCGCCCGCATCCTCCACTTCGCCATCCATGAGCTCAGGCTCCCCGCCGTATACGGCGTCTTCGAGCAGGACAACGCCATTTCGCGCCGCCTACTTGAAAAACTGGGATTTGTATTTGAAGAAAGCTTTCAAGAGCAGGAGATCATAACGGAGATCCATAAGTATGTCCGAAAAACGGACTCCGGGGAAAATATAGTCCGTTTTCCGGAATAATCTAATGTCTGAGGCCTTCGTCGGACCTGCTTCGTCACGGTCCTCCTCGGTCGTAACCTTGCGGTTACGGACAACGAGCCTCCGGCCCGTTCTGTCCCTCCCCCCATCCGCGGACCCGCGACAAGCTAATTGAATTTATAAACGCTGAGCGTAAAGATGGTGACAAAGAGCAGCAGCTGAATAATATGCACCGCCCTTATCCGCCCTTTTAACGCCATCCTCCGCTGCTCCACATTCGCCCCCGCCAGCTCTTCCTCTACCGCCTTGCGAAGCCCCCTGGTCGCCCGGCCACCGATTATCGCCCCATTGAGGATCACCAGCACCAGTATCCCCATCTTCACCCGGAACCACAGCTGCTCCGCAAACGCTCCATGGGACAACGCCACCATGCCGATACCGCTGATGAGCAGCAGGATAAAAGCCCCCGCAAAAAGAAATCTGAAATTCACCAGCACAGGCAGCAACACCGCCGCTCTTGCCTTATCCCGGGGATATTGTCTCCAGAAATAAGACATACAGAAATAATCCACCACCGTAGTTCCTGCCATAACCGATAGTCCGATGATGTGGAGGACGAGGAAAAAGAAGAGATTCATATTCGATGTATTTACCTCAAAAATACATCGAAGACACATTAAAAAGAACGATTGCGAAGTAATTATTGAAAAAATAATTTATTTTCGAAGCATCGTCACAAAAACCCCGGTCCATTTGTCCTATGTCACCCCTGGTCTGGCTGATCAAGGCCCAGGCTATCGGATTGTCGCCGCCGCGTATATTTCATCAAAGCTGTCCCCCTTATGTTGCTGCCACAGGGCCGCAAATTTGATCTCCACATTCTTTAACAGTTGCGTACATAGCTGCACATCTTCCTCATTCATCCCGCCCAGTATCATACCCGCGCATTTCATCATCCGCTCCGCACAGGCATCGATGGCCTTTTCCCCCGCCGCCGTCAGGCGCACCCGCTTGGACCGCTTATCCTCCTTATCCTCATGCTCTTTTACAAACCCTTTGTTTCGCAACCTGTTCAGCATATCCGTCCCGCTGCTGAGCTCGAAGATATTGGCATAGATGATCTCCGTCTTGCGCGGGCTGCCAAGCCTTCTCACCGTCAGCAGCATCCCGAACTCCTCCAGCTGATCCACACCCGTTCCTTCCAGGGCCTTGGCCGCAAATATCGCGTTCAGCTTGCTGATCCTCCCCATGAGCTTTAACAGCAATCCATTGGGATGCCAGGGTATATCACCTCCCTCCAAAGGAAAAACCCGATCCTTTTCGCGCTGGGATATAAGATAATGCCGGCAGAAATCTCCAATATCCGCACCCGGATGACGCTCTTCAAAGGCGCCCCACTCCGTCACCAGCTCGACAGTCTTGTTCATGAGAAAGTATTTCAGTTAATGTCTGAGGCCTTCGTCGGACCTCCTTCGACACGGAGCTACGCTCATAACCTTCGTTGGTTCCAACACTGTTGGACCCGCCTCGGTT
>Ga0157370_10009415_pt1 | contig 10442 bp, 17 predicted proteins | sample C35metaG_FD_113463 | JGI IMG/M metagenome (GOLD analysis project Ga0157370, IMG submission 113463) | Corn rhizosphere microbial communities from Kellogg Biological Station, Michigan, USA - C3-5 metaG | ecosystem: Host-associated > Plants > Roots > Rhizosphere > Soil | place: USA: Michigan... | reverse complement strand
CGAGCGCCCGTCTAATTCCGCGAAGCAGTCTCTAATTCTGCAAAGGAGTCTCTGAACCATGTTAACGATGCTCGATATCATCAAGCAGAACGGGGCCGATCCCGTGACAGGCTTGATCGACGAAACCGTACTGGCTCACCCGGAAATCACGAGCATCGCGGCTCGCACGATCAAGGGGGAAAAGTACAAGACCATGGTCCGCACCGCGCTGCCGGTCACCGGTTTCCGCAGTGCCAACCAGGGCATGGACCTCAACTCTTCGAAGTATGAAGAGCGAGAGGTGGAGACGTTCATCTACAACGCTCCGATCCAGGCCGACAAAGCCGTGGCCGACAAGAGCGAGGACGGCGCAACCGCCTTTATCGCTCGCGAAGCCAAGGGTGTCTTGGAATCGTGCTTCCAGACACTTTCCCGTTGCTTCTACTACGGCCGAAACACGACCTACGGCGGCGATGCCAAGGCATATGGCGGGCTGCTGGATTTCTACGATCCGGTCAATTACGTGGTGGACGCCGGCGGGACGAGCGCCAACACCGGTACATCGGTGTGGGCCATCCGTACCGATCCGGAGCACGTGCAGTGGGTCATGGGGGTCGATGGTCAGTTCCAGATCAGCGACCTCACCCTGCAGCGCGTGCTGGACAGCAACAACAAGCCTTACATGGCTTACTACCAGGAACTGCTGTCCTATCCCGGTGTGCAGCACGGCAGCGTCAGGGGTGTCAGCCGCATCAAGAAAATCACCAATGATGCGGGCCACACGCTCAATGACGACCTGTTGGCACAGCTCGTGGCGCTTCACCCACTCAGCGATCAGCCCAACATGCTCCTGATGAATCGCCGTGGCCGCGCCCAGCTTCAGCGCTCGCGCACCGTCACCTTGTTCGGCAACGCCGCCAACCAGGTGAACGGCACGATTGCCAACGTAGCGCCGCTGCCGACGGAACACAACGGGATCCCGATCTTCGTGACTGACGGAATCAGCAACGTCGAATCGCTCACGCTGTAATTCCCGGCCGTCCAATCGTGGCCACTCAATCGCGTTCCCGCTTCCGCAACAATCAACGGAGTTTCCGATGTCCGCACCAAGCGTGAAAAAGGGCAGCAAAGTGAATTTGGTCTTAGCCAATGGTGAGCGTGCCGAGGCCAAAATCATTTCGGATGGTGCCGACGACGCCGGCCGCGTCGACCTTTCGGTGGCAAAGCACCCAAAGCATGGTGATTTCACCATCACCCGCGCTCCGCACGATCCGACGGGAGCCAAGGCCGATTCGTGGCATCTTCCGAACAAGGCGCCCGCCCAGGAGGCCGCCGCAACGACCTCCGAAACCCCTGCCGACCCAGATCAAGAAAAATAACGGCCAGTGGCCGGTGGAGCGTCCTTTCGACTCCATTCATTGAACGAGGAATTCAGCCATGCGACCAAACCTCAGCGATGCATCCCTTTCCGTGTCTGGCGCGCTTCCCAACGGCGCGACTAGCTCGACGATTGTCTTCGACACCGCCAACTCCAATCGCGCGGATCAACCCGGCCGGATGGAGTACGAGATTCAGGCCCCCGCTCTCACGACCGGCCAGCTTGCCGACGCGGCAACGATGACCTACGCCGTGCTGATGTCGGGCAACGCGGACGGCTCAAGCCCCACGCTCATTTATGACAAGGTGCTTGTGCAGACGGGCGCAGGCGGCGCCGGCGCTGGCGCAAACACCGCGCGATTCCGGCTGCCCTACCAGCCGGGCGGTGCGAATGCCAACCTGCGCTACCTCGTCATTCGCGCGACCAATAGCGGCGCTGGCAATGCCAGTCCCGTAAACATGACCCTGCAACCCTACTTCTAATCGTGATTGGCCAGCAGCTACAGCGCGCCGCGCAAGCGCTGCAAAGCGCTATGCAGAGGGTTTCCGGCGCTTCCGTGACTTACACGCGAGGCAACCTGTCGGCAACCATCGACGCGGTGCGAGCACGCTCGACGTTCGTCACGGATGACCAGGCGCCGGGCATGCAGGTTCAGGCCTCAAGCCAGGACTTCATCATTGAAGTTGCTGCGCTGGTTTTAGGGGACGTGTACACCAGGCCCCAAGCTGGGGACAGGATTAGCTTGCAGATCGACCAGCCCGTGATCGGCAGCAATTCCTGCCAGCTCGTTACTCAGATCTTCGAAGTAATTGACCCGCCTTACAGCCCGGCAGACTCAGTTGGCCAGCGTTATCGCGTTCATACCAAGCAGGTTTCCTGATGCCCGTTATCGCAAGCCAACTGCGCGATGCGCTCGTGCAACAGATCAATAGCGCCGGCTTGCAGCCGAGCATCAAGGCGATCGCGACCTACGACCTTGCCGCCGACATCAAGGATCTGACTGGCGGCCGAATACTGGTCATTCCGCAGACGCGAACGCTTGAAGCGATCCGACGCCAGGGTGATCAGAAAGCTTCCTTTTCGATCGATGTAGGAACGCAATTCAAAGGCAAAGACATTCTGCCGGCCACGCTCGATCCGTACCTGTCGCTGTCCGAGCAGATCGCCGTGATGTTTTTGGGACAGTCGATCAATTCAAAGACCGTCCCGGCCGCAACCTGCGTCGAAGCGTCTTGGCCACATGGATTGTTCATCCAGCAGCACATGAGTGAGTTTCGGACCCTCACGTCCGTCGTCACTCTCAAATTTCTCGTCAATTAGGAGGTCTGTCATGATTCAGATTGGCTTCAATTGCCACGCGTACTACCTCAGCGGCACCCGCGCTGCATGGTCTGGCAGTGCGACGAACGGCATCTATGTTGGGGCTGCGCCCGGCGGCATTATCGAACTCTCATCGATTCGAAACGCAACCGCGACGATCGACAACGGCGAAGCGGATGTGAGCACGCGCGCAAGCAAGGGCTTTGAGCTGTCGGCTCAGGCGCTGTTCAAATGGTCGGTTGATATTGAGATTCCGTGGGATCCAACTGACGCATCTTTCACAGCACTGCTTGGCGCATATCTGCAGCGCCAATCGCTGGCCGCTGTGTTTCTCGATGGCGACAAGGCCACGAGCGGTTCGCAGGGCCCATGGGCCGACTGGGCTGTGATGAAATTTGTTCGCGATGAAAATCTCGACAAGGAAGTCATCGCCCAGGTGACTCTCAAGCCCACGCAAAGTGCCGTCCCGCCACAGTGGGTCAAGGTCGGGTAATCCGCCTGGGAATCCGATGAGCTACCGCAGGGGCGATGGGGAACTTGCGGCCCAGCCATCTTGAATCAGACGAGGATTTTGAATCATGTTGAATAACACGACATTCTCGGCCTCGCTCCAATCGGGCGAAACGAACTCGTTTGGCGCAGTGACCGCCACGGCCAATTTCACGCATCAATCGGCATCGATTGCCACACCCATTACCGATGGAACCGGCAGCGGCCAGGCAAATCACGCGATGGAAGTGACTGGAAATGCCGGAACCGGCGGTGTCACCATCGACTTGTCCGCAGTCACTGGCGGGCTCGATGGGAAAACAAGGGACTTCACCAACGGCGGCGCTGGCGGCGCGATCAAGGACTTCATCATCGAGAATCTTGATCCCACAAATACCATCACCGTCACACAGCCGGTATCGAACGGCTGGACTGGCCTGAGCGGCGCCGCGGCCGGCTTCGATTATCCCATCGAGCCCGGCGGCTGTCTGGCGTTCCATTCGCCGGTGAACGGCCGTGCTGTCGGTTCGACCAATAAGCTTTTCACCCTCACCGGGTCTGCTGGAACGCCTCAGTACAAGATGACCCTCGTCGGCATCGGCGCTTGATCCAGTACATTCCGATCCATGCAAAAGGCGCAGATCGTACAGGATGCGGTCGAAAGGATACGGCGGCCGGAAAATGGCCCAACCGGGAATGAGCTCCGCTACATCATTAGGCCGGATGTACTTGAACAGGAAATAACCCACGCCGTCGCCAACATGATCGACTCGATTCAAAGCGAGATTCGCACTTGGCACGATGCGTTACCCGACGCGGCCGCGTCTGAGAAGATTCAACTTCAGCACGTCATGCGATTGCTGCAAGAGAAAAGGCAGTGACGGTACCAATTTTGGCGTTGCCGCTCGCGTCTACCCCTGATCATGCCCGCCAGCTTCCACGTCAAAAGCCTTTTCTTCGACCGCCGGCCGATCATCGAATCGCTGGGCCGCGCAACCGCTGCCGCCCTGTCCAAAGCCGGTGCCTTTGTTCGGACGCGTGGCCGATCCAAGCTCCGCAAGCGCCGCGCCAGCGCAGCGGCCAACCAACCGCCGTCATCGCATGTTGGCTCTCTCAAAGACAAAACGTTTTTCTCATTCGACCCCAGCACGCGATCGGTAGTGGTCGGGCCCGAGAAATTCAACAAGGGTGCCGCTGACACGATCGAAAAAGGCGGGGAAGAAACATTGACCGACAAGCACGGTCATAGCCGGCGCGTGACCTATCCGCCCCACCCGTGGATGGGCCCAGCTCTGGCTGAGGAAATCCGGGCCGGAACGATTCCGGGCCCGTGGCACGATTCCGTCAAATAGGACGCAAACTCATGAAGATTTTTAAGGACGCAAACGGGCGCGATTGGGCGCTCGATATCAATTTGGATGCTCGCAACCAGGTCAAGGAGCGAGTGAAGATCGAGATCGACGGCCAGGAGGTGCCTTTTGACCTGCTGGATGTGAAGGCCGCGCAGCGCATCGCCGTGATCGGCGATATGCAGGAGGCAGCCACGGTCGGCCAGGTGCTATGGGCTCTATGTCGAGAGCAGGCTGAAAAAGCCAACATCGACGAGCGGAGCTTCTACAAAGCGATCAAGGGCGACGTGTGGGACGCGGCCTGCGATGCACTTAAGAAGGAGCTTGTCGATTTTTTCCCGAAAGATCGTCGCACGTTGCTGGCCAGCGCGATGGAAAAGGCGGAGCAGATAAGGGCCATGCTGATCGAACAATCGACCGCGCGATTGAGCAGCGGGGAAATCGAAACGCAGGTCAAAGCGGAAATGGAGCGGATGTTGAGCGAGCTATCTATAAGCTCGCAGGGCTCATCGGAGTAGATCCGGGCCCGCTCACGCCGCGCAAGCTGGCATGGATGGCCGAAGGCGTGCGCGAAGAGTGGTGGAATCACACCAGCCACTTGATGGCCGCGCTTCACAATTCCAACCCCTATCGAAAAGGCGACGCCAAGCCCTCAGATTTCAATCCCACGCTTCGAAGCAGCCGCAGTGAGCCCGATATCATGCTGCCGCTGTCACAACTGTCTGGCCTAATTGTCAAAGAGCATCGTACGCCCGGGAAACTCATCGGCGGCGGGACTCAGCCGATCATTCCACCAAAGAAGTAAGCCATGTCATCCCAAGCCATTCGAGCCGGTGCCGCATTCGTCGAGATCTTCGCCGACGACAGCAAGATGATGCGCACACTCGCTAAGTCACAGATTGCTTTGCGCAAGTGGGGCAAGGCTGCATCGGCCGCAGGCACAAAACTGATTGCCGCGGGAACGGCGATGCTCGCACCCCTGCTGGCGGCCACGCGTGCCTATGCGTCTATGGGTGCCGAGATGGCGCGTGGTGCTCAAAAAACCGGTATGGCTGTCGAGTCGCTATCGCAACTCAAATATGCCGCCAATCAAAGCGGTGTCGAGTTCGAAAAGCTCGAGACCGGCATCGCCAGGATGAATCGATCGATCCTCAATGCCGCACAGGGCAGTCAACAGTCGCAGGAAGCCTTTGCCCATTTGGGCCTGTCGGTCGCACAGCTCTCGCGCATGAAGCCCGAGGAACAATTCCGAGCGATCGCCGAGGCTCTGTCGAAAATCAAAAATCCAACGCTCCGCAGCGGGCTTGTACAGCAGATCTTCGGACGCAGTGGCACAGAGCTATTGCCATTGCTCAACCAGGGCGCCGCCGGCATCGACAAGATGATGAAGCGGGCCGACGAGCTGGGCTTGACCATGAGCACCAGCGCCGCAAATGGAGCATTGGCGTTCGATCAGAAGCTCAATGATCTGTGGCAAGTGGTCAAAATGGGCGTGTTCCAGATCGGCGGCGCGCTTGCACCGGTGCTCGATACAGTCACTGGTTACATGATCAAGGGCATCGGCGTGGTGCGCGATTTCATCAGCCAGCACCAGGGCTTGATCATCGCCGCGGCCGGAGCTGGCGCTGCACTACTCGCTGGCGGAATCATCCTGAAGGGCGTCGGCGCGGTGCTCAGCATCGCGTCGGGAGCTGTCGGCATCTTCAGCACCGGGCTGGCCATCGCCGGCGCCGTGATGGGTGCCGCGCTGTCGCCGCTGGGGCTTATGACGGTCGGGCTGCTGGGCGGCGCCGCTGCATTCCTGTATCTCACGAAGGCCGGTGCAGCCACGCGAGAGTACCTGTCGGGTGTATTTAGCGACCTGCGCGACGAGACTGTGACAGCCTTCCAAGGCATTCGCAATGCCATGGCCGCCGGCGATTGGGGCTTGGCCGCAAAAATCCTTTGGACCTATGTCAAGCTCGAATCGCTCAAGGGCAAGACTTTCCTGCGCTCGACATGGATCAGCATCAAAGCCGAGACATTGGACATTTGGTCCAGCACCGTCGAAGGCATCGAAAAACTCTGGTCCTATGCCAAGGAATACCTGTCCAACTGGGACGGTGTGCGGACAGCGATAACGAAGGTCACCAATTGGTTCAAATCCACTTGGGAAAACGTCATCGACTACGTCGCCGATAAGTTTGCCAATCTCATGATCGAGCGCGACTTCGCCAAGCGCGAAAAGGAGATCAGGGCTCAGGGCAAACGAGCCGGACTGTCTGATACCCAAATTCAAAAGCAGGTGGACGACGAACGGAAGTTTCAACTTCAGCAGCGGGATTCAAATCGCGCGGACAGGGATCGACAGAAAGAAGCTGATTACAACGCGAAGCAGCGCGCTGCAGATGATGCATACAAAGCCGCGCATCCCGAGCTCGTTCAGCAGGAAGAAGCCGCCCGCAAACGCATCGAGGATGAGCAGAAGGCCCGACGCGGTGCCAATGACGATGAAGCGGCCAAGGCACGCCAGGACGCGATCGACCAGGCATCACAGGAGCTTTCCGACCTGAAGAAGCAGCTCGCGTCCGGCGCCCAACAGGCCCAGGCCGAAGCCGGCAAGAGCCGCACATTCAATGCACCAACGTTCGATCAGAACGCCGCCGCTGATGGGCTCGACGGGATGATGAAGTCCACCGTCGCCGGCACCTTCAGTGCCGCGGGCGCTTTTGGTCTGGGCAGCGGCAACACAACAGAGCGCATCGCCAAGGCGACTGAGAAAACCGCCCAATTCGTCGAGATGATTCTGAAAGAGGGCAAAGGCGGCGCGAAAAGTGCCGCTGGCCTCAGCTTTGGGAGTTAGCCAATGCTCTCCATCGAAGAATGCTGGAAATCGGGCGAGGGAACACTCGGGCGAAGCAGCAACGACGTGTATCGCGCGATCGTATCGGGCGACCCGGAGGCCGACAACGCTGATGATCCGGCAACGGTGATGCTGTTTGCCATGCCGCATTTCAGCGGAGCATCGGCGCTTGGGAATATTATCCACACGTTTGAACGCGAGCGCATCGCGCCAGGCAAGTGGATCATCACTGCCAACTATCAAAGCCCCACGCTCGACAGGCAGACCAGCGATTCGGCATTTTCGTTTTCGACTGGAGGCGGGACCCAGCACATCACACACAGCCGAAAAACCGTGGGCAGCTATTCCGCTTCACAGGATCAGAAACCGCCGGACCACCAGGGCGCCATCGGTGTGACCGACACCGGCATCGACGGTGTCGATATCAAGGTTCCGGCCGCGCAGTACAGGACCACGTTCTATCTGCCAACCATTTCCCAGGACTACGTGCAGCAACTGCACAGCCTTACAGCCAACGTCAACTCCGACACTGTCAACATGAATATTGACGGGGTGAAATTCACCTTCAAATCGGGCGAATTGATGCTTGAAGGTGCCGAGGGATCGAAGCGAAACGGTTTTAGCGATTGGGAACTGACGCTCAATTGGGCTGCCCAGGCCAACGCGATTGACCTCAGCGTAGGGCCCATCACAGGGATCATCAAAAACGGCTGGGACTATATGTGGGTCCGGTACCAGACCACGGCCGACGACGACACCAGCGCATTGATTCAGACACCGGCATTTGTGTACGTCGAACAGGTTTACGCCTACTCGCCGCTTGGCGGACTTATTCCAGCCAGCGCCTTCACGGTGCCATGGCTCTCTCCCAGCGCTGGCGGCGCACCTATTTAATAGAGGAGGACGAACATGGCCAATCGTTACATTCGTTACGACGACGTTGCAATCAACGGTGACAATGCCGCCACGCCCGTTACGGTGATGGAGCGAGACAACACCGGCAGCTCCGCCGCCATCAACTTTACCGCCACCAATCTGACTGCTTTGGCATCGCTCTTTCTGGGAGGCGCCACCAAGTCCACCAGCGCGACAATCGACACGTCGGCGGTGATTTGGAAGATCAACGCGGCCAGCGGCGCTCTCACCGAAACCCTTCCGCCCGCCAGCACGGTTCCGAATCTGGTTTACGCGTACATCAAAACCGACAACAGCACGAACGCCGTGACGATCAAGGGCAGCGGCAGCGAGAACATCAACAACGCCAACACTTACAACCTCACCGCGCAGTACAAGGTTGTGATCATTTGGAGCGACGGGACGCAGTGGTACATCCTGTTTAGTAACTAAATTGCCCCTCCAACGTTCCGTCAATCCGCTGCTCCACGGCGCCGGCGCGGGATCGATCGAAGATCAATTGCGCCGCCTGCCACACCTAAAGGGCGATCGCCAGCAGGTCATACACCACGTCCGGCGGGATTTTCGTGACGTGCGCAAGACCAAAGACGCGGCCGAATCGATCGGCCACATACCAGGGCCGGACGAAGCGATTCATTTGGCGGTATCTGGCCGCTTCGCCCTTTGGCATGTTGTGCCGGCCGTGCTGAAACTGTCCGGTCAGCCGATCGACGAGCTGATCATCGCCACGCTTGGATTCAGCAAACGCAATATCTCTGCCCTGTGCGAGCTGCTTGATGCGGGCCAGATAGGTTGCGTCCACCTACTGGCCTCGCATTATTTCAAGGGTACTTCGAACGAGATCTATACCCACGCTGAGAAGCTTTTTGCTGATCGGCCGGACAAGGCGCATTTCCGTAGTCTCAGGACGCATGCCAAGGTACTGCTCTTTCGCCTGTCGGACCGGCGCACCATCACCGTTGAATCGTCCGCGAATCTCCGATCCTGCAAAAACATTGAGCAAATGACACTCATCGGCGATCCCGCCCTGCACGCCTTTCATCGTGGCTGGATCCTCGACCTGTTTAACAGCAAATGAAAAAGTCCACCGCACTTGCCATCGCCGCGCTGCCGCCCGAGCAGGTCAACCAGGTATTCAACTGGATCGTTGACGGCCGTTTCGAGCACGATATCACCGAAGCGATTGCCGAGCATTTTGAAGGCGCACAGCCCAAACCGCTGATCGTGGCAGCCATGCAGCGCATCGCCAAATCCGCCGACGTGGAGCCGGACATCATTCGCGGCTGGTGTATCGAAGCGACCCGTCACGTCTACCAGAAAGCAATCGAGCTTGGCGACTTGGCCACGGCGCTAAGAGCCGTCAAGCAGCTTCATTCCATGGCGACCTGATGTTCTGCATCAATAAATCCAAACGAGGGCAGAAGGAACGGCAGCGCAAAGCCGCTTACGCCGCCAAGAGAGCGCGGGGAATCCGCGACGTGGCGGACGCTCGACCAGATTGCGCCAATCCCGAACGGCGATCGAGTGCTCAAGACCTCGAGTGTTTTCTGCGTACCTATCTGCCGCGGACTTTCAATCTGCCGTGGTCTGCAGATCATCGGACGGTCATTCAAAAGCTTGAGAGTGTGATGCACGAAGGCGGCCAATCCGCCTATGCCATGCCCCGAGGCAGCGGCAAAACTTCGATCGTCGAAGGTGCGGTACTGTTTGCCATCTTGCACGGCTTGCGACGTTTCGTGTCTTTGATTGGAAGTGAAGAAACAGCAGCGGTGGAGATGCTCAAGAGCATCAAAACCGAGCTCGAGACGAACGATCTACTGGACGAGGACTTTCACTTCACATGCGGGCCTATTCGCGCATTGGAAGGCATCTCAAATCGGTGTAACGGGCAGCTTTGGAACGCCAAGCGGACGCGAATCGTTTGGACTGAGAAAAGAATCGTTCTGCCCACCGTTGATGGGAACTTGTCCAGCGGCATCGTGCTGGACGTCGCCGGCCTCACCGGTCGGATCCGCGGCAGGAAAGCCAAGCTCGCAAATGGCCAGTCGATTCGCCCAGATCTAGCGCTGCTGGACGATCCGCAGACCGATGAATCGGCGCGCAGCCCGTCCCAGGTGGCTCAGCGCGAGAGGCTGGTGACAGGCGCCGTGCTGGGGCTTGCCGGACCAGG
>Ga0157370_10009413_pt1 | contig 10442 bp, 10 predicted proteins | sample C35metaG_FD_113463 | JGI IMG/M metagenome (GOLD analysis project Ga0157370, IMG submission 113463) | Corn rhizosphere microbial communities from Kellogg Biological Station, Michigan, USA - C3-5 metaG | ecosystem: Host-associated > Plants > Roots > Rhizosphere > Soil | place: USA: Michigan... | reverse complement strand
TGTAAAGCACGCCGTCACTTGTTATGAACATCTGTTCGGTCGGGCGGTCAAGTGGCGTACGCGTCAGGATTTGTCCCGATTCATCCATGCGGATCAGCTCTCGCATTCGCGCATTGGTGTTGGAGCCGGCTCCCGAGCGCGCCGTAACCACCACAACGCCGCCGCCCACCAGGATCGTCGTATCCGGGCCAGTCATGAGGGGCTCCACAGTTCCCGCCGGGAAACTCGAGAATGGCAAATAAGCCCCGATCTGCGCCCCTGAGGGGGAGTACTTATGGACGAGCATGTGATCCGTCGATTCCCGGCCAGAACTGCCAGCAACCCAGATCGAGTGGTCTTCAGCGATCGCAAGGTGAGCAGGGTTAAACCCGGTCGGAATAAAATTCCGCTGTACTCCATATTCATCAAGCAGCATGAGTCCGCTCCCGGACCTGCTGAAGGTGGCGAGTACAAACCCCGTGTCCGGGATTATCGCCATGTCGTTGATAAAGACGGGTTCATTGTCCGCCCGTCGCGGGACGATCGCAAAGGCGAAACGTCCATCCGGGCCCCACACTCGTGCCGCTCCCCCGTCGTTCCGGAAGCAATAGCCGGCGCGGAAGAGGGGAATGGGTTGATTCGGCGCCACGGGACATTCCGAGGCTACGACCTTCACCGGCCTCTGTTGCGCTACGGCCGTCATGCAAGCGAAGAGCACGCAAATCGAAAGCTTCATGGCATTCCCCGCTGAGAAAGACGATACAGGCCGCGAAGGCGTTGAGTACAATCCCCGGAATCCGGCGTCGCCCCGGTCACAGCCGTTCCAATACGTTGCGGCGTCTCCCATGGCTCTCCGTCATGGCTGCAAGTAGTTGGATTCCAATAACTTCTGGCCCTGCCTTCCACCGCGCCCAACCCGCCCGAAGTCTCTCCCGTCCCGCATCTCTCGCCCGAACAGGGTAGTCTGAAATTGCGACGCATGCGCAGACGCATCACAATCGGCATTCTGGCTTCGGCGATGGTCCTCATCGGCCTCGCCGTCTGGCTCAACGTTCGCAGGTCGAGCGGTCTTTCCAGTCAGGTCGATCTGCTCTCGCGCCTGCCGAACGAACCCGCCGCCGTCCTCAGCATCGATTTCACGATCCTCCGCCGCGCCGGTCTGCTGAACGCGCATAACATTCCGCTTGAACCCGAGTACAAGAAATTTGTCGATGGCGCCGGCTTCGATTACCACCGCGATCTCGATTCCGTCGTGGCCTCTTTTTCCGGCGCAGGCGAGTTCTTCGTCGCTCGCGGCCACTTCGATTGGGTAAAACTCCGCAACTACGCTATCAAACAGGGCGGCTCCTGCTATGACCAGCTCTGCCGGGTACAGGGCAGCACTCCGGAACGACGTATCTCGTTCCTGCCGCTGCGCGACAACGTCATCGGCCTCGCCGTGAGTACGGACGATCTGGCGGCCACTCGCCTGCGTACGCCAAACAGCGCCTTAACCTCGCAAGTCCCTGATACCCCGGTCTGGCTGTCGGTCTCGGGCCAGGTGCTCAGCCACCCTGGGGCGCTGCCGGAAGGAATCCGCGTCGCGCTCTCCGGCCTTATGGAAACGGACCGCGTCCTGCTTACCGCCGGGCCCGGCCCCCATGGAATCGAAGCCCATCTTGAAACCACCTGCCGCACTCTCGACGGCGCCCGCACGCTCGAAAGCCAGCTTCGGACCACGGCGGCCACCCTCAAAGAAGCCGCCACCCGGAACAAAACCGGCGATGAAACTCTCGCCGCCGTACTCAGCGCCGGTTCTTTCGGCCGCGACGCGAAGAAAGTCACCGCAACCTGGCGTATCGATCCCGCCATCATCGAAGGACTTACTGCCGGAATCTGATGCCGGGTCGCGTCGTGGTCTGTGGCAATGTCGTCTTCGATATCCTCGTGCGCAAAGTGGAGGATCCGATCCGCTGGGCGGCCACGACTCTCATCGAAGAAGTCTCCCAGCAGCTCGGCGGCAATGGCAGCACCACGTCATACACGATCGGCAAGCTCGGTGTGCCCGTCACCATCGTCACGCTGCTCGGCCGCGATACCGCTGGTGATGCGGTGCTCGCGCGTCTGCGTTCCGCCGCAGTCGATCTTTCGCTCGTGCAGTACGTCAACGCCGCCACTTCCACCGCCATCTGTCTGATCCGCGGCAACGGGGAGCGGGCGCTGCTTTATCAGCTCGGGGCCGCGTCTGAGGACTTTTCTCCCTTCGAGTTGCCGGAAGGCGCAACCCACTTCCACCTCGCGGCGGTTTACCGCATGCGGCATCTCCGCCAGACCGGGCCCGCTCTGATGGAACGCGCCAAACGCGCCGGCCTGCGCACGTCGCTCGATACGCAATGGGACACCGAAGGCGAGTGGATGAAGGTTCTCGCTCCCAGCCTTCCCTGGACCGATTACACGCTTGTTAACGAGGACGAAGCCCGCATGCTCACCGGCCACTCTGAACCGGCGGCAGCCGCGCGAACCCTCCGCGATGCAGGTGCGACGAACGTGGTCATCAAGCTGGGCGCCCGCGGATCCTGGGTGAACGGAGCCGAAATCCCAGGCTTCTGCGTTCAGGCAGTGGACTCCACCGGAGCCGGCGACTGCTTTGCCGGAGCCTTCATCGCAGCGCTCGAACGGGGATTTTCGCCCGAAGCCGCCGCGCGATTTGGAAACGCAGTCGGCGCTCTTTCAGTCCAACAGATCGGGGCGACTGCGGGCGTCCTCGACTGGCGCGCTACGGAGCAATGGATCAGCGCGCACTCCTGAATCGCCTGCCCCTGAACAGGAGTATCCTCGAATCGGGAGCTGACATGCGCAGGCTGGTTCTCATATCTCTCTTTTTGGCTTTTGGAAGTCTCGGTTTCGCCCAGCGCGGCGGCGGCCACGGTTTTGGTGGCGGCGGTCATGGCTTTTCGGGCGGCGGACACGGCTTTGCCGGTGGTGGACGCGTTGCAGGCCGAATGGGCGGCGGATATCGCGGCGCAATCGGAGGCGGTTTCCGGGGTAGCTACGGCGGTTTCCGCGGAAGCTACGGTGGTTACCGGGGAAGTTACGGTGGTTACCGGGGAAGCTACGGTGGTTTTCGCGGCGGTTATTATCGCGGATACGGTGGATACCGCGGCGGCTATTATCGCGGTGGCTGGGGCTATCCTCTCTGGGGATTCGGCGTTGGTTTCAGCTATTGGCCGTATTACTACGGCTACGGGCCATACGACTACACGTATCCTTATTCGTACTACGCGTATCCTTATTACTACGCGCCGCCCTACGGATATGCGTATCCGCCCGCGGCATATTACGGCTACTGACCGGACGCTACTGCGTCTTGATCTCCAGGTTGATCTTCACCTGGGGCCGGCTGTCGAACGAGCTTAGAGTTTTCGTTCCGCTGCGCTTTCCGCTCCACTGCGCGCTCAGCTGATAATCGACGTCCGTATTCAGGCCATTGAATATGTACGTCCCATCATCCTTCGCGATAAACGAGCGAATCTGAAGCGTCTTCGTATTCTCGAGCTGCACCACTGCGCCCTTCAGGGGAGCGCCGCTCGAGTTCGTCACGACGCCGGATACGCTCCGCTCGTTCGGCTGGTTCTTTTTGTCATTCTGCGCAAAAGCCGCCGACGCCAGCGCAAATACGAAAACGACGGCAGCAAGCCGCTTCAACATAAAACCCCCGCCTATGAAGATGCTCGAGAAGTTGCGAAGGTTCCGTTTACACCCACCACGCCGCGGCGGGCTTCTCTTTGATCACGATCGAATCGAGGAATCGGATCGCCTTTGTGAGTCCTTCTTCAGGCGAAAGGATGCTGTCCTCGTGTTCGATGGAAAGCACATAATCGTAGCCGAACATCCGCAGAGTCGAGATGAACTCGCTCCACCACTCCTCGCCGTGCCCGTAACCCACAGTGCGGAAAATCCAGGCCCGGTTCCGTTCATCGGTGTACTTCTTTGTATCGAGCACGCCCGTGATCGGCAGATTGCGGCTGTAAATCTGCGTGTCCTTCGCGTGCACGTGGAAGATCGCGTCGCCGAGGACCCGAATCGCGGCGATCGGATCGATGCTCTGCCAGAACATGTGGCTCGGGTCATAATTGCAGCCGATCGCTTTGCCAGCGATCGAGCGCAGCTTCAGCATGGTCTCCGGACTGTACGCGACGAAGCCCGGATGCATCTCGATCGCGATCTTCACGCCATGGTCTTCAGCGAACTTAGCGCGCTCGCGCCAGTATGGCGTGACCTTCTTTTCCCACTGCCAGTCGAGCACATCGAGATATTCCGGCGGCCACGGGCAGGTCACCCAGTTCGGATATTTCGCTGTGTCGCTGTCTCCCGGACAGCCTGAAAAATCGATGACCACTGGCACGCCGAGCTTCTCGGCCAGCAGAATCGTCTTGCGGCTCACTTCCTGATTGGCCTTCGCGATGTTCTGGTCCGGATGCAGCGGGTTTCCGTGGCAGCTCAGCGCGCTGATGGAAAATCCGTTGTCCGCGAGCTTCTTTTTGAACGTATCGAGTTCGGTGGCATTATCCAGCATCGAGAGTTTGCAATGCGGATCGCCGGGGTAATTCCCCGTCCCGAGCTCCACCGTCGTAACGCCGAGCCCTTTCAGCTTTTTCAGCACATCATCGAGAGAAAGTTGCGAAAGCAAAGGTGTGAAGACGCCAACTCTCAAGTGAATCTCCTTTTAGGTGAATGAAACAGCATATCAATCGATTGATGGGCACGGTTCGCGCTGGCCTTCCGTCGGCAAGGTTCGTGCTGCGAACATGGATCTCGATGCGGTATCTCGCTCTCGCCGCGGATTACGACGGCACGCTGGCATCCGGAGGAGTGGTCGCCCCGCGTGTGGTTCACGCGCTCGAAAGGCTGAAAGCCTCCGGCCGCAAACTCCTGCTTGTGACCGGCCGCGAAATGGACGAGCTGGTCGAGATCTTTCCGCGCCTTGATCTTTTCGATCGCGTAGTCGCGGAGAACGGGGCCGTTCTCTACCGGCCGCAGGACGGTTCTGAAACCGATCTGGCGGCGCGGCCGCCCGAAGAATTTCTGGACGAACTTCGCCGGCGCAACGTATCTCCCCTGACCATGGGCCGGGTGATTATTTCTTCGAGCGCTGACGAGGCGCCCCGGGTTGCCGATGCCATTCGACGCTCGGGCCTCGATCTGGAAATCATCTTCAACAAGAATTCAGTGATGATTCTGCCGCGCGGCGTCGATAAAGCGACAGGACTGCGCGCTGCCCTTGATGAGTTGAAACTCACGCTCGACGAACTGGTAGCCGTGGGAGACGGCGAAAATGATATCCCGATGATCCAGATTGCCGGATGCGGCGTGGCGGTGGCCGGCGCGCTCGAGCTGGTGAAACGGGCGGCGGATATCGTGCTTTCGGCCGATGCGGGCGAGGGCGTGATGGAACTGGTCGATCTCATACTCAGAGAGCGCGTGATAACACTTGCTGAAACCTCCTGAAAAGAAACTGAATCTGTGCGCCCTGAATCTAACCGATTTTCCGGAAACGAGGAAATAGAGCGAACGTGAAGAGTTCAGAAATCCTCAATGCGTGGGGAAAAATTCTGCGGGGCGAGAGGCCGTCGCTTTCGATTGAAATTACCCGGGAATGCCCGCTCCGGTGCCCCGGCTGTTACGCGTATGACGACGCGCATCTCGGCGGCGGCGTCACGCTGCGCGGCCTTGCCGATTACAAGGGCCAGGAACTCATCGACGGCGTGCTCGAGGTGGTCGATCGCTACCGCCCGCTTCATTTATCCATCGTGGGTGGCGACCCGCTGGTGCGCTACCGCGAACTCGAAGAGCTGATGCCGAAGCTGCTGAGCCGCAACGTCCATGTGCAGGTGGTCACGAGCGCGTTTCGTCCGATTGCGCCTTCGTGGGCCAGCCTGCAAAAGCTGAATGTGGTCGTCTCGGTGGATGGCCTGCAGCCCGAACACGACATTCGGCGCGCGCCCGCGACTTACAAGCGGATTCTTCGCAATGTCGCGGGCCAGAACGTCACGATCCATTGCACCGTCACCGGCCAGATGATGAAGCGTGAGGGCTACCTGAACGAATTCCTGCAATTCTGGACGCCGCGGCCCGAAATTCGCCGCGTCTGGTTCAGCTTATTTACGCCGCAGAGGGGCGATGAGGCGCCGGAAATTCTCACGCCGGAAGAGCGCAGGCAAGTAATTGCCGACATGCTTCTTCTGCGAAAGATTTATCCGAAGCTGGAAATGCCGGAGCAGATGATCCACGAGTTTGCGAGGCCTCCGCAGACTCCGGCGGAATGCGTCTTCGCCCGGACAACGCGAACGCTTTCGGCGGACCTGAAGACGAAGATCGTTCCCTGCCAGTTTGGCGGCGATCCCGACTGCGCTTCGTGCGGATGCGCCGCTTCCATGGGCGTAGCCGCGATCGCGAATCATAAGCTCGGGGGAGTGATTCCCATCGGAGCGATTTTCAGAGCTTCGGTGCGCATCGGGCAGGCATTTGCAAAACCCGAACCGGCCGTTACGGACCCGCAACTCAGGATCCTGCAGTAAAAGTTCAGACTATCGAACACGAGTCATCACTGAGATGGGCTAAATGACCCGATCATGGCTCTGGTTCCCGTACCAGACGTGTGGCTCCTGCTGTGCTGGCGCAGTTATAATTCCTGAGCGGAGTTTCCGCCGCTGGACATGACCGTAACGGTTGTCCCCAGCGAATTCCAAGCCAACATATGATCAAAAAAGCGAACGTACTCTCGGCGGCGCTGCTCGCAGCTGCGTCGTTACCGTGGCAGGCAAACGCCAGCACATTCGACTTCACTTTCACCGGACCTGGAGTAAGTGGCTCGATTCAATTGACGTATGGCTCAGCCACGGACGCAAAGTATTCACAGGCATTCGAAGTCACGGGAATCAGCGGTACATTCTCTGACTCGAATAACGGCCTTAACCTTGTCAACGTACCGATCGGGCCACTCGTGCCCATCACGAGAGACACGCCGGAACCCGGCAATCTGCTGGCCCCGAATGATTTCAGCAGGTTTCCGGTAGCTACTGGTCTGCCTGCGCAGAACAACGGCTTTCTGACTTATGACAACCTGTTCTATCCCGGCGGCTCGCCTCCGACCGCGTCCGATTACACGGTGCATGGCGGGATCCTCGATATCTATGGATTGATGTTCGAGATCGGTGGCGGCAAAGTGGTTGATTTGTGGAGCAACGGCGACTTCACCGGGACCGGCTCCGGTCCGATCGACTACGGCGTCGGCGTCGCGACTTCCGCTGCTGCATTGAATTATGTGGGCGGCGGCGTGACTGTGAGTCCGGAACCCGGCACTGTGGTTCTATTCGGCGGGGGGTTACTGGCTCTGGTGGGCTGGCGGCGCGCTGCGATTCGAAGAGAACGCGAATCGTAGTTTGATTCGAGGTGTTGGATCACCGCCGCTGGATGCGCCAGCGGCGGTTTTCTTTTGCGCGCTACTCAGGCGGTAGCGAGCTCCGAGACGCGATTCCCCTTCCAGAGCTGGATGTAGCCCTGCAGCTGGCTCATCATGTCTTCGAAGCCCTCGATGGTGAGAGACTGGGCGCCGTCGCTGACGGCTTTTTCGGGGCAGGGATGGACTTCCACGATAATGCCATCGGCTCCGATTGCGACCGCGGCTCGCGCCAACGCGGGGACGAGGCTGCGCTTCCCGGTAGCGTGGCTGGGATCGATGATGACCGGCAGATGCGTCAGTTCATTCAGCACCGGTACCGCGGCGATATCGCAGGTGTTACGGGTGGCCGTCTCAAAGGTACGGATTCCGCGCTCGCAGAGCATCACCTGGGAATTCCCGTGCGCGACGATGTACTCCGCCGACATGAGCAGTTCCTTGATGGTGGAACTGAGGCCGCGCTTGAGCATCACCGGACGCTGGCAGCGGCCGAGAGCTTTCAGCAGCGCGAAATTCTGCATGTTGCGCGCGCCGACCTGCATGATATCGGCGTATTCGGCGACAAGATCGACATCGCGATCGGTCATGACTTCGGTGATGACGGCAAGTCCGGTGGCTTCGCGCGCTTTGGCGAGGAGTTTGAGACCTTCGGTCTCCATGCCCTGGAAATCGTAAGGCGAAGTGCGCGGCTTGAAGGCCCCGCCGCGGAGAATCTTCGCGCCCGCTCTGGCGACGGCCGCGGCCGTCTCCATGATCTGCTTTTCGTTTTCGACCGAGCAGGGACCGGCCATGGTGATGAAATCATCGCCGCCGATTTCCGCGCGGCCAACTTTGATGACCGTGCGCTCGCTGCGGAACTCCCGGCTGACAAACTTGTACGGGGCGGAGATCCGAACCGCACGCTCCACTCCGGGCGTGGCTTCGAGCGATTCGAGACACGCCGTTACGTCTCCTCCAACGCCAACAACCCCGATCACGACTCTTTCCTCCCCTTCGATCGAGTGAACGCGGAACCCGAATTCGCGGATCCGTTCACAGACGTGCTCGACCTCTTGTCTGCTTGCATGAGGCCGCATCGAGATGATCATTTCCAAATTCTCCTTGCCGAAAACAAAAAACCCACTCTTTCGAGTGGGTTGGTTTAGCGGAACTTACCAAAAATCAGACCAAACCAACGCCCTATGGAGTGGGGTACCAAAATCGAAAGTATCCAAAGCTCGACCGTTGGCAGGTCATGGAAATCATTACTATAACACTGATGTGTGCGCGGGGAAGCGGTTTTGTTGCACGCGAGTACCGGAATCGCTACAGGGCTGCGAGCACAGCATCTGTTACCTGGCTGGTGGTGCTGGACCCACCGAGATCTGGTGTACGGACCCTGGCGGCGGCGAGCACGGAAGCGATGGCCCGATCGAGGTGAGCGGCCGCCGCTTCGTAACCAAGATGCTCGAGCATCTGGCCGGCGCACTGGAAAGTGGCGAGCGGGTTGACGATTCCCTTGAAGGCGATATCGGGCGCGGAGCCGTGAACGGGTTCGAACATGGAGGGGAAGCGGCGAGTCGGGTCAATGTTGGCGCTGGGCGCGAGGCCCATGCTCCCGACGATGATGGCTGAGATGTCGCTGAGGATATCGCCAAAAAGATTGGAGGCGACGACAACGTCGAAGCTCTCGGGGCGCCGGATGAAGTTCATGGCGGCGGCATCGACGAGCAGGGACTCAGTCGAGATATCGGGAAACTCCGCGGCGACGCCGGCGAAAACGCGATCCCAGAGAACGAGCGAATAGCCCTGGGCGTTGGATTTCGTGATGCTCGCCACGCGTTTTTTGCCGTTGCGTTTGCGCGCCAGTTCAAACGCGAAACGCACAACGCGTTCGACGCCGCGGCGGGTGAATACGGAGGTCTGGATGGCGACTTCGTCCGGCTGCTGCTGATAAAGGAAACCGCCAATTTGCGCGTATTCGCCTTCGGTGTTTTCGCGGACGACGATCATATCGATCTTTTCGCCTTTGCGAAGCGCGAGGGGGGAATCGACGCCTTCATAAAGCTTCGCCGGACGAACGTTCGCAAACTGATCGAAGGCGCGGCGGATCGGGAGAAGGAGGCCGTTGAGGCTGACGTTGTCCTGGATCTTCGGGTCTCCGATGGCGCCAAGAAGAATGGCGTCTGACTGGCGGAGCTGATCGATGAAATCCTCCGGGCACATGCGGCCGTGGCGGAAATAGTAATCCGAGCCCCAGTCGTAATCTGCGTACTCGAGTTTGAAATTATGCTTCGGTTCGAGCGCGGCGAGGACGCGCTTCGTCTCCGGGATGACTTCCTGTCCAACGCCGTCTCCCGGAATGACGGCTATTTTGTGAGTGGGCATGAATGGGTTCGTTCTTCATCTTAGTGAATGGCGCAAAGTGGCTGCTGGCAGGCTGCTGAAGAATGGAATCGGCCACGGATAAACACAGCGCGCAACACCGATAAGTCATCTATTGGCGACGAGAGGTCATCACCGGCGCCCGGAACGTTGGGGGAAGAGACTGCTCCACGAAGCATTGCCGCGATTTTCAGCCTCGACCTGCACCGCGACGGGACTACTCCGCTCGATTTGCGGCATTGAGACACCTGGTGAACATCTCTATCAGTCAGTTACTCTGATTCGACGGGAAGGATCTGTGCAGGTCCAGCGGAACGGGCTGACGATTTTGGCGTAGATCGCTGACCGATGCTCTGGATGTTTGCGAACCAGAGTTCCGCCTCACTGAGCCACAGGAAGAGTAGGTGGGCGGGAGGTGGAACTGAATCTTCTGATGACCTTCCAAAAATGGCCGGGACGTAGACCATCGCGTCAGTTCCTGCCGCTCCTGCTCCGTCAATTCGATCACTGCCTGCAGCCTCTCATGCAGACCCAGGCGCGGCGCCACAAGCAATTGGTAACGTTAATACTGAAATATTCCACCAGCGAGGTATTGGGGAACAAATCGGCGCATTGGGGTGTCATTTAGGGCAATGCGCTCAATGACTGTTCCCGCGCTTCT
>Ga0157370_10009412_pt1 | contig 10442 bp, 7 predicted proteins | sample C35metaG_FD_113463 | JGI IMG/M metagenome (GOLD analysis project Ga0157370, IMG submission 113463) | Corn rhizosphere microbial communities from Kellogg Biological Station, Michigan, USA - C3-5 metaG | ecosystem: Host-associated > Plants > Roots > Rhizosphere > Soil | place: USA: Michigan... | reverse complement strand
GTTCCCGGGGATAGGCGAAAAGGATGCCGATGGGCACTTCAAAAATTATCAGGGAGAGATTAACCTGTTCGCCAGCCGCATCAAGACCGAGCGCGGCGGCCATATCGACTTCATGGTGCCGGGAGGCGACCTGATCGTCGGCCTCGCCAATACGCCGGCGGTGCTGGTGAATACCGGCAACGATGTCTTGGGCATGCTGACGGTGGCGGATGGCAACATCCGTGGATTTGCCCGCGGCGATATCCTGGTCAACCAGTCGCGCATCCTGACGGTGGGCGGCGGCAACGTGCTGCTGTGGTCAAGCACAGGCGATATCGACGCGGGCAAGGGGAAGAAGACCGCGACCGCGGTGCCGCCGCCGCTCATCAAGGTGAACGCGGACGGCCAGGTGGTCCAGGAATTGCAGGGTGCCGCCTCCGGCAGCGGGATCGGGGCGCTTTCCACCGGAGGCATGAAGGCGGGCGACATCGATCTGATCGCGCCCACCGGCACGGTAAACGCGGGCGATGCCGGCATCCGGGCGAACAACCTCAATATCGCCGCCCAGGCTGTAGTGGGTGCGGGCAACATCAGCGTCACCGGCACATCCACCGGTACGCCGGTAGCGGATGCCAGTGCGGCCGTCGCCACCACTTCCGGGGCCACTTCTCAGGGGGACGACGTATCCAAGGCCACTGCTGCGTTGTCGCAGAACCTGTCGGATGCGGCGCGTACTTCCGATGAAATGAGAAAAATCAAACCCACCTTTATCTCGAGCGAGGTGATCGGGCATGGGGAATAGAAGGAACGCAGGCACGGCAGTGGAACCGCTGCCGGCGATTTGGAGGAATTGAGGGGGATTATCGGACTCCATTGCTATCGGGGGTGCGATCTGTTCCACTGAGGCAAATTTTTCGCCTGCAAAGTCGGCAGGTACTTGCCGCCGGCATCGTCAGCCCCCGCGCAACGGCGCCATTTCACGCCGTTGCGCCAGCGTAGATTTATTCGGAAGCTCCCGGGTTACCTGATATTCATGCAATTTGCATAGTACGTCACGGTGGCGGCCCAATCGCTGAATATGCCGCGGATACCGACATCCCTGGCCAGAACGTCCAGCACTTTCATCATGTCGCCTTCACGCTTGATGGCGGAATCAAAAGTCTGATAGTAAAAGCCATTGTCGCCATCAGCCAGGATGCCGGAACGCTCCAGGGTCCAGGTGATGATATCGAGTCCCGCGGCCTTCACCTGGCGGGCATACCTGGAAGCGACGATATTGCCATTGCCATCGACATCCAGCAGCGCAAATAGGGGCGGAGCGACGATATTGATGCCTTCGGCCTTGTAGGCCGCCAATTGAGTGGCGGAGGGGAGTTCGGCAACGATATTGGCGTCGTCGAGGTAAACCGCCTGCTTGCCGAACTGAGGTTCGTTGGCGATCCAGTAGCGTATGTCGCGAATGTCGAAGGACTGAGCCCAGACATTCAAGGGTTTGACGTTTGCAGCCTTGTACTCATCGATTATCTGCTGTGCGTAATTTTCCTGTGTGTAGTCGCCCAAACCGTCTCCATCGCTGTCATAAGGCATCGTTATGCTGGCGCTCTTGAGCTCAGGCGTCATTTTCACGCCCAGCTCCATAAATAGTTGAATACTCTCCTTATGGGTGAGCAGGGTGCCGCTGGTGGGGCCGGAATACAGATCTGTGCGCCAGTTCGGCGTGCCGCCCAGATACTCTGCAATGCTCGTTGCGGCGGGGTTGAAACCATCCATCTTGCCCCGGAGGCTCTTGAATTCTTTCACGGTGATGTCGCTGGTGCAGCAGTGTGCCGATGCTTTTTGAGCAAGATTTCCGGAAGCATCAAACTGGGCGGGCGTAAAAGGCCGACTGCATTTTTTGGCTAACGGCGTATCGAGAATATTGGTTGTCATGTGCAGATCGCACTGCGAATGACGGCACACCAATTCCTTATCCTTGGTGAAAGTCACGTCGCATTCCACCATGCCGGCTCCCATGCGCACGGCTGCTTCATAGGATTCTTCGGTATGCTCCGGAAATTGCAAGGCAGCGCCACGGTGGCCGATGGAAAAATCGGTTTTGCGGAATGGGCCGTTGCCGCACCGCTTGAGCCGGCTTTTGAGTTCGCCGGCCTCCATGTTATTGACGAGAAAATAAGGACGGGGGCCGAGCTGGATATTCATGCTCTTTCCTGGTTCGTCTTCGTGATTGCCGGTTTTCCCGTCGCTACCATTGTTGCTTGCTGATGAAGTGTTGGCAGCTACAGATAGCGTAGCCAGTAGAACGAATGCTCTTAGCGCCATCAGGATGGAATTTCGTGGGAGCACGTTGAGCCTCGGTTTTAGTGAATGGTTTGGCCATATCTGCGTAGCTGAGATACCGACGCTACATTATTTCCTTTTCATTTTCATGAAAGTGCGGTCAAGAAAAGAAGAAGACCACTCGGAAGGATGGGACGACGGGAAACAGTGAACTGCTTACCACCTTAACGGTTTTTACGGAGTCACGAACCGATCACACCCCCATCGTCTTTAGTGATGGCCACCACAGCGGAGCGTGGCCTGGATACGGATCCCTGGCCGCTGGCGGCGGTCGGACCATTTTCTCCGCTGTCGGGCCAGGTGGAGTTTTCCGTAAAGTTATCTTTCCAATCCTCGCCCGGGTGTTGAATCCCCACGAACATGGTTTTTCCGTCCGGGGTCGTGGCCACACCGGATACTTCGCAATTTCTCGGACTGGTGAGGAAGCGCCGGGTTTCACCGGTGGCGGGATCGACGCACATCATCGCATTGCCGCCAATATTGACCCAGTCGCCGGTGGCATTGCCGGCCTGGTCGGTCTGAATCCATAGACGTTCCTCCTTATCGAACCAAAGGCCATCCGGAGCGCCATAGTCGTCGCCCCGGATATTGCCGGCATAGCCGTCATGGCCGGCTGGACTGTAGCTGGCGCCAAGTTTCTTGGTCCTGATGTCGGCAGCCTTGTCCCCACACTGTACGAAGATATCCCATTCGAAGATTATGGCGTCTACCTTGCCCATATGCTCACGCCAGCGGATGATGTGACCGTAGTCATTATCGGGGCGGGGGTTGGCCGCATCCACGGGAGGATTCGCGCTCGCAGCGTTGCTGGCGCCGTCGACCCGATTGCGGGAAGATGGGTTATTGCCGTGGCGATTGTTATTGCTGAGGGTCAAATAGGCTTCCCGCGTTGTGGGGTGCACCGCGACCCATTCGGGCCGGTCCATCATGGTGGCGCCCAACCGATCGGCAGCCTGGCGGGTCTTGATAAGCACTTCGGCCTGGCTGCCAAAGCCGTTCTCCGGTGTCAGGCCGTTTTCACCCCAGACCAGCGGCAGCCATACGCCTGAGCCCTCGCTAGTGAACCTGGCTACATAGAGTGTGCCAAGATCCAGCAGATCGTGGCCGGCACGGGGATCTGCGGCATTGTATCTGTTGGTGCAGACGAACTTGTACAAATACTCGTTGCGCTCGTCATCCCCCATGTAGACCGCGACCTTGCTATCACTGTCCACAACGACCCAGGCGCCTTCATGCTTGATGCGGCCCAATGCGGTACGCTTGATCGGGACGCTGTAAGGATCCCATGGGTCGATCTCTACCACCCAGCCGAAGCGGTTGGGTTCATTAGGGTGGAGATCGGCACGGAAGCGCTTGTCCACTTCGTGCCAGCGATAGCCGAAACCCCCTTTGACAATGCCATAGCGATTTTGGCCGGCGAGAATCCCCATTCTCTGGTCAAGGCCATCTACGCCCGCTACATTCTTCGTCTCGCTGGAAAAATAGACATTCCAATTTTCTTCGCAGGTCAGGTAGGTGCCCCATGGGGTATGGCCATAAGCACAGTTGCTGAGAGTGCCCAGTACACTCATGCCGCCAGGGTCGGCTGCCGTTTTCATCAGGTCATGTCCCGCCGCCGGGCCACTGAGCCTGCAGAAGGTGTTGCCAGTAATGCGGCGGTTGAAGGGAGAATGGCGCATGACGTTCCAGATGCCATTCTCTCTCTGGACCGTAACAACGCTTACGCCATGGGCGGCCTGCTGGGCACGCACCATGTCTACTGTCAGGGGAGCGGTCTTATAGGATGACGCCGGTTTGATGTTATTCACCAAGGCAGGGTCGCAATACTCATTGCCCGCTACCAGTAATCCGCGCGAGTTGCTAAGACTCCCCGGAAACGGGAAGAAATGTATTCCATCGGAGTGGGCGCCGAAGGAACGCAACTGGGTTTCTTCATTCATCGCACCCGCGGTATCCCAATGGGGAGCGGCGGTCATGGAATCCCCCCACGCGACGAGTACCCTGGCGTTATAGCCATTGGGGCAGGTTACAGCGTCAGCCATAGGCGCGATGTTAGGGGGAACTGAAGCGAAACCGATACTGCTCGGAGGTGCGTGCGCCGCATGAGCATGGCCCAAGCCATCGAACCTGAAGCTACCGGACACCGTAAGCGCGATGGCGCCGAAGGAGCTTTGCAGAAATGTCCTGCGGGACAGCTTGCGCGTGTCGATCAGCTCCTGGATGGAAGGATTGCCTGATTCGTTGCTGCTGGCCAAGCGGGGATTCGTCTTGCCGTCGGGATGTAAAGCGCCGCTCATGATGTCTCCTTTTGGGATGGCCGGGTTTCATTCAAATCTTTACTGAAAATACAGCGCCATTCGTGCGGACTTCTTTATTCCTTTCGCTCACTACAAGGCTACTGAGCCGCTAATCAAACGGACGAGAAGATTTTCGGATCCCCGTTTCTATAGTTATTGCTGTGTCCAATCGACCCGATCTAATAGTCTATTTTCATCATTCCATATTACAAGTGTTGCGTTGGCATAAAAGCCAAGCCTGCGCCGAACAGACTAAATCAAATTGATCCTGTTGACCAACCGCAAAGCCGTGGATGATGGTTCTCCACAAATTATCCCTCGCTCGGACGTTTGATTTTTCGCGTATCGAGTAGTGATCCATTCGGATTATGGTCAGTACTAATGACTGTAACTTGGCCCATGCATAATCCCCCTGTTTATCTATATTCAGGTTGATCGATCCATGCGCATCTTCGCATCCCTGCTTGCGTTCGTATTATGTACGTTTTCTTTGTCTAGCCACGCCTGGTGGAATGGGGAATGGACAGGCCGCAAGAAAATCACGCTGACCAGCCCGGCGGGCGAAGTTGCCGATGCACCGGTTCTGATCCGCTTGCATACGGGAAATTTCGATTTTTTCTCAGCGAATGATAATGGTAGCGACCTGCGTCTGGTCGCGGGAGATGACAAGACTGAGCTGAAATTCCATTTCGAGAAATGGGATGTGGGGAATGAATTGGCGCTGGTATGGGTAAGTATTCCCAAACTGCTGCCTCAGACGGAAATCTATCTTTATTTCGGAAACGAGAAGGCGGCTCCTGCGGCGAATTCCAAGGCAACTTACGATGCCGCCAGTGCCGTATATCATTTTGGGGAGCCGGAAGGCGCCCCGCAGGATAGCGGACTGAATGGCCTGCATGCGGTGCAGTCTTCCGCTCAGCGCGTAGCCGCTTCCTTCTCGAACGGGGGTGCTGGATTCAACGGTTCGCAGAGCGTCACGCTCTCGCCCGTGAATGCGAGCAGCGGATTCAGCCTCGCAGTATGGATCAAGCCTTCTTCGCTGGATGGCATCCTAATTCAATCCGATAACTTGCGCGTGTCGCTGGAAGGCGGAGTGATCAAGGTGCAGGCGGGCGCGTCAAGTCTGGCATCCAGCACGGCGCTGAGCGCGGATAAATGGCATCACTTTGGGCTGACAGTATCGGATGCGCTGCGCGTGTATGTGGACGGCAAGCCGGCAGGTGAAGCGCAGGGCGCGGCGTTGCCCACCGGCAGCATCACCTTGGGGACTGGTTTCCGGGGCGAAATGGACGAGTTGCAGGTGTCGGGCGTGGCGCGTACCGTCGACTGGATTGTGGTGCAGGCAGCACAGGGGCCGGACGGCAAACTGGTCGCGCTGGGCGAAGATGAAATAAGTGAAGGGGGCGGAGAGGCCTCGCACATGGGCATCATCCTGAAATCGTTGACGCTGGATGGATGGATTGCGATTGGTTTTCTCGCGGTCATGCTACTCATCGCGATATGCGTAATGTACAGCAAAGCGGTCTATATCACCCGTGTGGATAAGTCCAATGGCCGCTTTATTGGCAAATTCCGCGAGTTATCAACCGATTTGGCCATGATAGACAAAGCCAAGGGGTTGTCGAGCGAGTTCGAGCATTCTTCGCTGTACCGCATTTATCACATTGGGGCGGTTGAATTAGCGCATCGCTTCAAGGATACGGAGGCTACGCATCTCGATCAATCTCTGTCGCCGCAATCGCTCAACGCGATTCGCGCCACCCTTGATGCCGGACTGGTGGAGGAAATCCAGCGCATGAACAAGTTCATGGTGCTCCTCACCATCGCTATTTCCGGTGGCCCTTTTATCGGACTGCTGGGCACGGTGATGGGCGTCATGATCACGTTTGCAGCGATTGCCGCCGCGGGCGATGTCAATGTCAACGCGATCGCTCCGGGCATCGCGGCAGCGCTGATGGCGACAGTAGCGGGAATGTCGGTAGCGATTCCCTCGCTGTTCGGATACAACTACCTGGCGTCACGCATTAAATCCATCGTATCTCAGATGCATATTTTCGTCGATGAGTTTATCACCAAGCTTGCGGAAAATTACAGTCGCTGACAGGAAGTGGCATGAAAGTCCAGGAAGACAACGAGCTTTACGATGAGATCAATGTGGTGCCCATGCTGGATCTCGCCTACGTGCTGCTGGTAATTTTCATTATCATGACGACGGCATCAGTGCAGGGGATAAAAGTCAATTTGCCCAAGGCCAGCAATTCCCCCAGCCTGGCTAAACCGCAAACCAAGGCAATCACGATAAACGAAAGCGGGCAGATCTTTCTGGATGCTTATCCGGTGACGCTGGACGAGCTTCGAACTCGTCTGGGTCAATTGAAAGCGGCTAATCCCGAACTGCCGGTCGTGGTCAAGGGGGACACGGTAGTGCAGTACGGAAAGGTAATGGATGTGCTGGAGTTGCTGGGTCAACTGGATATCACGCAGTTAGGCTTGGTGACCCAACGCCTGGTGAAATAATGCCATGGAAGAGCAAAGACCAGCCGCCTGGAGGCGTTGGGGAGGAATTGCGGCTTGTGTAATTGTCCTGGTCGGATCGGGGCTGTGGCTGAAACATTTTCTGGGCGACGAAACGCCGCAGAGAAAGCCGTCGCTCCAGCAGATTACGTTGATCAAACCACCCCCTCCTCCCCCGCCACCGCCGGAAAAACCACCGGAACCGGTAGTGAAGGAAGAAATAAAACTGTCGGAGCCTGAGACAGAACCGATGGATCAGGCCGATGAGCCACCCCCGGGACCGGATCTGGGCGTTGATGCCGAAGGAACGGGAAGTGGAGACGGATTCGGACTCGTGGGGAAGAAAGGTGGGGCCGATCTGATAGGCGGCTCTAGAGGGAACCCTTGGGCCTGGTATGACGCCATTGTAAATGACGCGGTGAATTCCGCTTTTCAGGATGCGCTGGCGCGCGAGAATGCACTCAAAGACAAGACTTACAAGGTGGTAATAAAGGTGTGGATTGACGCGGGCGGAAAGGTATCGCGGATAGTAGTGGTGGACAAGACAGGTGATCCGAAAGTCGATGAATTGATCAAAACCGTGCTGCAGAACCTGCGGGCCCTGCGCGAGATTCCACCCGCCGACATGCCACAACCATTGAAGATACGCGTGACCTCACGTGCCTGATTGTCCAAGAAAAAGAATAATAATGAACATCCGTTTGATACTTACCCTTGTTGCCGTGACGGTGGCGATATTTGCAGGTGGCGCGCACGCAAAAACCGATGAGCGGGAGAAGGTCGAAATTTTGTATGAGACTACGTTGAATCTGATCCAGTTGCTGGTTGAGCAAGGCGTGATCAAGCAGGAAGTGGCCGATGAAATGATTAAAAAGGCGGAACAGAAGGCAAAGGCTTCCCGCCTGCAAGCCGAGGCAAAAACTCCTCGGCCAGAAGCGGGCGAGCCAAAAAAAGGTGAGGTCCGGGTCACTTACGTACCCGAGCACATCAAGAAGGAAATTCGCGATCAATTGCGCGAGGAAGTAGTCGGCCAAGCCAAACAGGAACGCTGGGGCGACGTGAATGCCGTGCCCGAGTGGAGCAGTCGCTTCAATATGCAAGGAGATATGCGTCTACGCGAGCGGGCTGACTTTTACTCCAGTAGCAATGCTCCCGCAGCCAATTTTCGGGCAATCGGCCAGAATATCGACAATACTACCCATGACAGCCTTCACCGGGAACAGATTCGTATGCGCCTGGGCATCAACGCCAACGTTACCCGCGGAGTGGACCTGGGGCTGCGCTTGACCACGGGTAATATCAATGATCCGGTGCTTACAAGCCAGATATTGGGGCCTCCTCCGATATCCATAGGATCTCCGGTGTCCACGCTGCAGACGTTGGGAACTTTCAATAGTAAATTCGCGATAGTGCTGGATCAGGCTTATCTCCGGCTTACGCCCTGGGACTGGCTCACTGTCAGTGGCGGCCGTTTTCCCAACCCATTCTTCATAGGTACCGTGGGGAATATATACACGGGTATTCTCAAGAAGGGAACCACTATACCCACGGCGGGAGTTCAACACACCGATCTGCTATGGGATGCTGACCTGAATTTTGAAGGCTTAGCCGTTAATCTGCACCCTTGGCAGCAAGAAGACAGGACCCTCAAGCCGTTCTTCAATGCCGGAATATTTCCTTTGCAGAAGATAAATCAGAGCGAAACCGTGAAGGCCAAGGATAAATGGTTCTATGGGACTCAGGCCGGATTGGAGTGGTCTCCTGCCGATACCGATACCAAGGTCAGGGTAGCAGCGGCCTATTATGACTTCCGGAATGTCAGCGGCGTCCGCAACCCGAACTTTGGCGACACCCTGTTCAATCAGACCGCTACACTATTTCGCCAAAAAGGCAACAGTCTTTTTAACATTGATAACGATGGCGATCCCACTACTAACCTTTGGGCGTTGGCGGCGGATTACCGGATCGCCAACCTGACCATGGTGGCCGACTACTCCAGATTCAAGCCCATCCACGTGATCGGCACCGTAGATTACGCCCGTAACGTAGGTTTCGACCAAAATAAGATTCTTGCTCGCACCGGGCAGAACATAAGCCCACAAATCAATGCCTATCAACTTCGTATTACCGTGGGATATCCTGTTGTAGCAGAGGCGCATCAGTGGCAGGTTTTCGGATTCTACCGTTATTCAGAACGGGATTCGATGCTGGACGCCTTTACCGACTCCAATTATCTTATGGGCGGCACCAATCACAAGGGCTACACCCTCCATGGCCTGTACGGTGTGGCCCATAACACATGGTTTGGCCTTCGCTACAACTCATACAATCAAATCAGTGGCCTGCCCCTGGCCATCGATTCCGTCAATCTGGACTTTAATGCTCGATTCTAGCTTATGACGTCGCCATGATAAAAGATTTCCGTATGAAAATGATTCCGAGATTGTTATGTCAAGGGATCGTCGTAGCATTTCTGGGGGGCTCCTGCTCATCCGGCACCATGGCCGCAGACGCCGTTAGCAATAAGGATCAAAAAAAAGAGCGCCAGGCATTGCGTCGCATGCAGCAGCAGTTGAACGAAATCCAGCAGCAAAAATCTGCTCTGGCTCAGGAAAAAACCGTGCTGGAAGAAACGCTGAAAAAAAAACATGACGAAACCGAATCCAATAAACGATCTGCGGCGAGTGCTGCAGCCAGGGCTTCGCGACTTGAGAAAGATATCGAGACGGCAAATAACGGGCAAACCGAATTGCGTACACAGCTCGACGAAGCAGCCAAACGGAACGAAGAATTGTCCGGTCAGCGTAAACAGTTGGAACAGGATCTGAAGAATAAGACGGTTGCTCTTGCGAAGCAGGATGAACAAAGGAAGCTTTGCGAAACGAATAACAACGAGCTTTATCGAATAGGCCGGGAGTTGGCCGATTGGTATACCAGCAAAGGTGCCATGAATGCCATTCTGGCGGCGGAGCCCTTTACGCGGATAAAGCGTGTTGAAATGGAGAATCTGCTTGAAAATTATCGCGATAAGCTTGAAGGCCAGCACCTTCAACGTTCCATCAACTAGGGGTATTCAGGCAATTGCCATGACAACCAAAACACATTAAATGTCAACGGCGGCGCTTTTGCCGTTTCCGACGCTATAAAAAATAAAAAAAGGCGATTTCGCACATAGACCGGCTTCGGGATTTTAAGGAGAAATCATGACAGATTTAGAGCTGTTCGAATCATTGCTGAGCTGTACCACGGTTGAAGAAGTGCATAGCAATGCGACGGCCATTGCCAGCCAGATGGGATTCGAGCATTTTCTATATG
>Ga0157370_10009411_pt1 | contig 10443 bp, 11 predicted proteins | sample C35metaG_FD_113463 | JGI IMG/M metagenome (GOLD analysis project Ga0157370, IMG submission 113463) | Corn rhizosphere microbial communities from Kellogg Biological Station, Michigan, USA - C3-5 metaG | ecosystem: Host-associated > Plants > Roots > Rhizosphere > Soil | place: USA: Michigan... | reverse complement strand
GAGGAGTGCGGCGAAAAGCGGCCGCGCCGTACGACGCATCCTCGTCAAGGTTCGCGGAGCGCGCTTTCGATCTGCGCCTCGAGGGCGGCGCGGCGCTCGTCGTGGAAGCCGTCCTCGACGGCCGCCACGTTGCCGCGACGATCGATCAGGTACGAGCTCGGCATGCCCTTTACGCCGTACGCCGACGGCGTGGCGCCGCCCGGGTCGTAGACCACGGTGAACGTGGCGGGCACGTCGCCGAGAAAGCGCGCGGCGTCGGCCGGCCGCTTGTCGACGTTGACGCCGACGACCGTCAACCCTTCGCCACCGTGGCGCGCCTGCATCGCGTTCATCCACGGAAACGAGCGGCGACACGGCGTGCACCACGATGCCCAGAAGTCGACGTACACCACGCGACCGCGCAGCGACGCGAGCGACACGGTCTTGCCGGCGCTATCGGCAAGGGTGAAGGCAGGCGCCGGATCGCCCGGGGCGAGCGCGTGGGCGGAAAGCGCGAACGCGAGCAGGGCGGCAGCGGCGACGGTGCGCATGCCGGGCAAACAGGCGCGAGCGCCGCGCATTCCGCGTCGACGGCAAGTTCGCCGGCGCCCGATGCGGGCGGTCTTGGACCGTCAGGCGGAAGTCGCTCCCTGTCCCGATCGCGTTACGCGTTGAGCCGGTCGAGCAGCGTCTCGAGCTTCGCCGGATCGTCGACGCGACGTATGCGCTCGACCAGCGCGGCACCGGCCGCGACGGTGCTCTGCAGCACGCGTTGCTTGACCGCGAGCAGCTCCGACGGATGCATCGAGAATTCGCGCAGTCCCATGCCGAGGAAGAGGCGGGTCAGCCGCTGCTCGCCCGCCATCTCTCCGCACATCGCGATCGGCACGCCCGCCTTTGTCGCCGCCCCGAGGGCGTGGCTGATCAGCCGGAGCACTGCCGGATGCAGCGGGTCGTACAGATGCGATACCGCGTCGTCGGCGCGGTCGACCGCGAGCGTGTACTGGATGAGATCGTTGGTGCCGATCGACAGAAAGTCGAGCTTGCGCAGGAACGCGCCGATCGCGAGTGCCGCAGCGGGAATCTCGATCATCCCGCCGACCTTCGTATGCGGATCGAACGGCACGCCCTGCTCGCGCAGCGCCTCCTTCGCGCGCGCGATCATCGCGAGCGTCTGGTCGATCTCCGACACCGACGCAAGCATCGGAATCAGGATGCGCACGTTGCCGTAACGCGTCGCGCGCAGGATCGCGCGCAACTGCGTCAGGAAGAGGCGTGGCTCCGCGAGGCAGAAGCGCACGGCGCGCAAGCCGAGCGCGGGATTGGGCGCCACGCGCGCCAGTCCTTCGAAGCTGTGCGGCTCCTTGTCGGCACCGAGATCGAACGTGCGGATCGTGACCGGCCGTCCCTGCATTCCTTGCGCGACGGTGCGGTACGCCTCGAACTGCTCGTCTTCGGACGGCAGCGCATCGCGGTTGAGGAACAGGAATTCGGAGCGGAAAAGTCCGACGCCCGACGCGCCGTTCGCGATCGCCTCCTCGACGTCCTCGGGCAACTCGATGTTCGCCTGCAGCTCGACGTGAATGCCATCGAGCGTTTCGGCGCGCTTGGTCTTCAGCCGCCTGAGCTTCTGGCGCGCGAGGTCGATCTCGCTTTGGCGCAACCGGTATTCGCCGAGCACCGAGCGGTCGGGATTGACGATCACGACGTGGCGGCTGCCGTCGACGATCAGCATCTCGCCTTCGCGGATCAGCTGTCGCGCATTGTGGGTCGCGACGACGGCGGGCACGTTCAGGCTCCGCGCGACGATCGCCGTATGCGACGTCGCGCCGCCGAGGTCGGTCAGGAACGCGGCGTAATGGTGGTGCTTGAACTGGATGACGTCCGCCGGCGAGAGATCGTGCGCCACGAGGATCGTCTGCTCCTCGGCACTCGAGGGGGGCAGCGTTCCCGGCCGTCCCATCAGCCGCTTCAGCACGCGCTCGCCGACCTGCACGACGTCGGCCTTGCGTTCGCGCAGGTACGCGTCGTCGATCTGGTCGAATTGCTCGACCAGCGCGGACATCTGCAGCGTGAGCGCCCACTCGGCGTTGCAGCGCTGCTCGGCGATGATGCGCTTCGGCGTCTCGGCGAGCGTCGGATCGTTCAGCATCATTCGGTGCACGTCGAGGAACGCGCCGAACTCACCCGGCATCTCGCCGGTCGTCAGCGCGGCGTGCAGCCCTTCGAGCTCGTGCCGCACGTCGGCGACCGCGCTTTCGAAGCGCGCGATCTCGGCGGGTACCTGCGATGCGGGAATCGTGTAATGCGCGACCTCGCGCGTCGCGTGCGACACGAGTTGCGCGCGGCCGATCGCGATGCCACCCGACACGCCGACGCCATGGAGCGCGAAGCTCACCATGTCGAGCGCACCGGGATCACGAAGCCTCGCCGAAGCAGTCGGCGACGAGCGCGCAGATCGCTTCCATCGCCGCTTCCTCGTCAGGGCCGGCGATCTCCAGCGTGATCTTCGAGCCCTTGCCGGCGGCGAGCATCATCACGCCCATGATGCTTTTCGCGTTCACCTTGCGGGCGTTCCGCGCGACCTGGATGTCGCTTTCGAACTTCGCCGCGAGCTGGGTGAGCTTTGCCGACGCGCGCGCGTGCAGGCCCAGCTTGTTCACGATCTCGATCTCGCGTCGAATCATCGGCGCCCGTCGCGAAGGGCCGCCCCCCGGGTGGCAGCGAGCGGAGCGAGCGTGGGGGCGCGTTTCATGGCGAGTGGCGCGTAACCGGGAAACCGGGCGTGAACGATCGTGACAGGGCGACGCTCTCCGGCCCGAGCGCAGGGCGGCGCCGCGCAGCAATGGTAGGCCCCCTTGCAAGCAGCGCCAACGCAGCGATCGGGTCGGAGAGCGAGCCGGACACTACCGATTTCCCGGTACAGGCCACTAGACGTGAATGACACCTTCACAACCGCCGGACACGGCTTTCTTGACCAGCGTCTCGAGCCCTCTCGTCCGGTACGTGAACGTTCGCACGAGCATCGGCAGGCTGACGCCGGCGATCAGCTCCACGCGCCCCGGCTGCGCGAGCTTCATCGCGAGATTGCAGGGCGTCGCGCCGTACAGATCGGACAGGATGACGACGCCTTCGCCGGTGTCGACGGACGCGACCGCCGCGCGCGCCTTGGGCAACAGGAGCGCGGGGTCGTCGTCGGGGGCGACGGGGAACGCGGCGAACTGCGGCGGCCGCGTGCCGAGCACGTGCGACACCGCCCCGGCGAGGCTCTCCGCGAGCGCCGCGTGCGCGACGATCAGCACGCCGATCATCGCGACGGCCGGGCGCCCGCGGTCACGCGCGCCCGCACGCCTCGAGGAGACGCGTCGCGAAGAGCGCGCCGACGTCGAAGCCGCTCTGCTCGGTGATCTCGACGAAGCAGGTCGGGCTCGTGACGTTCACTTCCGTCAGGAAGTCGCCGATCACGTCGATGCCGACGACGAGGAGACCCGCGGCGAGCAGGGGATTCGCGAGCGCCTCGCCGATCTCGCGATCGCGCGCCGACAACGGCTGCGCCACGCCGCGCCCCCCCGCCGCCAGATTGCCGCGCGTCTCGCCGGGCTTCGGGATGCGCGCGAGCGAGTACGGCACCAGCTCGCCGCCGATCAGCAGGATGCGCTTGTCGCCCTCGGCGATCGCCGGGATGAAGCGTTGCGCCATCACGCTGCGCTCACCGAGCTGCGACACGACTTCGACGATCACGTTGCGGTTCGGATCGTCGGCGCGCACGCGGAACACCGACACGCCGCCCATTCCGTCGAGCGGCTTGACGATGACGTCGCCGTGCTCGTCGATGAAGTGGTGAATGCGGGCGCCGTCGCGCGTCACGAGCGTCGGCGCCGCGAACTCGCGAAACTCCGTGATCGCCATCTTCTCGTTGTAATCGCGAATCGCGCGCGGCCTGTTGAACACACGCGCACCCTCGCGCTCGGCGGCCTCGAGCAGATACGTCGCGTATACGTACTCCATGTCGAACGGCGGGTCCTTGCGCATGAGCACCGCCGCGAAATCGTTCAGCCTGCGCTCCTCGGGCTCGTAGGCGTCGTACCAGTGGTGATCGTCGTCGTGGAGCGCGAGCCGGCGGAAGCGCGCGCCGGTCGCGCCGTCGCGCCAGTAGAGCTCGGCCGGTTCACCCGCGTAAACGACGTGGCCGCGCGCCGCGAGCGATCGCATCATCGCGACGCTCGAATCCTTGTACGCCTTGAGCTGCGGCAGCGGGTCGAGGAGGAAGGCGAAGTCCATGGGCGCTCAGCGGCCACGCCGGTACGTGCTCCGCACGACGGGCCAGGCCGTGCAACGAATGATCGTACCGCATTGCCCAGCCGCCGCTTCGGCGCCCCTCGCCGTCCCGAACGGGCCGCGGCGCCCGCCCGGGGATGCCGGCCGGCGCTTCAGGCCTCGTACTTGAACGAGAGCTGCAAGCGCGTGCGGAAGGCGACGATCCGGCCGCCCTCCACCTTCACGTCGAGTTTCTGCACCTCCGCGATGCGCAGATCGCGCAGCGATTTGCTCGCGGTCTCCACCGCATTTTTCGCGGCGTCCTCCCAGGACGTCTCGCTGCTCCCGACGACGTCGATGACCCGATAGACGCCTTCCGCATGACCGGTATCCGCCATGATGATCTCCTTGCGATACGCAAACGCGCGTGCCCGGTCGCAGTCGCGCAGGCGCGCCGGGCACCACGCCCCTGCACGATCCACGATACGCATTCGCGCCGGCCGGGACAACCGGTCGACGATCAGTTCGAAGCGTCGCGCGAGAGGTCGCGCCAGGGCATCAGGTGGATCGCCTCGGCGAGGAGCGACGCCCCGGCGCGCACGCCGGCCTCGATGCCGTTTCGCCTGGCGACGTGCGCCGGCACGCGCAGCGTGACGAGCGCATCCGCCGCGGCGACGCGGATCGCGATCGTCGTGTCGTCCCCGAGCTGCAGGCATTCCTCGACGATGCCGAATACCGGATTCTCGTGCTCGCCGCGCGACGGCCGATCGCGTCGGTGCAGCACGATGCCGCTCACCGGAATCGTCCACGACACGCGCGTTCCCGGCGCGAAGCCGGGCGCGCGCTCGGCCTCGAGCGCCACGCCGTGCCAGTCGAGATACGTGCGCCCGAGCGCGGCATCGTGCCGTTCGACCGTGGCGTCGAAGACGTTGCGCAGGTCGACGAGCCGCGCGACGAGCGCGTCGACCGGCTTCGTCATCACCTCGTGCGGCGCGCCGATCTGCAGCGTGCGGCCGCGATGGAGGATGCACATCCGGTCGGCGAGCATCGCCGCTTCGTCGAGGTCGTGCGTGACCAGCACGATCGGCATCGGCAGCGTGCGCCGCAACTGCGCGAGCTCGCGGTAGAGCTTCTGCCGGGTCACGCGATCGACCGCCGCGAACGGCTCGTCGAGGAGCAGCGCGAGCGGATCGCGGGCGAGCGCGCGCGCCATGGCGACGCGCTGCTGTTGACCGCCGGACAGCTCCGAAGGCCTTCGATGCTCGAGTCCGGCGAGGTGCACGCTCGCGAGCAGCTCGCGCGCACGTCCGGCGCGCGCGGCACGCGGCCGGTGGCCGAGCGCGGCGATCACGTTGCCTTCGGCGGTGAGATGCGGAAAGAGCGCGTAGTGCTGGAACACGATGCCGACGCGGCGCGCCTGGGGCGACAGATTGACGCCACGCACGCTGTCGAGCCATGGGCGGCCTGCGCACGCGATCGTGCCCTGCGCGCTGCGCTCGATGCCCGCGATGCAGCGCAGGAGCGTCGACTTGCCGCTGCCGGACGGCCCGGTGAGCGCGAGGAGCTCGCCGGGGCGGCAGTCGAACGTCGCGTCGAGCGGAATCGGGGCGTGCTGCGTGACGGCGACCGCGAGCCGGCCGTCACCCACGCGCCGGCCCCGCGCGCCAGGTCGTCGAATAGGCGATCGCGATCGCGGCGAGCGACAGCGCGAGCAGCACGGCCGACATGAGCGCCGCGGCGCGCGTGTCGAACGCCTGCACGCGATCGTAGATCGCGATCGCGATCGTGCGCGTCTCGCCGGGAATGTTGCCGCCGACCATCAGCACGACGCCGAACTCGCCGAGCGTGTGCGCGAACGTCAGCACCAGCGCCGACAACACGCCCGGCCACGCGAGCGGCAGCTCGACTTCGGTGAAGATGCGCCAGCCGCTCATGCCGCAACACGCGGCCGCGGCGCGGAGGTCGGCGCCGATGGCCTCGAACGCGCGCTGCATCGGCTGAATGGCGAACGGCAGGTTGAAGATCAGCGACGCGAGCAACAGCCCGGCGAAGCTGAATGCGAGCGGGTGCCCGGTCAGCGACGCGAACGCTTCGCCGAGCGGCGAGCGGCCGGCGAACGCGGTCAGCAGGTAATAGCCGAGGACGGTCGGCGGCAGCACGAGCGGCAGCGCGAGCGCCGCCTCGACGATCCTCCGCGCCGGGAAACGGCGCCAGGCGAGGACGCGCGCGACGGCGATGCCGAGCGGAAGCAGGATCGCGACCGTGCAACCGGCAAGCTCCAGCGAGAGAGTGAGCGCTTGCCAGTCCATCGCCGCAGCGTCAGCTTGCAGCGACGGGCACGCGCGTCGTCGCAGGCAGCGACGTATGCGTGACACCGCGATCGCGCGGACGCTCGCGCGCCGGTGGTGCGGGCGTCGCGGGCGGCGGATCGAAGCCGTAACGCGCGAAGATCGCCCGGGCGGCCGGACTCTGCACGAAGCCGTAGAACGCGCGCGCCGTGTCGCCGGCGCGCGCCAGCAGCACCATCTTCTGCACGAGCGGCGCGTAATCGGCGGCGGGCAGGACGACCATGCGGCCGCGCTCCTCCATGCCCGGCGCCCGCAACAGCGAATAAGCGACGATCGCCGCCTGCGCGCCGCCGGACACCGCGAACTGCGCCGCCTGGCTCACGTTCTCGCCGAGGACGAGGTGCGGCTTCATCGCTTCCCAGAGTCCGTGGCGCATCAGCACGTCGCGCGCGGCACGGCCATAAGGCGCGTGCTCGGGATTGGCGATCGCGAGCTTGCGCAGACGGCCGTCGGAAAGCGCCGTCGCGACACCGCGCAATTGGGCGTCGGCCTGCACGGGCGAGCCGTTCGGCACGAACAGCGCGAGGTGGCCCACGGCGTAGACGACACCTTCGCCTCGCGTACGTTGTTCGGCGACCAGGGCGTCCGCGTACGACGCGTCCGCCGAAAGGAAGACGTCGAACGGCGCGCCGTCCGCGATCTGCCGGCGAAAGTTGCCGGACGAGCCGAACGACAGGCGCACCTCGCGCCCGGTTTGCGCGGTGAAGGCGGCGACGACGTCGGGCAGCACGAACTGCAAGTCCGACGCCGCCGCGACGTTCGCGACGTCGGCGGCGCTCGCGAGCGGCGAGAGCGCGGCGCACAGCACGACCAGCGCGACGTGGCGGATACTGCGCATGGCGAGCGACTATAGCGCGCCCGGCAGTGCCGGACGCACGCGCGCGCTGACAGCGCCGCGCGTTTCGTGTTCAATGCGCGGCGCCACCTGTCCGCGGAGCACGCGCCATGTCGACCGATCGAGCCGCCTCGTACTTCCCGCAATGGAAGCTGCGCACCGAGGGCGTCATCGCGCCCGACGAGCGCCTGCCGCTCCCGCAGACGCTCGCACTCGGCCTGCAGCACGTCGTCGCGATGTTCGGCTCGACCGTGCTGGCGCCGCTCTTGATGGGGTTCGACCCGAACGTCGCGATCCTCTTCTCGGGGATCGGCACGCTGATTTTCTTCGTCCTGGTCGGCGGCCGCGTGCCGAGCTACCTCGGCTCGAGCTTCGCCTTCATCGCGGTGGTGATCGCCGCCACCGGCTACTCGGGCAGCGGACCCAATCCGAATCTCGGCGTCGCGCTGACCGGCATCATCGCCGCCGGGACCGTGTACGCGGTGATCGGAGTGATCGTCATGGCCGCCGGCTATCGCTTCATCGATCGGCTGATGCCGCCGGTCGTCACCGGGAGCGTCGTGGCGGTGATCGGACTCAATCTCGCGCCGATCGCGGTGAAGGGCATATCCGGCAGCCCGTTCGACGCGTGGATGGGCATCGCGACGATCGTCCTCGTCGGCCTCGTCGCCGTGCGGGCACCCGGACTCGCGCGGAGGCTCCCGATCCTGCTCGGCGGCATCGCCGGATATCTGCTGTATGCGCTCTTCACCAACGTGCTCGGCATGGGCAGGCCGATCGACTTCGGCGGCGTCGCGAATGCGGCGTGGATCGGCGTGCCGAACTTCACCGCGCCGGTGTGGAACGCGAACGCCATCGCCCTGATCGCACCCGTCGCCGTCGTGCTGGTCGCCGAGAACCTCGGGCACATCAAGGCCGTCGCTGCGATGACCGGGCGCGACCTCGATCGCTACCTCGGGCGCGCGTTCGTCGGCGACGGACTCGCGACGATCGTCGCCGGCAGCGGGGGCGGGACCGGCGTGACGACGTATGCGGAGAACATCGGCGTGATGGCGGTGACGAAGGTGTATGGGACGCTGCTCTTCGTCGTCGCGGCGCTGTTCGCGATCCTGCTCGGGTTCTCACCCAAGTTCGGCGCGCTCATCGCGACGATTCCCGGGCCCGTGCTCGGCGGGTTGTCGATCGTCGTGTTCGGGCTCATCACCGCGACGGGCGGACGCATCTTCGTGCAAAACCGCGTCGACTTCTCGCGTCCGCGCAACCTCGTCACCGCGGCGGTGACGTTGACGATCGGCGCCGGCGACCTCGCGTTGAAGCTCGGCGGCTTCACGCTCGGCGGCATCGGCACGGCGACGTTCGGCGCGATCATCCTGTACCAACTGTTCCGCGACGACGAGACGAAAGCATCGTCCGAACGGGCGAGCCTGCCTTGAAACGGTGACGACGGCGCTTCGAATGCTCGAAGGCCAGCGCGCGCTGGTGACCGGTGCGAGTTCCGGCATCGGTCGCGCGATCGCACTCGCGCTCGGCGGCGCCGGCGCTCGCGTGGTCGTCAACTATCGCTCGAATGCCGCCAGCGCCGATGCGGTCGTCGCCGCGATTCGCGACGGCGGCAGCGACGCGATCGCCGTGCAGGCCGACGTCGGCAGTCCCGACGATTGCATCGTGCTCTTCGACGCGGCACGCTCGCGCTTCGGGGGCGTCGACATCCTGGTCGCGAACGCGGGCATCCAGCGCGATGCGCCGTTCGCCGACATGACGCTCGCGCAATGGCGTGAAGTGATCGACGTCAACCTCACCGGGCAATTCATCTGCGCGCAGGAAGCGGTGCGGCAGTTTCGCCGGCAAGGGCGCATCGCCACGTCGCGCGCGCTCGGCAAGATCGTCTTCACGAACTCGGTGCACCAGGTCATCCCGTGGGCCGGCCACGCCAACTACGCGGCGGCGAAGGGCGGCCTCAAGATGCTGATGGAGACGATGGCGCAGGAGCTCGCGCCGGAGGGCATCCGCGTCAACGCGATCGCGCCGGGCGCGATCCGCACGGGCATCAACCGGTCGGCGTGGGAGACGAAACAGGCGGAAACCGCGCTGCTGCGCCTGATTCCGTACGGCCGCGTGGGCGATCCGGACGACGTCGCGCGCGCGGCGGTGTGGCTCGCCTCCGACGATTCCGATTACGTCGTCGGGGCGACGCTGTTCGTCGACGGTGGAATGAAGCTCTATCCGGCGTTTCGCGACGGCGGATAGCGCGGCCGCTTGCTCGTCGCTACGTGCTCAGTTTTTTCAGCACCGGCGCGATGAGATCCATCGGCAGCGGGAACACGATCGTCGAGTTCTTGTCGGCGGCGATGACCGTCAGCGTCTCGAGGTAGCGGAGCTGGATCGCCAGCGGCGATTGCGCGAGCACCTGCGCCGCCTCGTAGAGCTTCTGCGCCGCCTGCAATTCGCCCTCGGCGTGGATCACCTTGGCGCGCCGCTCGCGCTCGGCCTCGGCCTGCCGCGCGATCGCCCGGATCATGGTCGGGTCGATGTCGACGTGCTTCATCTCGACGTTCGACACCTTGATGCCCCACGACAGCGTCTGTGCGTCGAGCGTGCGCTGGATGTCGATGTTGAGCTTCTCGCGCTGCGACAGCATCTCGTCGAGATCGTGCTTGCCGAGCACCGAGCGCAGCGTCGTCTGCGCGAGCTGCGAGGTCGCCATCATGAAGTTCTCGACCTCGATGATCGCCTTCTCCGGATCGACGACGCGGAAGTAGACGACGGCGTTCACCTTCACCGACACGTTGTCGCGCGAGATCACGTCCTGGCTCGGCACGTCGAGCACGACGGTACGCAACTCGACGCGCACCATCTGCTGGATGCCGGGGACGAGGATCACGAGGCCCGGCCCCTTCACTTTCCAGAAGCGCCCGAGCTGGAACACGACGCCGCGCTGGTATTCACGCAGAACGCGCAGCGACGTCGTCAGGAACAGCACGACGAGGATGATTACGACGAGCGGTGTGATCGCACCCATGTCAG
>Ga0157370_10009410_pt1 | contig 10443 bp, 5 predicted proteins | sample C35metaG_FD_113463 | JGI IMG/M metagenome (GOLD analysis project Ga0157370, IMG submission 113463) | Corn rhizosphere microbial communities from Kellogg Biological Station, Michigan, USA - C3-5 metaG | ecosystem: Host-associated > Plants > Roots > Rhizosphere > Soil | place: USA: Michigan... | reverse complement strand
TTGAACTGTCTGTTAAATTATAAGTGAGCGCTCCTCCTGCAAATACCGAATCGGCATTGTCCTGGTATTGATAACCCGTAATTTCCGAAGCAAACGGCGGCGGCGGAGTGCCGTAAGTAATAGCTGAAGAATCAGTTCTTACTGCAAGTGGAGCAGGTAAAATAGTTAGTTTACCAAGCCCATAACTTATATCAAAATTGTTTGACAAAAATGCTCCGGGTACTATAGTATTGGTTCCTGCAGTAATGCCGGTTATCATATTAATTGATTTAAAAACTGATAAAGTATCAGTATCCGGTGCATCTACATCGGCTTGGTCAATAATTACAGCAACATTGGAATTGCTTGTATCTCCAACAGAAGCGCTATTAACTATTGCAGAACCATTTACCAACGCACGCGCATTTACCAGAGCTCTGGCATTTACCAGGGCGCGCGCATTTACCAGGGCACGTGCGTTCACCAAAGCCCTGGCGCTCACTAACGTTGTTGTATCGGGCGAAACTTCATAATTGAATACAGACGCGGTTGCTACATCTACAATATTAGTAGTATCGTTTGTAACGACTCCATTTACCAAAGCCCTGGCATTTACAAGTGCCCGGGCATTTACCAAAGCCCTGGCGCTCACTAAAAAACTAAGGTCGGCGAGATCAGAATTTACCAAAGCCCTGGCATTTACCAATGCACGCGCATCTACCAGTGCAACAGCATTGGTTACTAAATTTTGCTGGTAAGAAGATTGCAAGGAATTTAAAAATGCGCTTCTGTCTGTGATTGCAATAAGAGAATCGCCATAGGTATAATTGTAATTAATACCGGCAATTTTTTCTCCATAAGTAAGCGTAGTATCTTTCGGAGTAATTAGGAGTGGCATTGGTTTTATGGAAAGTATGCCATTATTAAATACATATTTGTAAGTCTCGTTGAGTGCAATCAATACAGAGTCATCACCGGAATTAAAACTTTTCATTGCCGGTTTGATAATATATAATCCTACGTTACTCATATTGGTAGCAGTAGTGGTATAATTAATCGTATCAAGCCCTATTTGTTGCAAGGTTAATCCTGTTTGTTCCAATGGAACACTATCTACTAAAATAGTAGATGTAAATGAGGGTATCTGTTCGCCATATTTTTTAACCTGGTTATTAGCAGTGATGGTTATTATTTTTTTAACAGGAGAAAAGAAAAACAATGAATCTGAATACCCGCCATCTAAGCCGCTGGTTGATACCGGTGATGTATAAATCTGTATTGCAGGGTTTCCAATAAATGCAGGAATAGTTGCATTGGCTTCTGTGCTACTAATTGGAGTAGTAGCAACAGGGTTGCCTCTGAATAAAACCTTGGAACTTGTATCAAGAAAATTCCCCTGAACCGTAATGTTGATTGGCTGAGTTCCTGGTTTAATTGTTGTATCGGATAAAACCAGTTTAGTTATCAGAGGTTTTGGTGTTGCAAAAGTTCGCATCGCTGAATTTGCCTGAATAAATCCATAGCCGGTATTATAATCAAACCCCGGAACCCCCATATCAATAGCAGTACGCTCCAGAATAGAGCGTATGCTATCAGGAGCAGCTGTTTCGTTGGCAAATTTCTTTTTTCCTTCTATTAATAAGGCAGCTACACCGGCAGCATGTGGGGCCGCTGCAGATGTTCCAAAGAAATTAGGAAAGGCATCACCATCAATATTTACACCACCCATGTTTACGGTGGTATTTACGCCATTAGGCGCACAAAATTCAGGTTTATTTCTTACTACTCCGTTAACAAGAGTGCCACCTGTAGAGGAGAAGGAAGCCACTGTGGGTGGATTTACCCTGTAAGCAGGTGTATTTGAATAAAGAACCGCTCCAACAGCCATTGCGCCATCTGCATTTGCCTGTCCAACAATCGTTGAAGTACCCGAGTTAAATTTACTTATCACTCCATTTCCACGGAAAAATACATATTTGAATCTTACATTTCCGGTTCCTGAAGCGCGTACAATGATAATATTCGTTTGTGTCGTTTGCGTTACCGTAAATGGAAGTACTTCAATCGGATCGCCACCTATGTTATTCCTGTTAAATCCAAATAAAGCATTTCCATTATTATCTGTCAGATAAATATCCAGGTCATTCTGTGTTCCGGTAGTAGTTTGTCCAGCAGAATAAATACCATCTTGCCATTGAAGCACAATTGTGTAAGTGCCCGGCTGAAGGGTAATAGTTTGATAAATATCTCCACCTCCAAAATTGTGGGCAGTTCCGGCAATTCCGTTAGGGGCGGGAGCAGGATTAAAAACACCTTCGTAAGATTGGTTCCCATAATTGCCTGCAGCTGAAAAATATGCCACACCTTTTGCTGTAACATCATCCACAGCCTGCGCTACTACCCCATCCTGGTAAAATGGTTCAGTAATGTAAGTTACATCATCCACAATTACATTGCAGCTATCCTCTTGTAATTGTTTTATTCCAAGAGCAAAATCACTTGCATTAATAAAGCCTGTTCTGAAAGCAAGTTTTGCTCCGGGAGCTACGTCGTGCACAATCTGCAACATCGCTCTTCCTTCATCGCTTGCCTGTCCAAAAGGGTAATCCTGCAGTACCTCTACAGGTGCCGGATATTCAGCATTTCCAATCCCTGGAAGGTCACCGTTTAAAACATCTGTTTGTGCCGGGTTTCCGGGAATGGTATTGTAGCTGTTCGAAATAACACCTACTTTTACGCCTTCTCCGGTAAGGCCGTAACCACCTCGTACAAGATAAGACTGAGTGGCCGTATCACCCTGGCTGTCCACAATCCCTGCATTTCCGATTGATGGGAAAATAGGACGGCAATAATCAATTAATTGCGGCAAGCTATCTAATTTCAATAAATTCTTAATTGGATATTTTCCGGAAATTATTAAAGTATTTGGCCCGTTATTAATCAAATCAGTCATGCCGTAATCCGCAGTTTGCAAAAGAGATAATAAGGTCTGATACTGTCCCTGCAATGCAATCACTTCTATCATCACGCTATCATGTTTCAGGATAAAAATATTCTGAGTGGTATCAGAAACAGACCCATAATTTTCTGCAAGAGAATTTAATTCGGCTCCAATAAGGTTTCTGATTTTGCCTCCTTCAGGTGGTGGATAATAAGGTAAAATACAATTACTGAAAGTAACAACGGTTGTATCTGTCGCAGAACAATCACCACTCGGATCCGTAACAGTTAACACATAGGTACCTACTGCATCAACTATCGGCGTTAATGTTCCTGCACCGGATGCAATATGTCCGTTATTGATAGCAGTCCAATTGTATTGTAAATTGCTTGTGGAGGCGCTTCCATCCAACTGAACCGAGAAAGTAGAGCAATTTAAAATTTTATCACTTCCGGCATTGGCTACAGGAGTGCTGCATCCACTTGAAGGGTTAAATGGTGAATAATAAATAGTAACATTGTTTTGAATATTAATCTGGCCTGTACTATATAAAGCGCCTGTATAATAACATTTCCCGGAGCCGGAACCAATATTTATCCCAGCAAAAGGAGCCCACACAGTTCCCAGCCATTTTGAGAGCGATCCGTTGCCTGAAGATCCATTATTGATATTCCAGGAAAAATTTCCTAATGAATTGGTTGAACCGTTTCCATGGGTTTCAGTGTAGATCCTGGATGCATCCCCACCATTTATAGTACTTGCATTTACTTTGTTCAAATCCACATCTCCATACACATAAATTTTAATGGTGCCTGCAGCATTATTTTTAAAATCAAAAACAAAACTATTGTTGCCTGAATTCTTAATCGACCTAAAAACATAAATTCCTGTACCCGATAACGTAAGCGTTTTATTATTTCCCAAAGCAATATCGCCATACGCACCGGGGGTGATTGTTTGTGTGGAATTGATATTTAGACTTCCGGCATCAGGAAAAGTAGTGATCACAGGCATTACCGGAAGAACTGGAAAATTAGGGACACCAGTAATATTTCCGCCATGGGGAAGAGGGCCCGTGTATGTAGTTCCGACAGGGTGAGTTACTGTTCCACCAATTGTTCCACCATCAATCACTATATTTCCATTTACATCAATATTTCCTCCAACAAATACTCCCGAACCAATGGTTAAAATAGTGCCAGATAAATTACTTGTGTTTGCAGCAGTAATTTTTCCATTTATCACATTATTATTCGCAAGGGAAACAGATCCTCCACTGTAAACATTTCCGGCACCTGTTAAATTCCCTGAGGATGCTACCAATGTATTGGCTCCCACAGAGCCACCGGATATCGTTGAAGAGGTACTAATTTGGACATTATTTCCAAATAAAACAAAATCACTGATTTTTAAATTTTGTCCTGTTGAAACAGAAGGGATTTCAAAAATTGAGAAAAGAAGAATTAACCACTTAAATACAATACCAATTCGTAAATTTTTTTCCATAAAACGAGTTTTAGAAGCTTAAAAGAAGGCTCCGGTTTAGTGTTTATGGCAGGAATAGCAACAACAGAAGTATTTCGCTAACGATTCTACGTTAAACTTTTAATACTTACAATTAAAAAAAAATTAGAGGTAATGTAGGCTTTGAAGAGAAGTTGGATGCGGTAAATTTAAAAGATATTGCCGAGCAAAACAAATTATTTTGAATTTATCTTTCGGATAAGAAGAGAGTAAATAAGATGAATTTAAATTTTCTCACCTTAGCAGATTAGTTCGTAAAAATTCCCTTCCTGTCGATGCAGTCGGGCCGGGTTTAATTCGTGGCCAATAAAAATAAAAAATGAATCAAAAAGATATTGCAAATACACGGTTAATCGCACAGCAAATCGCTCAAACAAAATTCAAAACTGCAAAAGAAATTGTAAGTTGGATGGGTGCGATGCAGGCACAGGATTTCAATATGGCAAAATGGGCAATTGGCGTTCGGCTAAAAAATGCAACTGAACAAAACATAGATGCAGCCGTTGATTCAGGCGAAATAATCCGCACACATTTATTGAGACCTACATGGCATTTTGTTTCTGCGGATGATATTTACTGGATGATCGAATTAACGGCGCAACGAATAAAATCTTTTACGAAAGGAAGAAATATTCAGTTAGAACTTTCTCCTGACGTTCTTAAAAAAGCTAATAAAATAATTGAGAAATCATTAATTGGAAATAAAAGCCTGACGAGAAAAGAATTATTATCAGAAATCAATAAAGCAAAAATTGAAACCGGCAATAACCGCGCCTCACACATTTTTTTTCATGCAGAATTAGAAGGAATTATTTGCAGCGGAAAAATGAAAGAAAGGCAAATAACTTATGCATTACTGAATGAAAGAATCCAAAAACCAAAAGCGCTGAAAAAAGAAGAAGCACTATATAAACTTGCGGCAAAATATTTCGAAAGCCACTGCCCGGCCACATTACAAGATTTTATATGGTGGTCAGGATTATCTGTTACTGATGCAAAACAAGCAATAGAATTGATAAAGAATAATTTCATTTCTGAGAAAATAAAGGAACAGGAATATTGGTTTCCCAATTCATTTTCTGTTCCCAAAAAAATGAAAGGAAGTGTTTTTTTGTTGCCTGCTTATGATGAATTTTTAATCAGCTACAAAGACAGAAGCGCGGCCATTATTTGGGAAAATCAAAGCAAAGCATTTTCCAACAATGGAATCTTCTGGCCAACGATTGTTATAAATGGAATTGTATCAGGATTATGGAAACGTGAAATAAAAAAAGATAAGTTACTTATAGAAACTAATTTTTTTAACAAAAAAAATAAAGGGGATGAAGAATTATTAAAAGAAGCAGCAGAAAAATTTGCGCATTTTTTAAACAAAAAAACAGAAGTGATAAAAAATACCAAAAGCTGAGTTGGCGTTTATCAAAATCATTATCTTTAATCATCACTAGAAAAAGATATTTATGCGATACATTACCGCTTCTATTATCGGCCTTGCATTTATTATCGGATTATTTATTGTTGGGAACGCCTATAAATCGCGCGCAAAAGCACAGGAAACGATCAGCGTAACCGGCTCCGCAGAAAAAGATTTCGTAAGTGACTTGATTGTATGGAAAGGTTCCTATTCCCGTAAATCCATGGATTTAAAAAGCGCTTATGCACAACTAAAAGAAGACGAAAACACGATCCGGAGTTATCTTTCAGGAAAAGGAATTCAAAGTAATGAAATGGTTTTTTCTTCGGTAAATATCAATAAAGAATTTAATTATAAAACGGATGCTAATGGCAGATCGCTCGGCCAGGAGTTTTCTGGTTTTAATCTCACACAAAATGTAAGAATAGAATCCAATAATGTCGACAAGATTGATCGGATTTCAAGGGAAGCCACAGAATTGATTGAAAAAGGAATTGAATTTAACTCATCAGCACCTTTATTTTATTATACCAAACTGACAGAAATAAAAATGGATCTTTTAGCCAAAGCAAGTGCTGATGGAAAACAAAGAGCTGATATCATTGCAAAAAATGCAGAAAGTTCTTTGAGTAAGTTGAAGAAAGCCACCCTTGGAGTTTTTCAAATTACCGGAAAAAATACCGATGAAGATTACAGCTACGGCGGCACTTTCAATACTTCCAGCAGAAATAAAACCGGGTCTATTACGATTAGAATGGAGTTTGCAGTGGAATGAAAGATTCAAGGTTCAAGGTTCAGTAAAGCAATAAACAGAACAGGTTCTCATTTTTCTTAAAAAGAAATCTACAAAATATTCTCCAGCTCCTTCTTCACCAATCTCAGATTAATAAATATCGTTAATGCGAATAAAAATATTGCCGTAAGCCAAACACTCCAATGCAGCAGCCACGGAAGGCTTGCATGGCTTACAAAAGGTAATTCCAGAAATAAAAGATGCAGAATTTCTGTAAGAATTAATGCAATGGCAATAATGGATAAATAAACAGGAAGCCATGCTTTGGCCACACTTTTTGCCAGCCATTTTGGCGAATAACCTAACGTCAGCAATAAACGCAAATTGTCTTTACTTTTTGCAATCATCAGTTGAAGATAAAATGAAAATAACATGAGCGCCAGCACAATCACTAAGATTCCAAACACACCCAAAGCGCTTACAATATTTTGTAAAACACTTTTGATGCGGCTGAATTTTACTTTGTCTTTATTCAAATGAAAATCCTGCTGATCCAGATAATTGATCAACTTCGGGTCATTAGCATCTTTTGTTTTGATATAAACCCTCGAAGCGTGCACGGTAGTATCTCCCATGAAATGAAGATTGCTCCAGTTCATAAAAGTCTTGGGCACTAAAAGTGAATTAATACGATCGCTTAACGCAACAATATTTCCTTTAAAATTTTGTGTGCCATAAGGGCCGGAACATTCTAAAATAATATTTACAGAGGAAATAGTTTTCGCCGAAAGTTGCGGCAAACCCTGCGCGGGAGCAAATACATTATACATCTCCAGAAAATCAGAAGAGAAAATAATCGGTACCACTATTTGGCCGGGCTGCCATGTAAAAGACGGTGGCACCGTATCAATAAAATTGTCATCAATGCTTTCTAAAAAAAGATCGGTGCTGAAAGGGATAATATCTCCGGCAGTGGCCCGCACCCTGAATTTATTGGAGATCAACGGTGCTACTCCTGCGATGGTTGGTTGTTCTTTCAGTTTTAATAAATCGGCATTTGTAAAACTATTATCCTTCCCCATATTTTCATTGGTAATGGTTTTAGAAATGGAAATGAAATCATAACCGCCACTTTTTCTGGGAGCATTTTCTGATAGCAATTGTTGAATATTTACAAACATCTGCATCGAAACAAGCAGCAATAAAACTCCGATTCCCAAACCAAAATACCCTAGCCATTTGGAGAAAATATTTTTTCCGGAGATAATAAGAGGCTCGATATTTTTATACGACAAAGGCATGAGGTGCGAGGTATCAGGTATCAGCTTTCAGCTTTCAGTTTTTTGCTTTTTTTCTTTTTGCTTTCAACAACATAAAAAATTCTAAGCTTTCTACAAATAAATAATCTTCTCGTCCTTCAAAAAATCAAGCGGTTTCAAATCGGCGAAAATCATGGCTGCACCACGCTTTTCGCATTCTTCATAAATTAATTCCATTGCTTTTTTGCGGTTCGCTTCATCAAGGTGGCTGTAAGGTTCATCCAGCAATAAAAAGTCAAACGGTTGCACCAATGCACGGATAATTGCAATGCGTTGCTGCTCACCATAGCTGCATGTTTTTGCCATTTGATTTAATTTGGTTTCAATGCCAAGCCGTTGAGCCATTTCAGCAATTTTTTGCGAAGGATAATACGGATCCAGGATTCGTTTAATTTCAATATTTTCCTGCACCGTCTGATCTTCAAACAATCTCAGATCCTGGAAAATAATACTGATTTTATTTTGACGGAAAGAAGAAAATTTTTCTACAGAAAGCTTTTTAATGTCTTTATCATCATAATAAACAGCGCCGGAATAATCTTTTCTCAATCCATAAATAAAATGCATCAAAGATGTTTTACCACTGCCTGAAGGCGCTACGATATGCAAATGTTCACCCTTATTTATGGTAATATTCTGATCCCATATTTGCGAAGCATTTCGATTTTCTTTCTCGATATAATCTGGCGTTACTTTTCGCAGTTGTATCTGCATTTCCTGTTTTTTATGAACAAAATATTATTTTACTTTCACCGTATCATGTGGCGGTGGAACCAGCAAAGAATCCAGCCTTTGCGTACTTTGTTCCTTCCTTGCCTCTTCAAGATTATACATTTGATTGAAATAATTATTCAGTTGTTTCAAACTGTTGGTGTCTTTATTTATAAGATTTATTTCTGTATGAAAGATAAATCCATTGTCTTTAAATTCACCTCCGGATGAAATAATATTATCCCAGGTTTTCAAACTCTGGTCAAGCATGGCTTTGCGGTCATCGTTATCAGAATGAATCATTGAAAACTGCAAAAGAATTTTATTAATATCAAGGAAAAATCCAACAGGATGTCCTGAAATTTTATCATCAAAACTATATTTATTATTGCTGTTTCCGCTCAGGTATTGGCTTGCAAAAGCATTTGTATTTGCAAGAGCAAATATTTTATTATTCATAACATAATTTACCAATGAATCTTTTCCCATTTGCGAAGTTGTTTTTTTAGCAGCATCAATTATTTTTTGAAGGCTCGCTTTATCACCAATTCCTGCAGAAAAAATATAATTAAAATCAGGCCTGTGCAATGAATCCGGATTTATTTTAAAATCGGTAAAAGCCAATACGCCATCTCCATTGGTCGCTTTTGAAAAATCATCCAGCGTGAAACCCATTTGTTGGGCATATGTATTTACAATACCATCAGCGCCGGTTAATTTTATCATTTCTGTGATTCCTTCCGGCTTAAAATTAAAAGCGAGCAAACCAATTATATTTTGTGACGGAATATTTTTAACCATATCCATGTTAATGGATTTGCCTGTATATTTATTTACAATGTCTGAAAGATCTTTGCTGACATACATTTTCTGATTAACCTCAATTTTTCCTTTCTCAAAATTTACCGTATAAGCGCTGATATTATCTTTGGTAAATGCATCTATTTTCAGCATTCCCAGCATTCCCATTGCAGGTGAGCTTTTTATCAGTGCTTCCGTATTTTGCCATACATGAATGTCTCCATCTGATTTTAAAAGAGAACCGAATTTATCATTTTTCGCCAGAGAACTATCAGATTTTAAAGAGAATAATTTCTTACAAATTGCAGAAAGATCAACGCCTTTATCTTCTGGCGTATTTGTAGAATCACCCCATTTGTACATTTCGGATGAAGTTGTATTTGCATTCATCACATAAATAAAATTATTGCCTTTCCATCCTACAACATTCTTATCTTTTAAGGTTAATAAATTTACATCTCCCTCTTTCCTTACAGTTTGTGAAGGATCAAAATTCTTATTGAATTGCTCAAAATCTTTTTCACTTTTTAATTTTCCCTGGGCTGCTATATAATGCGCTGCTCCTGCATTTGCCACAAAGAAAATCAATCCTTCATCAAAATCAATCCCGCTTGCTGAAGGGCTGTCAAGTATTTTTCTTCTCCAATCAGGAGTGGCAGAATCTGCATATACTTTTTGGTACCAGCTTGTTTGTTTTATTTCATCCCACGACAATTTTTGATCCAGAGATTTCATGTTTACCTGTGCCACAAAAAGTGCATCAGAAGGAATCATTTTCCCGGCTTCATTATTTTTTCCACACGAAGAAAATAAAAGGATTAAGGCAGTTAATGCAAAGCAGATTTTAAGAAAAGGTTTCATAAAAAAAATTTAAGATAAATGAATATTTCAAAATAACGAACTTTAAAAGTAAGCGTATTTATTTTATTATGTATAACTGTTGGTAAAAGAATTAAGAATTTGAATTTAGCCGGTAAGCAGACAAATAATGTGGATTTTCATTTTCACATTTTCACATTTT
>Ga0157370_10009409_pt1 | contig 10443 bp, 7 predicted proteins | sample C35metaG_FD_113463 | JGI IMG/M metagenome (GOLD analysis project Ga0157370, IMG submission 113463) | Corn rhizosphere microbial communities from Kellogg Biological Station, Michigan, USA - C3-5 metaG | ecosystem: Host-associated > Plants > Roots > Rhizosphere > Soil | place: USA: Michigan... | reverse complement strand
GAATTTTACGGGTCCTCCCCGAGGGCCGCCCCCTACACGGGTTATCGAACTCGCGGAATCTCTCTAGCTGAAACCTTTGCAGGGATGTCCGTCTTTCCAAAGGGGGGGCAGGGCATGGAGCTCGAATGCCGAGTCGATCGTCCGGACCGGCCAGAAAACCGCCGGGGACCCTGGGGACTTTCAAAGGGTACGGGGTCGGAAACCCGCGGGACTGTGTTAGCGAACAGTTCACCAGCTTAGTGAACCGAGTGAACAGGTGAACGTTCGGGTGAACAGGAGATTCAAGCATGACAGTAATTAGCAAAACGGAGTTTGCAGCGCGACGCGGCTGGGCCAAATCGTATGTTTCCAAGCTCGCGAATCAGGGCCGTTTGGTGCTGACCGAGAAGGGTAAGATCGAGCTTGAAGCCACTGAAGCCTTACTTGCTCAATCCGCTGATCCCAGCAAAGCCGCCGTTGCCGACCGACATCACCAGGATCGGCTCCAGCGCGACGTTTATGCCAACCTCAACGCTCAATCCGCGCCGACTTCAACGGCTGCGCCGCCGCCCGTTCATCTTGCAGGGGACGAGCAGCCAAACTTTCAGAAAGCTCGTGCACACCGAGAGTACTACTTGGCGCAGATGGCCGAGATGGAGTTCCGCAAGGCACAAGGCGCGCTGGTGGAGGTCAGCGCTGTGCAAAAGGCCGCTTTTGAAACCGCACGCTCGCTCAATCATTCGTTGATGAGCTTGTCGCCGCAATTGGCGCCGCAGTTAGCTGCCCTGTCGGACCCATGGGAAGTGGAGAGGCAGTTGACTGCCGCATTGCGCCAGCGACTTAACGAAGCGGCACAGGTGTCCAGTGACGACTTCGGATTTGCATTGGGCGAAGCCTAACGATATGCGAGCTGACTGGAGATCATTCGGCTGACATCGTGATTGAGTGCGGTCTGCCTTCGGCCATCGCCAGTCATTCAAAAGTATCTACGAAACGCGGGTCGACTCAGCTATTGGTTTTTTTCATTCCTCCAGGCTTACACATTTTCGGTTTTTGGTGCCAATTGCCTCATTTGCTTAGAGTTCAGTCTGAACTCTAGCGCTGCCTGACTTGGATGGTCTGACACGCTTTCCGGAAGAGTCAGTGGTCTTAGGTCCAGCGAAGCGTACTCGCTACATTTTCTCAGGCATTCCGAGATCCGAATCGACAAATTCGTTGGCTCGATCCAAATCAGCCCCAGATCGAACAGGGTATGAATGTCAGCTCGTAGGAGCAGCCCGTTCGAGATCACGTCCGTCTGATCACCTTGGTAGGGATGGATGTGCGCGGCCTCAAGTACCGGTTCGAGTTTGCATCCCGTCATGGCACAACTACCGTTGTAGGCTTTCAGCAACATTTTCCTAAATCGAGCCTGGCCACGTCGTTGAACGATTGCGGCGAAAGTCCGCTCGCGTGAGTCTGTGACGTCCGTGGGATCGAACGTACCTTGGGCGCCCAGTTTCCGCTCTATCTCATTCAGATCGGCATCGTAGCTATCGGTGCGTTCGCGTTTTAGAACGAAGGAGGTAGGTTTCGAACTATAAGCGTCCTCAAAACAGAAAGCTCCTTCATATCGGAAACCCGCGCCGGAGTACTCTTTTTTCGTCCGGCGATGAAAGACTAACAACTCCAACCCATGTTGCTTATGTTTAAGAATGAGGTCGTCTGTTCGTCCCTGGAGCTGACCCTCCATACACAGTGTGTCATCCGTAAGGGCATCAACGTACGGGGTCCGGTCAGATGTCTTCTGCTCCGTCACAAATAACCAAACCGAATCGTATCCCTTGGGGCGAAAGATGCCGTTTTTGAGGGTGGCGTCTTTGATCCCGAAAAGTTGGCTGAGATCGTTTCTTGTGTAGATCGCGCCAGGCTTTAGTCGTGCAGATGACAGGTTTTCCATATGGTTTCCGGCTCCTTTGATTGATCATAAAAAGTTAAATGTGGTTGTCCACTAATCTGGGACACTGAGTCTACATCTGCTTCAGACACGCATACGGGCCATGCTCATTGAACCTTACCGTCTGGGTCAAATGCATGATCGCTCTTCGACTGTCGTATGAGCCTGCATTGGGCGCACATTCATGATTCGAAGAAAAAGAAGCTTCGTCCGGTGTTGCGGGCAGGAAGGGTACATGTGGATTAGTTGTACCGGAAGGTATGACTATCGTAAGCCTTGGTGAATGAAGGCGAATGAGCAGTGGGCCTGTCGCATCTCATGTGCGCGTTAATGTACTCTAATCGAGTTAGGTTAGATGTACCTTGCACAGTAGCTGTCTGCAGCGGCGGTAGGGATACTGCCTAGCCCTTAATTACAGGAGTTCAAAATTGAATAGAAGCTCGCGTAAGACGCCCCCAAGATGGGGGAGTGTCCGGAAGATGGCGCTAGTGACGTTCACACTGGTTGTTCTGATTGGGGGGATGGCCGTCTCAGCAATAGTTCAAAATCGTGGGCTGCATGTTGAAGTAACCCCCAATCAGATAGGTTTGACGTTGCAACCAGCAGAGCAACCGAGTCCTTCTATCTCCACTTACGGCGCCGCCTCTCCCATCATCACTGCACCTCATTCGCATGTCATAACTGAAGCCAAAGGACCAAACAGGCCGGCGGCTGCAGATGCCACTCCGAAGAGCGGAATGTCCACCCACGGTGCGGCCTCACCAATCGTGACCGGGCAAGGCGCTTTGGTTAAATCCACTGTCGATACGCGGCTATGATGAAGGAAAAACTCCGCTGTGCGGTGATGATGATTTCGCTGCTTGCAGTGCCTCAGCTTGCTCTGGCGCAATCCCAGAATATGCAGACCACGGGGCCGTGCTCGTCGATCGTTACCGGTGCGGGCGCATCTGTTAATAGCACTTGCATCGGCGTTACGGAAGAAGTGCTGAAGCGTCTGACCGAGACCACTGCCGTGAGCCAGAGCCGGAAGCTCTTTGTTGCAGAAGCTTGGCTCAGTCCAACTGAGATGTTCGGACAACCCAAAAGTGGTAAGCAAACCGTAAATGAGCAGGTCTACATCTCAGTCCGTGTGACAAACATTATGGCGGCGCCAATTCTCCTGACGTCAGCTAAGTGGGAGATCGTGCAGGCGAGAAACCTGTCGAAAGGTGGCGCCTCATACTTCTCCAAGAACTTGTTGTGGCCTGTGATTTCGATGAGCAAGCCGATCAAAATCGATAGTGGTGAACAGGTCGATGTCGAGTTCGCTGAAGGATTGGAGCTGAATGGGATGGCAAGCCGCATCCGTAAGAATCGAGAACTGGACACCGCTTATACGCTGCCTGGCAACCCAACACGGATCAACGGCGACCAATATGTCAATTGGTTCGCCGAACAAATGGGCCTGCTGTACGGCGACAAGGCAAAGCTGCGGCTTACGCTTTATGAGGGCGACTACAAGCCTGCCGCTAGCGTTTTAGTACCACTTACCCAGGGCGTGGACTTCTTCTACCACGGCGAGGCGGTGGACCATAAAGGAAACGTTCAGTACGCGCCACGTCTGGCTTACGACGCTTTTTTGGGCCAGTACCTCGAAATGCGTGAGAAGATGGAGCCAGGGTTTAGTATCAATACTCCGCCGACGAGGGTGATCGAGGTGATTCCCGATCCTACCGTGTGGGGTAAGCAAAAGTATCGAGATCTCGGAGTTCAAGAGCAGCCCGAGGAGTAACGTGCTGCGTTGGAGTTTAAGGATTAAGTTGCCAGAGATCTGCAGCAGCTGCATTCAGTCTGGCTTCCCAGACTTAAAGCCGAACCTCATGATGATGGCCAGCTCGTTCCGATGAAATTCATTCAGAAAATTTTCCTGTCGCCCAATGTATCGTGAAACCCTCTGCAGTAATCGATAACTGCACCGGCAGTGACCCCGCGCTTCTAGCCATGGCATGAATGACCGCCATTAGTAGCTTGCCGACTCCGCGATTTCGGTATGAGCTCTAGACCCATCTCTATTCTGGGCTACTTGCGGAGATCTTTAGGATTCCAGTAACCTAGCAACTGGCACATTCGGTAGGTGCCCGCCGTCCACTCTGGCGAAGCAATAGCGCTATCGTGATTTCACCCGTTTCAAACAAACCCTGTATTGGGTTCTCGTAGTGGACAACAGGCCCAGCCTTTGGAGGCTGACTATGCAACACGCCCTTACTTTCGCTGACGTACAAAGCGTCAAGCGCCTCGCGAAGCAACTCAAGCAAGCACATCCTGAACTGCCTCACGGTAAGCGGCTCGACCTTGCCGCGGCTGAGCTTCTCGGTGTTCGCAACTATCACGAGCTGAACCGCCGGTTTCAGGCAGTGATCGATCAGTACCTGGATTCACCAAGTGGTCCGAATGCGGTCGCGCATTGCCTCTACTGTGATTTTCGATTCGCTGCTGATCTCAAGGACGATCAGAGGGAGCATCGCGAGATTCATGAGCGGATCATGGAGGTTCACGAGATCACTGGCTATCGTCCAGGAACTTACGTGGAGCGCGAAACCTTGAAAAAGGATGGCCACACCAAGGCGCGCAGTGCCGACCTCTTGGAAGATCGTATTGAGGGGGCGCTGTTGGTTTTGCGCGGATGGTTTGATCGTTCATATCACGGCACTATCGAAGCAGGCCAATGGCGTAAGCACCCTTCCTTCGGGGTATACGTGGCCATGATGGTCCCGTATATAGAGGAGCTTTTTCCTGAATTGGCTCCCTCTCTGGCGCAGCGCTACGGTCGTACTCCTGGCGTGATTGCGCGCGGCCAGACCAACTGGCCGCTGCAATAGCTAGCAAACAAGGCCCAGCTTCGGCTGGGCTTTTTACGCTTTAGGTCTCGCCGACAGGCCTATCAAAGCTCGCCAGGGGCATGTTATTGGAAGCCTGCTGGAGGCTGCACCATCAAACTGCTTGCTTGATACTTCCACTCCTTCCTGGGCGGAAGTCCTTAGGGCGGAGAGCGCTTTACCCATACATGTACAAAAGGTCGTCGATCATCTCAAGCTCCTGCTGTGAGTACTGAACCTTGTTGTACCGTCGAATGTCCTCAAGCACACCTCTGATCGGAACTTGCCGCGAAGGATCCTGAACAATTTCGATCAGACGGTCGTAATCGGGATCTCTGTCCTTGAGGTATTTTTCAATCAGTTCTTTGAGCGCTACGCGCGCCTCTAGATCGGTTAGCACTGTTACTTCTCCGGCAAAATAGTGACTTCATCCGCTTTGATGATGGTGGTGGTACCCGGTTTGGGGATGAGTTGCTGCGCACCACCCGTACCGTACTCAGGGTACGCTTTTGTGAACGGCTCCAGGTTCGGACCTTTACCACCGAGTTCGTACGGCACTGTAGCGTTTGGTACACCGTCTTTGTAGAGTTGCAGCGTGTCAAACTTCAAGCGCAGGCGCCCATCACTCCACGCCGGATCCGGGTCGGCCGCTGTAACGTGCTTCGGAGCTCGTACCTGGAAAGCTTCCGTTGCGGCGTCACCTGTCTCAAGTTTTTCAAAACCAAAATACGACAGTCGAGCTTCCTGAGTGTTGATCGTGTTCTGCGCGTGAGTGTTTACGGTTCCGTCAGCATTCTTGTAGCCCATGTATCGGTAACCCGTCGCAGGCAAGGTCGAGTCCGGTCCGGATGGTCCGACATAGAAGTCGGGCTTCGACTCGATGACTGCCGGTGGGGTGACATCTCCAGTTTTTACGCTGGAGTCTGCCAGGGTAGGTGTTGTGTTTGGAGACGATGATCCTCCGGGCTTGGGGCAGTTCGCTGAGGGTTTCAGCGGTGCCTTCTTGGCCACACCGGAAACAGCTTTCGTAATCGCCCTGAACATCAGGCCGAGAGGGTCTACCCATCCAGTTGGATTGGGGGCGTACTGGTAGTTGTTTAAGCCACCTGCCAGCTTTACCGGGTCTGGGGTCAGAAACCGTCCAGTACTCGGGCTGTAGTAGCGATGACGGTTGTAATGAAGCCCCGTCTCTGCGTCGAAATACTGGCCTTGAAAACGTAGCGGGTTATCGATCTCCGCGACATCCAGCGCAGCAAGGTTGCCATAGGCCCGATATTTGGCCGACCACATTATCGCACCGCTGTAATCGGTGAGTTCCTGCGGCGTGCCCAAATGATCGAGCTGGTAATAGAAAGGCGTGGCTTTCAGTGGGCCTTCACCGTCGAGCATCGCCAAGGGCCGGAAGCTGTCCGGCTCATAGACATAGGTGCGATATCGATTGTTACCACTCTCTACGATCAGACGTTCGCCTTGCCAGAGGAATTCGGAGGTATGGCCGTCGACCGTTTTCTCTATGCGTCGACCAAAGGCGTCGTACTTGTAGGCGGCGATACTACCGCCCGGTAGGCTAACGCCGATCAAACGATGCTGGCAGTCATAGCGGTATTCGGTGACGAGTTTCTGTCCGGTACCTCGGCGCTCACGAATCAGATTTCCGTAGGCGTCGTAGTCGTAGTGACGGTCGCCCTGCATGAGCAGGTGGTTGCCCTTGATGTTGACCAAGTGGGCGGAGGGCACGTCATTTTGGCACAGCAGATTACCGGCTGGGTCGTGCGCGAAGCTCTCCGGTGTAGCGCCTCGAACGCTGATCAGACGATCAAGCGGATCGTAGTGAAAATTGCGGGCACCCTTGAGGCTGTCATTGATGCCTGCGAGGTTGCCTGTCGCGTCGTAGTTATACCGGCGTTGGATCAGCACGCTATCGCGTTGGCTGACGCTGTGGGCCTGCAGGCGACCCTGATCATCGTATTGATACTGACTCAACAGCAAGCCTTGCTGGCGCTGCTGTTCACGACCAGCCTTGAACTGGTGAGATGTGAGGCGAGAGCCGTTGAGGTCAATACTGCTCAGATTACCGCCGGGCAGTCTGCGATAGTCGAGCTTGCTACCGTCTGGTAGACGGCAATGTTTGAGTTGGCCGACGCTGTCGTACTCGTAGCGCAGGGTGCCCCAGCCCTGATGCTCGGTGATCAGTCGATCTTGGGAGTCGTATTCATAGGCCAGTGGCCAGTGACCGTCATCGACGTTGACCAAGCGACCCAGAGCATCATAGCTGTAGTGAATTTCTTCACCATCTGCCAACGTCTTCACGAGCAAGCGACCGGCGGAATCACGCTGGTATCCAGTGACCAGTTCGCTTCCGTCGTCGCCGTACTCGGTTTTTTTCAGCAGGTGGCCGTTCAGGTCATATTCGTAGGCAGTACGACGACCATCGAATCCCGTTTCCTGCTGTATCTGACCGTTTGAGTAGTAGTCGAGATGATAATGTTCGCCGCGCTCGTTTTCGATCGCCGTGAGCAGCAGGCGTGAATTGTCGTAGCGATAGCGCAGCTCACTGCCGTCCGGGTTGATGCGGCGGCTAACAAGTTGCAGGTTGTCGGCGTATTCGTAGCGGGTGATGCGGCCCAGTTCATCGCGCTCGGCTGTAACCTTCCCGTAGGCGTTATAGGTATAAGTTCGGGTCGCACCGCCAGGTTGTATGGTCTGCGTCAAGCGGTCAGCCGCATCCCATTGGTAATGGGTGATGATGCCGTGCTCGTCCTGGCGGGTGATCTGACGACCCAGTGCGTCGTAGCGGTATTTACGTCGACCACCATCAGGCATTGCTTCTTCGAGCAACTGACCCAGTCCATTCCAGGCGAGCTGATGCCGTCCGCCGTCTGGATGAACAATCTCCAGCACACGGCCTTGGGCATCGTAGCTGTAGTGTGTTTCGTTACCATCAGGATCTGTCTGGCGGGTGATGTCGCCCTGGCTATTTCGCTGGTATTTCCAGCTGGCTTTGCCGTGATGAATCTCACTCACGAAACCGTGACGGTATTCGTAAAATGTCGGCGCATCTTCAGACGGAATAACAGCGGCAAGCAGTCCGGCGACGTTGTAACGGTATTCGGTGATTGCGCCGAGCGGATCCTTTTCTTCGATTAGACGACCTTTGTCGTCATAGATTTTCTGTGTTTCAGCGCCGTCCGAAGCGGTCTCGCTGATGAGTCGAGCATTTTCGTCATGCACATAAATCTGCTCGCTACCATCTGCGTTTGTAACGGTAACTTTGCCGGCATCGTCCCAAGCGTACCGCGAGTCCATCTGTGAAAAACTGGCCCAGTGACGGATGCTGCGTGACGATTTACCTTCCTTCTCCCACTCCCAAAAGAAGCTCGCACCGCCGGCCAGTTGTCGCTCCAAAATGACGTGCTGGTCGCTGTAGCGGTAGTGCTCAGTTTCACCGGCAGCATTGGTGGCACTGATAAGTTCGCCTTGGCGGTTGTATCGATAGGTCACCAGTGTTTGTACGGTGACCCATGGCTCCTGCCGTTGACCCTGATCCGTGTATTCAGCGCGGCGCTGCTGATAATCCACGGCGACAATATGACGGTCTTCGTGGCGGATGAGTAGTGAGCGTCCGGCGTTGTTGTCGATACGCTGGATACGGTCAGCAAAGTCGTAGCTCAATAGTAACTGGTTGTTGTACGCGTCACTGATGGTGATCAAGCGGCCCGCGCGGAAATGATAAAAGCGCGGATTCTGTCCGGCCTGCGTCAAGATGAGTTCGCCTGGGGTAGACCCCAGGTAGATGGCCGCTTTCGACAGGCTGTTTGTGATAGCGGGGCGTTGCTGCGATGGCATTGGAAAACGAGTGGTTCGGTTCTCGTTATCCGTCCAGAGCACGCCTTCATCGTCCAGATCCAGTCGATGAGAAAGAGAGTGGCTCCATCCGTACCCAAGACGGCTGTCGATCTCGACCGCACTGGTGCGATAAAGGCGCGTCCACTCAAAAGGCAGCAGACCGTCGAGTTGGCCATCGGTAAGAGTCAGTAGTTCTTCACCCGTGACCATCGAAACCGGACAGCCGTTGGTGCAGGTGTCTTGCGCCGGCGCCGCGCTTTTTTCGTCGGGGTTCTTTGATTGTTTCGAGGCGTCATCAGGACGTTTTCCGTGTTCAACGGTCGCATTACGTTTGCCATCAAAGCGTAGCTGTGCGACTCCTTTTTCAACCCGGGTCGCCACTCCCCGGGCAGCGACAGCGACGTATTTACCGACGTAACCCATGAAGCCTTTGATGATGTTGAACAACGACTTCACAAACCCGGTAACAGCCTTGACGATAATCTGGCCGTACTTCGCTAAACGTGCGGCCAGGTAAAATAGCCCGGCGCCTTCGGCTGCGACGGTCAGTACGACCGAAATCACGATGTCGATGAGAATTCCGATAACGGCTGCAGATGTCATCTTCGCCGTTTGGCCAGCCGCTTGCGTCGGTGGCAATGCTGAAACCCAAATAGAAGCGCAATGCACCATCAAGAACAGTGCGGCCTCGTCGCTAGCAAGCAACATGGCCTGTTTCATCACATCTGGCGCCTCTTTGGCCAGCTTGATCAGTTCCTCGGCACCGGCCCCTAAATCCTCTGCGAACTTTTTAGGGTTTTGAAGGATGTCCAAAGCCTTTGAAATGCCATCCCAGACGCCTTTGATGGCTTCCCATCCGCCTTCGAGAATACCGACCCCAATTGCCATCGCTTTGGCTGACGCACTTTGATTCGACCACTGTGGTTTGAAGCCTGCCCATTCCTTGCGCAGAAACCCTTCCAGATCGGCAGCTAAGCCGTCGTAGGATTTGAACAGGGTGTCGATCTGCGCAGGCGTCACCTGATCGTGGACGTGGATCTTATAGGATTTTCCAGGCTCGCCCTGAAAGCTGCCTTTACCTTGTTTATCCAGGGTAATCGTCGACTTGGCGACTCCATCCACTGCAATGATGTCGACCTTGATGTCGCCGATAGGGATGTCGAAAACCGATTCGAATTTACTCTCAATCAGCAGCGGGCCTACAAGCGGGCACTTGGCGACGTATGAAAAATCATCATCAGTCATGCTGACAGACTTGCTAGAGTCGCCGGCCTTGATCACTCGCTCCATACCAAGAAGAGAGGGCATGTCTGCGGCTCGGCTGGCTTTGTCAGCAAGCTGCGCGTACCAACTCTTGGTTTCTTCACGGTACAGCTTCAGGCTGTTTTTGAAAGAGTCCAGTTGTGTTTCGATAGTGGCAACGCGATCCATCAGCCTTGCTCCAGAGTCAGGTGGTTTAACAGTGCTTCTTTAAGATTGTCCGGCGCATCCGGGCGGCGCACGAAACGGCTGACTTTCACTTTCAGGTTGTTCTCGGGCCAGGCGGTGTAGATGTCCGGGCGTTCCTCTTTCAGCCACTGCATCAGGTTGCTGATCAGCGTTGACGGGTTTTCCTTCGCCATGCCATCAAGCAACTCCTTCGGCACTTCCCACCAAGGCCAATCCTTCGCCTTCGGCACCACTCGCGGTCCAACTTCCAACCGCTTCCCATTAATCAGATACCGATCAAACACCGGCAGCACTTCACCCGCCGCGTCACCCAATCCCTCAAGAATCGGCAAGATATGCCGCCCATCCCAGAACCGGAAAAACACCTCGGTGCCGTCG
>Ga0157370_10009408_pt1 | contig 10444 bp, 8 predicted proteins | sample C35metaG_FD_113463 | JGI IMG/M metagenome (GOLD analysis project Ga0157370, IMG submission 113463) | Corn rhizosphere microbial communities from Kellogg Biological Station, Michigan, USA - C3-5 metaG | ecosystem: Host-associated > Plants > Roots > Rhizosphere > Soil | place: USA: Michigan... | reverse complement strand
CCGTTTTCGCGACGGGGGCGATGACGTCGCATTCGTCATCGGCAGCGCCGACGGCCTGGCTACGGACGTGAAGGCCCGCGCCGCGGCGGTCGTCGCGCTGTCCGCGATGACGCTGCCGCACGGCCTCGTCCGGGTGCTGCTGGCCGAGCAAATCTATCGCGCCGTCAGCCTCCTGGCCGGACACCCGTATCATCGCGAGTGACCACGGAGGGCTGGGATGAGCGCACCGGTGCTGTATCTCGCGTCGAAGAGTCCGCGGCGGCAGTCGCTCCTGCACCAGCTCGGCATCGAGTTCGAAACGCTGCTTTTGCGCGAAGCGGCGGGACGCGCCCGCGATATCGTCGAGGAGGCGCTCAATGCCGAACCCGCGCCGCACTACGTCGAGCGCATGGCGCGAACAAAGGCCCAGGTCGGCTGGCAGCGGATGCAGAACCGCAAGCTTGCCGAGCGACCGGTGCTCGGCGCGGATACCGAAGTGGTGCTCGACGGCGAGGTGTTCGGCAAGCCGCACAACGCGGAAGATGCGACCCGGATGTTGAAGCGCCTCGCCGGCCGCACCCATCAGGTGCTGACCGCGGTGGCGCTTCGCCACGGCGATACCACCGAGGTCGAGGTGTCAGTTTCTCGCGTCACGTTGCGACGCCTTGGCGCCATGGAAGTCGAGCGCTACGTCGCGAGCGGCGAGCCGTTCGACAAGGCGGGCGGCTACGCGGTGCAGGGATTGGCGGCGGCGTTCATCTCGCGCCTCGAGGGCAGCTACAGCGGCGTCGTGGGCCTGCCGCTTTACGAGACGTCCGCGCTGCTTTCGCGCGCCGGAAAGCCGATTCTATGAATTCCGGACCCCTGCCTCCTGCGTTGACGCCGCGCGTCGAGGGACCGCGCCCGACCGAGCGCGCGGCGATCACGCAGGAAATCCTGATCAACGTGACGCCGCAGGAGACGCGCGTCGCGATGCTCGAGCAGGCGGTCGTGCAGGAGTTGCACATCGAGCGTGCGAGCGCGCGAGGGCTCGTCGGCAACATCTGTCTCGGCAAGGTCGCGCGCGTGCTGCCCGGCATGCAGAGTGCATTCATCGAGATCGGCCTCGAGCGCGCCGCCTTTCTGCACATCGCCGACATCTGGGAGCATCGCCAGAACGGCCACGGCGAGCACCGTCCGATCGAGCGCATCCTGCACGAGGGACAGACGCTGCTCGTGCAGGTGATCAAGGATCCGATCGGTACGAAGGGCGCGCGGCTTTCGACGCAGCTTTCGCTGGCGGGTCGCCTGCTCGTCTACCTGCCGCAGGATTCGCACATCGGCATCTCGCAGCGGATCGAGGACGAGCAGGAGCGCGAGAGCCTGCGCGGCAAGCTGACGACGCTGCTTCCCGAGGGATCGGCGGGCGGCTTCATCATCCGCACGATGGCGGAAGCGGCGAGCGAGCGCGAGCTCGGGACCGACATCGAATACCTGACCAAGCTGTGGCGCGACTTGAACGAGCGCGCCGCGCTCGTGCCGGCACCGACGCTGCTCTACCAGGACCTCAACCTGTCGCAGCGCGTGCTGCGCGACATGGCGACCGAGGAAACTTCGCGCATCCTCGTCGATTCGCGCGAGACGTTCCTTCGGATGCAGGAGTTCGCGCGCGAATACACGCCGGCGCTCGTCGACAAGATCCAGCACTACTCGGGCGAGCGCCCGCTCTTCGACCTGCACGGCGTCGAGGACGAGATCGAGAAGGCGCTCGCGCGACGCGTCGATCTCAAGTCAGGCGGCTACCTGATCATCGACCAGACCGAGGCGATGACGACGATCGACGTCAACACCGGCGGCTTCGTCGGAGGGCGCAGCTTCGACGACACGATCTTCAAGACGAACCTCGAAGCCGCGCAGGTGATCGCACGGCAGCTAAGGATGCGCAACCTCGGCGGCATCATCATCATCGACTTCATCGACATGGAGAACGTCGACCATCGCAATGCGGTGCTCGCCGAGTTCGACAAGGCGCTCGAGCGCGACCGGACGCGTCTCACCGTCAACGGCTTCACGCAGCTCGGGCTGGTCGAGATGACGCGCAAGCGCACGCGCGAATCGCTCGCGCACATCCTTTGCGAGACCTGCCCGACGTGTGGCGGGCGCGGCGAATTCAAGACCGCGCAGACGATCTGCTACGAGATCCTGCGCGAGATCCTGCGCGAGGCGAAACAGTTCAACGCGCGGGAGTTCCGCATTCTCGCGTCGCAGTCGGTGATCGACATGTTCCTCGACGAAGAATCGCAGAGCCTCGCGCAGTTGGGCGACTTCATCGGCAAGCCGATCTCGCTGCAGGTCGAGACGCTGTATACGCAGGAGCAGTACGACGTCGTGTTGATTTAGGCGGGCCAAAGTTTCGCGCGCACGAATAGCGGTAAATGCCGGATCCACTCGCTTCCCGCCTCGCGCGCTTCCTCGATCGCCTGCGCGCGCTTGTCGCGCGGCCCTTCCGTCGTCCGGTTGCGCCCGGCCGCTTCGAATCCGGCAGCGCATCGTCGTTGCGGGGGTACCTGACGACGGCGCCGCTGGTCGAGCCCTCGCGCGACTACCTCGTCTACATTCCGCGCGGCTGGTCGCGCAGCAAGCGCGCGCCGCTGCTCGTGCTTTGCCACGGCTGCAGGCAAAGCGCCGAAGATCTCGCCGCGCTGTCGCGCATCGCCGAACACGCGGACCGCGAAGGCTGCCTGGTGCTGATGCCGATGCAATCGATCGATGCGAACGCGTGGGGCTGCTGGAACTGGTTCGAGACGAATACCGAACACGGTGCCGGCGAAGCGGCGATCGTCGCCGCGCAGATTCTTCAGGTTCGCCGTCGGTATCGCACCCGTCGCGAGCGCACCTGGGTTGCCGGGCTGTCCGCCGGCGGCGCGCTCGCCGCGATCCTCGGGCTGCGCCATCCACGGCTTGTCCGCGGCGTCTTCGTTCATTCGGGACTTCCGTGCGGTGCCGCGGCATCGGCCGCCACCGCGTTGTCGGTGATGCGCAACGGACCGAACAACGACGTCGTCGCCGTGGCGGACGAGGCGCGAAGCCGGTGGCGCGATGCGACGCCACCGAACGTCGCGCTGCTTGTCGTCCATGGCGACCACGACGATGTCGTCGCGCCGGCCAATGCCGCGGCGCTGGTTCGCCAATATCTTCGCTTCAACGGCGACACGTTGGTCTCGTCGAACTTGCCATTGCGCGGCAGCGACGCGTCGTCACACGAAGCGGCCGGGGTGCGCTACGGTTTGCGTACCGACGACTGGTGGATCGACGGCCGCGTTCGCGTCCGTGAAGCGATGGTCGAAGGTCTCGGACACGCGTGGAGCGGCGGCGACGCAAAGCGTGCATTCTCGGATGCGCGCGGTCCCGACGCGCTCGAGCTTTTCGAGCGGTTCGTTGGGGACGCCGAAGGCCGGGACCGTCAATCGCGGATCGCGCGCCTCCTCGGTACACGGGCGCGGGCATTGACCGCAACCCCTAAGTAAGAGCATTATTACTTGCGTGGCGCCCGCGGGAGCGGCGAGGTGCGGATGCGGCGCCCACCCCGTGCCATGACCCCGGACCTCCTCAATCGCCCGATCGAGGTCGTGAATGTCGGCCTCGCCGGCTTCGCGCAGGACCTCGCTTCCCGGCACGTGCCCGTGATCCAGGTCGAGTGGACGCCGCCGGCGCGCGGCGACGCGACCCTCGCGGCACTGCTCGGGCAACTCGCGGCCAGCGAAAGCTCAATTGCGCCGGCGAATGCCGAGTCGCTTCGCCGCCTGCTCGACGGCGAGCCGATCCTCGTCGACGTGCAAACCGCCGGCGACGTCATTGCCGGCCTCGGCGAGCGCGTGATCCTGCACGCCGGACCGCCGATCGAATGGAACCGCATGTGCGGCCCGCTCCGCGGCGCGGTCGCGGGCGCGATCGTCTATGAAGGTTGGGCGGGCAACCTCGATGCGGCGAGCGAACTGGCCGCATCGGGGGCGATCACGTTCCGGGCCAATCACGACGGTGGCAGCGTCGGCCCGATGACCGGGATGATCACGCGCTCGATGCCGGTATTCGTCGTCGAGAACCGCACGTTCGGCAATCGCGCGTACAGCACGATCAACGAAGGCCTCGGCAAGGTGATGCGCTTCGGCGGCAACGACGCGAGCGTCATCGACCGCCTGCGCTGGTTGCGCGATGTCTGCGGTCCGCGCCTCGGTGCGGCACTGCGCGCAATCGGCGGCATCTCGCTTGGGCCGCTGATCGCGCGCGGGCTCGCGATGGGCGATGAGATGCATCAACGCAACGTCGCGTGCTCGGCGCTGTTCCTGCGTGCGGCGGCACCCGCGATAGCGCGCGGCGGCGGCTCCGCCGACGACATTGCGGCGGTGGTGCAGTTCATCGGCGGCAACGACCAGTTCTTCCTGAGCATCGCGATGGCAATGGGCAAGGCGATCACGGATCCCGCGCGCAACATCGCGCATTCGACGATCGTCACGGCCATGTGCCGCAACGGCACCGACTTCGGCATTCGCGTGAGCGGTACCGGCGATCGATGGTTCACCGCACCGGTCGAGATGCCGCAGGGTTTGTACTTTCCCGGTTATTCGGAAGCCGACGCGAATCCCGACATCGGCGATTCGGCGATTCTCGAGACCATCGGCCTCGGCGCATTCGCGATGGCGGCGTCGCCGGCGGTCGTCGGCTTCGTCGGCGGCGGGGGCGTATCGGAAGCGCTCGACTACTCGCGTGCAATGGCGGACATCTCGATCGGCTCGAATCCGAAGTGGCCGATTCCGCTGCTCGACTTCGCCGGCGTGCCGTCCGGCATCGACGTGCGTCGCGTCGTGGAAACGGGCATCGCACCAGCGATCAACACCGGCATCGCCCATCGCCAGGCGGGCGTCGGACAGGTCGGCGCCGGCATCGCGCGTGCACCGCTCGGCTGTTTCGACGCCGCACTGCGCGTGCTCGCCGACCAGGAGCGCGCGGGATGATGCAGGTCGCAAGCCGTGTCGTGCGCGGTCGCTACCTCGATTCCGTCAGCCTGATGCGCATCTCGCAGAGCCTGTCGGCGCTCGAAGGCGTCGTGGAAGCGGCGGTGATGATCGGCTCCGACACGAACAAGCGGCTGATGCGCGACTCGGGCTTGCTGGGCGCTGAAGCCGAAGCCGCCCAGCCGGCGGACCTGATCGTCGGCGTCCGCGCCGAAAACGAAGCCGCCGCGCGCGCGGCATTGGCTGCGGTGGACACGCTGTTGAGCAAGCGCGCGACGCACGCCACGGGCGGAGGCGTCGAGCATGCGCGAACGCTCGCCGGCGCGACGAAGGCTCTGCCCGGCGCGAACATCGCGTTGATCTCGGTGCCCGGCGAATTCGCCGCGGGCGAAGCGGCGAAAGCGCTTCGTGCGGGCCTCAACGTGCTGCTGTTCAGCAACAACGTATCGCTCGACGACGAGCGGGCGCTGAAGCAACTCGCGCGCGAGCGCGGCCTGCTGCTGATGGGGCCCGATTGCGGCACGAGCCTCGTCAACGGCGTGCCGCTCGCGTTCGCGAACGTCGTCCCGCGCGGCGCCATCGGCGTCATCGCCGCGTCGGGCACCGGGTTGCAGGAGGTCACGACGCTGGTCGCGCACGGCGGAGGCGGCATCTCGCACGGCATTGGCGTCGGCGGCCGTGACCTGCGCGACGAGATCGGCGGCATCACGACGTTGATGGCGCTCGATGCGCTCGATGCCGATGCCGCGACGACGCACATCGTGATCATTTCGAAGCCGCCGGCGCCGCGCGTCGCCAACGCGGTGCTCGAGCGCATCGCGAAAAGCGCGAAGCGCTTCACGGTCTGCCTGCTCGGCCAAACCGACATTGCGCTGCCCTCCAACGCGCGGCGGGCGCACACGCTGCGCGAGGCTGCGGAGCTCGCGCTCGGCGTCCGGTTCGCACCCGACTTCGTCGCGCGCACGGCGCTTCCGCAAGCCCGGCGGGGCAATCGCGTGCGCGGCCTCTATTGCGGCGGGACGCTGTGTGCCGAGGCGCAGCTGGTGCTGGTCGGCGCCGGCGAACCGGTCACGTCGAATGCGCCGGTCCCCGGCGCGCGGGCGATCGACGGCGCGATGCAGGATCGCGCGCATTCGATCGTCGACCTCGGCGCCGACGAGTACACACGCGGCCGGCCGCATCCGATGATCGAGCCCGCGATCCGGAGCGAGCCGTTGCGCGCGGCGATCAATGATCCGGCGACGGCCGCCGTGCTGCTCGACGTCGTCATCGGCTACGGTGCACATCCCGATCCCGCCGGCGTGCTCGTCGACGCGGTTGGATCGATGCCTGCCCAGCGAGCGCCAATCATCGCGTCGGTCTGCGGCACCGAAGGCGATCCGCAGGTCTATTCGCGCCAGGTGCGAACGCTCGAAAGCGCGGGCATCATCGTTGCGCCGTCGAACGCGCATGCGGCCGAGTTCGCCGTGCGCGTGCTGCACGGCCGCTGACGACGACGCAGGTCGCGGACGCGACCGCCATGGCGCCGGCGAGGGCGTCCCATCCCGACGTGTGACCGACCGCCGCGATCGCGTCGAGCGCGTCGTCGGCATCGCGACCCTCGGCGAGCGCGCAAACAGACGCGTGCAGCGCTTCGCCGCCCTCGCCGCGGGCCGCGGCTGCGAGGTGCGCGACGCTGACCGGATGGGTTGCGTTGGCGCAACGCGGCAACAGCCATTCGCCGAGTGCCTTCGCAACATCGGTGTTGCCGAACGCGTGCAGTGCGACGAGCGCGCCGCCCAGGAAGTCGTCGCCGGATGGCGTAAGGCCGGGTCCGAGGCCGATCAATGCGCAGAGCGCGTGCGGTGGGGGCAAGCTGGAGTGCGCAAGCCAATCGTGCAAAGCGCTGGAAGCGTCGCGGCCGATGCGAGCGAGCGCGCTCGACGAGTCGACGCCGGGAACGAGAAACGCGAGTCCATCCGCCGGAACGCGACTGCGTGCGGCACTTCGCGTGCGGATGACGCCGCGCGCAAGACGTCCACGGTCAATCGGCAGCGCAGGCGTCGCCGGATGCCAGCGCAGCGCGCATGCGAAGTCGAGCTCGGCTCCGCCGACGCGAAAGCGAGGCCATGAACCGGCGACACGCTGGCCCGGCTGCACGCCCGCAAGCCATCCATGAAGCGCTTGGTTCGATCCGACGAGCGCATTCAGCGGACCGCGGCCTAGTCCGCTCCCGCCGATGCAAAGCCACTGACTTCCAAGCTCGACATACGCGCTGTGTGCGAACACCGCGCGCACGTATCCGTCGCGCGCGTCGGCGATTGCGTCGGCGGCAAGGCCGCCGACACAGGCAACCATCAAAGACGTTGCATCACGGCTCGGCGACGACATGCGTACCGGCGTCGCCCTCGAACGCCGCGGCGGCCTGATCGAGGTGCGCGATGATCGCGCGCTTGCCGCCATGCGCGAGAAAGCGCAGCACGGCGTCGATCTTCGGCGCCATGCTGCCGCGCGCGAAGTGGCCCTCCGCCTGGTAAGCCTCGAGCTCGCGCACGCTCACCGTGCCGAGCTCGCGCTGGCCGGGCTTGCCGAAGTTGATCGCGACGCGCGGCACCGATGTGAGGATCATCAGCGTCTCGATGCCGAGCAGGTTCGCCATGAACGCGGATGTCAGATCCTTGTCGATGACCGCCTCGACGCCGTGCAATCGGCCGTCGACATCGCGGACAACGGGGATGCCGCCGCCACCGCCGGCGATGACGATCGTGCCCATCCGTGCCATCGTGTCGATCAGCGGCAGATTGACGATCGCGCGCGGCCGCGGCGAGGCGACCGCATAGCGCCACCCGCGTCCAGCATCCTCCATCATGTGGGAGCCCTGGGCGATCAGCGCCCGAGCGTCGGGCTCCTTGAAGAACGGGCCGATCGGCTTGCTCGGGTTGCCGAACGCCGGATCGTCCCTGTCGACCTCGACTTGCGTCAGCACGCACGCAACGATTCGTTCGCTGCCCGCGCTCGCAAGCTCGTTTTCCATCGCCTGCATCAGCAGGTAGGCGATCCCGCCCTGGCTATGCGCGACGCAGATGTCGAGGCGCATCGGCGCGACCTTGTCACGCGTCAGGATCTGGCGCATCAGGATCTTGCCGACGACGGGCCCGTTGCCGTGAGTAACGATCAACTCGCCTTGGCGCTGCATCAGCGGCAGCAGCGCGCGCGCCGCGTTCGCGGCGACCACCTCCTGCTCCTCGGTGGTGCCGGTAATGTTGTCGGGGTGCGTGGCGTTGCCGCCGACGGCCACGAGGACCCGACTCGAACTATCCGCGGTCGCGGGACGTGCCGCACTGCTCATCAAGGCTCCTCCCGGAGAGGCCGGAAAGCGCGGCGCGCGCCGAAAGTCGTTGACGCGGCGCCGGCAGCTCCTAGAATAGTAAAAATTCTCTTACTAGTCCAACGCGCGGTGCCGCGTGACAGGCGGCGCGAGTTGGAGCAGCATGGCAGGCCCATGGCACCCGCGGCCGAATGGCCGCAAGTAACGCACTTCTTACTTGGCTCGGAGGAGAAAAATGGGAATCGTACGCAGTGCCCGCACCCTGTGGCGCGCAAGCTTTTGCGTCGCCGCAGCCGTCATCGCCACGTCGGCGCTCGCCGCCGATCCGATCAAGATCGGTCTCGTCGCTGCGCTGTCCGGGCCGTCGGCCCAATCGGGCGAGGCGATCACGCAAGGCCTCTCGGTCGCGATCGACGAGATCAATGCGCAGGGCGGCGTACTCGGCCGGCCGCTCGTGCTCGTCAAGCGCGACGACGAGTCGAGCCCGCCGAAAGGCGCGACCGCGGCGCGCGAGCTGATCTACGACGAGAAGGTCGCCGCGATCTTCGGCGGCCTCGATACGCCGGTGTCGCTCGCGATCGTGCCGATCGCGAACAAGGAGCACGTGCCGTACATGGGCGTCTGGGCGGCAGGCACGCCGATCACGCGTAACGGCGCCAGTCCGAATTACGCATTTCGCGTTTCCGCCGTCGACGTGATGGTCGACGAGGCGCTGCTGAAGTACGCGCACAAGAACGGAGCGAAGAAGCCGGGCCTCATCCTGATCAACAACCCATGGGGCGAATCGAACGAGAAAGGCCTCAAGGAAGAGGCGCAGAAGCTCGGCATCACGCTCGCCGGCGTCGAGAAGTTCGAGGACCGCGACGTCGACGTCGTGCCGCAGTTGACCCGCCTCAAGAACGCGGGCGCCGACGCACTGATCCTCGTCGCGAACGCGGCGCCGGGCGCGCAGGTGATGAAGGCGCGCGAGCGCATGGGGTGGAAGGTGCCGGTGATTTCACACTGGGGCGTGTCGGGTGGCCGCTTCCCCGAGCTCGCCGGACCGACCGCCGGTGACGTCGTATTCGTGCAGACGTACAGCTTCTTCGGCAATCAGAAGCCGACCGGCAAGAAGGTGCTTTCCGAGCTCGAGAAGAAGTACAAGGTCACCGGCCCCGAAGGCGTCATCTCGCCGGTCGGCGTCGCCGATTCGTACGATGCGATGCACCTGCTCGCGTTGGCGATCAAGAAAGCGGGCAGCACGAAGGGCGATGCGGTTCGCCAGGCGCTGCATCAGATCGACGAGTACCAGGGCCTGATCAAGACCTATCACAAGCCGTTCAGCGAAAAGAACCAGGACGCCCTCGGGCCCGACGATTACATATTCGTCCGCTTCGACGGCACGAAGATCGTTCCGGTGCACTGAGAGGAAAGTTCACCACCGAAGATCGCCGCCGCGGTGCATGCCGCGGCGGCATGGTTCGCCCTACCGTCGAATGGATCTGTTCGTCGCAGCGCTCGTCACGGGCGTGGGCCTCGGCAGCATGTACGGGCTGCTCGCGCTCGGCTTCTACGTCACGTACGCCGTCTCGAACACCGTCAACTTCGCGCAGGGCAGCACGATGATGCTCGGCGCCGTGATGGGCTTCACGTTCGGCGTGACGCTCGGCTGGCCGTGGGTGCTCGCGATCCTCGCGGCGCTCGCCGTCTGCGTCGCCTGGGGCATCGTCGTCGAGGCGATCGGCGTGCGGCCGTTCGCGCGCCGCGGCTCCGATCTGTGGCTGATGGCGACCGTCGCGCTCGGCCTCGTCCTCGAGAACGTCGTGCTGTTCACGTTCGGCAAGGACCCGCGCGGCATGCCGCAATCGGGGCTGACGGCCGAGGCGTTCTCGGTCGGCGACCTGCGCGTGTCCGTCCTGCAGATCACGATCCCGGTCGTCGGCCTCGCGATTGCGCTCGCACTGCATCTGCTGACGCGTCACACGCGCACCGGCAAGTCGATGCTCGCGATCGTGCAGAACCCGGACGCCGCGCGTTTGATGGGCATCGACGTGCGTGCGGCGATCGTCGGCGCGTATGCGCTCTCGGGACTCTTCGCCGGCATCGCAGGTCTTCTCATAGCGCCGCTTTTCACGGTGTCGTCGGGCATGGGAACGCACTTAGGCATCAAGGCGTTCGCAGTCGCGAT